>ENA-ORNI01000161-ORNI01000161.1-human-gut-metagenome-genome-assembly--contig:-NODE-161-length-71243-cov-28.4566_pt1 | contig 71243 bp, 60 predicted proteins | sample MGYA00242118_ERZ509028 | MGnify/ENA primary metagenome ERZ509028 (study PRJEB26280, sample SAMEA2338755) | human gut metagenome | biome: human gut; feature: human-associated habitat; material: faeces...
TAAACAGAAATAACTGTTTAATTTTCAATTAGATAGAGATTGTATGATGTTTCGCAGTATAAGAAGACAGTTTGCACTTTATCCCAATAACGTAAGCCAAATGTTCCAGTCGTCGGTTGAAATCGCGAAGAACACACAGGTAACGGTCATATTCCTCACGACTACCGATACCACCCGTTTTTCCTCCATCCAAAATAGAAAGAAGATAGGGAGAAGCAGGATTAGTATCAGAACAGGTTCGAATCAGAGACTCCGCTTCTTTCGGTACGGTCACCGTCAGACGACGCCCCGTCTTTTGACGGCAATAACTGACTACCCCGTCTTTATAATCACATTTACGCAAACGGGCAAGGTCGGCAAAAGGTATTCCGCGAAGCAGAAACAGCAAGGAGAACCAGCAACGGGCTTCTTCCAAATCATCTTGTACCAACGAAGACGAAACAGAAGTGCCAACTGCCACGCTACCTAAGTCCGGCAACGGGAAAGATAAAATCTTCGCCATATCGGCGGGTGAAAGCGCACGTTTCACGTCGGCACAAGTACCTGTATAGACACTGTCAAAAAGACCGGCCGTATAATCTACTTCACCGTCTTTCAAAAGCCGATGATATACCGCACGCAGCATCCGCATATAGGTAGAGATAGTGTTCATCTTCAACAACTTGCCTCTCAGATACTCCTCAAATTCCCGCAAGACGCTTACGGTAAATACGTTACGTACTGCCATTAAGATTTTTCTCCCTTTACGCTTATTCCAATAAGCGGTAAAAGTGTGGAGAGTACTACGATAGACATGAGCGGAGCCAAAACGATGTTCGTCTTCCAGAGTCTGCACCAAAGAGAGCATAAATTCAGTCAAATTCTTCTTTTCTTTCATTACGGAGATAATTATAATTAATTATTAATAGCCTTCACCTTTTTGCTGTAACTCGCTATTCATAGGCATTAGCGGGTGAAACATACGCCCTTCACCCGCTAACGCCTATGAATAGGGTATTATAGCGAAAAGGTGAAGGGCGGTATAAAAAGACCAAATCTGTCGGAAGAGAAGCTATCGGGTAGCGTTGTATAACTTACCGAACAACCGAATTAATAACTGATTTTCACTCCGGCAAAGAAGCTTCTCGGCAAGGACGGACCATAGATATATCCGGAATCGCGGTCGGCTCCTTTATCAAAGTCATTCTGATAGGCATTGAAAATATTCTGTACTCCGGCGTTCACTTGCAAATTCACAGACTTGTAGAGTTTAAAGTCGTATGCAGCCTTCAGGCTTATGTCGAAGAAGTCCTTCGTATTCACCGTTATCGGATTTTCAAGGAATCCCGGAACAGGTTCGTGAGGAACCAGCATCGAACCGGTATATGTACCGGAAAGAGCAATAGACAATGGTTTTACCGGAGTATAGGTTGCTGTAAAATAGCCGTAAGTATTCGGCGTACGCATCATTTTCTTCACAGCCGGAGCGTCTGGATTCCACACGTGCGGTTCGTTGTAATGGCTCTGCTGCAAAGTGACTCCCGCCTGAACCTGGAATTTAGTCAGATATGCCATCTTTCCTTCCAATGTCAGTCCCATCACACGGGCTCCCGGTGCATTGTATCGTGTACGTGTCAGGATTCCATCCACCACCTCTCCGTCAGTAAGTGCAAATACATCTGATAACTTTGTATAAAATCCTTCTACCAGGAAGTTAACTTGAAACGCACCAAAACGATGGTAAATATCTGCCGAGGCACTCAAGCTCTGCGACCTTTCTTCTTTCAGATTATCAGCCAGTTCGACCATCGCTACATTACCGCCTACATTCTCCACATGCAAGTCTTCATCGAAAGCCTGCGGGGCACGGAAACCGGATGAGTAACTGAAACGAAGATTGATGTTTTCCGTCGGATTATAACGCAGATTGGCACGCGGACTGAATATCACATGGTCAATCAGGTTATGTTTATCCAAACGACCGCCAATCAGAAATCCCCAATGTTCATTCTTCCATTCATTCTGGAGGAAGGCACTACCGATATTCACTTTCTGATCTACCGTACGATTATATCCCCACATATTATCTTCCAGTTTATCCTGATTGAATTCTATTCCGGCAGTCAGGTCGGACGGCATGAAGATACATTTTCCGAAACTATAAACATATTGCGATCCTGCCATCCAGTTCAAGTCGGTGGTGTTTCCGTAAGCATTCAAGTCTTGACCGCCACCATAATAGCTGTCACGATTGATATGCTGCGCTGATGCAAACACATTGAAACGATGTTTCTCGTTAGGAGAGAAATAATCAAATTTCAGTCCTCCGCCATTGATAGAGTGCTCGGTCTGCTCCGCCACATTCGCTTCGTGAGGCGGGCGGCTCAATAGGTCTCCTCCCCTACGGAATTCTTCCATGTGGTGATATTCAAAAGTCAGTTTCGAATAAGCCGTTGTTTTCAAAAATGAACGGAACCCGACTGTCTGCCCGTGCAACTTGGGTATTTCGGAATATCCGTCACCATCATGATCATACGCAGAACGATGGCGGTTCTGCCCGAAGATATACAAACCGGCACGCTGGTCGTCCGTCACAAGTGATGCATTCAGTGCTGTACTGTTGTCAAAAGCATCGCCATCACCAATACCTGTTATGGTATGCGACAACATACCGGAATTACGTATAGGTTCTTTGGTAATGATGTTGATTGTTCCGGCAATAGCAGACGAACCGAATAAAGCAGATCCACCTCCACGCATCACTTCCACACGTTCTATCATGCTGGCAGGGATCTGCTCGATGCCATACACACCGGAAAGTGCACTAAAGATGGGACGGGAATCGAGCAGGATTTGCGTATAAGGACCATCCAATCCATTGATACGTACTTGCTGGAAGCCGCAATTCTGACAATTAGACTCTACACGGACACCCGGCTGAAAACTCAATCCTTGCGCCAAAGTCGTGGAATTGGTATTCTCAAAGATTTTCAAATCCACCACATTCACCAGCGTCGGAGCCAGGCGACGGGTAGTCTCATTACGATTGGCAGATACTACTACACCATCCAAAGCAACCGCATCTTCTTCTATCTCGAAATCTTCTTCCAATGTGCGCCCTTTCTTCAGCGTCACATTCCGTCTGACGGTTTTATACCCCACCGAACTAACTTCGAGCACAAAATTACCTTCGGGAAGATTCTTCAAGAAATAATGCCCGGTAGCATCGGTTACCGTTCCGATGGTAGTACCTTTCAAGGCGACTGTTATATAGGGTAAGTGTTCCTTAGTGTTTTTATCAAGAATATGGCCAATGATATTGGCGTCCGATTTACGTAATTCAGGATGATTAGGATATTCATGAGCTTGTCCTTCAAGGGCAGGCAACAATGCGCAGCACAGGCAGACAAGCGAAAAGATGTATTTCTTCATTTTCCGTTTGTTATTTGTTTTCGTTTAATACTTGTATGTACATATAGATAATCCCCTGCCTCAAATGAGACATGGTACCATCATTTAAATGGCGAAAAGACAAATAGCAGGCGGAGCACGCAGTGCTGTCACTCCATGATAAGGAGCATGAAAATGTGTATGCGGCAAGCGTCCGAGCAGCAAACACAATAGAAAAGAAACGAAAAGGGGAAGGGCAAAAACAACAGTCGCACTATCCGCTATCAGATGAGACAGGATATGGATGTGCAACAATTCGACTGTTGAATGTTGATGCGCCGTCCCTTGCTTAAACGGGTGCGAATGGACAATTGTCACGCCATTAACCACATGGACGTGGGTAAAGAATGTAATACTTGCCAAATACGATATAAAAAGTATCGGCAAGAAATAGCGTGTTATATTTAAAACCAATCGTTTCACCTCATTTTCACTTTGGGACGGCAAAGATACAAACTATTTATTTCACAATCAATGATTAGACAAAATACTGTTAATATACCGCCGAAGCTATGATTTGTATAAACAGAATCAAAAATACCATAGCAATCGGATAAACAGTCGCGTAAGCTACACTAGGTATGTTGCTGTCTACCATTGAATCGGCAGCAGCAAGTCCCGGAGTACTCGTCATGCCTCCCGTTATCGTTCCCAGCAAATCGAGCAGACTGATTTTAAATACCAGACGTCCGACAATGGCGGCAACGAGCATCGGCACCAATGTGATGGCTGCACCTACGCCAAACATCAGCAATCCGCTTTCCTGGAAAGTGGCTACCAGATTCTTACCGGCAGAAGTTCCTACTTCGGCAAGAAAAAGAAGCAGACCTAACTGGCGCAGCAATTGATTGGCTGGTCCGGACATAGACCAGATGATGGGGCCCGTCTTACCAATCGCACTCAACACAAGGGCTACCATCAACACTCCACCGGTCAGTCCCGGAGAGAATGACAGACTGTCAGAGAAAGATATATTTATTTTGCCGAACAGCACTCCCAATACAATACCCATCGCAATGGGGAAGAAATCCGTATCAGACAGTTTCTTCGCATTGTTACCCAGCAGGCGGGCTACTCCTTTAAGTCCTTCTTTCTCACCGACAACCATCAATTTATCGCCAAACTTCAAAGCGAGATCGGGAGATGGAGACAAATCAATACCGCTTCGACGGACACGGGTCACTGTACATCCAAAGTTTTTCTGTAAGTTCAAATCACCCAACTGCTTATTTATCATGTCCTTTTTGGTCAATAGTAAAGATTCTATTTCCTGCGTTTTATCCAAAGGCAACTCACCTTCTTCACGCTTGCCAATCAACACGGCAAGCTGATTCAACGACTCTTCACTACCTACGGCTTGTATATAATCTCCTTCACGCAGCACCGTATGGGCCGTAGGGATGGATATTTCATCATTATGTTTCAGACGTGAAATGACAGCGCCCGTCATGGCGCGCGCATTTATCTGCATCAGAGTACGATTGAACACATGAGAATTGGTAACCCGATAAATGCAAGTAATCAGCTCCGGAAATTGTCCACGACGTTCTATCTCCAAGCGGCGGGCTTCTTTATCCAAATCTACCCGCATAATCTTAGGCAGCAGTTTGACAAACAGAATCACGCCGATCACTCCAAACGGATATGCGATACCGTAAGCGATGGACGCCAAAGGAGAATGGGTACTGTCGATAGCAACCGCCAGACCCGGAGTACTGGTCAGCGCACCGGCAATCAGACCGACAACGCTCGGTGTATCAATATCAAATGCGTACTTCAACCCGACTGCAGTCAAGCAGGCAGAACAAATAATAAGCATAGTAATAAGAATGAGCGTCTTTCCTTTACTACGGAAAGAATCGAAGAATCCGGGCCCCGCTTGAATACCGATGGTGAATATGAAGAGCACCAAACCGAAGTTTCCTAATTCTTTAGGAATAATAACACCATAATGCCCGAAAAGAAGGGCAATGAAAATAACTGCCGACACATCAAGAGATAATCCTCTGATCTTTATTCTTCCCAGCATAAACCCCAACGCGACTATCAGGAAAAGGGAGAAATAAGAGGAATGCAATAAGTCAGTAAACATAAAAATAAAGGTTAGTTAGTTAAGGGCGCGAAGGTACGGATTTTATTTAAGCCGTACAATATTCCTTCTCACAAGAAGCGACTTCCTCACTTTTAATACCTACATATAACTAAAGCTTGGTTATTTTTCATTTCTTTTAGGTATTTTCCATCCTTATAGTTCCCTATAACTTTGCAACCGAAAATTAAACAATCATTATCTATCAAAATTAACAGAGTATGAAAATCTTGAACTTTTGGATGGTTGCCTTTATGGCACTGTCACTCTCAACAACATTGACGTCTTGCAGCGATGACGACGAAAAGAAAGAAGAAACAGAGATGAAAACATTGACCGTTGACGCTACTGCTTATAATCAATGGGTATATGTAAATCTTAAAGATGGCAAAACCCAAACCGTAACTATGGAAGGAAGTGATGACGAATCTGCAGTTACCATTGACTGGCAGATTGCCATACATCGCTATACGGAAGTAAAAACCAATGGAGGCTCTGTTGTAAAAACAGATATGACGGATATGAGCAAGGTGACTACAATTCCGACAGGCGGATATGTCGCAGATGAAAGTGAACAGAACATACTCGTCAGATTCGCTATGCCGCCAACAGATGATTGCTACGTGAAAAGCCACTGTAATACTACAATGGTATGGACCGAAGGTTCGGCTATGGCTGGAACATTGGCAACAACCAACAATGTGTTCGTTCTAAAATGTAAAGACGGGACATATGCAAAACTCCAGTTCACCGATTTTGCAAATGCGGATAATGTAAAAGGGCACGTCACGTTTAATTACGAGTATCCCGTTAAATAACCAATCATGAAAAGAATCTTTATGATGTTATTGGGTGTCCTATCCACGTTGTATACGACAGCGGAGACGGGGTGCCTCTACGAAAACAATGAGAACGATAACGCTACTACGCGGTGTTTCAAAGGAGTTGTATTAGATGAAAACGGCACTCCCCTGCCCGGAGCGTCCATCGTTGTAATAGGTACGACAATCGGTGCCGGCACTAATACACAAGGAGAGTTTACATTAAGTTTAAGAGATAAAGGGTTTCCTATCTTGCGGGCCAGTTTCATCGGGTATACTCCTGTGGAATACAAGATTCAAGACAATGAACACAATAACATTGTCATACGCCTGAAACCGACCCAAAGCTCATTGGAAGAGGTCGTCGTTACAGGTACACGGACAGAAAAACCGCTCAAAGATGCCCCGATACTAACCAGAGTGATCGGGCAAAAGGAAATCCAGGCTTTAAATCCTATGGATATAGAGACCCTTTTACAGTATGAGCTACCCGGTATACAATTCAATTACAATTCCATGAGTAAATTGCCGGAAATCACTTATCAAGGAATGAGTGGCGAATACTTATTATTCTTGGTTGACGGTGAACGTATAAGTGGTGAAGGCTCGGATCATAACCCCGATTTCAGCCGTTTCAATATAGATGATATTGAACGCATTGAAGTCGTCAAAGGAGCTCAATCCACTCTCTATGCTTCAAATGCTTTGGGTGCTGTGATCAATATCATCACGAAAAGCGCCAACAGACCTTTTACAGGAAATGTAAACGCACGTTATGGCAATAACAGTGGACAAAAATACACTGTTTCAGGTGGAACCAAACAAAACCGTTTTTCTTCTTTCACTACCATATCCCACAGAAGAAGAGATACATACACAATTTCTGATGACAAAGAAACAGAAAGAACAGTCATCAATCCGGACGGTTCAATCACCATCGATAAAAGTGCTAACAGCAGTACCATTCGGGGATATCAGATCTGGGATGCCTCGCAGAAGTTCGGTTATGCTTTTACCGACCAGTTTAGTGCGGAAATAAAAGGAACATATTATCGGAATAAACGCGATAATGCTACGGCTAATGCAAAAACCAATGATATATTTTCAAACTACTCGGTAAATGGTAAATTAAAATATTTGTTTAATGTCAATCACAGGTTGGATCTTTCCTACATCTTCGATAGTTATAGAAAGGATATAGACTATTTTGTAGCAGGACATACCAAAAAGAACTACGATAACTTCGTGCAAACAGCACGTTTGAACTATACCGGAAATTTCAACGACCAACATACATTTACAGCAGGACTGGAAGCCAATCTTGAATATTTAAAACATTATATGTTCAAAGACAGTACCAATTATAACCAGCAATCATACGTGTTCTATGTGCAGGAAGACTGGAAAATCTCCGAGAAGTTCAATCTGATAGCGGGCATACGGACTGATTACCATTCCAAATACCACTTCCGTATGACTCCTAAACTATCGGTAATGTATCGGCCGGTAGAACTGTTAACCCTGCGTGTCGGCTATGCACAAGGCTATCGGACACCGACTTTAAAAGAACTGTATGAAGAATATGACATGGGAGGTCTGGGGATGTTTACCATTCATGGTGATGAAAATCTGAAAGCAGAGAACAGCCAGCAGTTTTCCCTGTCTGCCGAAATTAACAAAGACATCTTTTATGCCTCCATATCCGGCTATTACAATAAATTCAAGAATAAAATTACACTAGCTTATCTTGATAATATTGAAGACGGGAAAAGTATGCCGGACATGAAATACATGAATTCCGACAATGCTGAAAGTATAAGTATGGAAGCTATTGCACGGGTAAAAATGGATTGCGGACTGATGTTACAAGGTTCTTACGCATACGTCCATGAAAAAGAAGAATATAAAGGATACAATTTATCCATGACACGGCCTCATAGTTTAACATTCAACGCATCCTTTAACCGTAAATTCGGTAAAGTCAATACTTCCGTTTCACTGAACGGGCAGTGGAGTTCCAAATTACACACATACTCCTATTATTCCGTTGACAATACTATAACTGAATATAATTACTCTCCACGTACTATTTGCACCTTGAACACTAGTGCAAGTTTTCCTCGCGGTATCTCTGTGGGACTGGGTATAGACAATTTATTCAATTACAAAGATAAATCTGCCGATTATGGAATCCAGTTACCACAGCAAGGTATCGGCTTTATCGGAACTGTTTCAATTAATCTTGCCGATTTGTTCAGACTATAACGAGAGTTAAACTACATACAAAGCTAAAAATAAGAGAAATGAAAAAGAAAAGTAAAATCATCTTAGGTGTATGCATCGTTGCTGCAGCTCTGATAGGGATGTCCGTATGGAATACCTGGTTCAGTCCTACAAAGATTGCTTTCATCAACTTCCAGACCATACAGCAGGGAAGTATATCGAAAGCCAACGACAATTCATCCATCAAACTCAGTGAAGTATCGCTCGACAACCTCGACCGCCTGACCGGTTACGACATGGTATTCATCAACGGAATGGGTCTGCGTATCGTCGAGGAACAACGTCAACAGATACAACAGGCTGCCGACAAAGGTATTCTTGTATATACTTCCATGGCTACCAACCCGGCCAACAACATTTGTAATCTGGACAGTGTACAACAGAATCTGATACGAGGTTATCTGACTAATGGAGGAAAGACCAACTACCGGAATATGCTGAATTATATTCGTAAAGCTATTGACGGTAAAATCTCTTCCATACCGGAAGTGGAAGGCCCGGCAGAAAGGCCCAGCGACATGCTCTATCACGCCGGACTCACCAACCCGGATGATGAACTGGAGTTCCTCACCGTGGCAGATTATGAGAAATTCATGAAGGACAACCGTCTTTATAAAGAAGGAGCACGTAAAATCATGATTACCGGACAAATGGCTGATGCCACCGGACTTATTGAGGCTCTTGAAAAAGAAGGTTACAATGTTTATCCGGTTCAGTCAATGACGAAATTCATGTCATTTATTGACGAAGTGCAGCCCGACGCAATCATCAACATGGCACACGGACGCATGGGAGACAAAATGGTGGATTATCTGGAAGCTAAGAATATCCTCTTGTTTGCTCCGCTCACCATCAACAGCCTGGTAGATGAATGGGAGAAAGATCCGATGGGAATGGCAGGAGGATTTATGTCACAGAGCATCGTGACTCCGGAAATTGACGGTGCCATCCGTCCTTTCGCTCTCTTTGCACAATATGAGGATGAAGAAGGATTGCGCCATTCGTATGCAGTACCCGAACGCTTGAAGACTTTCGTATCCACAATCAATAATTATTTGAATCTGAATACTAAGCCGAACAGCGAGAAGAAGGTAGCTATCTACTATTATAAAGGTCCGGGGCAAAATGCATTGACCGCTGCCGGTATGGAGGTGGCTCCTTCCCTATACAATCTTCTGGTCCGCATGAAACAGGAAGGATACAACATATCCGGTCTGCCTGCAAATGCTGAAGAACTGGGTAAAATGATACAGGCTCAAGGCGCTGTGTTCAACTCTTACGCAGAGGGAGCCTTTAATGACTTTATGCAAAAAGGACATCCCGAACTTATCACCAAAGATCAATATGAAAGTTGGGTGAAAGAGTCACTCCGCCCTGAAAAATATCAGGAAGTGGTGGATATTTTCGGCGAATTTCCCGGAAACTATATGGCAACCAATGACGGCAAACTGGGTATTGCCCGTCTGCAATTCGGAAATGTTGTCTTAATGCCACAAAATGCAGCCGGAAGTGGTGACAACTCCTTCCAAGTGATTCATGGCACTAATATGGCACCTCCTCATACCTATATTGCTTCCTATCTATGGATGCAATATGGCTTCAAGGCTGACGCACTGATCCATTTCGGTACACACGGAAGTCTTGAATTTACTCCCAAAAAACAAGTGGCATTGTGCAGCAACGACTGGCCAGATCGCCTGGTAGGAGCAGTTCCGCACTTCTACATCTATTCCATCGGTAATGTTGGAGAAGGAATGATGGCTAAACGTCGTTCTTACGCAACTATACAATCATACCTCACTCCTCCTTTCCTTGAAAGCAGCGTACGCGGTATTTATCGGGAGTTGATGGAAAAAATCAAGATTTACAATAACTCTCAAAAAGAGAATAAAGATCAAGAATCATTAGCGATCAAAACGCTGACTGTGAAGATGGGAATTCACCGTGATTTAGGTTTGGATAGCATTGCCAACAAACCATATACGGAAGATGAAATCGCCCGTGTAGAAAACTTCGCAGAAGAACTGGCTACCGAGAAAATCACCGGACAACTCTACACAATGGGAGTTCCTTATGAAGCGGAACGAATCACTTCTTCCGTCTATGCAATGGCTACAGAACCTATCGCATACAGTCTGCTGACTCTTGACAAGCAGCGTGGCAAAGCGACAGATGCCGTCAGCAAGCATCGCAGCCTTTTTACACAACAGTATTTGACCCCTGCCCGTCAGTTGGTAGAAAAGCTAATTGCCAATCCTTCACTAGCCACGGATGAACTGATTTGCCGTACAGCTGGCATCACACCGCAAGAACTTGCCAAAGCACGTCAGATAGAAGCCGAACGCAATGCTCCGAAAGGTATGATGGCAATGATGATGGCTGCATCTGCAAAGAATGAAAATGCTGATAAAGAGAAATCCGGCAAGGATCATCCGGCTATGTCAGGCAAAGGAAAAACTCCTCATAGTAATATGCCTGACAGCATGAAGGAAGCCATGAAAAAGATGGGTGCCAATATGGACCCCGAGAAAGCTATGGAAATGGCTAAATCTATGGGAGCAAATCCCGAAGCTCTGAAAAAGATGGAAGCTGCCATGAAATCCAACAAGGATAAAGAGCAGCCTGCCGGGTCTTCAGATAAACAGATGAAAGGCTCCAAACAAGAAAAACCGAAAGGCATGTCAGCCATGATGGCCGCTATGGGGAAAGCGACGAAAGAATACAGCAAAGAAGAGATTGAACTAGCACTTGCCGTAGCGGAAGTAGAACGTACAATCAAGAATGTAGGTAATTATAAAAATGCACTCATGACAAGTCCCGAAGAGGAACTAAACAGTCTGATCAATGCATTGAAAGGCGGATACACCGCTCCTACTCCGGGCGGTGACCCAATAGCTAATCCGAACGCTTTGCCTACCGGACGTAATATGTATGCTATCAATGCCGAAGCAACTCCAACAGAATCTGCTTGGGAAAAGGGTATTGCTTTAGCTAAACAAACAATTGATACCTACAAACAACGTCATAATGATTCTATTCCACGCAAAGTAAGTTATACGCTCTGGTCTTCCGAATTTATTGAAACTGGCGGAGCTACTATTGCCCAAGTTCTTTATATGCTGGGAGTAGAACCTGTCCGTGACGCATTCGGTCGTGTCAGCGATTTGAAACTGATTCCTTCAGCCGAACTGGGACGTCCACGTATCGACGTAGTGGTCCAGACTTCCGGACAACTCCGTGATATTGCCGCTTCCCGCCTCTTCCTGATTAACCGTGCAGTAGAAATGGCTGCGGCAACGAAAGACGACAAGTTTGAAAATCAGGTAGCCGCCAGTGTGATAGAAGCTGAAAGAGTGCTGACTGAAAAAGGTGTCAGTCCGAAAGATGCACGCGAGATGGCTTCTTTCCGAGTATTCGGAGGTGCTAATGGCATGTATGGTACAGGAATTCAGGGAATGGTGGAATCCGGCGACCGTTGGGAAAGTGAATCGGAAATCGCAGATACTTACCTCAACAATATGGGAGCCTTCTACGGTGACGAAAAACACTGGGAAGTCTTTCAGAAATTTGCCTTTGAAGCAGCATTGAACAGTACTGATGTTGTCGTTCAGCCCCGCCAAAGTAACACTTGGGGAGCATTGAGCCTCGACCACGTATATGAATTTATGGGAGGTATGAATCTTGCCGTACGCAACGTTACCGGTAAAGACCCGGACGCTTATCTTAGCGACTACCGGAACCGCAACAATATGAAAATGCAGGAACTTAAAGAAGCAGTCGGCGTAGAAAGCCGTACAACGATTCTGAATCCTACCTATATCAAAGAGAAAATGAAAGGCGGTGCTTCTGCAGCAAGCGAAGTTGCCCAGACTGTAACCAATACGTATGGCTGGAACGTGATGAAACCTGCCGCTATCGACAAGGAACTTTGGGATAATATATATGATGTATATGTCAAAGACGAATACAAACTGAATGTAAAAGACTTCTTTGAAAAACAAAATCCCGCAGCTTTACAGGAAGTGACTGCCGTTATGATGGAAACTGCCCGCAAAGGATATTGGAAAGCTTCTCCGGAACAACTCTCCAATATTGCCAAGCTGCATACAGACCTTGTCAGACAGTTCGGTCCTTCGGGCAGCGGATTTACCGGAGACAATACCAAATTACAGCAGTTCATCGCCTCTCAAGTAGATGCGCAAACCGCAGCCAACTACAACAAGGAACTGAAACAAATGAAACAAGCCACCCTGGACGGAGAAGCGACCAAAGGAGGCATGGTATTGAAGAAACAATCGAGCGATGCCGTACAAGGGGCACAGGAAGAGCAAAATTCTTTGAATGGAGGCCTTATTTCAGGTATTGTTCTGGTAGCATTTGTTGTCATGTTGCTAATACTTAAAAAGAAACGGAAAAAGTAATGTAATATGGAGTTAATCATTCACATATTAATGCTGTTTATCGTGATTAACTGCAGTTTCAAACTCAGTTTCTGGAAACTTTGGCAAACCGTAATATACAGCCTGATAGCCGGTCTTTTTGTAGCCGGCACCTGGCAGTATGCTATTCTCCAGTCAAAGACACAGATTGCTGATTATCTGCAGAACACGGAAGCATTGCAAAACATGGCTATTATCATAACGCTTGAGTCAGCACTCTGCTTCGGCTATTGCGTGGCTTTCCTGCGCGGACTTTATGGTAAGAAGAATTTATGGTGGGCGGAATTACTTCGCTGGTATCCCAGCTTGTTGCTCTTCCCCGTATTATTCTACTATCTCACAGAAGCTATCTTCCGGTTACCTGGCGTAGACTTTTCAGTGACAGCCTGGTCACTTGCAGGGATAGTGGTTATCGCCATCCCATTATTAAGCCGGCTGATGAAGTATCTTGTACCCGAAGACGATCTCCGGTTGGAAGTTCATTTCCTTGTCAGCTTATTCATCTGTATCCTCGGACTACTGACCACTGTCAATGGGAAAACGACCTATGCTGCCACCGAGGAGGCACTCAACTGGAAAGCGATTATCTTGTCCATCGGTCTGTTCGTTGTCCTGTTTCTCATTGGATTTGCCTGGAACAAGCTGAAATGGCCTTTATTACAACGTAGAGAATTAAAAAAAAGAAGTAAAATCAATCAATAAAATATTATATGGAACTCATCTCTAAACTTTTATTCTGGGTAGCGAACAGTTTACTTATACCCGATATCATTATTTTGCTGTGCCTGTTCGTTCGTTCACTTATTTTGATCGGAGGCACCTACAACATGTACATGACCAAACGTAAAAATGACAAAGCACTGGACCAACTCATTAAAGATGCACGGATAGACGATCTGAAAGCAGCTTTACCCGACAAAGACAATTCACTATATATGGGTTATCTCCGCGATCTGCTCTACCATCCGGCCAGTGCAGATTACTCAGACTTCCTGATAACAAAATTCGAGAATGAAGCAGAGAAAGATGTGTCTCTTTCTAAAATGCTGGCTAAGATAGGTCCGGTTCTCGGATTGATAGGAACATTGATTTCCATGAGTCCGGCACTAGTTGGACTTTCTACAGGAGACATCTCCGGAATGGCATATAATATGCAGGTAGTATTTGCAACGACTGTTGTGGGTCTGGTTATTAGTGCTGTAGGATTGATATCCATGCAGTTCAAACAACGTTGGTATGCCAAAGATGTCAACAACCTCGATTATGTATCAAGAGTATTAAACGAAACAACCGGAGACCCCAATAATGAAAAGAAATAGAAGAGTCAGCAAATTCCTCAAAGAAGAGGATACCGACCCGCTAAGTGTAGTAGTAAACCTGTTCGACGTGGCGATGGTATTTGCCGTGGCATTGATGGTAGCAATGGTGATGCACATGAATATGACGGAAGTTTTCGGACAGGAAGATTTCACCATCGTGAAGAACCCTGGTAAGGAAAATATGGAAATCATCTCCAAGGAAGGAAAGAAAATCAATACTTACAAGCCTTCCGGTCAGAAAGAGGAGGATTCAGGAAAAAGAGGAAGAAAAGTGGGGATAGCCTACGAACTGGATAACGGTGAGATTATTTATGTTCCGGAATAAAAAAACAAGCCATCGAAATGAGTGATTCATTCCGATGACCTATCCCCTTTAAACACCTTTAAACAAAATGAAAATATGCCTCATATACTAACTAAACTAACTAACCCTCGAGGCATATTTTAAAGAGGCTGTCGCATCAACCTCTTTTTATCATAGACAAGCTTTCGCTCTCTAATCTTATTTACGAGCTTCGGCGATATAACCGAGAGCTTCTTCGCATTTGGCAGTTACATAAGCCCAGTCTTCTGCTGCCACCTTATCTTTCGGGAACAGTTTAGAGCCCATGCCTACACAGAATACACCGGCTTTAATCCATGCAGTCAGGTTTTCCTTAGTAGGTTCCACCCCACCTGTTACCATCAGCTTAGACCATGGCATCGGAGCCATCAAGCCTTTTACAAAGTTAGTTCCATAAACATCACCCGGGAATACTTTGCAAAGATCGCAACCTACTTCCTGTGCAAAACCAACTTCCGATACAGAACCGCATCCCGGAGTGTAAGCAACCGAACGACGATTACATACCTTAGCTATTTCAGGGTTGAACAACGGACCTACTACGAAGTTAGCACCCAGTTGCAAGTACATAGCAGCAGTAGCCGGATCAACGATAGAACCGATACCAATTGCCATTTCAGGACATTCTTTTGCTGCGAACTTAACGATTTCAGCAAATACTTCCTGTGCAAAGTCACCACGGTTTGTGAATTCGAAAGCACGAACACCACCGTCATAACAAGCCTTTACTACTTTCTTTGCAACTTCCACATCTTTGTGGTAGAATACAGGAACCATTCCTGTAGAGCCGATTTTATTTAATACGGCTATTTTATCGAATTTTGCCATCTTATTATTTACTATTTTAAATGAAATGATTTTTCAAACTCTCAACTCTCCATTCTCAATTCTCAACTTATTTACCTCTGTACGCGACCGCTTGCATCACCACCAGCCAATGCTTCTACTTCTTCAACAGAAACAAGGTTGAAGTCACCATTGATAGTATGCTTCAAAGCAGATGCGGCAACTGCAAATTCAAGGGCAGCACCCTGATTAGGTTTAGTCATCAAACCATGGATAATACCACCGGAGAAAGAGTCACCACCACCTACACGGTCAATGATCGGATCGATATCATAACGTTTTGAAGTATAGAATTCTTCACCGTTGTAGATCATAGCTTTCCAGCCGTTGTGAGTAGCAGAGAAAGATTCGCGCAAAGTAGAAACTACATATTTGAATCCGAATTCTTTCATCATTTGCTGGAAGATACCCTTGTAACCTTCAGCATCTGTGTGACCAGCTTCAACGTCAGCATCCGGTTTGAAGCCCAGACAAAGTTCTGCATCTTCTTCGTTACCGATACATACGTCTACAAACTGCATCAACGGTTTCATGATAGACTGTGCTTTTTCTTTCGTCCACAGTTTCTTACGGAAATTCAAGTCAACAGAAACAGTTACACCGTGACGTTTTGCAGCTTCACAAGCCAGACGAGTCAACTCGGCAGCCTTGTCAGAAATAGCCGGAGTGATACCAGACCAGTGGAACCAGTCAGCACCTTCCATGATTGCATCAAAGTCGAAATCAGCAGCGTCAGCTTCAGCAATAGCAGAGTGAGCACGGTCATAAATAACCTTGCTAGGACGCATAGAAGCACCTGTTTCCAAGTAGTAGATACCTACACGGTCGCCACCACGAGCAATAAAGTCTGTCTTTACGCCATATTTACGCAATGCGTTAACAGCAGACTGTCCAATTTCGTGTTTCGGTAATTTAGTTACGAAATAGGCATCATGTCCGTAGTTGGCACAGCTTACTGCAACGTTAGCTTCACCACCACCATATACTACATCAAAAGAATCAGATTGAACAAAACGAGTATTGCCCGGAGTTGATAATCTAAGCATGATTTCGCCTAATGTAACGACTTTCTTTCCCATAATCTTATGTTTTAAATTCTAAGTTATTAATATTATGAACTTTCAATTTATCATTTTTAGCTAATTTTCGAGCTTAACACACTGATATAATGACTATTAATCCATAAATAGGATAGTATACAACACCTTTCGTGTGCGGGCACAAAGATACAACAATTTTCGTAATTACAAAAATTGTTATATATTTGTATCGAAAATATTAAGATTATTATTGTGTGCGAGCACAAATACTTATATAAATTAAGGTTGTCGTATGAATAAATTGCCCGAAAGGATCAGAATCAAAGACATCGCCCGTTTAGCAGATGTATCGGTGGGAACAGTAGACCGTGTCATTCACGGGCGTAGCGGAGTGTCGGAAGCAAGCAAAAAACGTGTAGAAGAAATCTTGAAGCAGCTTGACTACCAGCCCAATATGTATGCCAGTGCTCTTGCATCCAATAAAAAATATACATTTATCTGTCTTTTGCCGGAGCATTTGGAAGGTGACTATTGGACAGCCGTAGAGCTGGGTATCCATGAAGCCATTGCTACTTATTCGGATTTTAATACCTCGGTAAAAATCAACTATTACGATCCATACGACTATCATTCTTTTGTCAACGCCAGCGAAGCGATCCTGGCGCTTCAACCGGACGGGGTCATGATGGCTCCCACTGCCCCTCAGTACACCAAAGGGTTCACCGACCGGTTGCAGGCGTCAGATATACCTTATATATATATAGACTCAAATATCAAGAATGTTCCTCCCCTCGCCTTCTTCGGGCAGAACTCACGTCAAAGCGGATATTTTGCCGCACGGATGATGATGTTGCTGGCACGCGATGAAAAGGAAATCGTTATTTTCCGCAAAATACATGAAGGAATTGTGGGCTCCAACCAACAAGAGAACAGAGAAATCGGTTTTAGACAGTACATGGAAGAACATCATCCGTCTTATAATATATTAGAGCTCGACTTGCACGCCGAACGCAATGACGAAGACAATGAAATGCTGGATGAATTTTTCCGTTCCCACCCGACTGTTAAGAACGGAATCACTTTCAATTCCAAAGTCTACATCATCGGCGAATACCTGCAAAGTCACGGAAAGAAAGATTTCAACCTGATAGGCTATGACCTTTTGGAACGGAATGTCGCCTGTCTGAAAGAAGGAAGTGTTTTTTTCCTTATCGCCCAACAACCGGAGCTGCAAGGCGCCAATGGAATTAAAGCCCTTTGCGATCACCTTATTTTCAAAAAAGAAGTGACCTGCATTAACTATATGCCCATTGACCTGCTGACGGTAGAAACAATAGATTATTATCATAACAAATAAAAGAGATACAACTTTACAAGTACATTACATGGAAACAAAGTATTTAAGAATTAATCCTGCCGACAACGTTGCCGTTGCCATTGTTAACCTCCCGGCAGGAGAGCATCTTTCTGTAGATGGCATTGAAATTACATTGAACGAAGACATTCCCGCCGGACATAAATTCGCATTGAAGAATTTTGCTGAAGGCGAAAATGTAATCAAGTACGGTTATCCTATCGGACATGCACGAATGGCAAAGAAACAGGGTGACTGGATGAACGAAACGAACATCAAAACCAACCTCGCCGGATTGTTGGATTACACTTACAACCCGATTCAGGTTTCTTTGGATATTCCTCATAAAGATCTTACATTCAAAGGTTATCGTCGCAAAAACGGTGATGTAGGGGTAAGAAACGAAATATGGATTATCCCGACGGTAGGTTGCGTAAACGGTATCATCGGTCAACTGGCTGAAGGACTGCGTCGCGAAACCGAAGGCAAGGGAGTGGATGCCATTGTCGCTTTCCCACACAACTACGGTTGCTCACAACTTGGTGACGACCACGAAAATACGAAAAAGATTCTTCGTGACATGGTGCTTCACCCCAATGCGGGCGCCGTATTGGTAGTAGGCTTGGGATGCGAAAACAACCAGCCGGACGTATTCCGTGAGTTTCTGGGCGAGTTTGATGAAGACCGCGTGAAGTTCATGGTTACTCAAAAGGTAGGTGACGAGTATGAAGAAGGAATGGAAATCCTGCGTGATTTGTATGCAAAGGCTTCTAAAGACGAACGCACCGATGTTCCTTTGTCCGAACTGCGTGTGGGATTGAAATGCGGTGGTTCCGATGGTTTCTCCGGCATTACGGCAAACCCGTTATTGGGTATGTTCTCCGATTTCCTGATTGCACAGGGAGGTACAAGCGTATTGACCGAAGTACCGGAAATGTTCGGTGCAGAAACCATCCTAATGAACCGTTGCAAAAACGAGGAACTGTTTGAACAGACCGTCCATCTGATTAATGACTTCAAAGAATACTTCCTGTCACACGGAGAGCCTGTCGGCGAAAATCCTTCTCCGGGAAACAAAGCCGGCGGTATCTCTACCCTGGAAGAAAAAGCACTGGGATGTACCCAAAAGTGCGGAAAGAGCTATGTATCCGGCGTGATGCCTTACGGCGAACGTTTACAGAAAAAAGGTCTTAATCTGCTTTCTGCTCCGGGCAATGACCTGGTTGCAGCCACCACCCTTGCTGCAAGCGGATGTCACATGGTGCTTTTCACCACCGGACGTGGTACTCCTTTCGGTACTTTTGTTCCAACCATGAAGATTTCCACCAACTCGACGCTGGCTAAAAACAAACCGGGATGGATTGACTTCAATGCTGGTGTAATTATAGAAAACGAACCGATGGAAAAGACTTGTGAACGCTTCATTGATTATATTATCAAAGTAGCAAGCGGTGAATTCGTAAATAACGAAAAGAAAGGTTATCGCGAAATTGCTATCTTTAAAACAGGTGTAACCTTGTAAACAGCTCTTTATCTGATAGAACAAATATATCGAAGATAAAAAGAAACATTGTTAGAACTATAGAGTTGCTATCCTCCACTCAATGATAAGTTGAACGGGATAGCAACTCTTTTTTGTATTACACCATATCGTCACCTGTTCTCTTAAAGGTAACACGGATTGTTTTATGAAAGGGAATAAAACGGGAAACCACAGCTATAACAACGGATATAACTAACAAATAACCCAGTATTTCTTTCAACGCAAGCAGCAGGCTTTGCTGTTGCAGGGTATTATATAAAGAGTTTGTTGCCAGCTGCGCAGCTTCATTATACGGATGCCCTTGTGCAATTGCATTGTTCAGAGACTGGTTATAACGTGTTGCCGACAACGGATCGGCAGTGGTGATAGTCTCCGATAAAGAATACATATATTTCTGCTGTAAGCGGTATAGTGCATTACTATAGAAAGAGGTTGCCAGAATAGGTGCCAATACGGAACGGAAAATAATCAGAAAGAAAGCGTTCGACAATAAGTATTTCGGATTCAAGTCCTCCACGGCAAACAAGGCGAAAGCTATAATCAAAGTCAACATACCCAACCCACGAAAAAATATAGGCAGGTAGAGCATTTCATACGTGCTATCCGGAGAGATGCCAAAATACAGGATCGCAAAGAAAATCACAAAACAACTCATCCCTCCCGCTATCAGAAAACGGAACCGCCAACGTTGCCATCGGAACCACCAGAAACAGATAAAAGCACCGACTACATATCCCGGAAGCAAATAAATATAAAGGGAATAGGTATGTGTAGTATCTACTTTCAGAATGACAGTCAGATAGTTAGTCAGCAATGTGGTCGATGTACTGAAAAACATCACAAGCATCATATAGAAATAACCTATAATCGCTTTGGGCTGGAATAAAGGAGCCAGACTTACATAAGGATTTTCCGAACGGCTCTGATACCAGATAAACAACGCAATCAACATAGGCGCTATGATGATATAGGCACAGATCTTACCGGAAGCCATCCAATCAAGTACTTTTCCATAATTGATAACGTACATCAGCATCAGTAACCCTACTGAAATAACAAACATCTCACGAATATGCAGATCAGACCATGCGACGGCTTTAATGGGACGGTTATGACGGAAACAGACGATAACAAATAAAATGGAAATCAAAATCAGTACCATCATAAAGTAATACATATACTTCCAGTTATAATGATACGCCAGTAAAGCCGTTACCAGCATCGAAGCCTGTCCCCCACCGTAAACCAACGGGTAAAAATAAGAATAAAACTCACTACGTACATTCTTCGGACTGAAAATCTTTTGGGCATAACGAATAAACCACAACATAAGAAATCCTTTCATAAAACCGACGGCAAAACTACAAACAATCAGAATATCTGCGTTTTGCGTACGTGCGCAAACCCAACTCAAGAAGAATTGCAGTACCAAATCAATCAACAACAGAGACTTCACAGAAAAGGCTGCCAGCACTTTAGGAATAATCGGATAAGCGATAGCCATGCCCGCTGAAGCAGCATAATATCCCATCGTTATATCTTCCGAATTAGTGCCCAGCGTGTTCGATACTTCCAGCATACTGCCTGTATATGAACCATTGAGCATCGTGACCGGGAGAATCACGATGAAAATACTGATAAGTCCAAGCCAATCGGGCACCCATTGACGAACAGGTGCCTCCAATTCTTTCATGGTAATCATTTGCGTAGAGCTTCTGTTTCCACCATCATCCCGGCTCTCAACTGCGCCATTTCTTCCGGAGAAACATCTTCCAAGTCAATCCGCACGGGTATTCGCTGTTGCACCTTTACAAAGTTACCGGCAGAGTTGTCCGTAGGAACCAGGGAATATTTAGACCCGGTTGCTTCGGAAATCGCGGTGACCTCTCCGTGAAAAGTCTTTCCGGGCACTGCATCTACTTTTACACGTACTTGCTGACCAATATAGATATTAGCAATCTGCGTTTCTTTATAATTAGCGGTAATCCATTTATCCTTGTTACGCACCAGATAAGAAATAGTCTGCCCGGCCGGCACATACTGACCGGGTTCAAGCGTGCGCCTGCCCATATATCCATCATAAGGAGCAGTGAGAACCGTATAAGAGAGACTCAACTTCGCCAAATCCAAATCTGCTTCCTTCCGCAAAATAGCAGCCTCCGCACCGGTTGTCTTCTTGCTTGTTTCCGCATATTGTGATAATGCCGCCTGTTTCTGCGCAACTAATGCCTGATAACGTGCCTTTGCCGCTTCATAAGCAGCTTTTGTCTGTTCATACTGCTGTTCCGGGACTGATTCTTCTTTTAACAGACGTTCAAAACGATGATAATCCTGTTCCAATTGCCAGAGTTTTGCTTTCGCTTCGGCAATGTTGGCATCCTGTACGGCAATATTCGTATGGGAAGTTTCAATTCCCGAATGAAGTACATCCTGCGAACCATGCGCATCCAACAATGCAGCTTCCGCTTCTTTCACCTTAATCTGATATTCACGATTATCAAGCACCAGCAGCGTATCTCCCTGACGGACATATTGATGCTCCTTAAAACGCACCTCCTTTATATAACCCGAAGCCCGAACATTCAAAGGAGCCACATATTGATCTACAAAAGCATCATTCGTCACTTCGTAATTAACGTAACGCCAAAAGTAAGTAGCCGTCCACCAAAGCCCGGAACCTGCCAAACAGATACATACCAAATTTAAAACGATATTACGAACTCTTACTTTTTTCAGCTTCTGCTGTTTTTCTTTCAATTCATTTGCCATAACAATTCACCCATAAATCATAAATCTGAAATCATAAATCTCCACAAGCCTTCTGAAGTTGATAATAAGTATAAATCACACGAGTACGCGCATTGACCAACTGCAATTCTACATTCAAACGGACGGAATTTGCATCAAGCAAATCAGTCAGGATAGCCAACTGATTCAGGTAACGATTCTGCATGATACGATAATTCTCTTCCGCTTGTCGGACTGACAGCTTTAGAGCTTCCACCCTTTGCAACGCTTCCCGGTGGCGTAAAAAAGCCGAACGGACATCGACGCGGATTCCCTGCATCTTCTGCTCTTCCTCATTTTTCCGCAAGGATACCATCAGTTTGCTCTCTTTTATTTTATGGTTATTCTTGTACAGTGACGATAAAGGATAGGCAACCGACACACCTACATTCCAGTTATTATTATACATATCTGCCAACGTACGTGAGATGGGGCGCGCCAAAGTATTCGACGCATAAAGCGATACACTGGGAAGAGAAAAGGACTTGACAGAACGGATTTCATTCCTCGCCAATTCTGTTTGTGCACGAAGCAGCCTCATCGCCGGATCATTCGCATAAGCCTGAACAATATAATCATCATACGGCTGCAAGGCAACTGCCTGATAAAGAACAGTAGTATCGGGTTTTAATAATAAATTCTCGTCCTGTCCCAATAAGATATCAAGTTGCTGCGATACAAGCACAATGCTGTTTTCCGTTTCCTGTAGAGACAGGCGATCATTAGTCAACTGCATTTCGCTCCGCAACACATCATTGTTCGTTATCAAACCCTCCTTTTTCATCCGCCGTATATCGTGTAGCCGGAGTTCTGACTCCTCAATATTCCGCGCCAGTACCTCATGCTGCTTAAACAGACTAAACAGATTCATATACTGATTCAATAACCTTAGCTTTATTTCCGCCTGATCGGTCAATGTCTGTAATTCGGCAACTTGCTTTTCTATATCCGCTTTATGAATAGCGCTTCGGATTTTACCACCCTGATAGAGAGGCTGCGCAAAATCAATTGCATAGTTTTGTGACCAGTCCGGTGCTTCCGGATAGACAGGATCGGATAATCCCCGTTCCCAAACGACGGGTTGTCCTACAAATCCCCCTTTCAGTCCAATCTGCAATTCCGGCAACTGCGCAGAACGTGCGGTTCGCATCCGCTCCTGTGCCATGGATTCTTTCATTGCATCTGCCTGAAGTTGCAGATTATATTGCACTCCCCGTTCAAAAAGCTGATCGACGGTAAGGAACAAAGAATCTGTTTGTGCGTTGATGGAGGAAGTGACCCAAAGCAGGCAGGACAAAGCTGCCCAATATTTTTTATACATTTTCAAGTACATCGTATACACCTTTTAATTCAGATAACATCGTTTCAATGCTTTCTATACCAATAATCTTTTCTGCGTATACATAAACCTGATCGAGAATCGGACGAATCTGGTCTTTAAACTCCTCCCCTTCGGGAGTCAGGAATACCAGTTTATTACGACGATCGGCGGGATCTTCTTTACGGTACACATATCCTTTTTTCTCCAGATTATTCATCAAATTGGTCAGACAGGCTTTATCTTTTGCAATGCGTTCTGCCAATATCTGCTGACTGATTCCCTGCTCGTGCCATAAACTACTCAATACCTGAAGCATCTCAAACGTAATACCCGCGTTATTTTTTCTCAATGTCCGTTGCATAGACCGGCGGAAAGCCATACGGGTACGAACAATCTGCAACATGAGTTCTCTAAACTCTGCTCCTTCTCTCATTTTCTATAACCTTTTTACCTGTTTCGTTTCGGTGGCAAAGTTACATATTTCCGTCGAATTAGTCAAACGTTTGACTAATTTCATTTTTACACCATGTAGACATAATTCCTGTCCATTCGTTTATTTATTCATTAAATCACTATATATTAATGCATTAATATAGTACTCCAATCTTTATTATCAAAATATTCAAGCAAAAAGTTTGTTCATCTGAAATCTTTTATTTTACTTTGCAATACAAAGTACTTTTTATATGAATAAAGATAAAGCATTAGAATCGGTAAATGAGATAAAAGAGTTGATGGAAAAGTCCTCAAAGTTTATCTCTCTAAGTGGTCTCGCTGCAATCATGGCGGGCATTTACGCATTAGTTGGCGCATATATCGCCACACAAGTTATTACACCGGGCACTCATTTAATTGTTGCCCTTGAATTGATGGCTATAATAGCCTCGCTCGTATTGGTAGCTGCTGCGGTCACTGCTTGCATCCTGTCCTATTACAAATCCAAGAAGACAGGGCAAAAATTTTTCAGCCGCCTCACTTACCGGGCATTGTGGAATTTCTCTCTTCCAATGCTGACCGGAGGTGTTTTATGTATTTCCATCCTTATGCACGAGTATTACGACATTTTGGCTTCTGTCATGCTTCTATTTTATGGGCTGGCACTAGTCAACGTTTCCAAGTTTACTTATTCCAGCATCGTATGGTTAGGTTATGCTTTCATCTGTTTGGGCATCGTAGACTGTTTTTGGGAAGGTCATTCACTACTGTTCTGGACCATCGGTTTCGGCGGTTTCCATATCCTCTATGGTATATTGTTCTATTTACACTACGAAAGAAAGAGATCATAAATGATAGAAGCATTCCAATATATTAATAAAGCATTCGAAAGCAAGGTCCGACTGGGCATCATGGCTATTCTGATGGTAAATGAGGAAGCTGATTTCAATTTTCTGAAAGAACAGCTCTCTCTGACCGACGGCAATCTTGCCAGCCATACCCGTGCCCTGGAAGAACTGGGATATATCGTATGCAACAAAAGTTTTGTCGGACGAAAGCCACGGACTGTTTTTCAGGCAACCCCGCAAGGCAGAGAAGCTTTCAAATCGCATATTGAAGCCTTAGAGAAATTTCTAAAATCAAAATAAATAATTCATCAAAACACTACTGGCTTATGGACGCTTTCAATGAAAATTTAAATGAGCAACAGGCGCAGCAACCTATGGGATGCCTCCACCGTTTCTCCAAAACAATCAAGGTTGTCATCATCGGATTATTAATCCTTCTCCTGATGATACCCATGTTTATGATTGAGAATCTTATTTCCGAACGGGGACGAACCCAAGAAGAAGCTATCGACGAGGTAAGCGAAAAATGGAGTCTTGCACAGACCATCACCGGCCCTTACCTGAATCTCCAGTATCCGGTTGTCACTGAAAACAAGGGCGAGAAGAAGGCTTCCATCAAAGACCTGATACTTTTTCCTGACGAGCTTATGGTCAACGGACAACTGAAGACTGAAATCCTGAAAAGAAGTATCTATGAGGTCAATGTATATCAATCGGAACTGACATTGAAAGGGTCATTCAGTTCAGAAGAATTGAAAAAGAGTAGAATAGATATGGAGCAATTGCAGTTTGACAGGGCAGCTATTTGCTTGAACCTGACCGATATGCGGGGTATCAGCGAACAAATCAGCATCACCTTGGGAGATTCTGTTTATATATTCGAACCGGGTATGGACAACAGAGGAATAGCTAACACCGGAGTTCATGCGATCGCTAATTTGTCGGAGTTGAAGCAGAACAAAAAACTGCCATACGAAATAAAAATCAAACTGAAAGGTTCACAGTCACTCAACTTTATTCCATTGGGTAAAACAACCCGTGTAGATCTGAAAGCCAACTGGAATACACCGAGCTTTACCGGAAACTATCTGCCTAACAACCGGAATATTACGGAGAAGGAATTTTCCGCACAATGGCAAGTTTTAAACTTGAACCGGAATTACTCACAAGTGATGGTTGACTTCAACACCTCAAATATCAAGGATATTGAGAGTTCCAGTTTCGGTGTGAACTTCAAAATTCCGGTGGAACAGTACCAACAGTCTATGCGTTCCGCAAAGTATGCTATTCTGATTATCCTACTGACTTTCGGAGTTATCTTCTTCACTGAAATCATGAACAAGACCCGCATTCATGCCTTGCAGTATTTATTGGTAGGACTGGCTCTCTGTCTATTCTACAGCCTGCTCCTCTCCTTCTCCGAACACGTCGGTTTCAACCCGGCCTATTTGTTATCTTCTGCACTGACTATTATGCTGGTAGGCGGATATATGTTCGGAATCACCAAGAAAAAGAAACCGTCATTAATCATGTCCGGTTTGTTGGCTATACTCTATATTTATATCTTTGTGCTTATCCAACTGGAGACTTTCGCATTATTGGCAGGCAGCTTAGGGCTGTTTATCATTCTGACAATAGTGATGTATTTTTCAAAGAAAATAGACTGGTTTAATGAATAATCGGCTTTTCTTCTGAAACACTTGACAAATGGCTTTTTATTTTGTATCTTTGAGAAAATAAAAGCAATAAGAGGAATGAAGAATATAAGAAAAATAGAGACATAAAAAGCCTTTAAACTGATACATTTCAGTATTAGTACAGATATATCATAGGGCAATGGTCTAACGATCATTGCCCTATTTTGTTTATATTTTTACTTAATTAATTCTATCGAATCTCTAAAAACGATCAAAATAGTTTTTAATAAAATCTGATACCGTTTATAATAAACTATCAAAAAGTTTATTATAAACAGAAAGTACGTTTATTAAGAGAGCAGTCTTTAATTGTAAAAATTGAGAAACACGTTTGCATACAATAGCAGCTCATTAGTAAGTCTATTTATTCACACAGTAATAGAAAAGGACATAATCATTATTTCATCCAAACGATTGGATAACCTAAATCTCTTTTGATAGCTTCCATTTCTGCACTATGCCACATTTCATGTTTAAAGCTCCACGACAATGCTTCATATTTAGTTTCCGCAACAGGATGTTTAAACGGGAGAGGCTGCAAGCACTCTGCCAAAACATCATCATTCAGAGTTTCCAGATTCTCGATACAGATTTGATGAACAATTTCCGTTTGTTCTCTCAATTCAGCAACTGGAATCAAGTCCTTTTCTATGGAACGATGCAATGTTCCCATACCATTGAATATTCTATTATATTTTTGGATAGGCACTAATCGCCCCACCTTTTCGTTCACTCCGGTAACAGCTGTCAGTGTATGGAAATTCTGCGAAACAAGCAGATGTCCCACTTGCCAAATAAAGTTAGAATCTGTCCCTTCAGGAATAACATACCACAAATCTTCCGGCAATTCAGACATCAAACGATTCACAAATGTGCGAGCTTCTATAATCTGCTCCTTTAAAAAGTCAATTTTACTCATAACTATATGTTTTTTAATTATACATATAGTTAGTGGAAAAGCAAATGAGCTTTGTGACAACTTACTGCAAGAATTTCTCCCAATAATTTTTCCTCGGTAGTTCTTTTTCAAACTTCCTATATAAATCGGCAAGCCTCATCATTCGTTGCACCATTGTATATTCTTTATCCATATCAATAGAATATACCGGTTTGCAAATGCGACATTTACAAGCACCATCGGGATTATATAACGGGCAAGTATCATTCATAAAAGCTGTGATTTTCTGAATGGAACGATTATAGATTTGCCGCACATTACTTTCTTTCAGTTCCATGATTTCGCCAATCTGTCGATAAGGCAACCCGATATTTTCTCTAAAGATAAAAATCAGACGAGCATCATTATTCAGACAATGATTTAAAGCGGTGATACACCAATCGCACCTTTCTTTTATCCATTCCCGCTTCTCTTCTTCCCCACCGGAATATTCAATTTCCGGCAACGAACGGAAATATTCGATTTCCGACATTTTCACATGCTTTTCACATGCTGCATATCTGCCAATAGTGCGACGAGCGATAGTGTATATCCATGTAGAAATCTCCGAATCGCCTTTAAAGCTACTGATACTTTTGCAAAGTTCATACCACACTTCCTGTGCTGCTTCGCGGGCGATTTCTTTATTCTGAATCATCCGGTGAGCAATCATGGAAATCATATTTCCATATTCTTTCACCAGACGATTGATATCTATTTCCATCGTTACACACTAAAATGTTTTCTTCAAATATATCATATCCACCAACTGCACACCATCCTCATACATCGGATGATCGTAGTTGTCAGTAAAGAAATTCTTTATCCGGTGAGAAATCGCAAAACCACAATGTTCATAGAATGATCTGGAAGAAGGTACATCTCCTGTGCCCACCAGCATTTCAGAGCACTTCCCCTGATAATATTCAAATAAAAACTCTATTAACCGTTTTCCGTACCCCTGTCGTTGGAAGAAAGGAACAGTAGCAATATTCTTGATTTCATAAACACCTTCCCCCTCACGTGCCACCACACAAAGAGCTTTCAGCCCGTCATCATAAAGAACAAACATATCACCGCGTTCCAGATATCGGTCAATCATACTTTCTTGTTCATCAGCCAAGAGTAACAAATCAAGGAATTCTTTTTTATCTGAAATAACTTTTTTTATCTCCATATTATCTAGTTTGCCATAAAGATATAAAAAACTAAAATACCATACTCTACTTTAACGAAACTTATCCTGATATTTGGAATAAATAGATTATCTTTGTCTAGGAAAATAGGAATATACAAATAATAGGAATCATGGAAAAAGAAAAAAAAATATCAGAAGAAAAAGAAGTCAAAGCCAAAGCGCAGAAACCAAAAAAAAAGAAAGTAAATAAGACATGGGAAGCATTTGGTAAACTAAAGGGAAGCCTTATAGTGAACGATCCTAAATTCTTACTATAAATGAGATATTTGATAGATACTAATATCTTTGTTTATGCAGTGATCGACAGAGACTCGTTAGATCGTGATGTAACAGCTATACTACAAGAGCCTGATACTGTACTTTATATGAGTGCAGAATCTGTTCGTGAATTGATTGTAGGATATCGAAATAAAGGTTTATGTTCCAAACGCTGGAAGTCAGTAGAAGCAATGGTCACTTCAATCGAAAAAGAGTTTTACATCAAAATACTTCCCCTGAAAAAAGAGCACATGCAGACTTATGCACGATTAGAAATTAATGAAGCACAAGGACATAAAGACCCTTCCGACCACGTTATCATCGCCCATGCCATTACCGAACATTTGCCACTTATCTTAAGCGACACCCGTTTTGAGTTTTATCGCACTCAAGGACTTGATTTGATATTCAATAAAAAATAAAGCACACGCTATACATGTATTTGTCTATGTTCTAAAATAGTACTCATATTCTCCAAGGCCCATCCCACCAGTCCTTCAATATGAGGAATCAATGTACCTCCTGTATCTGTCAAGCAATACTCCACACGGGGAGGTACTTCAGCATACACTTTCCGTTCAACTAATCCATCTGATTCCAAAGTACGCAATGTAACAGTCAACATTCTTTGAGAGACATCTTCTATCGTTTTATGAATATCACTAAAACGCATAGTTCCATTTGCGTTCAGCGTAATAAGCACCAACATCGACCACTTATCTCCCAAGCGGCTAAGCACATCTCTTATCGGACAATTCCCCGTCGGATGAAAGTTTTTCATTCTTTAACGTTTTGTATTTTATTGAATTCCAGCAATAGTTACTTCTATGTAACTTCCTTATTTTCAAGTACGTTATTGCATTTCTCAAACAAGAAAGATACATTTGCATCACAAAAGTAATAAACTTACTAATAATAACTATTGTTTCATTTAAATAATTATGATTATGGCAAAGAAAGTTGCAGTTTTAGCAGTGAATCCGGTAAATGGTTGTGGATTATTCCAATATTTGGAAGCATTTTTCGAAAATGGCATTTCATATAAAGTATTTGCCGTATCGGATACGAAGGATATTAAAACAAATTCAGGAATCAGCCTGACAGTAGATGACGTGATCGCTAATTTGAAGGGACACGAAGATGAATTCGACGCACTCGTTTTCTCATGTGGCGATGCAGTGCCTGTATTTCAGCAGAATGCTGATAAAACCTACAATGTAGATTTAATGCAAGTCATTAAAACTTTCGGAGATAAGGGAAAAATAATGATCGGACATTGCGCCGGCGCAATGATGTTTGACTTTACAGGAATTACCAAAGGGAAGAAAGTAGCAGTTCACCCATTAGCCAAACCAGCCATTCAAAACGGAACAGCTACTGATGAAAAATCAGAGATAGATGGTAACTTTTTCACTGCTCAAGATGAAAATACCATTTGGACAATGATGCCACAGGTAATCAAGGCGTTAAAATAGACATTAATCAAGTCCTATACCACTTAAAGCAAGTTTAACATAAAAAAGAGCCAGAGAATTCATATAATATAAGTATTCCGGCAAATTTAATCATGGAAATAGTTTTTTAATCCGTTTTTTCATTATTTTGTAACTGTAAAGGAAACAACCTATTAAAATATCACGGACAAACATTTCCCATGAATATAAAAAAATGCTTATGGCTCTTTTTTTATGTTTCCTATCTGCGCCATCCATCCAAGCACAAAGAAACTATATATATTCCGAATTATATTTTAGATTTTCAGCGGTTTGACACAACCATTTGAGGAATAAACATTTAGCGGAGTATTTGAGAAATAACAGTAACGGATTGGCAACCGTACGGTTTTCAGCGGTTTGCGGTGCTATGCTGTCAAATAACTCTCTCATTTGCAAATATAATCTCTTTTTCCGAAAGAACGAACTTTCACGGCACTTTTTACCCTGATAACAACCGTTGTTTTACGCTTTCCATATTTTCTGTTGTTTGCAACTGCACAACGGACGGAAATTGCGGTGTTATATGCAATCTGTCAATTGGCACGATAATTTTACTTGGTTGGGTTCAGATAATTGATACAATTCTTTTCAATCTTGTCTAAGATATGAAGAAATGTATCTTGTTCTTCTTGTGATATACCTTTTAATGAGATGTTTAGAGATAGCATTTGACATTTATTTATATGCGGCATAATTGTTTTTACTTTATCGGTGCAATATAAAAGAACACTCCGTCCATCTTTATGATTTTTCCGCTTGATGATATATCCGTTTTTGGATAATTTTTCAACTATTCTCGTAACATTGGCAAAGTCTTTTTGCGACTGCGTGACTAAATCACCAATGGTCTGACCATCGTTTTCCCATAAATAGACTAAGATAACCCACTGTTCCGGTGTTATGTTCAGCCCCTCTTCTGATATGATTTGATATATTTGACGTTTGATTATACCAGAAAGTTTGGCTATTTTGTGATTTACCATTTTATCTATATCCATATTATTTGGTTTGTTAAAAGCTGAAAAATATATTTGTCATAGCAAATAAATAACTATATTTGTCATAACAAATATAGTTATAATGTAATTAGTAACCAAATGGAAGTAAGCGTTTTTATAGAAAATATCCAAAAGGCTTTCGGAGAAAAGGTGCAATTACCCTTTGCATTTTGGTATTCCGATGAACAGATTAATGATGATTTGAAAAAAATCAACGGTTGTTTTTTTAAGGAGTTTGAAAAGCTGATTGGTGGTGAACCGATATCTTTGAGTGCCGATAGAATCGGGTGTATGGGTGGTAAGTTCTATACTGGTTTTTCGACCATGAATGAAAAAATACCTATGTTTGTTTCAAGCAAAGAAAAATATAAGAAGTCTTCAGAATTGGTTCTTGATTTCGTGGAAAAGGCAAATGTGCAGATGACGACAATGCGGTATTTGAATATTTCACCTATTACTGAACTTGAAAACTTTAATAATGTGGTGGGAATTTTCTTTTTGGCTACCCCTGATATGCTTTCAGGACTTGCTTCATGGACATTTTACGATAACAATTCGGATGATGCAATTACTGTAAAATTTGGTTCAGGATGTTCTTCTATTTTTTCAGAAGCAGCATTGGAAAACAGCAAAAATGGGAAACGTACATTTATTGGACTGTTTGACCCCTCTGTGCGTCGCTATATCCATGAGAATATATTAAGTTTTACTATACCAATATCACGTTTTCGGGAGATGTATTATACGATACAAGATAGTTGTTTGCCGAACACACCTGCATGGGGAAAAATTAGAGAACGGATTTGTCGGGAGTGAAGTGTAGGCCCATCCTTAATTATCAGAACAATTAAAGATGGGCATATTGTCGTATGTTGTGACTTAAATCCCCGATTGCTTTTCCTTGGCTGCCGTATGCTCTGCCTTAGTTTCTCAAACAGCTCTCTGAACCATTCTGCAATAGGTTTCCTGTCAATTTTGAGCACCTGTTTTGTCTGTATGGCCTTTCAACATTTGAAAAGTTACCTTTTCAGTTGTGAACGTGCGTTTGTGTTCCTCCGAATAGAGCTCACCTGCATACTTCAACAGTCTGCCGCAAACGAGTATAGCTGTCTGCCTCTCGTCGAAGCCGATAATCCAGCAAAGGTTCTCTATTCTCAGGACTTCTTTCGCCAACGGGAACCAAGCGCACTATCCACAAGCTGTGTAAGCCTTGATACCTCTTTGTTGTGCTCTGCAGGAGAACAAGAACTTGTAATTTCCTCATTTAACTTCGATTTTTTTAATAAATTTGGCAGGGTTGCCAGCTACAATTGTCATAGGCGGTACATCTTTGGTTACCACGCTGCCGGCTCCGACAATTGCACCGTAACCGATACGCACTCCCGGTAGTATAGTCGAATTGATACCAATCCATGCTTTGTCCTCGATGACAATCGGACGACCATAGGTGGCACTGCGATTTTCCGGATTCGGATCGTGGTTAATCGTAATCAGATTGACTTTAGGACCGATAAATACATCATTGCCTATCGTGATACCGCCACGACCAAAGAACGTACAGCACTGTTGTATAAAGCACCCTTTGCCGATAGTGATTGGTTTACCATAATCTATATAGAGCGGCGGCAGCACAGTCGTACTCTCTTCGAGTGGCTTGTCGAGAATCCGCCCCATATACTCATGCACCTCTTCAGGAGTGCGATAACCTGTATTCATTTCAGTCGCAGTCTTGATAGTTGCAAAAATATCGTTAATCAATGCCTCGTAACCCTGCTCATTGGGCGAAACCATTTCACCCGACAAATCTTTTTCAAAAATATTCTTCATACTTTCCATGTTTTTATGTTTCTGATGCAAAGGTAATGGAAATGTCACACAACGACTTTGCTGTATGGTTCAAAATGCTTTGCTGCAAGGTTCAGGAATAAAAAAGTCCCGCAATCTATGCGAGACCCGTTTCATGCTGTAAATACCCTTTCGGAGAAATACCGTATCTTTCTTTATAAATCTTCGAGAAGTGTGAGAGATTCTTGAACCCAACCTCAAAACAGATTTCCGACACCTTGCGTCCGCCCTTCCGTATCAACTCATGAGCGGCTTCGAGACGGTGATGAATCAACCATTCGCGTGGGGAGAGCGTGCTGCACTTTTTGAAATCCCGCTTGAACGTGGACAAACTGCGCCCGGTATAGTTGGCAATCTCTTCCATCGATATGTCATTCATGTAATTACTCTCCAGAAAATCCAATATGTCGATTTTCCACGGGTCAGTAAAATCGAAAACCGAAGCATACAGATTCTTACTTGTATTGAGTAGCACATACATTCCCTCGACCATTTTTAGTTGCAGTAACTCTTCAGTCGGTTCAATGTTTGAATTGAAATAAGGAGTCATGGATTCGAACAAGCTTACGATGTCGGGGCGGTTGGAGGGCAACTTACACAGACTTATCTTATTCCGTTTGGCATCTTTGGGCAGGGTGTTTTTATCTAACCTATTATAAAAGCTACGCAGAAATTTCGGGGAAAACATCAAGAAAATAGCTTTGAACTGTTCTCCGTTCCATGCTTGCTTGGTCATCTGTACACTGAAATCCTTGCGGATAAATGCACACTCTCCTTTATGCAATCGGGTCGTTTTACCCTTCTCCTCTATGACTATTTCACCTGAGTACATATATACTAAAACATGGGAATGATTCCGATGCATGCAACTTTTTCCATCATCGAAATACATCGCCAAAAAAATATCTGAATAACGTAGTGTATTGATTCCGTCTGTCATTTCTTCTATTTGATTATAACAATGATTTCTTTTGCAAAGATAACTCTTTTCAAAAGAAATTATTTTGTTGTATGGCTCAAAGTGTCTTGCCTTTTTCTTTTTATAATATCATAGCTTCAGCAATGTTTCCTGCCTGATGCCGATACCGAGATAGGCGTCTTTGAGTTTGGCGGCGGTACATAACCGTCCGTCTGCATCAGTTCTTGATAACGGCGGTTTACCTCCACACGGATTTTATCTACCGCAAGGTTGATTCTCTGCGCTTCGACGCTCTTGCCCGAAGCACGGCTGTTCTTCACGTCCCACAACCGTGGGGGAACGTCCATCTTGCAACTGAACTGTTTAATTTCGCCGTCCACCGTGATACGGCACATCAGAGGCAGGTTGCCGTTCGGCTTCTCGCTGCCTTTCTTCACGTAAAATAATACCTTGAATGTACTACGCATAACTCACTCCTTTTTTTGGTTACAAAATTAGTTATTAGTGAGTTACCGACTGCTATGTAAATTGATGCAAAACGCAGTAAATGAACCTTTTAGCAGTAAATCTGCACCCGTTACGGGAGTAACGAGGTGGTAACTGAACTTCTGTACCGTTTGGCTTCGAGGTGGTATTTCGTTGGCTCTGCCCCATAGAAAAACAAAGCGTAACGAACGCTCTATCAGCCAATTCGCTACGCTTTGCCCAAATTTACTTTTTCGCTATGTGTTTTAAGAAAAGCAATACGTTTTATGGTGTAATACTTAAAGGAACACAACATAACAATATCATTGACGTATTCTGTCTGGACAGCACAGAACTGCACAAGGCACAACAAAAATTAAGTACAATCAACAATAAACTTTCCATGTCGATCGAAGTGGCTAATATCGTACCATGGAAATGGAACTTACAGAGCCACACTATTTTATGCGATATAAATAAGCCGATAGAGCTTAACGCATCCGGGAAAGACGTAGCTGAAGAACAATTGGCAGTGCCCTATAATCAATATTTCGCCAAAATATTCAAAGAAGACCGTACACGGGTAGAGCAGGCTTACAAAGATTTGATAGAAGGTCGTTCGGACAAAGTAAAAGAAGAATATCGTATCGTCAACCCTCACAAAGGTCTTCACAGAATAGACTGGGTAGAAGCTCAGGCGGCAGTTGAGACTAGAGATGAGAATAGCACTCCATTGACCTTAGTAGGTTCTTCATTAGTCATCACCGAACGAAAAAAGATGGAGTAGGAATTGGTTAATGCAAAAACCGTGCCGAAGAATCAAATCGTCTGAAATCTGCTTTTCTGGCAAACATGAGTCATGAGATACATACTCCACTCAATGCCATTGTCGGCTTCTCCGGCATATTGGCTTCTACCGAGGAGGAAGAGGAAAAACAAGAATATGTAAGTATCATTGAGAATAATAACACCTTGTTATTACAACTTATAAGTGATATTTTAGACTTATCAAAAATAGAAGCCGGGACATTGGACTTTAATTATTCCAATGTAGAGATTAACGATTTAATGAGTGATTTAAAAAACAGCTGCCAACTGAAACTAAAATCGGACAAGGTAAAACTGGAGTTCATCGCTCCCGAACAACCTTGTTGCGCATATATAGAGAAAAACAGACTATCCCAATTGATTATCAATTTTGTAACAAATGCAATCAAATTCACAACCGAAGGCAGCATCCGATTCGGGTTCTACATTCTGGTTTACATTACCTTATAAAGAAGCGAGTAACATAATAGAAAAAGCTCCCCAAAAAGAAATCCAGACCATTGAGATAGAAAAAGACAAACTGATTATCCTGGTAGCCGAAGATAACGAAAGCGATTATAAACTGTTTGAGTCTATTTTGAAATACGATGACCGCTTGATACACGCATGGGATGGACAAGAGGCTGTAAACCTATTCAAGGAGTACAATCCGCAAATATTCGGCCAAAGTACCTATCATCGCCATTACTGCCTTTGCTTTTGCCTCAGATGAACAGAGGGTAATGGAAAACGGCTTTGACGGTTATATGCCTAAACCCATCAATGCCAACTTATTGAAGACGCAGCTAAAAGACATCATGCAGAAACGCATTGTCTTACTGTAAGGTAAACTTCTAATAATTCAGCCACATCCTGAAAGAAGCCATCTTATCCTTACTGACAATAATTTTATCTTTGAAGGGAGGCAATACGTGTACGATTGCTTTCCCTAAAAAATAGGATTCAATACGTTGAATTGCATCAATACAGACAAGAGTCTGACGATTCGTACGAAAAAAACGGTCGGGATCCAATTGCTCGCACAATCTATCCAAAGCCAAATCAATAAGAAATTCCCGGTTCTTATGTGTCACCGCAAAGGTATACTTATTCTCCGAATAAAAATAAGCAATGTCACTAACCTGCAAAGTCAGAAGTTTCTCTCCACTGGAAATCAGAAACCGCGTACGATACTTTTTATGCACCGACGATAAAGCTTCCTGTGCAACAGAAAGCTGCTGCAAAACTTCCATCATCCGGCTTTCCGAATTGAAATCATGAATATTTTTCTTAGTCAGTCCCTCAAAACGTCGGATAGCCTGCAACAGACGTTCTTCATGAATTGGTTTTAGAAGATAATCAATGCTGTTGACCGTAAAAGCGCGTACGGCATATTCATCATAGGCAGTAGTAAACACAATCATGCTTTCCGGATGGGCTTGTTCAATAAAGAGAAACGAGTTGCCATCCGTCAACTGAATATCCAGAAAAAGAATGTCCGGATGGGGATGCTGGGCAAACCACTCTACCGCTTCCTCTATATTACCCGGAAGTAACTCTACGTCCCAACCAGGACGCAGAGACAATAAAGTGTCGCGAAGCAGACGGGCAGCCGGAATTTCATCCTCTATTATAGCAGCTTTAATCTTATTCATAGAGCAAAGGTATTTTTACAGTAAACTCTTGCGAATCATTTTCTATCACAATATCACGACCGCACAACAATTTATACCGGACAGAAAGATTCTTCAATCCCGTACCGAAAGCTGTTGCACTTTTTTTCGCCTGTATCCGGTTTCTAACAACCAGCTCTTTTTCCTTTTCCATATAGATAAGTTTAATCGTCATCGGCTTTCCCATGTGGATAACATTATGTTTTATCACATTTTCAGCGAGCAGCTGTATAGTCAGTGGTGGAAGTTGGCATCCCAGACAAGACTCCGGAATACGATTATCAATATAAATACAATCCCCCAACCGCACCCGATGTAGAAAGACATAAGAATTCAAAAAGTCCAACTCCTCCCGTAAGGTTGTCAGCCGTTGGTTTTGGCATTGGAGCGTATAACGGTATACGTCGGAAAGATGTTGGGTGAACAATTCCGCATTAGCGGGATTGTAACGAATTTCAGAAATCAATGTATTCAGACTGTTAAACAGAAAATGAGGATTCAACTGATTCTGTAAGGCTGTGTAACGTGCCGTATTATTTTCTTTTTGTAAGGCAGCCGCTTCCTGTTGCAGTTTCAAGGCATTCCGTATGGAACGGTTGGCCAACAGCAAACCTAGAATGACCAGTTCCACCAGCCATACCGTAATCAGAATCCGCCACCCTCCATTGGGAAACATGAACGGATGGGAAGCTCCGGCCAGCAGTTTGGCTGTTACCAGCAAACCGTAATTCAACAGGAAGAACATCCCCATCACAACGACATAGACAGATATCAATTTCCAGCGACGATGCAGATTCAGTGCATACTGATTATCCACCCACGTACTCAACCGCATCGTCGCATATCCCAACACGTTGAATGCCAGCACAAAGAAAGCCAATGTACCGACAGAATGAAAAATATCGGCAACCTTATCGGGAAAGGCGGCATAATTGATCAGCAACAGAAAAGAGAACACTCCCAATCCTGAAAATAATGCGGTATAGAATAAGGTATTAAACTTCACATTCATAATATTGGCAGTTCTTTTCATACAAAGTTACTGTTTTTTACCGATAATCATAGCCATGAAGAGCTTTTATTAATTCCGAATAATGTCCCTGAGCGGCAGCTTTGGCCTGCACATAGTTTACCTGCGAGGTTTGCCGGTAAGTCTGCGCATCAATTACTTCCACCACAGACACCTTACCCTCATTATAGCGTTCCACAGCTTTCGCTTCATTTTCCTCTGCTTTTGCCAATGAACTTTCACTCAAGCGAACACGCTCGATAGCTTGCGACAAAGCTTTCCGTGCTACACCTATCTCCAGTTCAACCTGATCCATCACCTTATTCAGATTATCTTCTGCCATACCGACACGAAAGGACGACGCACGCTTCTCACTTTTCCGCTTTCCCCATTCGAAGATAGGGACGGACACTTTAGCATAAACAGCGTAATTGGGGTCTAAATCTTTCTTGAAATTATAGCCGGGAGAAGAATAGCTACCATCTATTCCCACATAAAACTGCGGCTTAAACTGTGAATCATTCAGTTTCTTCGTACTCTCCGCTATACGGATCCGGTCATAGGCCATCCGGATTTCAGGACGTTCCGCACCTGTAGACAACCAGACAGAATCTTCAATAACGACCATCGGTATCTGATCATCCAGTTCCGTCGCATTTTCCAATCGGACTCCGATCATAGAGTTCAGTGCCATTCTACCTGTCTCGAAGTTACTTTGCGCCTGTAGCAATTGATACTCCGCTTCATTCAGTTTCACCTCCGCCATTAATAAATCCTGCGGATCTACAAGCCCCACTTCCACCCTTTCTTTGATGGTCTTTACCAAAGCTGCTATCGAATTACGAAAATCTTCGGCAACAGATACAACCTCCTGTCGCGCTACAGCACTCCAATATTGCATATCCGTCTGATAACAGACTGCGTCATTCAGTACCTCCGCCTGATTGCTTGCCAATGATTGTTGATGTTTCGCCATACGGATAGACTCCAATACACGTCCGCCCGTATAAATCGGTTGCAAAAGAGAAAGAGAGCCTCCATAATTCAATTGCTTTCCTTCCACCGTCTTCGACAATCCGATAGAAGGGGCATCCAAAGTCAACTCCAACGGGTTGCCTGTATATTGAAAGTTCGCAGCTCCCGAAAGTTTGGGTTTCAAATCCGCTTTTGCCGATTTCTCTATCTCCACACTAGCGGCAATATTCTTTTCAGCCGCTTTCAAATCATGATTATAATCCAATGCCATCATCCGGTATTTCTCCAACAAGGGACTTTGTTGCGCCATAAGAGGTAAAGACAGAAAAGCGCAACAGCAGAATAACGGATAAAATATTCTCTTTTTCATTTTTATTTTCCTTTTACTTTGTAGAACATAGCATACAATGCAGGGGTGACAAACAAAGTCAGTCCCGTAGCAAATGTAAGTCCGAAGATAATAGTGGCAGCCATACCGCCGAATGCGACATCAAACAACAGCGGTACCATACCAAAAATCGTCGTCGTAGCCGCCATCAATACCGGACGGGTTCGGGAAACCGTAGCCTCAACAATAGAAGTATATAGATCAATACCACTCCGATGTTGCACATTTATTTCGTCAATCAGTACAATCACATTCTTTATAATCATTCCGAGAAGTCCCAGCCAGCCGGCTATCGGAAAGAAACCGAAGTCAAATCCCGTCAGCAACATCCCCACAGCAATACCAATGAGCGACAGCGGCAAGATGCAGATGATAATAATCGGTTCACGGAAATTGCCGAACAAAGCAACCAGAATAAGCACCAGTGCAAGGAATGCCAACGGGAAATATTTAGCAATGGCCTGCATCGCTTCTCCCTGGTCCTTATATTGCGCATCCCAGAAGAAAGTATATCCCTCAGGGAGTTGCATTTTCTCAATCTCTTCCCTGATTTCTCCGTGTACTTCCGCCATTGTATGTCCCGGCTTCACGCCACACATGGCAGCCATCGAAAGCTGACGGTTGTAAGTCCGTATCTGTGGAAATTCCCAAGTCGTTTCTATACGTTCCGTCACTTGTGAAAGCGGAGCCGACCTTTCACCGTTCCAGATAGAGAAGTCGCCTAAGGAATGTACATCGGTGATGTTCACATTACCCGATTTCAGAAGTACGGGAACTTTCTTCTCATCATCCCGATAAATGCCTACAGGCAAGCCGTCATTAATAGATTTCACTGACTCCATCATAGCCGCTTTCGTAATCCCCAAAGCTCCGGCTTTCACCGGATCATAAACCGGACGGATAACCATTGCCATATTTCCCCACTCATTTCGCGCATCCGCTACTTTAGGATTCCGTCGCATCACCTCTATCGCCTGACCTACCAGCGAATCGAGTACGGCCGGGTCTGGTCCGAGAAAACGAGCTTCAATAACCGCTTCCGTCAATGGACTCAATTCAAAATTATTCACTTTAATCAGAGGTTCGGGATACTTGATCGAAATTGAATCTTGTAAGCGTGCTTGTAATTGGCGGGAAAGTTTCGAAGTCTTGCACTTCACTAATATCTGCGCATAATTGGATTGAGGTCCGAAAGCCACATTAGACAAGTAATAACGCGGAGGTGTCCTCCCTATATAGGTAGATACCATTTCCGCTTCTTCTTGTCCGCGAATAAAGTCCGCCATCTCTGTCGCCATTTTATCCGTTTCTTCTATCTGTGTCCCTTCGGGCAACCACATATCAAGCGTGAAATATTGTTTATCCAATGCCGGCACAAATACTTTCGGGATAAATTTAAAACTCCAGGCGGACAACACCAACAATATAACCATACATCCTACAGTAGCATACCTGTGATGAATTACCCATCCCAAAGAAGAGCGGAACTTATCGTAATATTTACCTGAAAAAAGTGCCGTCTTTAGTTCGTCGGGTCTTGGCCGACGAACAAACTCCTGAATAAAGAAAGGTGTTTGTGTCAGCGCAAAGACCCAACTGAACATCAGCGAAACGCCGATAACTACAACTAAGGATGACAATAACTCGCCGGTAATATGCGGCGAATAATATATTGGTAAAAAAGTCAGAATCGCAATCACAGTAGCTGCCAGTAGCGGCAATGCAGTCGAAGAACAGGCTCTCAATATAGCTATCCGTTTACGCATTCCACGCTGCATATTGACCAATGCCGAATCGGAAACTACGATAGCATTGTCCACCAACATTCCCATAGCAATGATGATAGCCGCCAATGACATACGCTGCAAAGCTATTCCTTGCACCAGCATGACTATCAATGTGGCAAAGATAGAAAACACTAATCCGCTACCAATCAGAATACCATTTTTGACCCCTATAAAGAACAACAGGATAGCAACGACCGTCACTACGGAAACAATCAGATTCAAGATAAATCCCTTATTCGCTACAGCGGATTCATATCCTTGATCATAAATTGACTGCAACTCAAAACCTTCGGGCATTGTCTCCGAAAATTGTTTTATCTCCACTTTGACCGCATCTGCCATATCGACTACATTGCCTGTGGGTACAGTGGAAATAGCAATTCCTATCGCCGGTTTTCCGTCAATCCGCATTTTATTGCTAGGCGGAGTCTGATAACTTTCTTTTATTTCAGCAATATCCGCCAATCGGAAATGTTCTCCTGTACGGGATACAATAGTCAAATTCCGAATATCATCCAACGAATAGAAGTTTCCGGTAGACTCGATACGTATTCTGTTGACTTCCGTGTCGATACCTCCGGCATCCACCACCCGGTTCTGAGCTTCAAAGGCACGGGAAATATCAGCCGTAGTAATACCACTTCTCGCCATGACGGAGGGACTGAGGATTACATCAATCGTAGGAGATTGCACGCCGTAGATTTCCACTTTTGCAACGTCTTTCACCTTCAGCACCTCATTTTTAATCAGTTTCGCCTGATCTTCGAGTTCCCGATATGAGTATCCTTCTCCGGTCAGTCCGTAAAAGACTCCCAGCACATCGCCAAAATCATCGTTTACCACCGACGGACCTGCACCGGCAGGCAATTTAGATTGCACATCATTGACTTTTCGACGCAGTTTGTCCCAAAGTTGTTGCATCTCGTCCGCACGGATTTCTTTCTTTACATAGACTGTTATTTTAGAAAGTCCCGCACGATTTTCAGTTTTAAGATAATACAGTTCCCCCAATGACTGTATAGATTCCTCCAATACATCCGTCACCTGTGATTGAACTTCGGAAGGCGAAGCCCCCGGATAAGGCGTCAGCACCAATGCTTGTTTGATAGTAAACGGAGCATCTTCCAGCTTTCCCATCTTAACATAGGAGAACAGTCCACCCCCCAATACCAGTAGCAATAGCAGAATAGTCACCGACTTCTTCTGCAAGAAATATTTAACGAGTTTCATACTTTCCTCTTACTTTTGAGCAGTTACCGGCATTTCCCGATTCATTATTTCTACCGGAGTCCCTTCCGACAGGAAACGCAGTTTGCTGACAGCCACCGTTTCTCCCGCCTGCAATCCACCTTTTACTTCGACTTTTCCATTCGGGAGTAACTCACCCAATATCACCTTCTTCTTTGATACTTTTCTCGTAGCATTGTCCACTGTCCAGACATAATCCCCTTCAGTAGGCCGGTAACTAAGGGCAGTTTGAGGTACAGTCACCATTGCGACAGATGAAGAAGCCGGAAAGTCTAACAACATCTTTCCCGAAATACCGGCAGGCCATTTTCCCTGTTTATTCGGTAGCAATGCCGTCAGCAAGAAAGACAGATTATTCCGGGTAGTGCTTTTGGAAACCTCCACTACTTTTGCCGAATATACTTCCTCTGTACAGACATCAAAACGGACACCCACTTCCTTTATTTTTTCTGCCTGAAGCGCTATGTCCTGTGTGACATAGGCTTCTATTTTCAGTTGGGTAATATCAATAAAAGACACCACCGGCTGAGTAGCTTTTACATCCTGAAACTTCTCGATATAGACTTCTCCTACATATCCATCGAAAGGAGCAATCAACCGGGTATCGTCCAATTCATTCGTCGCCGTCTCAAAAGCTGTCTTGGCTGAAGTGTAGTCAGCACGCGCTTTTTCATAAGCACTGGCCGATAGGTTATCTTTTTCATACAGCGCCTTTACCCGTTCAAACTCTGCTTTCGCCTGATTGTAAACAGCTTCCGCGCGTTCTTTTCGGATACGGAAATCACGGGAATCTATTTCTGCAATGATATCTCCACGATGATAAAAATTCCCGGCATATACTTCAAAACGGTCAATCGGTCCGCCAACTCTGAAAGAAAGCTCCGTCTCTTTAAAAGGTTTTGAAATAAACGAAAACTCGCGTTCCGAAGAAGGAACCAAAGTTTCCGCCTCTGCCACTTTCACCCGTATCGGTTCATCCGCCTTTTGTTCTCCTCTTCCACAGGAAGCAAACAGGCAAAGGCAAAAAATACATAATGAGAATCTAGTCGTTGTCATTCTGTTCTAAAAATAAATTATGTTATCAACGACACGAAAATAGACGAAAAAAGAAAAAGCAGCCGTTTTAAAGTTTCTGAGACGGAAAAGGCAGGGATGAAACAGAAAAAGAAGAGATGAAATATTGAGCCTTTTATCGTACTTATATGTTTCATTACTATCTTTGCAGCTCAAATAAATACTGCAATATTAATTTATGACTGAAGAAAAAAAACATAAAGACCGGACGGGAAGTTGGTGGGCATTAAGTCCTTTGCTTGTATTCTTATGCCTCTATTTGGTAACATCTATCCTGGTCAACGACTTTTATAAAGTGCCTATTACAGTGGCCTTTCTGGTCTCCTCCTGCTATGCAATCGCTATCACCAAAGGATTGAAGCTCGATCAACGTATTTACCAGTTTTCCGTAGGAGCCACTAACAAGAATATCCTACTGATGATATGGATATTTATTCTTGCCGGAGCCTTTGCACACAGTGCCAAACAGATGGGAGCGATTGACGCCACCGTCAATCTGACATTACATATTCTTCCGGATAACCTGCTGCTAGCCGGTATATTTATTGCAGCTTGTTTTATCTCCCTGTCTATCGGAACTAGCGTGGGTACTATCGTAGCCCTCACCCCTGTAGCTGTGGGGCTAGCAGAAAAAACGGAAATAGCGCTTCCTTTCATGGTGGCAGTGGTAGTCGGCGGTTCTTTCTTCGGAGATAACCTATCATTTATATCCGACACTACTATCGCATCTACGAAAACACAGGAATGCGTCATGCGTGACAAGTTCCGGATAAACTCCATGATCGTTGTCCCGGCAGCCATCATCGTATTGGGCATTTATATCTTTCAAGGATTATCCATCACCGCCCCCACTCAGATCCAAACGATCGAATGGATAAAAGTGATACCTTATATAATAGTATTAGGAACAGCCGTTGCCGGAATGAATGTGATGCTTGTATTAATTATAGGTATCCTGACAAGTGGCATTATCGGCATTGCCACCGGAAGTTTCGGAATATTCGACTGGTTCGGAGCTATGGGAACAGGAATAACGGGAATGGGAGAATTAATCATCATCACCCTACTGGCAGGAGGAATGTTGGAAACAATCCGCTACAATGGAGGCATTGATTTTATTATCCGGAAACTTACCCGCCACGTCAACGGCAAGCGGGGTGCGGAACTAAGCATTGCCGCTTTGGTAAGTATCGCCAATCTGTGTACCGCCAACAATACTATTGCCATCATAACAACAGGACCGATAGCAAGAGATATCGCCCGGAAATTCCATCTCGACCGGAGGAAGACCGCCAGTATTCTCGACACCTTCTCCTGCCTGATACAGGGCATTATTCCATACGGTGCTCAAATGTTGATAGCTGCAGGACTTGCCAATATTTCCCCTATCAGTATCATCGGTAATCTCTATTATCCTTTTACAATGGGAGCCTGCGCATTGCTAGCCATCCTATTCCGCTACCCTAAACGATATTCGTAAAAAAATAGCGAAATGTTTGTCAATCAAAAGAAAAGCCGTATCTTTGTGCCCGCTATTACGAGATAATGGCATAATTCAAATCAATCATTAAAAACAATTATTAAAAATGGCAACTAGAATCAGATTGCAGAGACACGGACGTAAAAGTTACGCGTTCTATTCAATTGTAATTGCAGACAGCAGAGCACCACGTGATGGTAAATTTATTGAGAAGATTGGTACTTACAACCCTAACACCAATCCTGCTACAGTAGATTTGAATTTCGACGCTGCATTGGCATGGGTACTGAAAGGTGCACAACCAAGCGACACTGTACGTAATATCCTCTCTCGTGAAGGAGTTTACATGAAGAAACATCTTTTGGGCGGTGTAGCGAAAGGCGCATTCGGAGAAGCAGAAGCAGAAGCTAAATTCGAAGCTTGGAAAAACAACAAACAGTCAGGTTTGGCTGCTTTGAAAGCTAAACAAGACGAAGCTAAGAAAGCTGAAGCTAAAGCGCGTCTGGAAGCAGAAAAGAAAATCAACGAAGTGAAAGCAAAAGCACTCGCTGAAAAGAAAGCTGCTGAGGCTGCTGAAAAAGCTGCTGCTGAAGCACCCGCAGAAGAAGCTGCTGCTCCGGCTGAAGAAGCTCCTGCAACAGAAGCTGCTGCTGAATAATTTTCAGCAGGTTCCGAATAAAAAATTAGGAAAAAGCAATAAATCCTCTTCGGTTCGCCGAAGGGGATTTTTTTATTTTCTGCTATAAAACATAGTAAATAATTAGTCTCTTTCAAAATAAAATGCCTTTCTTTGCATCAGCATAGTTCAGCACGGTTAACTCTTATAATATTAGCATGAAACGAACTGATAAGAAAGCAACATTCGGACAACAGGCAACTAAGGTCACACAATTGGCAGACACACTTAGTCAGGCTATTTCCAGGAAAGAGTTTCTTGAAGGAGATTCTTTGCCTTCCATCAATCAGTTGAGTGCACACTATGGAGTATCGCGCGATACGGTGTTCAAGGCTTTTCTTGATTTACGTGAACGGGGACTGATTGACTCCACTCCCGGCAAAGGTTACTATGTGACCAGCCAGGTGACTAATGTCTTATTGTTACTCGACCAGTATACCCCTTTCAAAGAAGCTTTATACAACAGTTTCGTCAAACGACTGCCTATTAATTATAAGGTCGACCTGTTGTTTCACCAATACAACGAGCGATTGTTCAATACCATCATTCGCGAATCCGTAGGAAAATACAACAAATATATAGTGATGAATTTCGACAACGAGAAATTCAGCACAGCCCTTAACAAAATTAATCCTGCACGACTGCTTCTTCTGGACTTCGGCAAATTCGAGAAAAGCAAGTATTTCTATATCTGTCAGGATTTTGACGAATCTTTCTACCAGGCATTACTGACGTTGGAAGACAAAATGCACAAATACCGTCATATCGTATTCCTGTTCTCTAAAGGATTAAAACATCCGCAAAGCAGCAAAGAATATTTTATCCGTTTCTGCGAAGAACAAGGATTTTCATACGAGATACAGGAAGACATTGAAAATCTGGTAGTACAGAAAGGGGCAGCCTATATAGCCATCAAGCAACAAGACGTAGTAAAGGTGGTCAAACAAGGAAGATTGGAGGGACTGAAATGTGGAAAAGATTTCGGCCTGTTGGCATACAATGATATTCCTTCTTACGAAGTGATTGACGAAGGAATTACCTCATTGACTATTGACTGGGAAATGATGGGGAACGAAGCGGCAAACTTCGTTCTCAATGACGCCTCTGTACAGAAGTACCTCCCTACCGGAGTCAGGCTTCGAAAATCCCTCTAATTTTTTTTTGCCGCACATTCAGCACAGTTCAGCACAGAGTTCAATTAACCATATAATATAAAAAACATGAAAAAGTATCCGAAAATCGGGATTCGTCCCACCATCGACGGTCGCCAGGGTGGCGTTCGTGAAAGCCTTGAAGAAAAGACAATGAATTTGGCTAAAGCCGTAGCCGAATTAATCAGCAGCAATTTGAAAAACGGTGACGGAAGTCCCGTAGAATGCGTGATTGCCGACAGTACCATCGGCCGCGTAGCCGAAAGTGCAGCTTGTGCAGAGAAGTTCGAAAGAGAAGGTGTAGGTTCCACTATCACTGTAACCTCCTGTTGGTGTTATGGTGCGGAAACAATGGATATGAACCCGTATTACCCGAAAGCAGTCTGGGGATTCAATGGAACAGAACGTCCGGGTGCTGTATATCTGGCAGCAGTATTGGCAGGACATGCACAAAAAGGACTTCCCGCATTCGGAATCTACGGACATGATGTTCAAGATCTGGACGACAACACAATTCCCGAAGATGTAGCGGAAAAGATTCTTCGCTTTGCACGCGCCGCACAGGCAGTAGCCACCATGAGAGGCAAGTCTTATCTGTCAATGGGGAGCGTATCTATGGGTATTGCCGGCTCTATCGTCAATCCTGATTTCTTCCAGGAATATTTGGGTATGCGCAATGAATCTATCGACCTGACAGAGATTATCCGCCGCATGGAAGAGGGTATCTACGACCACGAAGAATACGCCAAAGCAATGGCATGGACTGAAAAGTATTGCAAGGTAAACGAAGGTGATGACTTCAAGAACCGTCCCGAAAAACGTAAAACCCGCGAGCAGAAAGACGCAGACTGGGAATTTATCGTAAAGATGATGATTATCATGCGTGACTTGATGACCGGAAACCCGAAACTTAAAGAGATGGGATTCAAGGAAGAAGCTTTGGGACATAACGCTATCGCAGCCGGCTTCCAGGGACAACGCCAATGGACTGACTTCTATCCGAACGGTGACTATCCGGAAGCCTTACTCAATACTTCCTTCGATTGGAACGGTATCCGTGAAGCATTTGTAGTAGCTACTGAAAATGATGCCTGCAACGGTGTAGCTATGCTGTTCGGTCACTTGCTGACTAATCGCGCTCAAATATTCTCAGATGTGCGTACTTATTGGAGTCCCGAAGCCGTGAAACGTGTGACCGGCAAAGAATTGAGTGGTCTGGCAGCAAACGGTATTATCCATCTTATCAATTCCGGTGCCACTACGCTCGACGGTTCCGGTCAATCGGTAGACGCGGAAGGCAATCCGGTGATGAAAGAGCCGTGGAACCTGACTGATGCAGATGTAGAAAACTGCCTGAAGGCAACAACTTGGTATCCGGCGGACCGTGACTATTTCCGTGGAGGCGGTTTCTCATCCAACTTCCTGTCAAAAGGTGGAATGCCTGTCACTATGATGCGTCTGAACCTGGTCAAAGGTCTTGGTCCTGTCCTGCAAATCGCAGAAGGATGGACAGTTGAGATTGACCCGGAAATTCACCAGAAACTCAATATGCGTACCGACCCCACATGGCCTACTACTTGGTTTGTTCCCCGCCTGTGCGATAAACCGGCTTTCAAAGATGTATATTCAGTAATGAACAATTGGGGAGCCAATCACGGAGCTATCAGTTACGGACACATCGGACAGGACTTAATCACTCTTGCCTCTATGCTCCGCATCCCTGTATGTATGCACAACGTAGAAGAAGACCAGATCTTCCGCCCAGCCGCATGGAACGCTTTCGGTATGGACAAAGAGGGTGCAGACTACAGAGCTTGTACAACTTACGGTCCTATTTATAAATAAGATTAAAACGCAGATTATGATTACCAACGAACATATTGAACAGTTTCTATCACAGGCACATCGCTATGGAGCTGCCAAGCTGATGTTATGCAGTAGCGGCAATCTCTCTTGGCGAATTGGTGAAGAAGCATTGATTTCAGGTACGGGGTCTTGGGTACCGACTTTATATAAGGAGAAAGTTTCCATCTGCAATATTGCCAGTGGCACTCCTACCAATGGAGTAAAACCGTCAATGGAAAGTACCTTCCATCTGGGCATTCTTCACGAACGCCCGGATGTAAATGTAGTCCTCCATTTTCAGTCGGAATATGCAACGGCCGTTTCCTGCATGAAAAACAAGCCGACCAACTTCAATGTAACGGCAGAAATTCCTTGCCATGTAGGTTCGGAAATACCGGTGATTCCCTATTACCGTCCCGGTTCGCCGGAACTGGCCAAAGCAGTGGTAGAAGCCATGTTGAATCATAATTCCGTGTTGTTGACCAATCACGGGCAAGTAGTATGCGGAAAAGATTTCGATCAGGTATATGAACGGGCTACTTTCTTTGAAATGGCTTGCCGTATCATTGTCCAATCCGGTGGAGACTACTCAGTACTGACTCCGGCGGAGATAGAAGATCTGGAAATCTACGTATTGGGAAAGAAAACAAAATAGTATCCGGAAACACATACCATGAAAGATACGCATAGAAACACTTATTTAGCAGCAGACTTTGGAGGAGGAAGCGGGCGTATTATCGCCGGCTCTCTTCTCCACGGTAAGCTGGAATTGGAGGAAGTTCACCGCTTCCCCAATCGTCAGGTTAAACTCGGTAATCATGTTTATTGGGATTTTCCCGCCTTGTTTGAGGATATGAAGACCGGATTAAAACAGGCCGCACAAAGAGGGTATGACGTTAAAGGAATCGGGATCGATACTTGGGGAGTCGACTTCGGGCTTATTGACAAGGATGGTAATCTACTAGGAAACCCAGTTTGTTACCGGGATGCACGAACGGATAGAATGCCGACAGAAGTGTTCAAGTTCTTAAACGAACAGCAACACTATGCCGATACCGGTATACAAGTAATGGCGATCAATACGTTATTCCAGCTTTACAGCATGAAAAAAAGTAAGGATGCGCAATTAGACGCAGCCCAACGGCTTTTATTCATGCCCGACCTTTTCAGCTACTTTCTGACAGGAATAGCCAACAATGAATATTGCATTGCCTCTACATCCGAACTACTCGATGCACGGCAACGAACATGGTCTTTATCTACCATTCGTACACTCGGACTTCCCGAACACTTGTTCGGCGAAATCATCTATCCGGGTACTATCAGAGGAACTTTAAAAGAGGATATTGCCCAAGAAACAGGCTTAGGATCTGTAGACGTAATTGCAGTAGGTTCACACGATACGGCTAGCGCTGTTGCCGCAGTTCCCGCTACGGAATCTCCTATCGCATTTCTAAGTTCCGGCACTTGGTCGCTGTTGGGAGTAGAAGTAGACGAACCGATACTTACAGAGGAAGCGCGGCTGGCTCAGTTTACGAATGAAGGTGGCGTGGGAGGCCGTATCCGGTTTCTGCAAAATATCACAGGTTTATGGATTCTGCAACGTCTGATGAGTGAATGGAAAACACGTGGCGAAGAACAGAGCTATGACACGCTCATTCCACAAGCTGCCGAAGCAACGATTGCTTCCATCATCCCTGTAGATGATGCACTATTCATGAATCCGGTAAATATGGAAAACGCTCTTATGGATTACTGCCGACAACACGACCTTCCGGTTCCACAGAACAAAGCGGAAATGGTGAAATGCGTGCTCCAATCCTTAGCTTTCAAATATAAGCAAGCGGTGGAAAAACTCAACCGTTGTCTTCCTTCTCCAATTCGCCAACTCAACATTATCGGTGGAGGATCACAAAATAAATTACTCAATCAGTTGACAGCCGATACACTTGGCATTCCCGTATATGCCGGTCCGGTAGAAGCTACCGCAATAGGAAATATCCTGACGCAAGCAATGGCAAAAGGAGAGATATCCGATCTTCACGAACTGCGAGAGATTGTAAGACATAGCATAACACCACAAGTTTATCATCCTAAAAAATAGAATTATAATGACCATGAAACACACTAAACAGTCCATCATCTCAAAAGATGGCGTCAGTTATCTTATTCCCTTTATTCTCATTACCTCGTGTTTTGCGTTATGGGGATTCGCAAACGACATTACCAATCCGATGGTAAAGGCATTCTCCAAAATCTTCCGAATGAGCGCTACTGATGGTGCACTTGTACAAGTAGCTTTTTATGGAGGATATTTCGCAATGGCTTTTCCTGCCGCAATATTTATCCGCAAATACTCCTACAAAGCAGGTGTATTGCTAGGGCTCGGAATGTACGCTTTCGGAGCATTCTTATTTTTCCCCGCTAAAATGACAGGGGAATATTATCCGTTCCTAATCGCCTACTTCATTCTGACTTGCGGACTTTCTTTCCTGGAAACAAGTTGTAATCCTTACATCCTTTCTATGGGAACTGAAGAAACAGCTACACGACGTTTGAATCTTGCCCAGTCTTTTAATCCGATGGGATCCCTTTTGGGAATGTACGTAGCAATGCAGTTTATCCAGGCAAAATTACACCCGATGTGTACCGAAGAACGGGCACTGCTCAATGATAGTGAGTTTCAAGCTATCAAAGAAAGCGACCTTACTGTTTTGATTGCCCCCTACCTTATTATCGGTCTGATTATCTTGGCTATGCTCATCGTCATACGGCTTGTTAAAATGCCTAAGAATGGAGATCAAAACCACAAAATAGACTTCTTCCCTACCCTCAAACGTATTTTCATGGAAACACGTTATCGTGAAGGTGTAATTGCACAGTTCTTCTATGTAGGCGCACAGATTATGTGCTGGACATTTATCATTCAATACGGAACACATCTGTTCATGTCACCGGATTTCGGCATGGATGAAAAAAGCGCAGAAGTACTTTCCCAGCAATACAACATCATAGCAATGGTCATTTTCTGTGTCAGCCGTTTTATCTGCACTTTTATCCTGCGTTATCTCAATGCCGGAAAATTATTGATGATTCTTGCTATCTTCGGAGGTCTTTTCACATTGGGCACCATCTTCCTTCAAAACATTTTCGGACTCTACTGTCTGGTAGCAGTTTCCGCCTGTATGTCACTGATGTTCCCAACCATTTACGGTATTGCCTTGAAAGGTATGGGAGACGACGCCAAATTCGGGGCAGCCGGTCTTATCATGGCTATTTTGGGAGGTTCCGTCCTGCCTCCGTTACAGGCATGCATTATTGACATGAAGGAAATCGGTTGGCTTCCGGCTGTCAATGTTTCATTCATTCTGCCATTTATCTGTTTCCTTGTGATTATCGGATACGGATATCGCACAGTGAAAAGAAACTGGTAAAATAAAGATAAATATCGACCTTTTACTTTGAAAGCAAAAAAAAGAGTATGCCTCTTTCGGAAGACATACTCTTTTTTTATACTTTTGTGAAATAACCATGTTATGTAAAAATGACTATAACGGAAAACATTCGAAAAGAGTTACAGACTTTAGTAGATTCCAAGTATCAGGAGTTCCATTCTGCCCTAGTTCCCGGGACGGAAAATATTCTAGGTGTACGCATTCCACAACTGAGAGTAATGGCTAAAGAAATAGCCAAAAGAGATGATTGGCGTATATTCATCGAGGCAACCGATACCAAGTTTTATGAAGAAGCTATGCTTCAAGGAATGGTTATCGGACGATCTAAAACGGCACTTGACGAACAAATGAAATACGTAAAGAGATTTGTTCCCCGCATCGATAATTGGGCAGTTTGTGACATATTTTGCGGCGAGCTGAAGACTGCCGTAAAAAAAGGAAAAGAAACAGTATGGCAATTTATACAGCCTTATTTAAAATCCCCCCAAGAATTCGAGTTACGTTTCGGAATTGTAATGCTTTTCCATTATATAGATGAAGAACATATTGACCTACTGTTGAAATACGCCGACTCATTCTGCCATGACGCTTATTATGCACGTATGGCTATAGCTTGGATGATATCAATCTGTTTCGTTAAGTTCCCCGAAAAGACAATGGAACATCTGAAACATAGTAAGCTGGATAACTGGACCTACAATAAATCATTACAGAAAACGATCGAATCTCTCCGCGTAGATAAAAGAACTAAAGATGTTCTTCGAAGTATGAAAAGGCGTTAATCTGCGTTTTGTTATTCATTATGACCTCTTTATCTTTTTCCTTCTACTTCTGCGTCTCTGCTGCTTACGGCGACTGTAACGTTGCCATCTCTTATAAATCATCCAACCACTCATCAAGGCAACGACAACAAAAATAAGGATAGTGATACCGACTCCCAGATTATCTCCTTTGATACGCGACCAAATATCAAGAACTTCTTTTGTCTTATCACCAAAATCACGAATCATGGCACAACGTTCCACTACTTTGCGATCCGGATATTGTATCTTATCAATCTGTATACTATCGGCATCCGGCCCAAAGAAATAACTCAAGTCGGAAAAATATGTGAGAGTGGTGTCTTGCTTTTCTTCCAAAATCTCAGGAGTAGCAACCGAACTTACATAGCCGCAGAAATCCATATTGCGCAAAGCAATGTCCGGACGGCACATGAAGTTAATAAAATAACTGGCTGCTTTCGGATTCTTCGCATATTTAGGAATCACCCAACCATCGTACCATATATTACTCCCCTCTTCAGGAACCACATAATCCAAGTCCACTCCTACCGCATTGGCTTCCTCAATTGCCCATATCGCATCACCACTCCACGTCATATTCAGCCAAGCTTTGTTTTTTGTCATCATTTCCTTGCCAAAGTCCGCTTCCCAGCCGGCAATATTCGGTTTCAACTCTTTCAGATATTTCTCCGCCAACTCCATCGCACGCGGAGAGTAATCGTTCATCAGTTCCTCCACCGTCACCGTTCCTTCTTCCAACTCTTTCGCATGGGCATAAATGATAGCAGTACCGTATGCATCACGATAACTATCTTTCATCAGTATTTTTCCGGCATACTTCCTATTCCAAAGACACTCCCATGAGGTTGCGACCGAATCGGGAATATATGCACGGTTATACAGGATTCCTGCTGTTCCCCACATATAACATACCGCATAACGGCTCGCTTCCTCTCCCGGTTGGCTCAGCTTATTGATTTGCTCACGGATAAATGGAGCTACATTCTGCATATAATTAGGAGAATGGGCAAAATTCGTATCAATGGGCAAAAGCAAATGTTTCTTCAACATACGCTCAATAATATATTCCGAAGGGCATACCACATCGAAGTCCTCATGGCCTTTCTCTATCTTTGTCAACATGATTTCGTTGATGTCGAATGTCTGATAAACGATACGGATATTCTCCCCCGTCTGCTCCTTATAATACGCTTGAAAATCTTCGAGTACGCTATCTCCGATATAATCCGCCCAATTATAAATCTTGAGAATCCGCTCACGGGGCTCGCCGGAGTTGTAACACCCGGCCAAACTCAACACTAACAGGATAACAGGAATTATCTTTTTCATCTTATTTACGTAGTAGTACATTTAGTAATCCGTTAATCTTTTTTCTTCGCTTTCCCTGCCCGGTAATTAATCGCAATAAGCAATGCCAGCACTACAACAAAAATAATGGCTGAAAGCGGGCGAAGTTCCGGTGTCAGCCCTCCTTTACGGGCATCGGCATAAATATAGGTAGAAAGCGTCTCCAATCCTTGATTGCCGATGGTAAATACAGTCACGGCAAAATCATCAATAGACAGAGTCAATGCCAGCATGAATCCACTAATCATCCCCGGACGAATCTCAGGAACAATCACTTTCCACAGGGCTTGCATAGGAGTAGCTCCCAAATCGAGGGCAGCCTCATAAATATTCGGGTTCATCTGTTTCAGACGAGGTAAAACGCTCAACACAACGTATGGTGTACAAAAAGTGATATGAGCAAGCACTACGGTAGTATATCCTTGCGTAATCCCCACTGAAACGAACAAAAGGAAAAGCGAAATACCGGTAATAATATCTCCATTCAGAATAGGAATACTATTCACAAAACCAATCGCCTTACGCGAACGGGATTTCATGTTAAAGATGCCGATAGCGGCCACACTCCCCAACAACGTAGAGGCGGTTGCAGCAAGCAGAGCGATAGTGATCGTATTAATCAAGGCATTCATCAAAGAGTGATGTGTGCCCGTAGTGAAAAGCGAGGTATAAAGCTTAGTGGAAAAGCCCGTCCAGTTGCCCAGTACTTTTGCTTCGGTAAATGAATAGATGACAATAATCACAATAGGAGAATAAAGCAACAACAGCAATATCCATAAATAAGCCTGAGCCAGTATCTTCTTTACCATAATCCTCCTCCTTCGTTAGCGTTATCTTTATCATCCGTACTGAACAAGGAAGTAGCTGCAATCAGCAACAGCATGATAAGCGAAAGCGCCGCCCCGTAGTTCCACATACTATTATTGATATTCTCCTGAATCGTTGTACCGAAAAGTTTGATATTGTTCATTGTCAACAGTTCGGCAATGGCAAAAGTCGAAATCGTCGGCATAAACACCATCATGATACCACTCATGACTCCCGGCATAGAAAGTGGAAGAACCGCTTTCAGAAAGACTTGCAGAGGATTGGCTCCCAAATCTTGCGCAGCCTCAATATAACTATGATCCATCTTCTGCAAAGTGTTGTAAATAGGATAAATCATGAAAGGGATAAAATTGTAGACCATACCGAATATCAATGCCCCCTCACCCAGCGGCACACTGAAAAAGTCGAATAAGGCAACAGTAGCTAACGTACGCACCAGGATATTTACCCACATCGGCAGGATAAACAGAACCACCATCGTTTTAGAACGGTTCAGTTTACTGTTACTCAATATCCAAGCTGCGGGATACCCTAACAAAATACAAACAATAGTAGTGATAATAGCAATACCGATAGAGTAGACAAAGGTATTGATAGCTTCGGGATGTTCGAAGAATTTCTGAAAGTTGGCGAGCGTCAAATGACCGTTATCATCAGTAAATGCATACACAACAATTAAGAACAACGGTATGACCACAAAGATCGCTGAAAAAATAATGTAAGGGAGAGTCCAACTCTTACGTGATGACAAAAACACTAAAAACCTCTTATTCACTTCCTTTCCTGTTAATCGGTTATTTTAACTACACGAATGGCATCCGGGGGGATAGTGATACCTACGCGGTCGCCATCGTCCCATACATCATTCGTATCTACAAACACATTCTCGTCCCAGTCGGACAACACAGTCAAATGATAATGATCTCCTTTATAAAGGATAAACTTCACCTCACCTGTCAACGCCCCGTCTTCCTCGTTATCCTGAAGAATCACTTTATCAAAGTCTACTTCCACCTTAACGTTTGTGTCAGGTTCTATGTTTTCCACCGGAGTACAATCAAAGCTACAGCCAAGAAATTCCACATGAGTAGCATCCAGCATTTTCCCTTCGAAAGTATTGCATACACGCTCTTTCTTCATGATATGAATATCAAACGGTTTTACCAGCAGCCCCACTTCCACTCCTACTTCAAAATGATGATAATCCTGCACAAGGAATTCATAACCACCACAAAGTACCGTCATTTCATAATGTACACCTTTGAATATGGAAGTCTCCACCACTCCGGTCAATTGTGCCATGTCGGATACTAGGAAAATATACAAGTCTTCGGGACGGATCACGACATCTACCGGAACATTCTCACCAAACCCCTCGTCTACACATTCGAACTCCGTGCCACAGAAACGAACGAGTTTATCATGAATCATTGTACCATTCAAGATGTTACTTTCTCCGATAAAATCCGCCACAAACGAGTTGATAGGCTCATTATAAATATCGATCGGCGTACCTATCTGCTGAATCTTTCCTTCGCTCATCACAACAATCGTGTCGCTCAGCGTAAGCGCTTCTTCCTGGTCGTGAGTGACGTACACAAACGTAATTCCTAAAGATTTATGCATTTCCTTGAGCTCCATTTGCATATCCTTACGCATTTTCAGGTCAAGTGCCGCCAAAGGTTCATCCAAAAGTAATACTTCCGGCTCATTGACAATGGCACGGGCAATAGCGACACGTTGTTGCTGACCACCGGAAAGAGAATCAACATCACGATATTCATAATCCGTCATCCCTACCATCTTCAAAGCTGCTTTCACTTTCTTCTGAATGGTCTGTTTCGGTGTTTTCTTCAGCTTCAAGCCGAAAGCAATATTGTCATATACATTCAAATGCGGAAACAGGGCATATTTCTGAAACACCGTGTTCACCGGACGCTTATGGGGAGGAGTTTGTGTTATTTCCTTACCCGAAATTCGGATCTCGCCCTCTGAAGCTGTCTGGAAACCGGCTATGAGACGTAACAATGTGGTTTTTCCGCAACCGGAAGGTCCAAGTATCGTGACAAACTCGCCCTTCTTCACGTTCAGACTCACATCATCCAATGCCGTTTTCTCGCCAAAATACTTCGATACATGGCTCACCTCAATGATGGATTTATCTTCTTGCATATTCATACTAAAGTTTGGGTTGCAAAGGTACACATTTCTGCGGTTTTCACCTACGTGTTAATCTAATATAACAGTGTTTTTCGAGGACAGATAGAAAAATAATCTATCTTTGCATAAATATTTATTCACTAATCTTACAAAAGTATGAAAAAATTAAGTCATTTAGTCATTGCAACGGCAGCTTTAGGTATGGTAGCTTGTACCGGTGGAAACAAAGCCGGCTATGTTGTTACAGGTACAGTAGAAGGTGCAGCCGATGGTGACACCGTTTATCTTCAAGAAGCTAATGGTAGAAATCTGATCAAACTCGATACAGCTGTGATCTCTAAGGGTACGTTTACTTTCGAAGGAACACAAGATTCGGTAGTAAGCCGTTATGTCACTTGCGAAGTAAACGGAGAACCGTTGATGATTGATTTCTTCCTCGAAAACGGAAAGATCAATATTGCCTTAAGCAAAAAAGAAGACTCTGCTACCGGTACAGCCAACAATGACGCTTACCAGGAACTCAGAGGACAGATCAATGATATCAGCAAAAAGATGAATGCCATCTATGAAGCAATGGGTGACACTACATTAAGTGACGAACAAAAAGAAGCGAAACAGAAAGAAGGCGCTCAATTGGAGGAACAATATGACAATGCCATCAAAGAAGCTGTAAAAAAGAATATTACTAACCCAGTAGGAGTATTCTTGTTCAAACAGACTTTCTACAACAATTCCACTGCCGAAAATACAGAATTGCTGGAACAAATCCCGGCTAATTTTCAGAACGATGAAGCAATCGTGAGAATAAAAGAGCTGACTGACAAGCAGAAAAAAACTGCCGTTGGTACGAAATTCATTGATTTCGAGATGAAGACTCCAGATGGAAAACCTGTAAAACTATCGGATTACGTAGGTAAAGGTAAAGTGGTATTGGTTGACTTCTGGGCAAGCTGGTGCGGTCCTTGCCGTCGTGAAATACCTAACCTGGTAGAGACTTATGCCAAATATAAAGGTAAAAACTTCGAAATCGTAGGTGTATCTCTCGACCAGGATGACGCTGCATGGAAAGATGCCATCAAAAAGCTGAACATGACTTGGCCGCAAATGTCCGACCTTAAATTCTGGCAGAGTGAAGGTGCACAACTTTATGCTGTAAACAGTATTCCTCACACTGTTTTGATTGACGGCGAAGGTACTATTATCGCACGTGGTCTCCATGGAGAAGAACTACAAGCCAAAATAGCAGAAGTTGTAAAATAAGTCACCGCTATTAATCTGTGGTGGAACAGACTGTGTTGAAGCTCTTTGTAGCAAACAGAAAAAATTTAGCCCCTGCATCCTCAGAGATTGCAGGGGCTAATTTTTATATCTAAAGTAGCAGGGAGAATCCTCCCCCCTACCTTACATTTTCAATTAAACAAACCAGCGAACATAGCAGAAGTCCTGACGATGTGGAAGTTCCGGATTTTTGGGGAACATACGGTAAGACACCTTGAAGCTACCTGCATTCGACAGGCTATGTTTAACCTGGAATGTATACAAGTCGCCTTCTTTCTTTATCACATTAAACGGCTCTACCGAGTAAACATGTTGTTTACCGTCTGCAGTCGTATAAGTAGTAACCAATTCTAGTCCTACTGCATCATTCAGACCTTTTTCATCGATTACATAAGTGATTGTATATTCTTTTCCGCTTTCGATATCGCCTTTCTTCAGTTCTTCTACCTTATCGCAAGATACGATTTCGATAGAATCCCATTTAGCAACCACTTCCTCTTTCCATGCTGCGATTTCTTTCGCTTTCGCATTGTCATTGGCAGCCAAAGCGTGGAAACGTTTTGCTTGCTTGCAATAGAATTTGCTATAATAGTCATCCAATTGACGCTTCATTGTATAATGAGGAGCGATTTGTGCGATAGAATTCTTCACAACTTTAATCCAGCCTTCAGAATATCCCTTCTTGTTACGAGCATAATACAACGGCAGGATTTCCGTTTCAAGGATACTGTAAATAGTAGCAGCATCCAACTGGTCTTGATGTTCCTGATTCTGGTAAGTACGTTTTTCAGTCAACGCCCAACCTGCACCTTCACGGTAACCTTCCAGCCACCATCCGTCTAATACAGAGAAGTTAACAACACCATTCATCAAGGCTTTTTCACCGGATGTACCGGATGCTTCCAACGGACGAGTCGGAGTATTCAACCAGATATCAACTCCGGAAACCAAACGACGAGCCAACTGCATATCGTAGTTTTCGAGGAAGATAATCTTACCCAAAAATTCCGGACGGCGAGAGATCTCGATAATACGCTTAATCAAACCCTGTCCTGCTCCATCGTGCGGATGAGCCTTACCTGTAAACAGGAACTGAACCGGATAGTCAGGATTGTTCACAATCTTAGAAAGACGTTCCAAGTCGGTGAACAACAGATGCGCACGCTTGTAAGTAGCAAAACGACGACCGAAACCGATCAGCAATGCATTTGGATTGATTTTATCCATCAATGAAACGATACGCGAAGGATCTCCCTGATTCTTCAGCCAAGTATCGCGGAATGACTTACGGATGTAGTCAACCAACTTATTCTTCATGGTCATACGAGTCTGCCAGATCTCCTCATCAGGCACATTGTAGATAGCTTCCCAAATCTTAGGATTAGACTGGTCGAACCAGAAGTTTTCATTGAAATATTTAAAGTACAATTTCTTCCATTCCGTTGCGCTCCAAGTCGGGAAGTGAACACCATTCGTCACATATCCCACATGGCTTTCTTCCGGGAAGTAACCTTTCCAGATAGAAGAGAACATTTCCTGAGACACTTTGCCGTGCAGCCAGCTTACACCGTTCACCTCCTGAGAAGTATTGCAAGCAAAAACAGACATACAGAAACGTTCGCCCTTGTCACCGGCATTGTTACGTCCCAAATCCATCAGGTCGTCCCAAGTGATACCCATTTTAGCAGGATAACCACCCATATATTTGCCAAACAGACCTTCATCGAAATAGTCGTGACCGGCAGGAACCGGAGTGTGAACCGTATAAAGAGAAGAAGCACGAACCAACTCGATAGCTTGATTGAAAGTCAATCCGGTAGCTACATAATCACAGATGCGTTGAACATTGATCAGTGCAGCGTGTCCCTCGTTACAATGATAAATATCTTTCTTGATACCTAGTGCTTTCAAAGTCAGGATACCACCGATACCCAACAGGATTTCCTGTTTCAAACGGTTTTCCCAATCCCCACCATAGAGCTGGTGAGTGATAGGACGGTCGAACTCGCTGTTCATTTCATTATCCGTATCCAGCAGATACAGAGAGATACGTCCTACATTTACACGCCACACGTTAGCATGAACATAATAATCCAGATAAGGAACGTCTACTACCAATGGCTTGCCGTCTGCATCGAGCACACGGTCGATAGGAAGCTGTCCGAAGTTCTGTGCTTCATAATTAGCAATCTGCTGTCCATCCATAGACAAAGTTTGCGTAAAGTAACCGTAGCGATACAAGAAACCTACCGCACACAAATCAACATTGCTGTCGGAAGCTTCTTTCAGATAGTCACCGGCCAATACACCCAGACCACCGGAATATATTTTCAGGACACTGCTCAGACCATATTCCATACTGAAATAGGCAACAGAAGGACGCTGGCTATCCGGCTTCACATCCATGTAGTCTCTAAATTTCGTATAAACTTCATTCATCCTTCTCAGAATCACCTTGTCTTTTGTCAAAGCTTCCAGCTTTTCATAGCTCATGCGTTCCAACAACAGCACAGGGTTCTGTCCACATTCTTTCCAAAGTTCCGGATCTAGATCTCTAAACAGTTCTGTCGCTTCAAAATTCCATGCCCACCAAATGTTGCGTGCAATTTCAGACAACTTCTCCAACTCTACCGGTATACGTGATTTCACAGTAACCTCTTTCCAGTTGGGAATATTCACATTACTAACTTTGATTTTCATAATGTTTTTTAATTAACTTATTGATAATAAATTTTCTCTTAACTAAGTTGACGCTTCATTGCATTGCGCAAAGCAATGTCATAAGCCTCATAATAATATTGTATAAAGTGTTTCCACAAAGCCTGTTCCGCTACTTCTGCGGCACGCTTGCGGATTTCCTTCACTTCTTTTTCTGTCTTATCGGCAAATAGTGTAATTGTATCTTTAATACCATCCGCCACTTCCGAATAATTATAGTCCGAACGGCGCAGCACCTCCACTCCATCGTTAATGCCTCGTTGGTTCTTCAGGCTATTTACCCAAAGTCCGAATCCGGCCAGATCTGTAGTGATTGTCGGCACATGGAATGCAACGCTTTCCAACGGAGTATACCCCCACGGTTCATAATAAGAAGCATATACGCTCAAATCCTGTCCGAGCAATATATCATAATAATCCTTATTCATGATACCGTCACGACCATCCAAGTAGCAAGGAACGAATACCACCTTCACTTTATCCTCCGGACGGTTGCCCATTCCAAGATATTTCAGCATATCCAACACCTGGTCATGCGTCATGTTATGCAGCCAATGGGTAATGAACGGCACTTCAAGCGGAGTATCAAAACTCTTCTTACTTTTCAGACGTTCCTGCAAATCTTCACGCGGATCACCTACCCAACCGGGGACATTGATAAACGCCAGCACATTCTTATGCAAGTTCTTATCCCTGTTCAGGCGGTTCAACGATTCCAGAAATACGTCGATTCCCTTATTCTTAAACTCATATCTTCCACTGGTTCCCACAATTAACGTATCATCGCCCAGATTTGTTCCCAACAATTTGTTCGCTACATTCAACATCAAGGTACGCGCACGTTTACGCTTTCCGGTGAATGTACCTCCTTTCGGCACAAAGTCATCCTCGAAACCGTTCATAAGGATTACATCTGCCGGTTTATCCAGCAATTCCTTACATTCGTTGTTGGTAATTTCGCTTACTGTCGTAAAGCAATCCACATAATGCGCTGTCTGCTTTTCAATCGAATGCTTCGACTGCATATTCAGTTCCTGAGCCATCTGGTCACCATTGTAAGCAAATAGATAATCATACAACGGTTTGTTGTTACCAGCAATTGAACGGCCGATAGAAGTAGCGTGGGTTGTAAAAATAGTAGCCACCTCAGGCACAGCTTCCTGTACATAAAGCGCTCCCATTCCGGTCATCCATTCGTGAGCCTGGTATACCACCTTATCCGTCTCTGTCAAGTTATAACGATAGAAACTCTCTACCACTTTTCCCGCAGCGTACGAAAACATGGAAGCTTCGTCGTAATCGCCATAAGCGTGCAACGAATCTACTTGATAACGATTCCACATTTCAGTGTATATATCGTTCTTTTTCTCAAAAAAAGGTTGGAAATCAACAAGAATGACTATGGGTTCACCGGGGATATTCCATCGTCCCACACGGACAGAAAGTTCGTCTTTCTCAAGCGCATGCTCTTTCCAGGCAGCACATAGGTTATCCGACTCGATGAATAGAGGGTTTTCTTTTCCTTGCCATACATCAGGACCTATGAAGAAAATTCTGTCGCGGAACTTTTCCTGCAATGTATTTGCCCGTGTCGACAAGACGGTGTATATCCCTCCCACTTTATTACATACTTCCCAGCTGGACTCGAAGATATAATCGGGGGTTAATAAATCTTTTACCATATAATATATTAAAACTCTTTTTAGTATGCGGGTGCAAAAGTACACATTATTCTTTGAAAAATAATACTTTATGCAAAAAAGATGAGTTAAGAAGAAGAAAGAAAGAACCTCATCCAGTAAAAAAAGAATATCCCCCTGCATATGCAAAGCTCCATATACAGGGGGATTGAATGTTTTTTATTAGGAATATTCCTGCAGAAAAAATTATGCTAATGCACTACCGATCAAGAAGGTTGCAGCTAGAGCAACGATAGCATAAAGTTCCGGGAATACAGCAAGAATCAATGTGTTGCTAAATACATTGTGTCCCTGACCGATAGCAGCGATACCGTTTGCACAAACCTGTCCTTGACGGATAGCCGAGAACAAAGCCACCAAGCCTAAAGCAATACCTGCACCCAAAACGGCAGACGCCTGAATAGCTGTAATCTCAGGAGTTAAAATACCAAAAATAGTTTGGAACATAAAATAACCGGCAAAACCGTAAAGTCCCTGTGTACCCGGAAGGGCTGTCAATACAAGGAAGTTACCGAATGCACTGTCGTTCTTTTTCAATGCTCCGATAGCAGCGTTACCTGCAATAGTTACTCCGTAAGCACTACCAATGCCCGACAAACCAACCATAACCGCGATGCCAATATAGGCAATAAACAAATTCATTTCCATAATCTTATTCTATTTTTATTGTTTAATTCTTAAAATATTAATTTTTAATTTTTAAAAGGTTTGTACTCTTTACCGCCTCCTTCGTATCCGGAATTCTTGAAAAACTCGACAAACGTCAGACGCATCGGGTGAACCATTGCACCGAGTACATTCATAAAGATATTGATGGCATGACCGATAACGAATATCAGTACCATCACGATAGGACCTGCTATTACATTATCCGGACTCATACCTACTGCCAGACTGTTGAACACTCCTGCCAGAATACCTCCGGAAAGTCCGAGAGCAAACAGACGGACGTATGACAGGACATCACCCAACAAACCGGTAGCCATATTGTACGAATCCCACAACCCCAGTCCGATATTCAGGAAAATGTTCTTTCCCGGACTGTTGTAAAGGAAGATCATAGCAGCCGAAATTCCCAGAATGATAAGGTGCACTGTGCCTCCCATCGGCATTACTTCCGGTAACAGAGCCGAAACAGCCATCGAAACCAACAAAATAATCCATCCTATTGTCGCCACCGCATATTTGAAGCCAAACTGAATCGTCTGATTTACCGCTTTCAGCACCATGCCGAACAAAATCTGGACAGCACCCAAAATCAACGACAACTGGAACATATCATTGTTATCCATCAGAACAGCGTGTTTCAAACGTTGAACGATAGGCCAGTCCAGATCGTAAATATTCGCTCCGAAGAACGTACCCGTCAGCAAACCGCAGAAGAAGGTCGAAACAGCCAATACTTGTATCAATGACAAGATTGATTTTGTAGACGGAGTCAGTTTCTTCGCTATCAACCGATATGCCGTAGCTCCCAAGAACAGAAATAAACCATATCCCGAATCTCCTAGACAAAGTCCAAAGAAAATCATAAAGAACGGAGCAAAGAACGGTGTCAAGTCCAGCTCATTATATTTCGGAAGCATATACAATTTACAAATCGGTTCAAACCAGGCAAAGAATCCTTTGTTGTTCAATCGGATAGGAACATTATCGCCCGGAACCGGATCAGTAATTTCATAATACACATGTGCGTCATTCAGGTAAGCCTCGATTTCCACTTGACTGAATGCAGGAGCCCATCCTTCAATCAACATCAGTTTATCACCGGCGGCCTGTTCGGAACTCAGCACGACTTTAGAGAATTCAATCTGTCCCTGCAATTCTTTCAAGGCAGCCTTCAAAGAAGGAATTTCCGTCTCAGACAATGCAACGAGCTTCTTCTCATTCTCTTCGATCGCCTGTTCCGTCGTATCATACATCGTTTCAAGGCGTGCCAAAGAGTATGCTGGAAGTTTTGCCTGCTCCACATCCAAGTCCACCTCCTGTCCGGCTTTCGTTACCGTGACAAAGAATACTTTGGAAGAAATACGGTTCACAATCATCGCATTGTATTCCGTCTCCCACTCTTCTTTGTAGTTTCCTTCCGAGCAGCTATAAAAACCGATCACATAACCAGCATCTTTCAATTTCTGAATATCTGTCGGCTCAAAGTTTCCCCACGCTTCCAACGCTTCTTTTTCTTTCGCATAGCTTTGTAGCTGTTGAGACAACTTCCCGTGTTCCGTTTGCAAAGTATCCACTTCATCCAACACTTGCATCCCGCGTCCGGCTGTTCCACCTTCCGTTGCAATCACGGCATTCTTCTCATGCTTCTGATTCTGGAGCAACTTCATTGTAGCTGCCAGGCGGTTGGAAAGACGGATATTCTCCTGCAGTTCCGTGTTATCGGCAACCCCTTGCTGTTTTTCCACAATGTGGACTACACCAAGTTCACGCAGACTGTTCAGAAAATCTTCGTACTCCTTGTGATAAACCAGGAATGTGAGTTTCTTCATTTTCGTAATCATGCCTCTACCTCCTTCCTTTTTTCCTGATGGGACTTCATGATCTTTTGCGAAGACTTCGACAGATTCTCTTCATCTTCCATAAATCGCTTGATCTTTCGCAATGCATCCTGATAGCCCGGTATCTGTACCTTCTCAAAAAGATTCACTTTCTGAGTGGTCTTTTTCCTTGCATGTTCTAACAAATTCAGCTTGGCGAGCATAAATTCACGTTCAATGGCCGTATGTGCAAGCTCTTCCAACAAGTGTATACCGTCGGCATACCATTTGGGAGCGTTAAACATACTGTACGGACGTATCTCGAACTCTACATTTTCGAGCAACGGCACGCGCACACCCGCAATTTTCTTCACGCCAAGATGAACATCATTCACCTTTATTAATGAAGCATCAAACTCATTCCAAAGGGCGAACATGGCTTCATAGGCTTGAATCTGTTCTTCGAGCCTATCCTCCAGATCGGCAGCTTCCGTTTTACAGCGTTTCACTTCCATGCGGAGGGCGCTTTCCTTATTCTTGATGATAGGAAGCGTGCGCACCCGCACTTTCAGTTGCTTTTCGAGCTGCTGAAGAGAGGTCTTGTTATATTGAAACTTTATAGCCACGTTGTCAATTACTAATTATAAATTATTAATTACAAGTTTATTATTATTCGCCTTTTGGCCAGTATTGATCCACCAAGTCTTTCTTGATATTTACTTCTTCCGGACGGAAGTACTTGCCGAACAAGCCCCAAGCCACATCCAGCATTTCAGTAGTATCCAGATTGACATCGATAGCCAACAACTGATTGGAATAATCTTTTGCAAAAGCCAGCGTACGCTCGTCGTAGTTCGTCAAGTCGAAACCGTTTTCCATCTTTGTCTTGGCGTTAGCAGCGTCGGCATACAGACGTACAGCGGCATTCATCACCTGTGGATGGTCTTTACGCGTCTTTTTTCCGGTAACCAACTGTTTCAAACGAGACAATGAACGGAACGGGTCAACAATAACCTTACCGATATCACTGTCACGACGCAAGAACAACTGACCTTCGGTGATGTAACCCGTATTATCAGGTACAGCGTGTGTAATATCTCCACCGGACAACGTAGTCACTGCGATAATAGTAATTGAACCACCGGAAGGGAACTGCACCGCTTTTTCGTAAATCTTTGCCAAATCCGAATAAAGCGAACCCGGCATAGAGTCTTTCGAAGGAATCTGATCCATACGGTTGGATACGATAGCCAACGCATCGGCGTAACTGGTCATATCCGTCAACAGTACCAAGACTTTCTCATTATTGTTTACAGCGAAATACTCGGCTGCAGTCAATGCCATATCCGGAATCAACAGACGTTCCACCGGAGGATTCTCGGTCGTATTCATAAAACTCACGATACGATCGAGCGCACCGGCATTAGAGAACACATTCTTAAAGTACAGGTAGTCATCATTCGTCATACCCATACCGCCGAGAATAATCTTATCCGTTTCGGCACGCAACGCCACGTTTGCCATAACCTGGTTGAAAGGCTGGTCCGGGTCGGCGAAGAACGGAATCTTCTGACCGGACACCAACGTATTGTTCAAATCGATACCGGCAATACCTGTTGCAATCAGTTCCGACGGCTGTTTACGTCGAACCGGATTCACAGAAGGTCCGCCAATCTCCACTTCCTGGCCTTCAATTTCCGGTCCTCCGTCGATCGGATCACCGAAAGCATTGAAGAAACGTCCTGCCAACTGCTCACTTACTTTCAATGTCGGTGATTTTCCGAGAAACACTACTTCGGCATTGGTCGGAATACCTTCCGTACCCTCAAATACCTGCAAAGTGACATCGTCACCGGCAATCTTAACCACCTGCGCCAGTTTACCATCCACAGTGGCAAGCTCGTCATACCCTACTCCCGTCGCTTTCAGCGAACAGGTAGCTTTGGTAATCTGAGTAATCTTGGTATATATCTTTTGAAAAGCTTTTGTTGCCATCTTTGATAATTAAAAATTATAAATTTAAGATTATGAATTGATACTTCTTTCGGCAATCAGTTCTTTCAGTTGTTGCCGGAATCCTTCATACTGCTCAGACTTGAACTTAGAATAGTTCATCTGCTTACAGATATTAATCATCTTCTTGAAGTAATCCATTACTTCGTTGAAGTTATCAAATTCAAACTCCGTATGACAAATGTCAATTACCATGTTCAGAATATCTTCCTGACGTTCCATCGGAGTTACCGCATCAATTTCGTCGAATGCATCCTGCTGCAGAATAACAAAGTCGATCAATTCCGATTTCCAGAAAATAACGTGATATTCTACCGGTACACCATCGTCACCAAGAATATTGATCTGCTCGGCAATCTCTTTACCACGCTGCAAACGTGTTTTCAGTTCATTGACCTTACCAATCCATGCACCGTTGATGTGCTCTTTGATGTATGCTTCAAATTCCGGATATTCGATATATTTAGAATAAGAATCGATCGGATTCACAGCCGGATAACGTTTCTTATCGGCACGGTCCTGTTCCAAAGCATAGAAACAACGTGCTACTTTCTTCGTATTTTCAGTCACAGGCTCTTTCAAGTTACCACCGGCAGGAGATACCGTACCGATGAAAGTAATCGAACCTGTTTCGTCATTGTTCAGTTTCACATATCCCGCACGACCGTAGAAGTTGGAGATGATAGCCGAAATATCCATCGGGAAAGCATCCGGACCAGGCAACTCCTCCATACGGTTGGACATCTCACGCAGAGCCTGCGCCCAACGGGAAGTTGAGTCAGCCATCAACAGAACCTTCAGTCCCATTGAACGATAATATTCCGCCAGTGTCATTGCTGTATATACGGAAGCCTCGCGGGCAGCCACCGGCATATTGGAAGTATTAGCTATGATAATGGTACGTTCCATCAACTTACGTCCGGTATGCGGGTCAACCAGTTCCGGGAACTCCGTAAAGATTTCCACCACCTCATTGGCACGTTCACCACAAGCTGCAATAATTACGATATCCGCTTCCGCCTGTTTGGAAATGGCATGCTGAAGTACGGTCTTACCTGTACCGAAGGGTCCGGGAATAAAGCCGGTACCACCTTCCACAATCGGATTCAATGTATCGATTACACGTACCCCCGTCTCCAACAATTTGAAAGGACGCGGCTTTTCCTTATAGTTCGTCATGGCACGTTTCACCGACCATCTCTGAATCATAGTAACAGGAATATCGTTTCCTTCCTCATCTGTCAAGACTGCAATCGTATCTTCTATCTTATAATCACCTTCCGGCATGATTGTTTTCACGGTAGCCGTTCCTTTCATCGTGAACGGAGCCATCATCTTCAACGGCTGAAAGTTCTCGTCCACCTGCCCCAGCCATGCGGAAGCCTGCACTTTATCACCTGCATTTACCAACGGTACGAAGTGCCATACACGCTCTTTATCCAATGGATATGTATATTGTCCTCTTTTCAGGAAAACGCCATCCATTTTGTCAAGGTCATTTTGCAGACCGTCGTAGTTTTTCGATAACATACCCGGACCTAACGTCACTTCGAGCATGTGTCCTGTAAATTCGGCTTCAGCACCCACCTTCAGTCCACGTGTACTTTCAAACACCTGGACATATACATGTGAACCTACAACCTTAATCACCTCCGCCATCAACTTATCGCCGCCGGTCGAGATATAACAAATCTCATTCTGAGCTACCGGTCCGTCAACGACGAGGGTCACCATGTTGGCAATAACGCCACTAACAGTTCCTTTTGTTGCCATATATTTTTAATAATTTATTATCTGAATTCTGCAGGAATCTGCACTTCGTTCTTTAGTGATTCGATGATACTCCTGAACAATTGATTTCCTCTTTCCTTATCCAATGAAATCCACCGTTCAATCATTTCCAGCTTTAACAAGAAAGCGAAAATACGTTCAATGGTGAAATAATCGAAGAAGGTAGCATCTTCCATCCAGTTCCACCGCAAAGTGTCGAGCTTCTTCTCACGTTCCACCAATTCTGTAATCTCACTGATTTTCACCAACGACTCAAAAACATCCACCTCACCGGACAGTCCGAAATCACGGGCGCTCGATGTACGTAATGCCTCGCATACCTCCGTGTTTCCTACAATATTGGAGGCAATATCCCACTTGAATTTACGACAGGTAAATGCAACAAGAATATTATTGATGTTGAGGTTGAATTCAAACCAGGCGGAAACAAATTTATTTCCACATCTCATAGCATATTCGTAATACAATGCAGCCAAATAATCTTCCTGCAATACCGTACTTTCAGCCGGTGTATTCAAATAATCAACGATAAATGTAGAAAGATAAGCCGGGAAATCTTTCGGACTGATTTCTCCGCCTTCCCTTAGAATAGAAATATATTCGATAAGTTCTCCGGCAGAGTAGTTTCCCCGTTTGTCTATTTCCGCTTCTTTATCTTTGAGAAGTTTCAACACATTAGCATTATCAAACTTCAGATAAAACAAGTCGATCAACCTCCGGTCTGAAGCAGACAATCCGTTGTAGATTTCAGTTTTAAAATCAGCTACTGTGTAGCTCAGTTTACTGTCTTCCAGCGAAAGCTCCGGCAAACCTGCTACTAAGTAATAGTACTTACTACTCATAGTCGCTTTTTTAAAATAGCATTTCTACTAACTGGGGACGCAAGAAAGCTTTGAAGTAATTCATGAATTCTTCTTCTCCGAAGTTCACTTTATAAGAACCGTCCGCCGGAGAAACAGTGAATAAAGTCTTGATACCGTTCACCTGCTGTATAGTCACTCCCTTATCCAACAATGCTTTTGCGTGAGCTGCAAAATACTTTTTCAGTGATTCCGCATCGGCAGTGGAAATAACAATGGGTTCATCCACACTCCATTTTGAAGCCAATGCAACGATAAACGCATTCAGATAATCTTTATCCTGAGCGAAGTCCTTCACAGAAGCAGTTACTAACTTGTCAGTTACCATAGTAGCAACCTCAGATTTGAGTGCATTTACAGCCTGACCGGCAAACAGTTTTAACTCTGATTTTGTATTTTCCACCAATTCGTCAGCAGATTTACGAGAGGAATTAACGATTGATTCTGCCTCTTTGCGTGCATCCTCAATAATTTTTTTTGCTTCTTCCTGAGCATTCGCGATAAGTCTCTGCGCTTCTTCGTTTCCTTTTTCCACGCCTTCACGATAAATCTTATCGGTCAACTCTTGAATTTTGTTTTCCATATCAACAGGAGTATTTAGTATTATTACTATATTAATTGTGTACCTTTCTTAGATTCTCGCCAAATTTACAAAAATCAATTTGATAAAAAAGAGAAAGATGGAAAGAAAAAAGGTAACCTTGCAAAAAAATCACAGTTATATACCAATTTTATTCCATTTTTTCCCTTTTCGTATAACAAAATGACATTTATATTACTCAAACGAGAAAGCAAATATAGTGAATCTAAAAGAGAGATGAAAACAAACAAATACCGAAACGGACAAACGGGACACTCAAACGGATATATCAAAGACTAAAAAAAACAGAAAGCCCCTTGATTCGTTGCTGAATCAAGGGGCTTCTTAAAAAACGGCGGCTACCTACTCTCCCACTGTTACGCAGTACCATCGGCGTGACG
>ENA-ORNI01000166-ORNI01000166.1-human-gut-metagenome-genome-assembly--contig:-NODE-166-length-70476-cov-11.8721_pt1 | contig 70476 bp, 70 predicted proteins | sample MGYA00242118_ERZ509028 | MGnify/ENA primary metagenome ERZ509028 (study PRJEB26280, sample SAMEA2338755) | human gut metagenome | biome: human gut; feature: human-associated habitat; material: faeces...
CAACGATTTGTACTGGTGCTTCTGTTACTACAACTGGAGCAGGTACAACTTCTTTAGCTTGTGCCATTGCTGCAACTGTTAAGAATGCACCAACTAACAATAAAGATTTTTTCATAAAAAATACCCCCTATTTTCTATATTTTAAATTATATATATCGAAATATATAATAATTCACATTAAAGATGACAATTTACCTAATCTGGGAAACTGGTAAATCATCATCTCATTCTTGGGAAGAGCAATAATATATAAAAGATTAGCAACTTTTATAATATTTCTCTTATACAAAGAATATAATATAGAAAAGTGAAGAGAATATGTTTTATTAGTGTTTATCAACAGAAAAAACTCTTTTTAATAAAAGAGTTTTTCCTTTTATATAAAATTCTAGACTTTTAGAGTTTAAAAAGTTGTCTTAAATCCTACAACAGCTGTTGGCTGCCATCTCCAGTCTTTAGCACTTTTTTGATTTATATTTGCCCAGTTTCTATATTCTGCCCCTAGTGAAGCATATACATTAAAGTTAGGGCTAACTTTATATGTTGTTATAATTTGTGGATAAGCATATAATTCATAAGTATTATCATTGTAAGTATAATTTGTAGGATCTTTTAAATCTCCTTTTTCATTTATAGCTGTTCTTAACACTTTTTCTGAGTTCCAGTTGTATGGATCATATCCACCTTCAAAGTAGAAATCTACATCTACTTTATCATTTGTATATAAGTTAGTTGTATTGTATAAGTAAGCTTCCATTGTTAATCCTGTGTTGTCTTTAACTGTGCTGTGTCCATTAGTATATTGACGTTGTCCATAGAAGTATTGGTCACCATATAAGTTAAATTCAAATGAGAATCCTAATGGGAATTGATGCATTGTATATAAATCAATTCCTAGTCTATTTTGATAATTGTCATTGTTAGATGCCCAGTAATATTTATATTTAGGAGCAATTGTAAATTCAGTAGTTTTTACAAAATCATTGTTAAATAAATAATCTGCAAAATTAAATCTTGCTTGATATTCTAATGATTGTGCGTCATCTTCAGCTTCTTTTCTGTACTCTATTCTAGATGTTAAATCTACATTAGAATCTCCTAAATTACCATGGTCATAGAAGTATCTCAATCTTGTTTGAGTTCCATCTTTTCCATTTTGTTTGTCATTAGAAGAAGAATTCCAGTCATTATATGATCTGATTCTGTATTCCAAAGCTTGTTTCTCAGTCATATTGATTCTTCCCATTAATTGTGTTCTTCCATAGTTGTTATTAACACCATTGTTTTTGTAATTAAGTTCTTCAGCTTCTCCATAGAATCTATATTGTAAATCTAGATATCCATTTGGTCTGAATCCTTGTGGTTCTCTGTCTCTGTAGACAATAACTTCTTTTTCAACTACTTGTACTGGTGCCTCTTCTACAACAACTGGAGCAGGAACTATTTCTTTTGCCTGAGCCATTGCTGCAACTGTTAAAAATGCACCAACTAATAATAAAGATTTTTTCATAAAAATACCCCCTAGTATTTGTTATATAAAGCATAAGAATACGACAACCTGGGAAATTGTCACATTCTTACAGCTTTAGTTTAAGAGAAAAATAATCATGAGATAATTAGCAACTCTCATAATTTCTTGTTTTCTACACTATTAATATAATAAATTTCAATGAAATCTATGTGAAAAAGGGGAGAAAAGTATAAAAAGATGTTTTTATTCTTAATTTCAGAATTTTATCATCCTTCTACTCTGTGTACAGACATAAAATCAACAAAATACTAAACAAAACAAGTTTTTTATTTTTCAAATAAAATTATGTATATTTTTTTTGTATATTTGCCATCTATTTGTCACAATTAATTTTTAGATTCAAAGATATAAAAGGTTTTAAAAAGAAAATAAAATATTTTTTTAGTTTTCTTATTCACTAAACTTTTAAAAAAAATACATTTTTGTTGTATTAAACACATAAAATATCAAAAAATAATTTTTAAATTATATATCACTATTAAGTTTTTTATAAAAAATATAAAAAAAGTTTAGTTAAAATTATAAGCGAACAAATAAACATAGAATTTATTTTTGAAAAATAATTGATTCAAATAATGAAATTTATATTATGGAAATTTAAAATTTAATTCATATGCTTTATGAAAACATATTTTATTGCATAACAAAACGGGTATATTGTCGTTTAAACAATACACCCGTTGTTTTACACTTTGTATGGCAGCTACTCTAATTTAGTTTCTCAGTTGATACTATTTTATTGGCTGCTGCTAAATAAGTTCTTTTTTAATTTATTAAATTGTTTCTGGTAATGACAATATAGAAGCTACAATAAGTTTTGTTCTTTCAGCAAAAGAACTTATTACTGCCCTTTCTCTTATTGTATGATTTTCATATCCCTGAACTCCCATTGCACAAATAGTAGGTATTCCCAAAGCTACTGTATAAGCAGCATCTGATCCTCCGCCAAGGAAGCAAGGATATGGTATTCCCAAATCTAATTTTTCTGAATTTTCTTTTACTATTTCAAATAATTTTTTATTCTTTTCAGTTTCATCCATAGAATCAAAAATAAGAATTTCTTTCAATTCTGATTTTGTTCCTTTTACATATGATTTTTCTGTTACTTTTTCTAAAAACTCTTTTATAACTTTTATATCTGCTGCTTTTCTATATCTTACATCAATAGTCAAAGTACAATTTTCAGGAATACTTCCTACATTAGTTCCACCATTGATTATTCCTACATTATAGTGAGTATTATTATAATCATTTTCTTCTTCTATTCTTAAAATTTTGTAAGCTGCTTCCTTTATTGCACTGATACCATTTTCAGGTTCATTTCCTGCATGAGCTCCCTTTCCATGAATTTGGATTTCAAATCTTGCTGCCCCTTTTCTCCCTACAACTATTCTTCCATCGGTAAAGCCTGTTTCACAATCTATTGCTGTTTTAAATCCTTTTGCTTCCTCCAAGAAAAATTCTTTTCCTTTTCCTTTTGTAGTCTGATGTCCTACTTCCTCATCTCCTGAATATGCAAGCTTTACAAATTTATCATATCCAATATGATTTAAAACTCTTGCAACAAAAGCCCCTATTACAACTCCACCTTTACAGTCGAGTACCCCAGGTCCATAAACCATGTCATTTTCTTCATCTATCTTTATAACTTCTTCTCCAAAGCTTCCTTTTTTATGCACAGTATCTAAATGTCCAATTATAATTGTTTCAAGTTCTTTGCTTCCATTATCAAAATAAGCAGTTATACTGTTTCCCCCACTACCATAATCAAATACTTGTGTTTTCATTCCAAAATCTTTAAGATTTTTTTCTAAAAATCCAACTGCTTCATTTATTCCTTCTCTATCTAAAGATTGGCTTTCTATTCTACACAAATCAAACCATAATTTTTTCATCGCTTCTTCTTCTTTTGCAATAAATTCAAAAGCCTTCTTTAATTTTTTTTCCATACTCATTCCCCCTTGATTATTTTTAAGTAATAATTATTTAATATAATACTCTGTTTTTTTGATATGTAAAGAAATTTTTTAATTTTTTTCTGAAAAAATATATGAAGGATGATACAAACCTGTTGGTGGATAGTATTCATCTCCTAGATAAACAAATCCCAGTTTTTTTATAAGATGTGCTGAATCTTTGTTCTTGGGATTATGTCCAGCAAAAAGAGATGAAACTTTTAAAAAATCAAAGGCATACTTTATTATTTCTCTGCATGCTTCTGTTGCTATTCCTTTTCCCCAATATTCTTTTTTTATATGTATTCCCATTTCTAAAATATTTTTTTCTTCATCATATGGTCTCAATCCGCAGCATCCTACAAATATTTCTTTTTCTTTTAAATATAATGGAAAATACTGAATCTCAAACTTTTTATAATTTTCTATTTCCTTCTCCAGTCTTTTTTTTATCTCTTCTTCATTCATTTTCCCAGAAGCAGTTATCAATTTTGTTACCTCTGAATCTCCCCATAGTTCCTTTGCATATTTTATATCATTTTCTTCCCACACACTAAAAAGCAATCTATCTGATTCAAGAATTTTCTTTTTCATTTTTCCCCCTAGAAAAATTTTAATTTTCTTATTATATACTTTATTTTTTTTATTTACAACAAAAAAGAGGAGGCGAACCTCCTCAATATAATTATACTTTTTAGATTTTACACTGTTTTAAATTATTTATTGCAGCAAGATTTTTTTCTTTTTTCTACAAGTGAATCAAATTTCATATCTTTTAGCCATTCAGTTAATGTCATTCCATTCAAAGAATTAAATCCGTTTGTTGGTACAGCGTTTCTTGCAAGGCTTACATATGGAGCACATGTTAGAGATGTTCCAATTTCTCCTGGTTTCATGATAGTATAAGCAAATCCGACATATGATCTTTCAAACAATACATCTGAATCTTGTCCACAGCTTACTACTGACCATACAACTGATTTTCTATGCTCTTCCAAGAATTCTTTTAATTCTTCTGCATTGTCATTTTTAGTCCATAATCCGGCATCTTCTATAAATAAGTCTGCACAGTTATCTCTGTCAGCAGAAAGTGATAAAGCTATAAAGCACCATACTCCATAAGCTTCTCCTTCTTTTAATGGTCTGTCTTCTTTAGGTCTGTATGCAGTAACTCCTTTATTAGCACAAATAGTATGAGCTCCTGGAACAAGTGTAAATCTTCTTTCTTTTTCAACACCAAAAAGTTCAATTCCTGCTTCTAATAATGGTTTTGCATCATAAACTGGTAATTTAGATCCATCAAATTGTGTAGCTTCTAAAACTGGTTTAATTTTGTTAGCTGCAACATCATCATGAGCTGCTAAATCATGCCCCCATACTTGTCCTGCTATTCCGCAGAAAGATGAGGCAGTAAGCATATTTATTTGTCCTACATAAGCATCATTTATTTCAGCTCTGTCATAAGATACTATACCATCTAATAAAAAGTCATCAGTTTTTTCTACTGTTCCTACTGATACTTTTAATACAGAAACATATCCGTTTCCTTGAGCTCCTGGAGCTCCATATCCATCACAGTAATTTTCATAAGGACTAATTGCTGTCTTATCGATTCTTGGTGCACGTACTTTACTTTCTTTTTCCATTGTAAAACCTCCGAATTTTAATTTAATTTGATTTAATCTATGCTCTAAAGACTGACTCTTTTAGTAATTAATAGGAATAAAGCTATAATCGCTATTATTGTCAACCCTATTGCCAATATTTTTTCTGCATGAGTAAATGTACTTTCATTTGCTGCTTTATTTTCTTTACGAGCTTTATCAAAAACTAATATTCCAATTGCAAATAGGATACTAGCCATTACTAAATATTTTAACCCTGCTGCATATATAAGCCATGCTCCATAGATACTTCCTAAAACTCCTGTGATAAGGGCTGTTTTTTCTTTAATAGTTGTATTTTTAGGGAATTGTCCTGTTGCAGCTATTTTCCATAAATAAAGAGTTGATGCAATATATGCTGGAAGTATCATAACTCCAGTAATACTCAACATTACATTCCAAGCATTGCTAGCAAAATATACAAATATCATAGTAACTTGCATAGCTATACTTGATACTAAAAGAGAAAAAGATGGAGTTCCATTTTTATTTACTTTAGCAAAAACTTTTGGGAAAGTCCCATCTTTTGCACACGCATATGGAAGTTCTGCCAACAAAACTGTCCAAACTAGCCATGAACTTAGAAGTGCAATTATTACACCTATATTCATAAACCAACTACCCCATTTTCCAACTACATCTGCAAGAATAGGTGCTGTTGATGGTGGTGCTAATACAGATAATTCACCTTGAGATAAATTACCAAATGGAAGCATTGAGATAGCCATGTATGAAAGTAAACACAACAAGAACCCAATTAATGTAGCTTTACTTACTGCTGCCTGACTTTCTGCTCTATCTGAAATAACAACTGCTCCTTCTATACCTATGAAAGACCATAATGTTACAAGCATTGTACTTTTTATTTGTCCTCCTAAATTTCCTAAATCTACATCATGAAGAGATTTTATTGTTTCGTCTCCCCAGAAATTAGTGTGAAACATAGAAAATTTAAAAACAAATATAGAAACTAAGATAAATAATGCAATTGGAACTAATTTAGCTATTGTCCCTATCATATTAATACTTGCTGCTTGACGTACCCCAGCCATAATCATGAAATACATTGCCCATATTAATATAGAACCACCTATTACTGAAGGAAGATTGTTTCCTCCTTTAAAATGTGGGGGGAAGAAATAGTTCAATGAATCCATAAGAAGAATTGCATAACCTACATTAGCAAATACAGCAGAAAGCCAGTATCCCCATGCCATTAAAAATCCTACAAATTTACCAAATCCTAATCTCGCATAACTATATATTCCTGATTTAGCATCTGGAACAACTGTAGATAATACCCTAAATGTATTAGTTAAAAAATACATTCCTATACCTGTGATGATCCAAGCTATTCCTACAGCACCTGCTGATGCTGATTGAGCCATGTTTTGCGGAAGGTTGAATATCCCACCCCCTATCATTGCACTAATAACAAGACCAGCTAATGCAAGAACTCCAAGTTTTTTTGTGCTAGCAGTATTTTGTGTACTACTATTTTCAGTACTCATATAACTCCTCCTTTAAATTTACTTTTAAAACTTTTATTGTTTTTAATCACTTCTAAAACGGGTATTCTAAAAAAAATAAACTTTCCTTTTTTAAATTTTTTTATTTTTTTTAAAAGGAAAATTTGTTTTTATGTGTATGACTATGACATGAGAGGTTCATGAGGTAGAAAATAATATTCCACATGAGCTTAGCTTTCAAAATATATTAAGGAGGATTAAAATGAAAAGTTTAGAAGGTATTAAATATACAACTGTTGTTATCCAAAACAGCTTTTTAAACGAAGATTCACCTGTAACAAAAAGAATTGCTCTTTTAAAAGAAGACTTAAAAGAAAGAGGAATTGAAATAATAGAAGTAAAAAACTTCAAAGAGGCAGCTGAAGAAGCAGATATCAATAAATCTATTGACTGCTTGCTTGTAGATTGGGACATCAATAAAAAATCTGCTGAAAAAGAAAAAGAATTTGTTAATTTAATTACTGTATTACATGAAAGACAAGAAGGAGTTCCAGTATTTTTATTAGCTGAAAAAGCTGATACTACATCATCTCTTGATGAATGTACATTAAACTCTATTGATGAATATATCTGGATATTGGAAAACGATATTGATTTCATTGGAGAACGTATTTCAGAAGAGATTAAACAATATAGAGATGCACTTTTACCACCACTAGCTAAAGCTGTATTCAATTACAACAAAGTTGCTGAATACTCTTGGGCGGCTCCAGGACATCAAGGAGGAGTTGGATTTTTAAAAACTGCTATTGGTAAAAAATTCTTTGACTATTATGGAGAAAATCTTTTCAGAACAGATACAGGAATTGAAAGAACAAGTTTAGGTTCTCTACTTGACCACACTGGTGCTTTCTTAGATTCAGAAAAAAATATAGCAAGAATATTTGGATCAGATAGAAGTTACAGTGTGCTAGTTGGTACATCAGGTTCTAACAGAACTGTTTTCCAAGCATGTCTTACAGATAAAGACACTGCTCTTATTGACAGAAACTGTCATAAATCTATTGAACAGGGACTTATCCTTACAGGAGCAAAACCAGTGTATATGACTCCTACAAGAAACAGATATGGAATAATCGGACCTATTCTTCCTGATCAAATGAAAAAAGGAATTGAAGTAGATCCTAAATATGTTGTAGTTACTAACTGTACTTATGATGGTGTTTGCTATAATGCTGCGAAAGCTGAAGAAATATTCCAAGGAAAAGCAGACTATATCCACTTTGACGAAGCTTGGTATGGTTATGCAAGATTCAATGAATTATACAAAGACCACTTTGCTATGAGAGGAAATCCAAAAGATTACAAAAATGACTCTACAGTATTTGCAACTCACTCAACACATAAACTATTAAATGCTTTATCTCAAGCTTCATTTATCCATGTAAGAAATGGTAAAAACCCTATTGATGAAGACAGATTCAACCAATCATACATGATGCATGCTACAACTTCTCCACTATATGCAATAGCTGTATCAAATGATATTGGTGCTGCAATGATGGATGGAAATTCTGGTAAATCATTAATAAAAGAAGTTGTTAAAGAAGCTGTTGAATTCCGTCAAGAAATTGGAAAATTATACAAAGAATTCACTGCTAAAGATGATTGGTTCTTCAAACCTTGGAACGCTGAAAAAGTAACTGATCCTAAAACTAAAAAAGAATATAACTTTGAAGAAGCACCTATGGAACTTCTTACTACAGAACAAGACTGCTGGATAATGCACCCAGAAGATAAATGGCACGGATTTGCTGACCTTCCAGAAAACTGGGCAATGTTAGACCCTATCAAAGTTAGTATCCTTGCTCCAGGAATGGGTGATGATGGAGAACTTCTTGAAAAAGGTGTTCCAGCTGCATTAGTTTCTGCTTATTTAGCAAAATATGGAATCGTTCCTACAAGAACTACAGATTTCCAAGTTATGTTCCTATTCTCAATGGGTATCACAGAAGGAAAATGGAGCACACTTGTAAATGTACTTCTTTCATTCAAAAAACATTATGACAACAATACTCTATTAAAAGATGTACTTCCTGAATTAGTAGCTGCTTATCCTGAGCATTATGGAGAAATGGGATTCCATGATTTAGGAGATGAAATGTTTGCTTACCTAAAAGCTAACAACCCAGGAAAAGTTTTAAATGAAGCATATTCAACTCTTCCTAAATCTGAAATGCTTCCAAGAGAAGCTTATAACAAAATTGTAAGTCAAGAGGTTGAATTAGTTCCAGCTGATAAATTAGTTGGAAGAGTAACAGCCAACTCTGTTATCCCTTATCCACCTGGTATCCCAATGCTTATGTCTGGAGAAAACTTTGGAGACGAAAACAGTCCTCAAATTAAATATCTAAAAGCATTATCTCTATGGGACAAAGCATCCCCAGGATTTGAACATGAAACTGAAGGAACTCATGTAATTGACGGCGTTTATCATGTTCTTTGTGTAAAAGAAAAATAATTATAAAAAACTTTCATTATTATAGATAAAAAGAGTGATTAAAGTAGAAATATAATTTTAGAACTTTTCCAGTAGAAAGGCTTGTTATTAATTTTGTTCATAAAACTAAAAACAGTAAACTCACTACGTTCAGACATACTGTTTTTCACATTTTACTTACTTCATTAATTACACAAACCTTTCTAATTTCCAAATTTCTAAAATTCAATCTAGCTTTCTTATCACTCTTTTTTTACATATTCAGCCAATTTTCTACATCTAAAACTATTTCCTGAATATCATTTATTAATTTACAAGTGTGGTATCCATCAGCCACTGCATGAGTAGCAAAGACAGAAAATGGAAGAAGTATTTTCCCATCTCTTTCATAATATTTTCCAAATACAGTTACAGGAAAAAGCATATTTGATTCACTGTAAGTATCATTGCTGTAACCTGTAAAGCTCAGCCATGGTATAGAAGAGACTGGAGAAAAATTATCCCCTCGTCCAGGCTTGCCTTTTATTCCTTTTACATCTTTATATTTTTCCATATCATTTATCACATTAGAATAAAAAATAGAAAAATCTTCTGAATACTCACTCCATATATCTGAAAAAGTCTTGTCATCTTCATGGAAAATGGTATAAGAGGGATTGCAATAATCCCAATACCCTAAATTTCCCTCTTTATCATAGCTCATTCTAAATTCTCTATTTTTATTTATTCCCCTCATAACTGCATAAATAATTGTAGGATAAAATTTTAATTTCTTTTCTTTCACTAATTTTAAAAGTTTTGTTATATCCATATCAACATTAAGATTATATTTAGATTTTATAAAATTTATGTAATAATGATAATATTCTTTCCTTTCCCAAGTTTCCATATCTATCTTATGAAACATGATGCTGCCTCCCAAAAACTATTTCTTTAAACTCTTTACCAGTTCTTTATCTTCTTCACTCACTCTGAATGACTCTCTTATTTTCTGAATAGCCTTATTCTGTGTCCATTTATCCAAAGAATTATCTTTCAAGTATTCTAAAGTCTCATTTCTGAATTTTATAAATAATGTAGAAACAAGCCATGCTTGACCCATCTGCACATAATATTCTTTATTTTCTACCTTTGAACACATCTCAAATATTTCATCTAAATATTCCTTTTCTATATAATAAGACATGAGGGTTATAAGCCCAAATCTTATCTTCCATTGATCTTTAGATTCTGCCATTTTTTTAACCATTGGATAAAAATATTCTTTCTCTTTTTTTATTACTTTCAAATTACCAATAAAACTGTCGCATACTCCCCAGTTATTTATTTCATCAGTATATTTTTCTATATACTCTTTTATTATCTCTTTATCAGCTTTAGCAAAACCTATTACCTGACCTCTTAGAGTAGTTTCTTCATAGTACTTCCCCTTTTTCTGAGCAAGAAATCCTTGCCAGTCTCCTTTGGCTATTTTCTTAGCTATATCTTTCACCACTGGACTTCTTAACCCAATAACTTCAACCTCTGCTCCAATTATTTTATTATGAAATTCTCTATATTTTTCGTCCTGCATTCCCTTTAATTCACTAATAAACTCTTTATAACTTTCTTTATTCCACTTCATTGATGTATAATCCATTTTTATCCTCCCTGCTCATATTTTATGTTCTCACTTATATATATACCTTAATATTTTAAAAAAATCAAAATATCTCTTGCTAAAAATGATATTTTGGGGTAATAATTACATAAGACTTTGAAAATACGGGAGGAGTAAAAATGAATTATGTTTTAAATGAATACCTGCCACACCAAAAATATTTTGAGGATATTTCTAGAATTCCTCATGGTTCACACAATGAAAAAGAATTAAGTGACTATCTTGTAAAATTTGCTGGGGACTTGGGCTTAAAAGTAAAACAGGACAAATTATACAATGTCATAATCTACAAACCTGCAAGTGAAGGATATGAGGATCATCCTACAATTATTCTTCAATCTCATATAGATATGGTTTGTGAAAAAAATGGAGACTGTGATTTTGATTTTGAAAAAGATTCTTTAAAACTATATATAGAAGATGGCTTTGTAAGAGCAAAGGGAACTACTCTAGGAGCTGATGATGGTGTTGGAGCTGCTTTGACAATGGCTGTTCTTGCTGATAAAACTTTAAAACACCCTGCCCTTGAATGTGTTTTTACAGTATGTGAAGAAGTTGGGCTTATAGGTGCTCAAGCTCTTGATAAAAACGATTTTACTTCAAAAAGACTTATCAACTTAGATAACAGCAGTTCATTAAGTACTTATGTTTCTTGTTCTGGAGGTCTAAGATTTAGACTTAAAAAGAAATTAGAAATGGTTAAATGCAATTCCAAAGCTTACAGATTGGAAGTAAGAGGACTTTATGGAGGACATTCAGGAGGAAATATCCATCTTGAAAGAGGAAACTCAAATAAAATATGCAGCAGAGTTCTTTATCATTTAAATAAAGAAGTTGGAATCAATCTTGTAAATATAGATGGTGGTTCAAAGGAAAATGCTATCCCTAGAGAAGCTACTGCTATTTTTGCTAGTTCAGGTGATGTTGAAAAAATCAAGAATATTGTTGCTGAACAGAAAGAAAAAATTAAAAAAGAACTTATGTACAGTGATGCAGGTCTTACTATAGAAATTTATGAAGATAAAGCAGAAAAAATGTGCTCAAAAGATATAAGCGATTCTATAATTACTATGTTATATATGCTTCCTAACGGATTTAAACACAGAAGTATGATAATTGATGGGCTCACAGTTGCTTCTCAAAATATGGGAGTAATCAAAACTGTAGACAATGAAGTTATCTGTACATATTCTCTTCGTGGAGCAATAGAATCATATAATGATGAAGGTATGGAAATATTAGTTAACTTCTGCAATTTATTTGGTTTTGAATGGGAGAGCGGTTCACGTTATCCAGCTTGGGAGTATAGTGAAAATTCTGTTATGAGAGAAATCTTAAAAACTGTATATAAAGATTTTTATGACAGAGATATCCAGATAAAAGCTACTCATGGTGGACTTGAGTGTGGAGTATTCAAAAAAATTATTCCTGACATTGATATAGTTACATTGGGAGCTGAGTCTTACGATGTCCATACTCCTAATGAGCGTTTGAACTTAGAATCATTTGACAATACATATAAGCTTCTTGTACAATATTTAGCAAATCTTTAGGAGGTTATTATGATAGAGGGAAAGAAAATAATTCTGCGTGCTTATAAAGAAAGTGATATAGAAATCTCTTTCAATCTTATAAACACTTTAAACATAAGAACAATGCTTGGAAGAGTTGATGTCTTTCCTTTCTCTATGGCTGCTCAAAGAGAATTTATAGAAAAAACCATGATTAACAGCGGCCCTACTTTTAATTTTGCTATTGAAGAAAAAGAAAGTGGAAAATATATTGGCGGATGCGGAATAAATTCTTATGATGCTAAAAATAGAAAAGTTGTTATCGGACTATGGCTTGGAGAGGAATATCATGGAAAAGGTTATGGGAGCGATACTCTTAGAACTCTTTGCAGTTTTATCTTTGATGAAATGAATATCCATAAAATTGATCTTGATTATTTCAGCTTCAATGAAAAAGGAAAAAAATGTTATGAGAAAGTTGGTTTCAAACAAGAAGGAGTAAGACGAAAAGAGCTCTTCAGATTTGGAAAATATCATGACGTAATTGAAATGGGACTTTTTAAGGAAGAACTTATTTTAAAATAGAATTCAAAGAAAAGGGTTGCCACAAAAATAGCTCAATTATCAAAAAGCTGACTTGAAGAGTTCCTTCTTGTCAGCTTTTCCTATAAAATAAAAAATATATAAAATTCCCCAAAAATTATTTTTCTTCTGACATATTCAAATTTTTAGCTTGAATATATTTAAATATCTTCTTAGGAGGAAGTTTAGTCTTCTCTCCTGTGTGAATATTTTGCACTGTTTTTCTTTTTCTGTCTTCAAGAATAAATTTACCTTTATTCTTTAGTTTTAATTCATTTTCTATTGCAATAGCTTCTGCTATGCTTTCTACCATCATTTTTATATCTTCTTCAGCTTCTTTCAAGCTTACTTCCTAATTTTTTAAGATACTCATTTTTCTGTAATAGTGTAAAAATTCCTTACTATTCATTATTTTCCTCTACACTTATTTTTTTACTTTTACTCCGTCTCTCCACTCTTCTTCTACTATTATTTTTCCTGTTTCATCATATACTTTTATAAGGCCATTTGCCTTTCCATCTTTGAATATTCCTTCTATTTTAGGTTTTCCAGATTCATAGTATTGAGTTTGTTTTCCTTCCTGCTTTCCATCTTTCCAGTAACTTTCCAGCATTTTCTGTCCATCTGGATATTTAGCTGTTACTTTCCCTGTAAATGGTTTTTCTATTCCCTTTTCATAGAAAACTCCACTTTTATTCTCTAATAATGAAAGATCTATTTCTTTTGAATTATTTCCACAGCTTATCATCAATAGAGCTGCTATTAGTACTATTACTTTTTTCATTCAGTTCTCCTTTTATTCTGTAAAGTACAACAAGGATGACTCATATGGTCATCCTCGTTGCTGGGATTTAGTTATGATAAATCTTTACTTTTATAATTAGAATTTGTATCCTGCACCTATTGTTGCTCCAAATGTTTCTCTGTCTTCATTATCAAATTTATAGTTTAGTCCACCATTATAGAAGAATCCGTTATCTTTTTCTACTTCAGCTCCTATATTAATTTTTAGAGTATTTTCTCCTAAGTTTGCTCCTAGTACATCAAATCTTTCTCCCTTAGTTCCATCTGTTCCAACAAAGTTTCCTTTAAATTTATTATCAGTATCTCCCATACTTCTTGTATAGCTGATTCCTGCTAATAGATTCATTTTTCCGCTTTCTAGTTTTACAGTTTTTACTAGGTCTACTCCTACTTCTGTATCAAATGTTGTTGCTTCTACTTTTTCCATTTCAAAGTGTTTGTCTTTTGCAGATTCTTGAGTCAATCTTGTTAATGCTAATTTTAATTTTGGTTCTACTGTTACATCATTTCCAGCATTTATTACATATTTTCCTTGAGCATATCCACTGAATGCTTTTGAATCATATTTATCTCCTGTAGAAACCATTACATTATTATCAGCATCTATTTTATCTAATTGATATCCTAATCCTGCTGTTAATTTGAAATTATTTACATCTTGTTTTCCATATACTCCAAAGTAGAAAGCATCTCCATCTGCGCTTGCTTTTTTCATATCAAGATCTTGTTTACTTCCTGAGAAAGCAAATCCTACTGATGATTTTTCAGAAACTCCATATTCCAATGCTCCTAAAAGACCTGCTGTTTTTGTTTCTACACCAAAATCTCTTATTACTCCAGTTCTGTCATACTCAGTTCTGCTGAACAACATTTTACCTTGAGCTGTCCATTTTCCTTCTTCTGGTTTTCCACCTAATGATAATACTGCATCTTCATTCATTCTCAAAGTATCCATAGCCATTTTTACTGTTTCTGAATATACATTATTTGAATAAATATAGTCTAATTGAGCTTCTCTCTCATCATCATTTTGACTAAGTACATCATTTACTATATAAGCTTTGTTATAAATATCGTTTAATCTTTCATTTTTTGCGTTATCTAATATATAAGTTAAAGTATTATTATCTTTATTATACAAATAGAAATCACTATTTGTTATAATATTAGATATATTACCAATATTTACATTATCTCCAAATTTTAATTTTACATTCTCTGCACTTAAATTTGAAGCAAGGAATTGAATTGTTCCAGCTCCACTTACATTTACATTTTCAGAATTTCCAAATAGATTTTTTCCATCATTATCTACTTCAGCTTTAAGTACTCCATTATCAGCAATAGTTACTGTTGTTCCTGTTGTACCAATTGTACAATCAATAGCAGCTACTTCTTCTTCTGATTGTTTTCCTATTATTGCTGAATCTGCTGAATATGTAACTGCTGCATTTTTTGCTCCATTATCAGAGGCTGTTGCTATATTATTTGCTAAAGAGAAAGCCATCCTTGCCACTGGAACAGGAGTAGTTCCTATATTAATTGTTGTAGCTCCAGCTATTTTTCCAGCTATTTTAGTCTCTCCAGCTGTTACAGCCATTGATGTAGTTTCAATATCTCCTGTTATTGCTGTCGTCCCAGCTAGTTCTAATGATTTAGCTTTGATGTCTCCTGTTATTACTGTTGCATCTGTTCCTGCTGTTTTTAATGTTCCATTAGTAGTTCCATCGCCTATATTTCCATTAAAACTTGTTCCTGCTAATGTTAAAATTGATTCTGTATTCTCAAATGTTACTGCTGTTTTACCAGCTTCTCCATTTACTGTTCCATTAGTAATTTTTAACTCAGCCTTAGCCTCTCCACCTATTGCTAGACTTCCATTAGTATCCAGGTTAGTTGTAGTTCCTTTTATTTCTACAGGTGCAGAGTTCTCTCCATTTGCAATAATGGCAGTTCCTGTAACATTTAAAGATCCTACTTCGATAGCTGTATCAGAACCACTAATTGTAGTATTATCTTTAATAACTATACTGCTTTCTGGGTTCCCAGCTTCATTTATATCACCTGTATTTACATCACCACTAATTTGAGCATCATTTTCTTTTTCTATTGCTATTCCATTTTTATCTACAAGCATTCCAGAGTTAATATAGTTTCCAGTAAATAGAGTTGAAATATCAAATCCTTTTAATTCTTCAGCTGTTTTATCTGTTATTTTTATTTTACCAGTATTTTTAGCTGTACCATTTGCATTTTTTATAGCAATATTTCCAGAGGTATTCTCTGTTCCTAACCCTAGTGCAATTGTTCCATTATTTGTAGCAGTTCCTCTAACAACAGAGATTCCTGTTCCTTTAGTTGTTCCTTCTTTTAATGTGATTGTTCCATCATTTGTGAAAGTTGTTGTTGTTCCATCTACTTTTACACCTGTAACACTCTCTCCAAATACTATAATGTTTCCTTCTTTTGTATTTATTGCTTCTTTTGCAGCATTTATTTCTCCACTAGTGATAAGTTGTAATCCTATTCCTTTATCCCCATTTACTTCAATAGTTCCATTATTTTCAAAATATCCATATTTACCTTTAAAATTATTTGCTCCTGATTGTCCATTAGAAAGGACAACTCCTACACCACCAAAAGAATTTACAAGAATTGTTCCATAGTTATATCCCCATGTATGTTCATTAAGTCTTAATCCGTGTATATTAATATACATCTCTCCATTTATACTTTGGTATTTTTCTTTTAATTCTGTCTGGTGTTCTGTTAAATCAATAGTTACTTTTCCATTATTAATTACTTCTCCAGGGATTTCAGTGTGTGGTATTGATGCTGAATATATTCCTGTATTATACCAGTAAGGCTTACCCCCACTAGTAGTTCTCTCAAAATCATTTACTAAAATATCCCCATTGTTTTCTATATGTGTTTTATTATATTTTGCTACATCTCCATTATATATTCCTTGAAATGAAGCTGTGATTTTTCCATTATTTATTATTATTATTTCTCTAACATTATAACCAGTACCACTACCTACATCTTGAATGTCATTTTCTACCCCTATTCCTATTTTTCCAAATATATGCCCTTCATTTGTTAAACTATTACTTCCAGCATCAATCTTTTCATCCCAGCTATTTCCATCTTTATTATTTAATTCAACTGTTGTTCCTTTTGAGTGTATTGTTCCTTTTAATGTAACATTACTATTATTAGTTCTTATATAAGTTTCATTATCAGATGTATTATTTATTGTTAAATCATCTGTGTTATTGTCAATATTTATTGTTCTTGTTCCACCACCAGCAAAAGAGAACTCTCCATTTATTTTTGAATTATCTTTTAGGTTTATAACAATATTACCTAATTGTCTGTCATCAGCATCTGACTTTATAAGTCCATTAATTATTCCACTGTTTGTGAAAGTTGTTGTATAATCTTTACCAGCAGATAAATCAACTGCACAATTATATGTTGGATGTCCTGTTTTAGTTATTGTTCCAGAATTTGTAAAAGAAGTATTACCTTGAAAACCATTTACAATAACTGTTGGTCTCCAAAAACGATCATTTTCTTCTTCTAAAGAAGAGTTATTATTTATTAAAGTTGCTTCACTAATTACCTCTGTAATACCAGTTTTATCTTCTCCAACTATATTTAATAAAGTCATTCCTTCACTTGTTGAAAGATTTGTATCTTTATCCAGTGTTGTTTTTCCTTTACTAACTGTTATAAGACGTTCAATGGCTGAAGGCTTTTCTTCACCAAATTTAAATTCATATATAACCCCTTTAAATTTTGTATTATCTTTTAACATTAATCCATATTGATTATTCATTACCTCTTCAGTTATTGCAGTTGAAAAGTTCTCATTAGTGTATTCTTTAGTTACTGTAGCCTCTGTTCCAAATGCCACTGTTCCTGCTATCAAAAATCCTACCACAGTGGCTGTGGTTATTGATACCTTTTCTTTTAGACATCTCTTTAGAGATTTCTCTACCTCATTAAAATTGCTAATCATAACTATATTCCTCCCATTAGTTTTATTTTAACTGCACTTTTGTCAGACTACTTTACTTCATCCCAGTTTCATCTGATAAGCCATAGTTATTTACTTTTTTATTCACAATTTTCATAAACTCATTTTTTACTCTGAATTTTAATGCTGTTCTCTCTTTTGTCATATACAAACTATTTTTATGAATGTTATATATTTTTCTTGACTTGAGTTTCTTCACTTCAAATGTTCCAAAATCTTTTACTGTTACTTTTTTTTCAAGAGCAATTCCTGTGAAAATAATGTCCCAAAATATTTTCAACTTCTCTTTTGCCTCTTTTATATTTTTCAATTTTCTCTTATTTTTATACAATTTAAGAAATCCAATTTCTGTCATAATATTCTCTTTTCCTTTAAAATAACCACCTCAAAAAACTGTTCGCCTTTGTATATAAATGCGAACTTTTTTATTTTTCTTATTTTTTATCAAAACTCATCTTAAATTCAATTTTTAAAATATATTTTTTTTCAAAATTGAAAGTTTTCATTAAAATAAAAATTGATTATTTTATTTTTTCGTGGTATATATAGTTAACAGGGATAAAGATTGTTTTAGATGTTTTTAATTTCTTTAAATGTTCGCATTTATATACAAACGAGAACTCTTGATTTTTATTTTTTATTTCTCTTTAATTATTTTATCTTTTTTTGTGCTTTTATTCTTTTTCTCACTTTTTTAATTCTCTATATTTCTTCCAGATAAATTTAAAAATAAAAAAAATTGAAATTAAAGCTATAGAATAATTTTTGAGAAAATAAAAAAAGACCATTGCGAATTAGTTAATAAAACACTAACTTACAACAGTCTCTTTTTTTATTTATATTATTATTTTTATCTTAATTACCATACATAATTTGCTGCTTCAGTAAATCCTCCTGATGTAGAGAAATATTTTGCATCTACAGGAGTGTCTTTATACATTAAAACTTTTCCTTTTGTACTTTCAATAGCTTCTTTTGCATCATCATTTTCAACCTGATTATTATATACCTGACTTTCAGTAGTATCTTTTACATGAAATCCATCATTCTTATATCTGAATTTCAAATAATCACTCAAAGCATAAGTTCTAGCTGCAATAGCCTGAGCTTTAAGTGCTTCCACTCCAAAACTTTGCGGCATTTCACTAGGGACTACCTGTTTCAGATAATCTTCCATATAGATTTCATTTATTATTCTGATACCCCTGCTGGCAGTTCTTGAAGGTTTCAATTCCATAATTCCACGATAGTTAGGATTTGTTGTGTGCATCTTTTTTATTCCATCTAAAGTGATGTAGTATCCTGTTCCCTCAATAACTACTGGGTTGACAGTTTTAACTCTTTGCTTTCCATTTACTTTTATAGAAAGTTTTTTTCCTTCATTAACAACTTCTATTTTTTGTCTTACAGGCACATCAATTTTAAATCCTGAACCTGTTATTTTTAATTTTCCACCACTATGAAGAACAACTCTTGTATGATCCAATCCTCCATTGCTGTTGCTTATTCCAACTCTGATATTTTTATCTACACCTTTCATGCTGTACATATTTTTCATATCAGTATTAGGATAATATCTTTTCAAAACATCTTTATATGAATAATTGTAGTTTTTAGTCAAATCATAAGCAGTCCATTGAGGCATACCTACTCCATGACCATTTCCTCCTCCATATAGAGTTACATTTCCAGAGCCCTTTTCTATAGAAAAATAAGCTGATGGTAAAAGAGTTATATTATTTCTTAAAGCTTTTGCACTATAGCCGTTGGCTCCCCCTTTTGTTCCATACAGAGGAATAGTTCTATTAGTTTTTGTACTATTTTTATCAGCAGTAAGAAGCTTTCTTACATTTAACTCTTTAGATACTAGAAATTTATTTTTGTTAGTAGTTATCAAAAGATAAGTTATAACCCCTGACCTTCCTCTTGCAGCTACTTCTACATCTTTTACATCTCCTATGGCTGCTGCTGTTATAGGAAGAGATTTCCATTCACCTTTGCTCAATGTCATTACATCTCTTGGTCTCACTTTATATACCATAGGCAGATTACGAGCTACTGAATTTTTAAATTCTTGCTCAGTAAATGTTATCTTCCATCTCCAGTAATTAGAATTTGAACCATACCCTGTTATAGTTGTATCTTTAAAAAATTTAAGCATCTCTTTTTCATTATGTTTTTTAAAGAAACTATACCCATGCTCTTTCAATACATCATTTCCCGGCACTAGATATTCAACAGACCTTCCTTTAAAGTTGTCTGGAATTGGAAGTCCTTTTTCTTTGAAGAAAGTGTAATCTAATTCATAGTCAGCATCTGTGTGTTGTGCCTTTTGCGGTTTAGAACTTGTAAATATTCCTCCAAATCCTCCTCCAGAAGAAGGCTTTTTAGTAGGTGTAGAACTACATCCAGCTATGAAAGCTGCCATTAATGCTACAAGAAATATTTTGCTTAAATTTTTTTTCATAAGTTTTGTTCCCCCTGAATGATGTTATTTTATTTTTATGTTATGTTCAGTAATATATTTTCTAACTTTATCCAGTTCTTCCTGAGTATCAACTCCTATTATTTTATATGGAGTTTCTATAACTTTTATTTTATAGCCATTTTCCAATACTCTAAGCTGTTCCAAAGATTCTGAAAGCTCCAGAGGAGTAGAATTCATTTTTGAATATTCCATTACAAAATCTCTTTTATATCCATATATTCCTATATGTTTGTAATAATTTTTTAAATCAAGATTTCTTGGATAAGGAATTACACTTCTTGAAAAGTATATTGCAAAATCATTTTTATCAGTTACTACTTTTACAGAATTTGGATTTTCTATTTCTTCCATAGTGCTTAATTTGTGCTTTAATGTACTCATTGGAATAGATTTATCTTCTAAAAATGAATCAATTATAGAATTTATCATATCAGGTTCTATTAAAGGTTCATCCCCTTGAATATTTACAATAACATCATATTCAGAGTATGTTTCACAAACTTCTGCTATTCTGCTGGTTCCATTAATATGATCTTTTCTTGTCATGATAACATTTCCACCAAAAGATTTTACTTCTTTTACTATTTTTTCATCATCTGTTGCAATTACTACATTATCTAATTTCGACAAAAGAGCTCTTCTATATACCCATTCTACCATTGTATGACCACATATATCTTTCAATGGTTTTCCCTCTAATCTTGTTGAGGCATATCTCGATGGTATAACTCCTAAAAATTTCAATTTACATCCTCCTTCAAATTGTGTAAAATAAATATATCAATATTCTTATTATACCTAAAAATAAAAGAATATTCAAAGAAAAAATATCATATTTACATCGGAGGGATTTTATGAAAATGAAAAAAGTTTTATCGTTGGTATTTTTGGCTCTTTTCCTTATCTCATGTTCTAGTACTCCAATTACTGGAAGAAAACAGCTTCTTTTAGTAAATGAAGAGGAAACAATTCAAAACAGTTATATTCAATATGCTCAAGTCATGAAACAAAGTACTGTTTTGAATAATAACGATGCCAAACTTGTAAAAAAAGTTGGAAACAATATCGCCAAAGCTGTAGAGAAATATTTTGAACTTCACCCTGAGCAAAGAACTTCTAAAGTTAAATACCAATGGGAATTTAACCTTATAAAAGATGATACTCCTAATGCTTGGTGTATGCCTGGTGGTAAGGTTGCTTTCTATACTGGTATTCTTCCTTATACAAAAGGTGAGCAGGGAATTGCAGTAGTTATGTCTCATGAAATTGCCCATGCAATAGCAGAGCACAGCAGAGAACAACAAAGTCAAAGTATGGTACAAGGTGGAGTGGGAGCTGTTCTTCAAGTTGCATTTGGAGTTCCTCAAGAACTTTATGGAAGTGCTTCTAATTTAGTTATGCTTGGATACAGCAGAAAACAGGAAACTGAAGCTGATGAACTTGGACTTATCTTTATGAAACTTGCTGGATATAATCCTAATTATGCACTTACTTTCTGGGAAAGAATGTCTTCTGCAAGTGGTGGAAAACAATCACCTGAATTTTTAAGTACTCACCCTAATGATAAAACTAGAATAGAAAATATTAAGAAATTCTTAAATAGTCCAACATTTTTAAACGTAAAAAAATAAAAACAATTTATTAAGAAGGGAAATATAAACACATGGAAATTTACTTTATCAGACATGGAGAAACATTATGGAATACTTTAAAAATATTTCAGGGAAGATCTGATTCTCCACTTACAGAACTGGGAATATCACAGGCAGAAAAACTTTCGGAAAAACTAAAAGACATTGAATTTACAGATTTTTATTCATCTCCTATGGGAAGAACTATTCAAACAACAAAAATTATTATGGGAGACAGAAAACAGGAAATAAAATTCATTGAGGAATTTAAAGAAATCTCTATGGGAGATATTGAAGGAATCCCTCGTTCAGAATTTGAAGAAAAATATCCAAAAGAATTTTATGATTTTTTTAATAATCCTGTAGATTATGATCCAAAAGTTTATCATGGAGAAAATTATTATGAAGTAATAGAAAGAGTAAAAAAAGGATTAGATAAGCTTTTATCGTATCTTAATGACAGCGACAGAGTTGTTGTTGTTACTCATGGAGTAACTCTAAAGGCTTTGTTTCATGTCATAACAAAAGAAAGAATGGATGTATTAGGAGCTGCTAAAGTTCCACAAAACACAAGTGTTTCAATAGTAAAATATAAAGATGGAAAATTTAATATAGAAGTTTTTTCTGATACATCACATTTGGACTAACACAGGAGATTAAATTATGAAAGGTATAAAACTTGTACTGGCTTCTTTTTCAGATTCTTTTAGAATCATTAATGAAGCTAAATTAAAAAAATATTATTTTCTGCCAGGAATCATTGGTATTTTCTTATTTGTAGTCTTGATATTTTTAGCAAATTTACTTTCATTTGGAATAATGAGTTCTTTAGAATCAATATTCGAATTAGAAAAATATCATGCTTTAGTATCTATTCTTATCAGAATACTAATATGGGTGGTAGCAGTTTTTCTCTACTATCTTGTATATAAATCATTACTTTTACTGCTCTTATCCCCAATACTTGGATATGTTTCTGAAAGAGTAGACAGTCACCTTACAGGAAAAAAATATGATTTTACAATTAAAGATAATATGAGATTTTTAATGAGAGGGGCTGAAGTAGGGTTTAGAAGCTTTATTAAACAGCTTGTTGGAACATGTGTTATCATGCTGTTGAGCTTTGTTTTTCCTATAAATTTATCTATTCCTCTGCTTATATTTTTGCTTCAGGGATATTTTACAGGATTTTCATTTATGGACTATACTTTAGAAAGATATGAATTTTCTCCTAAAGAAAGTCTTGAATTTTTAAAAAAGAAGAGATTTTACTCTCTTCTATGTGGAAGTATATTTACTCTTCTATTTTTCATCCCCTTCATTGGGATATTTTTAGCTCCTCTTGTTACTTGTGTAGCTACTACTAAAGTAACTCTGGAACTGATAGAAAGAGATAAATTTCCAGAAGTAATAGATTAATAAAAATAAAGAGAGATTCCCTTATTAATAGAAATATAATTCTAAAGGTATCTCTCTTCTTTTTTATTTAAAATATTTCATTCCAAAGGCTACTGCTACCAAAACAGCTAATATCACCAGTTTTATCTTTATCCTTTTTACATTTCCATCTTTTCTATTAAACATAATTCTCTTCTCCTCATCTCAATTCATCAATTACTTTTTCCAATATTTCTATTCCCTCATCTATCTCTTTTTCATTACACTGAGCAAAACTCAATCTTATATAGTTATATGATTTTTCTGAAAAAACCACCCCTGGAAGTATTCCTACCCCTCTTTTAGCAAGTTTCATATACACTGCTTCCCCTGTTATTTCTTTTGGAAGTTCTATCCAAAAACACATTCCACCTTTTGGTCTGTTGATTTTTATGTCCTCTATTTTTTTAAGTCTGTGATACATATATTTTTGTTTTTTATGAAATTCTTTTCTGGATTTTTCTATATGTTCATTCCATATACCATTTTCAAGAAAATATTGAAAAACTCTCTGATTCAATCCTGAGTTAGAAATGTCACTGGAATATTTCCCTGCTAATACAGAGTTTGCTATTTTTTCTGGAGCTACCATAAATCCAAGCCTAAAGCCAGGCATGAACACTTTAGAATAGCTTTTTATATATATGACCCTATCATTTTTATCATAGCTTTTTATACTTCTTATTTTTTTTTCATCAAAATATATATCAGAGCTGCAATCATCTTCTATGATGTAGAAATTATATTTTTCAGCCAGAGCTAAAAGCTCCACTCTCTTTTTTTCTGAAATTGATATTCCTGTAGGATTATGAAAAGTAGCTGCTGTATATATAAATTTTATTTTATCTCTCTTTAAAATACCTTCCAGCTCCTTTAAGTCAAGTCCATCTTTTTTCATTGCTACTCTTTCTACTTTTGCCCCATTATTTTTAAAGCTTATAACTGCCCCTTTATATGCAGGGTCTTCTGTGACTACTATATCTCCCGGATAAATCAATATTTTACTCAATATATCTATCCCCTGCTGAGCACCTGACATTATTTGAATATCTTTTATCTCTACATCTATCCCATCAGCTTTCAGTTCTTTTTTTATAGTCTTACGAAGCTCCAGATAACCTTGTGGATTTTCATAAAGGAGAGCTTTCCCTCCATCTCTGTCTAAAATATAGTTGATAGCTTTTTTCAGTTCTTCCACAGGAAAAAAATCAGCATTAGGAGACGCAGTAGAAAAATCTATTCTGTACTCAGAAGAAAAATAACCATATCTGAATATTTCATTTTCCATATGATCTTCCAGATAAAACTTTTTTTCTCTGTTGTATTTTACATAAGCTCCACTCCCTCCACGAAGATATATATATCCATTTTTTTCCAGCTGTTCATAGGCCTTTACCACTGTTGAGATACTCACTCCTAAATTTTTAGCAAGCTCTCTTATAGAAAATATTTTTCCTTTTATCTCTCCATTTTCTATCATTTCTTTTAATTTATAATAGAGCTGAAGATATATTTTTTCCCCATTCTCCACAGGCAGTTCTATTTTCATTATTCCTCCAAGAAAAAATTGTAACGGTACACTTAATAGTTTTTAGAATTGAATAATTTTATATTTTATGTGATACTATCATTAGAAAATTAATTTTTTAATAGATTGTATCGATACTCTTATTATAATATTAATCAAGAAAATAATCAATGAATATATGGAGGGAAGAATATGTCAAGATATGATTTAAATAAAAACTTAGCTCAAATGTTAAAAGGTGGAGTAATAATGGATGTAACTACAGCTGCTGAAGCTAAAATAGCTGAAGAAGCTGGTGCCTGTGCTGTTATGGCATTGGAAAGAGTTCCTGCTGATATAAGAAAAAATGGTGGAGTAGCAAGAATGTCAGATCCAAAAATGATAAAAGAGATACAGGCTGCTGTTTCTATTCCTGTAATGGCTAAAGTGAGAATTGGTCACTTTGTAGAAGCTCAAATACTTGAAGCTCTTGAAATAGATTATATTGATGAAAGTGAGGTTCTTACTCCTGCTGATGACAGATTCCATGTGGATAAAACATTATTCAAAGTTCCTTTTGTATGTGGATCAAGAAATCTAGGAGAAGCTCTAAGAAGAATATCTGAAGGAGCAAGTATGATAAGAACTAAGGGGGAGCCTGGAACTGGAGATGTTATAGAAGCTGTAAAACATATGAGAACACTAAATGAAGATATCAGAAAAGTAGTATCTTCTCCTGAATCTGAACTTTATCATATTGCAAAGGAATTAGGAGCTCCATATGATTTAGTAAAATATGTTCATAACAATGGAAAACTTCCTGTGGTAAACTTTGCTGCTGGTGGGGTGGCTACACCTGCTGATGCAGCTCTTATGATGCAGCTTGGTTGTGATGGTGTCTTTGTTGGTTCTGGAATATTCAAATCTGGCGACCCGGCAAAGAGGGCTGCTGCTATTGTAAAAGCTGTAACAAATTACAATGATCCGAAAATTCTTGCTGAAATATCAGAAGATCTAGGAGAAGCAATGGTAGGTATCAATGTTTATTCTCTTGCTGAAGATGAGAAAATGGCTAAAAGAGGTTGGTAATTATGAAAATAGGAATTTTAGCTCTCCAAGGAGCTTTCCAAGAGCATAAAAATATCCTTGATTCCCTAAATATAGATAACTGTCTAGTAAAAACAAAAGAACAGCTAAAAGATATTGATGGGATAATTCTTCCTGGTGGAGAAAGTACAGCTATGGGAAAACTTTTAAGAGACTTTGATATTCTTGAACCTCTCAAAGAAAAAATAAAAAATGGCTTTCCTGTATTTGGTACTTGTTCTGGTATGATACTTCTCGCTGAAAAACTTTCAAACAGTGATGTTGTACATTTAGGAGTTATGGGAATAGAAGTTAAAAGAAATGCTTATGGAAGACAGCTTGGAAGTTTTGAAACATTAGGAGATTTTAAAGAAATAGATAAAAAAGTGAAAATGGTATTTATCAGAGCTCCCTATGTAGAAAATATAAAAGAAGGAGCAGAGATATTATCAATTGTAAATGGAAATATAACTGCTGTGAGAGAAAAAAATATGCTGGCTGTATCTTTCCACCCAGAGCTTACAGATGATACTTCTGTTCATGAATATTTTCTGGATATTGTAAAAAAAAATAAAAAATAGTTGACTTTTAAAAAAATATAGCATATACTCATTACAAGAAATAAAACTATGAAAAAGGAGGTTATCAATATGACATTATCTAACTTAAACACTGTATTCCAATATTGGTGGTGGAGCTGCACAGAAAAACTGCATACAGAAATTTTTAATGTTAGATATAAGCTTGCGTCTTTTGAGAACTTTTATACTTCTGTGTAAACTCCTTTAAAATATTTGAATATATAAATCTAAATTTATATATATCATGTTTTTTGGAGCACACATGATATATATGAGAAATATCACTTGTTTTTAAAGCAATCTAACCAGATTGCTTTTTTTTATTCTTAAAGAACTTTTAAATGATACCGAGGGGGAAACAAAAATGAAAAAGAAACTATTGGCTGTGATTTTTTTACTTACATTTGCTTTATTGCTTGGAGGAACAAAAGCTATAAAATCTGAAACTTCATCAGAGACTAAATTGAAAGATACTTTAGTTATTGCTCAGAAAGCTGAAATCAAAACTCTTGATCCACAAAAAAGTACTGATTCAGTTTCTAATAAAATAATTCAGCTTATGTTTGATACTTTGATAACTATGGATAAAGACCTTAATCTGCTTCCAGGATTAGCTGAAAGCTGGGAATCTGTTGATCCTTTAAATACAGTATTTCACTTAAAGAAAAATGTTAAATTCCATAATGGAGATATTATGACTGCTGAAGATGTAAAGTTTTCTTTGGATAGAGCAAGAAGTCTTCCTCAATGTGCTTATAATTTCACTCCTATAAAAGAGGTAACTGTAATTGATGAAAACACTATCAAGATAACTACAGATACTCCTTTTGGAAGTCTTTTAAATCAGCTTAGTATTACAAATTCTTCAATAATTAATAAAAAACTTGTTGAAGCTTCAGAAGATGTATTTCTTACTAACCCTGTAGGAACTGGACAATTCAAATTTAAATCATGGGATATAGGAAACAGACTTACTATGGAAAGATTTGATGATTACTATGGGACTATTTCAAAACTTAAAGAAGTAGTTATTAAGTTCATAACTGAAAACAACAGCAGAATGATTATGTTGGAAACTGGTGAAGCTGATATCTCTTTAGATATGGGAGTTATGGATCTGAAATCTATCAAAAACAACAACTCTTTAGATTATATAGAAGTTGAAGCTCCTACTAGCCAGTTTGTTGGATTTGATACTAAAAATGAATTATTGAAAGATAAGAGAGTGAGACAGGCAATAGCTTATGCAATAGATAATAAAGCTATCACTCAAGCTATATATGGAGATTCTGCTACTCCTGGAACTTCTGTAGTTCCTCCTGCTATGGCAGATTTCAATCCTGATGCTAAGAAATATGATTTGAACATTGCCAAAGCAAAAGAACTTTTAACAGAAGCTGGGTATCCTAATGGCTTCAATATTGACTTATGGGTAAGTGATGATTCTGCAAGAATTGATGCTTGTGTTATTATTCAGGAGCAGTTGAGAGAAATAGGAATCAATACTGAGATTAAAGTTTTCCAATGGGCTACTTATATCAAAATGATTGAAAATGAAAATGAAGTAAAACCTATTTTCTATATGTCATGGAACACTGCTAATGGAGATTGTGATAAAACTATGTATCCTCTTTTCCATTCATCTCAAATAAAAGGTTCTATGAATGTAACTGCTTTTGTAAATAAAGATTTAGATGATACTCTTGATAAAGCTAGAATAACAATGGATCCTAAAGTTAGAAAAGAACTTTATGGAAAGGCTCAGGAGATATTACAAGAAGAGCTTCCTCACTACACTATTCTTTATCCAAAACTAAATCTTGGAATGAGAAAAAATATTCATAATCTTATTATGAAAAATAATGGTTATTTAGATCTTACAAATGTCTATGTAACTGAGTAGTAAAACTCCCCCTCTGGAAAAATATAATGATAAAGTGTGGATGATCAAAAAACAGATTAAAATTTCTGCTTATGAATCATCCACATTTTTTATTATTTATGATAAGATATGAGTAAATTAATCTATAAGTCAGGACGAATTAAATGGCTTTAAAAGTTGGAATAATCTGTGCTGGAGATTCTGAGTTAGAACCTTTTCTAAATCATATTCATAACTGCCATATCACAGAAAAAGCAATGTTGAAATTTTATGAAGGTGAAATAAATAATATTCCTGTTGTTGTTCTATACAGTGGTGTGTGCAAGGTCAATGCTGCTGTTGCTGCACAGATTTTAATTGATTCTTATCATGTAAATACAATTATCAGTGCTGGTACAGCTGGTGGAATGAAAAAAACTATAAAAATTTTTGATACAGTTATATCAACACAACTTGCTTATCACGATGTAGCTGATGATATACTGGTAGAGTTTCACCCTTGGCTCCCTTCTATCTATTTTAATGCTGATGAAAAATTATTAGCTGCTGCAAAAAAAATTGTACAGAATCAAGCTGTTAATCATCCTGTTATTTTTGGTAAAATGGTAACTGGAGAAAGTTTTATTGATAAGAATATGCGGGAAATAATAAACAAAAAATATGCTCCTCTCTCTGTTGATATGGAAAGTGCTAGTATCGCCCATGTATGCTATGTAAATAATATCCCATTTATTTCAATACGAACTATTACAGATACAGCTTCTCACTCTGGAGTAGAAAATTTTGAACAGAACTGCGACAAGGCATCTATTATATCTAAAGATATAGTTCTGGCAGTTTTAGAAGAACTAAAAAATGATTTATAATCTCCAAAGAAGAGGAATTTCTAAAAAAGGAATCTCCTCTTTTTTTCATATAATGATTAAAAGATATTTAAAAGGAGAAAATCTTATGTTTGGAAAAAATAGAATAGAAGCATTTAGTGATGGAGTAATAGCCATCATTATAACAATAATGGTATTAGAATTAAAAGCACCTCATAGAGCAGATATTTCTGAACTCTCCAGTTTATTTCCAAAATTTTTCAGCTATATTTTAAGCTTTCTCTATGTAGGAATATACTGGAACAATCATCATCACACTTTCTCTGTTGTAAATAAGATAAATGGAAAAATCCTCTGGGCAAATACTCACCTGCTCTTTTGGCTTTCCCTTATTCCATTTACAACAAGCTGGATGGGTGAAACAAACTTCTCAGAAATCTCTGCTATGATGTATGGGGGCGTTCTTTTAGCCTGCTCCATAGCATACTATATTTTAATTCATCTGCTTATAAAATCACAAGGTAAAAATTCGAAATTAAAAAAAGCTATTGGAAATGATATAAAAGGGAAAATCTCTCCTATTTTATATCTTACAGGAATAATTTCAGCATTTTTCCTTCCTGTAATTTCTTTATTTTTCTATGCTCTCACTGCTGTTCTCTGGATAATTCCTGACAACCGTATAGAAAAACTACATATAGAAGAAGAAAAATAAAGCTAATAATTAAAAAAGTCAACCACCTACTGGTTTAAATAACACAGCTGGCAGTTGACTTTTATTTTTATTTCTAGTATTTTTTTAATTCTGGCATTGTTTTAGCTAATATTTCATCCATTTTATCTTTCATTTCTTTATTAGCTTCTAATAATTTATCTACATCCCCAGTGATTTCTATTGTTTCAATAGTATCTCCCTGTGCAACTTTATTAACTACAGCTTGGTCAGCGTCAGAAACTACTTCTCCAAAAATAGTATGCTTATAGTTAAGCCATTCTGTTGGTACATGAGTTATAAAGAATTGAGATCCATTTGTCCCTGGTCCTGCATTAGCCATAGCTAATTTTCCTGGTACATTAAATGTAAGCTCTTCAACAAATTCATCTCCAAATTGGTATCCAGGTCCACCTGCTCCTGTTCCTGTTGGGTCTCCCCCTTGAATCATAAAGTCTGCTATTACTCTATGGAATATTAATCCATCATAATATCCTCTTTTTGCTAAATATACAAAGTTTGTTACTGTCATTGGTGCAGCTTCTGGAATTAATTTTAAATTTATATCCCCTTTTGAAGTTTTTATTTTAGCATTTAATACTATATTTGCCACCTTTGTTCCCTCCTTAATTTTTAAATCAGCTGAACGACTTTTTCTAGAATGATAGAAAAATCCTCCTGCAATTATTAATAGTAATATCACTATTTTTACCATTTTCATTTTCTCCTCCATAATTCTATCATACTTTTCTAAAAATCATAATTACTTTTTCATAATTTTATTATATGTTTTTAACATTTCATCTTTTGATACAGTTCCGTATATTTCATACGGCCATTCAGATACCAGTCTTTTATTTAAGATATCTAATTTTTCCTGTACTTTTAATATTTTTTCCTCTGCTTTTCTAAATTCGGCTCTTACAGGTTGAAGCTTATAAATATATTCTATCTGCTCCTCTTCCTGAATTGCATTTTTCATCTCCATAGAAAGTTTTTCTTCCTCTTCCAATATTTTATCTGCTCTGTCTAAAAGTTCATACTTCGTTTTTTCAAGTTCTTTTTTCTCATATTGGAAAAATCTTTTCACTACTTCAGCTCCAGAATCACCTTTGAATTTCTCTCTCAATTCCATCTGATTTTTTATATATTCTTCGCTGAAATTATTTTCTTTCATTATATCTTCAATATATTTTTTGATAGCTGAGAATTGTTCTTCATCAAAGTTTTCAACAACTTCTCCTGTTAAACCTCCATAAAGTTTTTCATATTTGGGTATAACATCTTTTTCAAGTATTTCTATTCCAGAGATATCTCCTATCTCCTTCAGCTCATCTATTTTTTTATTTATGGATCTGAAAACCTGTAAAATTACCTCTACAGAAAATTTTAAAATTTCATTATTTTTTACTATTTTTTCCATTACTTTCTCCATAATATTGATAATAATAGCATTTTATTCCACCATTATACAGTTTTCTGTTCTTAGTAGCTTTTCCTCCAAAGCATTTTTCAAACTCTTCATATGAAGTAATTACATAGTATGACCATTTTGGTATTCTCATTCTGCATACATCTCCAAGAAGTCCGTACAGTCTTTCTACTGCCTTTTCATCAAGAAGTCTGTCTCCATATGGTGGGTTAGTTATAAGGCACCCTTGTCTTGATTCCATTTCTATATCTAAGAAATTTTTACACTCAAGAGTTATATCATCTTCTACACCAGCTTTTCTTATATTTTCTCTGGCTATTTCTATAGTTTCAGGATCTATATCTGAACCATATATCTTGACTTCTTTTTCATAATCTTCATTAGAGAAGGCCTCATCTCTCACTTCTATCCATTCATTTTCTGGAATTATTTTCCATCCTTCAGATGCAAAGTTTCTATTTGCTCCTGGAGCTATATTTCTTGCTATCATAGCTGCTTCTATAAGGATAGTTCCTGTTCCGCACATAGGATCTAATAAAGGTCTCTCTCCTCCTTTCCATCTTGAAAGTCTCACAAGAGCTGCTGCCATAGTTTCTTTTATAGGAGCTTCATTTTTTATAGCTCTATATCCTCTTTTGTGCAGTCCCTCTCCGCTTGTATCCATCATAACTATAAAAATATCATTATGTGCTTGTATTTTTATTGCATATAAAGCTCCATCTTCATAGAAATAATCTTTTTTATAAGTTTCTTTCATTTTTTCTACCATAGCTTTTTTAGCTATTTTCTGTATATCAGATTTTGAAAAAAGTTTAGATTTTACAGAACTTACCCAGCTTATAGGAAATTCTCCATTTTCTGGAATAAAATCAGCCCATTCTATTTTCTTCATATTTCTGAAAAGATCCTCAAATGTAACAGCTTTAAATTCTCCCATTTTTATAAATACTCTATCTGCACATCTTAAATGTATATTTGCTTTAACTATATCTTTTACAGTCCCTTCAAATTCTACTCTTCCATTGAATGCCCTTACATTTTCAAATCCAAGTTCTACGCATTCATCTTTTACAACACTTTCAAGCCCCATAGTACTCGAAGCTATCAAAGTTATTTTTTCCATTTTTTCTCCTTTTTATTTTTAATATTTGTACTGCCATTCTCAACTTTTTTTAATTGTGTCTCATAGATAAGTTTTATTATACCAAAAGCTGGTACTCCAAAAAACATTCCCATTGGTCCCATAACACTTCCACCAATAAGTACTGCCACTATTACCCAGAAAGTACTCATTCCTACTGTTTCACTTACTATCTTAGGTCCCACTATCCATCCATCTACTGTCTGTCCTATTATCATTGCAAGGAAGAGATACCCTATCTTTGATGGTTCTGCCAGAATTACTAAAAATATTGCTATAGCTCCTGCTACAATAGAACCTACATATGGTATCATATTTCCCATACCAATCATTAGAGAACTTAACAATGCATAAGGAACTCCTGCCAGAAATAATACTACAAAAGTTATTACTCCTACAAAAGCTGAAGCTATTATTCTTCCCCATACATAATTTAAAAGAACATTTCTTGACTGGTTAAGAAAATCACTTAAATACATACCTTTTTCTTTTCCAAAAATTATTGCTAAAATATTTTTTATAAATCTAATAAAATACTCTTTGTCCAATAGGATAAATACAGCAAGGAAAAATCCTATAAAAAATTTACTCAGAGCAATAGTCCACCATACAATATTTAAAAGAACTGATATTCCAAATTCCTGTAGATTTCCTATATTTCTTTTTAATAAGCTGATTATATTATCCTCTATCTGCTTTTCTCCAATTACAAGAAGTTCCTTCTCTTTAAGATAATCAAGAACTCTTTTTATGAGGCTTCCTAACTGCTCCTGCATATGAGGAAGTTTATTGTATAATTCTTTAAAACTTTTTCCAAGCTGAGGGAGTATCAGTCCGACAAACCCTGCAACTCCTATTATTACCAGAACAATGACAATAGCTACAGCTACCCATCTTTCAAGTTTAAATCTCTGCTCTATTTTACTCACTAAAGGTTCCAAAAATATGGAGATGAACACTGCATATATCATTGGTATAAGATAGCCGATATATGTACTGTATATATCTTTAAAAGCATCATATTTTTGAAAAAAACTTTGTACCAGTACAATTACTATCCCTGCTCCTAAAAATTTTAAAAAAGTCCATTTTTTTTCCACAATTCTCGCCTACCTTATTACGAAGTCTAACTCTTCCCCAGTATCATTGTTTTTAGAATCGCCCACTATCTTTATTAAGAGCCTATCAGGAACACCAATTATAACTTCTCCCGGATCTTTTATCCATCCCTGTTTTACATTTAACTTTAAAGGTGAATTGGAGGTTGTCACTCTTACCATGTCATCTTTGAATTTGACATTTACTCCTCCCAGATTTGTATCAACAAAAATATCTCTCTCTTCTTTCTGTAATGGATATACATACTGTAGCTTCCCATCTACATATATCTCTACTTTAGAAGCCTTTTCTTGAGACAAGCTTGTAATATTCATCCCTAAAGCAGCAAAGAAAAACAGAAGAAAGGAATATATGACTAGGTCTCCTATTTTAAAATATTTTGCCTTTCTTTTCATACCTCTCCCTATCTTTTATTGGAAATACCAATTTGTTCTCCCATATATACTTTTGTTTCAATTCCATTTTTAGTATTTTCAAGCAGATCCTTATCTATCTGCACTTTATCTTTTTCAAAAACAAGTATACAAGTAGATCCCCCAAAGAAAAAATATCCTTTTTCTTCACCTTTTCTTACAGATGAGTCTGGGGTATAAGTCTGTTTAATTCCTCCTACCATAGTAGCCCCAACTTCAAACATAGCTATATCTCCAAATTTTTCTGTTTCAAGTATAGAATATTCTCTTTTATTTTCACAGAATATTCTAAAATTCTTTTTGATAGCAAGAGTAGAAACTGAATAATAGTATCCATCTATTAATTGACTTTTACTTATTTTTCCATCAGAAGGGAAATGGAATCTATGATAATCTACTGGAGCCAGTCTCACTATAAGAAAAACTCCTTCTTCATATTTTTTGGCTAATTCTCTGCTTCCAAAAAATTCTTCCAAAGTAAATTTGTCTCCCTTTACAAAGAGATTATCTTTTTCACTTAAATTATCAAATACCATTATTTTTCCATCTGCTGGAGAAACAAGTACATTCTCATTTTGATTTACAGGCCTTCTTCCATCTTTTAACTCTCTATAGAAAAAATCATTAAACGAAGTAAATTCTTCTACTGATTTTTTAGCTTCTTCTATATTTATTCCCGCTTCCTCAATAAAAGCTGGTATTTTTTTACAAGATTCTCTGCTGTCCATTTTTTTCCCATAATATTCTGTAAGAAATTTTTTTCTTACTATCATATTCAAAGGAAGTTCTCCAAGAGGATTATAGTACAAAAACTTCAAATACTTTTCCCCTGGTACTTTTTCTATAAGAGTTTCCCCTGTTTTTCTCTCTATATATCTTATTTTACTAAATTCCACTCTATCACCCTTTTTTTATTTTGAAATTACTGGTAATTTCATACAAAATTATTATATAATAACTATATCAATTAATTTCCAAGGGAGGAACTATAATAATGGAAAGAATCGCTCTTATAGCTCATGACAATATGAAAGATGAAATAGTTACTTTTGTAAAAGAAAATCTTGATTTCTTTAAAGAATTTGAATTAGTAGCTACTGGAACAACTGGGAAAAGAATAGCTGAAGCAACTGGGCTGACTATCCATAGATACCAATCTGGTCCAATAGGAGGAGATCAGCAAATTGGTGCTGACATCGCTCTCAACAAGATTAAAGCTGTATTTTTTTTAAGAGATCCCCTTACAGCTCAGCCTCATGAACCTGATATTTCAGCTCTTATCAGACTTGCTGATGTTCATAAAATCCCTATTGCTACTAATCTTTCTACTGCTCATTTGTTAGTAATCGCTTTAAAAAAATAGATTCATTTGATGGCTCTCTTATTTTTTACGAGAGTCATCTTTTAATATTTCTGATTGTATAGTTTTTATCATGTCATATTTTAATTTTATTAGATTCTCTGAAAGATCCACTTTATATTTGTGAGGATTTTCCAATCTTTTTCTTTCTGCTGATATTTTCTCTAAACTTTCTAAATAATATTTTTGAGAACCTAATACATCAAATAATTTTTCATACTCATCTGTAATAACTTCCCCATCTTTTACATATGTTCTAGTAAGTTTCTTCACACTATATGATCCCTCTTTTAAATCACTGAATTTAAAATCATATTTTTCATCTCTAATAGTGATATCTTTTCCATTTACTAATTTTTCTTTATCACTGTCATTTTTCACAAGAGTTATTAAATCAGCATAAGCTAATCCCTCTTTATCATATATTCTATAAACTTCTTTAAAACCAGGGTTAGATATTTTTATGATATCCTCTGATAATTTTATCACTGGTTCATTATCTATTTCAACTATTTTGTATACTCCTCCAAAGCAAGGATTAGATTTACTTACAGCAATCTCGTCTCCCACTCCATATGTATCTGCACATACTCCCTGTTCTCTCAATGATCTGATAAGTTCCTCATTCAATGAGTTAGTAAGGAATATTTTTGCCTTTGTAAGTCCTGCTTCATCCAGCATAGCTCTGCACTTTTTAGAAAGATAAGCAAGGTCTCCTGAATCTATTCTTATTCCATATATTCCAGGATAATTATCATCTATTCCACAAGCTTTAAATGAGTCTATTGCATTTCTTATTCCTATTCCAATAGTATTATATGTGTCTATAAGAAGAATAAGAGCATTTGATTTTCTATTTCTTCTATGTTTTATAAATGTATCAAAAGCTACTCTTTCAGCGTGGCTTCCCACTCCAAAAGTTTGAATATATGAGTGAGCCATAGTTCCTATACTTGGCACCCCATATTTATATTCTGTCACAAGGTTTGAATGACTTGTACATCCACCTATGATTGCTGCTTTATTTCCAGCAACAGCACTGTCAAAACCATGAGCTCTTCTGCTTCCAAAAGATGAAACCTGTACAGGGTATGCTGCTCTTGTAACTCTTGAAGCTTTTGTAGCTATCGCCATCTGCATATTCATTATATTCAATATAGGTGTCTCTAATATTTTTGCTTCAATTAATGGAGCTTTTACAGTAATAACAGGCTCATTTGGATAGGCTATTTCTCCATCTCTCATAGCATAAATATCTCCAGTGAATTTTATTTTAGAAAGATACTCAACTAATTGCTCTTCGTGAATAAGTTTTGAAAAATACATTCTTTTTTCTTCTTCACCTGTGCTGTTCAAAATTTCTATAAGATTAATCACTTCTTGTACTCCAGAAACTACAGCAAATCCGCCGTCTTCTGTTTTTCTAAAAAACACATCAAAAACAGCTTCTTTATCTTCCATGTGTTCCATCAAAAAAATGTCGCTTTCTGTATACTGATATCTATCTGAATTTATCACTCTTGCAAATTCTGTTAAAACTATCTCTCTCTCCATGCTCTAACTCCTTTTGACACAAAAATATAATCTACATAATAATATGTTTTATCCTATCAATTATATCATTTATTTATCGTTTTTCCAAATTCTTATTTGATTCAAATCATTTAACATAATAGGCAAGAAGTCACCCACTTCTATAAGTGAAGTGATGAATTGTTCTATTGTTTTTTAGAAAGTAAAATGGTATAATTATAAATAGTTAAGTCTATAAACATCTATAAATCTATAAGTTCAAAAATAATAATTAATTTTGTAGGAGATGGACAGATGAAGCAACTAAAAGCATACAAATTTAGAATTTATCCTAGTAATGAACAAAAGATATTTTTTAGTAAAACTTTTGGTTGTGTTCGCCTTGTCTATAATCTCATGCTTAGTGATAGAATAAAAGCATACGAGGAGAGTAAGGGCAATCTTGATAAAAAAATAAAATATCCTACTCCAGCAAAATATAAAGAGAAATATGAGTTCTTAAAAGAGGTTGATAGTTTAGCTCTTGCTAATGCACAATTAAATTTAGATAAAGCGTATAAAAACTTTTTTAGAGATAAATCTGTTGGTTTCCCTAAATTCAAATCTAAGAAAAATCCTGTACAAAGCTATACAACTAATAATCAAAATAGTACTGTAAATATTTTTGAAAACTGGTTAAAACTTCCTAAAATGAAAGAGTTAATAAAAATCAAAGTTCACAGGAAAATAGAAGGAACAGTAAAATCTACTACTATTTCATGTAATGGAAGTGGCAAATATTTCATCTCTTTGTTATGTGAAACTGATATAAAAGAATTATCTAAAACTAATTCAGCTATTGGTATTGATTTAGGTATTAAAGATATGGCTATTCTTTCTACAGGAGAAAAAATTCAAAATCTTAAATTTAGAAGCCAATTAGAAAATAAGCTAAAAAGAGAACAAATAAAACTTTCTAAAAGATTTCTAATTGCTAAAAAAGAAAATAGAAAATTAAGCGAAGCCAAAAACTATCAAAAACAAAGAATAAAAGTTGCTAAAATACATGAAAAAATTACGATATTATTTGTATTGAAGACTTAAATACCAAAAGAATGTTACATAATCATAAATTAGCAAAATCTATTGCTGATGTATCTTGGTCTAGTTTTATAAATAAATTAGAATACAAAGCAAAATGGTATGGAAAAGAAATAATAAAAATTGATAGTCTATATCCGTCAAGTCAAATTTGCTCTGTATGTGGGCATAAAGATGGGAAGAAAACTCTAGATATAAGGAAGTGGACTTGTCCAACTTGTCATACCCACCATGACAGAGATATAAATGCAAGTAAAAATATATTGGCTGAAGGTCTAAGAATAAGAGAAACAGCCTAAAAGAATAAAAGAACCGTAGGAACTACGGGGATAGCTTGGTAAATATAGTTGGCTAACAAAAGCAGCTACTTTCCAAGAAGCTCCCACTTCAAAAATTATGAAGTAATTTTAAGTGGTGAGTAGTTCACTCTATCAATTTTTTACTTCTTGCAAAAGTCAGAAATTTATAATAGAATTAACTAGAATATAAATTATTTAGAGGTGAAGATATGAGAGCAGTTATTCAAAGAGTAAAACATTCAAGCGTCACTGTAGATGGAAAAGTTTTGGGAGAGATAGGAAACGGTCTTCTGGTACTTCTTGGAGTGACACATACAGATACAGAAAAAGAAGTGAACTGGATGGCTTCTAAAGTAAAAGATCTTAGAATATTTGAAGATGCAGAGGGAAAAATGAATTTAGGACTGGAAGATATCAAGGGAGAACTTTTAGTTATATCACAATTTACTCTTTATGGCAACTGCATCAAAGGACGTCGTCCGGGGTTTACAGATGCTGCCAGACCGGATCTTGCAGAGCCGTTATATGAAAAATTCTTAGAAAAATGCAGAAGTTTTGGAATAAAAACTGAATGTGGAGAATTCGGTGCTGATATGAAAGTTGAACTTCTTAATGACGGACCAGTAACAATGATAATTGATACAAAGGATATTGCAAATTTAAAATAGTAAAAATTCTTACTGTTGATTTAATAGCTGTTGAATGGTATTATATATTTAAAAGATATCATTCAGCAGTTATTTTTTTATGCTCTGAAAGATATTTTTTGTTTTTTAATTATATGTTTAATATTAAAAACTTAAAGTTATGAGATATTCAAATACCTCAAAAGCAAAAAGAAGTATAGGGGGTGTTATTATGCTTTATAATTCAGCAATTAAAAATCTTGATTTATTTAAAATCAAAGATGATACAACAGATAAAATATTTCTGGGATGTGATCAGGAATGGTTTTTAACTGAAAGACAACATCGTTCAGGATGTGGTCCTACCACTGCGGCTATGCTTACCCATTACTACAGATATATCAAAGAAAGTCCTGAAAAAGTTCCTTGTACAAAAAGTTCTATGCTGGCATTGATGGAAGAATTATGGGAATATGTTACACCAGGAGACAGAGGAATTCCAACAACAGAAATATTTTGCGAGAAATTTAAACTATATTTAAAAGAAAGAGATATGCTGGTTAAACTTCATATTCTTGATGTACCAGAACCTGATGAAGATAAACCTTCTTTTGAAAATCTTTTATCCTTTCTTTTGGAATCTCTTTCAAAGAACAGACCAATTGCATTTTTAAATCTATGCAGTGGAGAAGAGGTAACTCTTGATAGATGGCATTGGGTTATTCTTGCTTCAATTGAATATGATAAAGAAAATAAAATTTTACAGGGAGTCATATATGATGAGAGTATTGAAAAAAAAGTAGATCTCGCTCTATGGCTTAAATCTACTACCCTTGGTGGTGGATTTGTATATATGGATTACTAACTGTAACTATAAAAGAGATTGACTCATAATCAATCTCTTTTTATTTAAATATAGTATTCATAATAATCTGCTTGAAATTCTATTTTAAAACCTAATTTTTTATATAAATTATATGCTGGCATATTATCTGAATCTACATCAAGAATAGCCTTTTCTCCTTTTTCAAAAGCCTTTTCCAAAGCAAAATTTAAAAATTCTTCTCCATACCCTTTTCTTTTAAAGCAATCTCTTATTCCCAATCCATATAGAAAGACTCCATCATCAGTATAATTCATATTAAAAATACCTATCTTCTCTTTAGCAAGATATCCTATATATGCTTCTCTATCAGGTGAATTTATTGCATTTTCTACAAAATTATCACTTGTCCCTTCAGCCATTTTAAATATTTCTTCTGTCATTTGAGAATAGATTTTTTTATTATCTTCAGAAATTATTTCAAATTCCAAGCCGCTTTTATTCTTTTTCTTTTGAAATTTTTCCTTTGAATAACTCATTGTATATTCCGATCTTATCAATTCTGTCTTGCCAATTTTTTTTAGAACTTCTTTAGAAGTATCGCTTTTAGGCTCTGCTACAAATAATACTTTAGGTACACCATTTTCTTTTAAAACTTCTCCGGCTTCCTTAAAAAGTTTTTTAAAATTATTCTGCCTTCTATAATCTGGATGTGTAAAAGCTGAAATCTCTCCCTCTTCTCTTGTTGGAAGAAAAATAGTTAAAAAAGCAACCAGTTTTTCTTTTTCATATCCAAGAAAAAAACAAGGGATATTCTTATCAAAGTTTATTTCATTAGATAGAAAAACTTCCGCTTTAAGATTTTCAAAATCATTACAAATTTTTTGGAGATTATTGATGTTATTTTTTTGTTCTTCTGTAAGAATGTAAGTTTTTTCTATTTTCAAATTATTCTCCTTTTTAATATAGTTCTTATATATTCTAAATCATTATATTACATTTGTTTCAGATATCATAGCTTATTATAAAGTTTAAATAAATTTTCCATTTTAATTTTGATAAAAATTTATTTTTATGCTATATTATAATAATAATTTATTTTTAATTGAGGAGGGGAAACCAATGAAAAATTTAGAAAAACTTTTTATTGATGACAAAGAGATCTATGATGCTATAGAAGCCGAGAAAAAAAGACAAAATGAAGGAATAGAACTTATCGCTTCGGAAAACTTTGTATCAGAATCGATATTAGAAGCAGCTGGAAGCGTAATGACTAATAAATATGCTGAAGGTTACCCTGACAAAAGATACTATGGTGGATGCGAATGCGTAGACATAGCTGAAAAATTAGCAATTGAAAGAGCAAAAAAACTTTTTGATGTAAAATTTGTTAATGTACAGCCTCATTCTGGATCGCAGGCTAATATGGGAGTATATAAAGCTCTTTTAAATATAGGTGATACTATTTTAGGAATGAAATTGGATCATGGTGGGCATCTCACTCATGGAAAAAATGTAAATTTCTCTGGAAAAGATTATAACGTTTATTCTTACAGTGTAAGAATGGATGATGAGCATATAGATTATGAAGAAGTAGAAAGGCTGGCAATGGAAGTTAAACCTAAGCTTATAGTCGCTGGTGCAAGTGCATATTCTAGAACAATAGATTTCAAAAAATTTAGAGAGATAGCTGATAAAGCTGGTGCTATGCTCATGGTAGACATGGCTCATATAGCTGGACTGGTTGCTGCTGGAGAACATCCAAGCCCTGTTCCATATGCTCATGTAGTTACTACTACCACTCACAAAACTCTAAGAGGTCCTCGTGGTGGAGTAATAATGACTAATGATGAAGAGATAGCTAAAAAAATAGATAAAGCTATTTTCCCTGGAATACAAGGTGGTCCTTTAATGCATATAATTGCTGCAAAAGCTGTTGCATTTAAGCAAGCTCTTGAACCTGAATTTAAAGAATATCAAAAACAGGTTGTAAAAAATGCAAAGGTACTGGCTGAAGTTTTGGGAGCTGGAGGACTGAGAATTGTCAGTGGTGGAACTGATAATCATATGGTGCTTATAGATGTAAAAGCAAATAAAAATCTTACTGGAGCTCAAGTAGAAAAAGCTCTTGGCAAAGCTGGAATTACAGTTAATAAAAATGGAATTCCTTATGATACTGAAAAACCTATGGTTACAAGTGGAATCAGAATAGGATCTCCTGCTATGACTACTAGAGGTATGAAAGAAGCTGAAATGAAGCAGATTGCTGATTTTATTCTTAGAGTGGTAGATAATATCGATAATGATGAAAAATTAGCTGAAATTAAAGAAGAAGTTAAAAATCTTTGCTTAAAATTTCCATTATATGACTAATATAAAAGGTGGCTTTCATTGCCACCTTTTTTTATACTCTTAACTTTTCAATTTAGCCCTTAGCAAACTTAAACCTAAGAAAATATATATACATCCAGATATTTTAGTCATCATTTTAGAAGCCCCCGGCTTTTTAGCTATCACTCCTGCTGCTGAAGAAGCAAACAAAGCAAGAACTATTCCATATAAACTGCTTGTGATAAAAAAGCTCAGTCCCAGCAGAAGAAATGGAATTACTCCATAATTATTATTTACATCTATAAATTGAGGTAAAAAAGCAAGAAAAAATAGAGCTACCTTAGGATTTAAAACATTTGTTATAACCCCTTGAAAATAGACCTCTTTAAGCTTTTCCTTTTCCTCTTTTTCATCATTCATAAATAAAGTTTTTTTATCTAAGATAGTTTTAATTCCCATATATACAAGGTATGCTGCCCCCATATACTTTACAATATTAAATGCTGTTGCTGATTTGGCAAGTATAATAGATAGTCCAAAAGCTGCTAATACAGTGTGTACAAGCACTCCTGTAGAGATTCCCAAAACTGATACCACTCCAGTCTTTTTGTCTTTAGACATAGATTTTCCTAAAATATACATAGTATCTGATCCTGGTGTAATATGCAGTATCAAACAAGATGTAAAAAACATTGTATAATTTACTATTCCAAACATTTTCTTTCCCCCTGAATATATTTTAATTTTTTTCTTCTGTATTTTTTACAAATTCAAATAGTTTTTCCTCCAGCCAGTAAGTTTTTGAACATAATCTGGCAAAGCCTACATGCCCTCCATACTTAGGAGTTTCCAGTTCTATATAGTCATTTTCTGCTGCTTCTTTAAAAGGATAACATTTCTTAGACATTATAGGGTCATCTAAAGGCATTAATATAAAAGTTTTTTTTCTTATATTCGGTATAAAATTTATACTGCTTGTTTTTTCATAATAATCTATCGCATCTAAATAACCATTTAAAGGAGCTGTAAATAAGTTATCAAAATCTTCAATATCCTCTACTCTTGACATTAAATTCATATTTATTTTAGTTGGATATAAAAGAGCTTTTTGAGCTGCCTTTTCTTTTAATTTATTAACAAAGTATTTTCTATAAATTACATTCCCCGGTTTTCTAAATGCTACTGAATTAGAAACAAGATCACAAGGAGGACATACTGCCATTCCACATAAAAAATTATCTGGATATATCTTCCTTTCCCCCATATATTTTAACACAAGATTGGCCCCTAAACTAAAGCCAGCTATTACTAATTCCTTATATTCTTTTGTTTTTTCAAGTACAGTTTCTAAATCATAAGTTTGTCCCATATGATAAAAAGTAACTTTTTTATTTAATTCTCCACTGCATCCTCTGTAATTCATAGCAAGTACATCCCAGCCTCTTTCTGAAAAATATTTAGCTGTTCCCTGGATATATTTACTTCTGGAACTTCCTTCTAATCCATGGCACAACACTATTACTTTTGTATTGCCATTTTTTATCCAGTCAATATCCAAAAAATCTTCATCTGGTGTTAATATTCTTTCCCTCGTATAATTTACACTTATTCTTCTGAAAAGAGTTGGAAAACAAGTATTTATGTGGGCGTTTTTAAAAAGTAATGATGGTTTATATTCCAAGTTTTTTCCCCCCTGTTCATATAAAAATCCCCCAAATTTTTATTAGGAATCTTTAATCAAATTATTTTTGATTTTTATTCTCTCCCGAAAATAAAATCCCTTCATTATATACCTTTTTTATACAATTTATTATAAGAATTTCCTTTTTTAGAATATTAAAATTTTATTAATTTAACTTATAATTTCTAATTTTCAAATAAAAAATTATTATATAATAATCCAAAATCTCTAAGAATTTTATAATACTTACATTCATAAGTCAATATTTTTTTATTTTCTTCAGAAAGTTTTTAATTAAATATTGACATTTTTTGAACTTCAAGGTATTGTAACTACATAGAAATATTTTTTTGTATTTTATGCCAATACCAAATGCGAGGATAATATGAGAAAAAGAAAATTATTTTTAATTCTTTTCCCACTTTTCTTAGGGATAGGAATTTATCTACTTTATAGAAGTAGAAATCTCTTTTACTTTAAATTGATACATTCTACTTTTTTAAGTAAGCCTGTTTTACATATAAGAGATTTTGCAAAATTGTATAGAAAAATGTTTTCCACTTGGGTAGTTTACTCTCTTCCTGATGGATTATGGCTTTTTTCTTTTGGAGCAGCATTATTAGTTGATAGAATATTTTATTTCTATGATTTTGTTGTATTTACCAGTATCTATATAGGAATGATTGCCTTAGAATTTCTCCAGCTGTATTTTGGAGGACATGGAAGTGTAATTGGAACTTTTGATACTATGGATATATTCTTTTTTACACTTGGATATCTTTCTATTGTATTAATCTCCAAATATTATCACAAAAAAAATCCTCCTGATAAATCTATGTTCACAATTGAAAATAAGAAAAAAGAAGTTCTTTATAATACAAGAACTATAATAATATTCACTATTTTGGGTATCTTACCCAGTCTGCTTTAAAATTAAAAATAGGTTGAACGAAAAGTTTTGAAATTTATTTTAACTTTTTGCTCAACCTTTTCTTTATTCACTTCTCAAAGCATCCACTGGATTAAGCTGTGCAGCTTTTTTAGCAGGGGTTACTCCAAATATTATTCCTATTCCTGTTGAAACTATTAAAGAAGACACAATTGAAGCAGTAGAGAATATTGGTGGTATTTTTACTGCAAAACCAATTCCCATTCCTAAAAGTACTCCAATAATAATTCCAAGTATTCCTCCCAAACCAGTTAAAATAATAGATTCCATCAAGAATTGTATCATTATATCTGCATTTGTTGCTCCTATTGCTTTTCTGATACCTATTTCCTTTGTTCTCTCTATTACACTTACCAGCATTATATTCATTACCCCAATCCCTCCTACAAAAAGAGATATTCCTGCAACAAAGGTAACAAATATATTTAAAGTAGATAATATATTGTCAAAAGAAGCTGCTGCATTAGATTCAGAATTTACCTCATACAACTCCTCTATACCTGTTATATCTGCCATAAGTTTTTTAGCTTCAGTCATACTTTCAGCTAATTTTTCTGGATCTTTTGATTCCACTATGAGAGAAGTATATCCCCCTGACTGCAAATCAAAAAGTTTATCATAAGTATTGAGAGGCATTCTTACAAATCTTGGTATTCTACGTCCTCCCATTATCTTTATCATTTGTTCAAGAGGATTCTTATATACTCCTACTATTTTATAAGCTATATCATTTCCTCTTCTCCCTTGCGAAAGCTCCACAGTTTGTCCAACTGCATTTTTTTCATTAGTAAAAAGAGCTCTGGCTGTAAGCTGATCTATTGTTATAACTTTCTCTCCACTTTCGTATTCAAAAGGAAGTATATTTCTTCCATAGATAATATCAATTTTATCAATTTCCTCAAAGTCTGGAGTAGTCACACTGAGAAACATCATTTCTTTTCTTTCTCCAATTTTTACTGCAAAGTTGCTGCTGATTTTAGGACTGACAGCTTTAAATTTTCCACTCTCTTTTATTTTATCTATAATGCTGTCATCTAAAAGATACTTCCATCTGAATTCCTCATCCTGTTTATCTACAGATATTGAAAATTTCCCATAACCTCCCTCTTTAAGGTTACCTGTTATATTTTCCTGTCCACCTTTTCCTATTGCTGACATAGTTATAACAGAAGAAATTCCTATTATTATTCCCAACATAGTAAGAAAAGATCTCATTTTATTTCCTTTAAGACTTTGAATGGCACTCTTTAAACTTTCTATAAAATTCATTCTGGCTCACCATCTCTTATTATTCTTCCATCTTTAAATAAAAGAACTCTTTTCATATATTTTGCAACTTCTGGTTCATGAGTTACTACTATTATCGTTTTTCCCTGTTTATTAAAATCTGTAAATATCTCCATTATCTCTCTTTCAGATACACTGTCCAGATTTCCTGTAGGCTCATCTGCAAGTATTATAGCTGGGTCATTTACCAACGCTCTTGCTATTGCCACTCTTTGTTTTTGCCCACCAGAAAGTTCATTGGGCTTGTGATGCATTCTGTCTTCCAGTCCCACTTTTTTCAGTACTTTCTTAGCCTTTTCCTCTCTCTCCTTTTTTCCTATCCCTGCATATATCAAAGGAAGTTCCACATTTTCAAGAGCAGTCAATTTTGAAAGAAGATTAAATGACTGAAATACAAATCCTATTTTTACATTTCTTATTTTACATAATTCTTCATCTTTGATTTTTGATACATCTATACCATCTAAAATATATGTTCCTTCTGAGTTTTTATCTAAACAGCCAAGTATGTTCATCATTGTAGATTTTCCACTTCCACTGCTTCCCATTATGGCTACAAATTCTCCCTCTTCTATGTGAAAGGACAGATCTTTTAATGCATGAAGTTTCATTTCACCGTTGATATAGTATTTATTAAGATGATCTACTCTTATCATGCTTTTCCAGCTCCTTTTCTTTCAGAATTTTTAAACTGAAGAAATACTTTATTCCCCTCCTTTAAACTTTCATCAGGAGTTACTAATATATTTTCTCCAGCTTTCAAACCATTTTTTACAACTATGTCATCACCTTTAATATTTTCTACTTCTATTCCTCTTTTTGAAAGCACTCCATCATCAGAGCTTACAAATACAAAATATTTTCCGCTTTCTTCAAGTATCGCAGTCTTAGGTATAAGTATTCCACTGTCTCTCTGCTCCAGATATATTACTGCTGACACTTTAAATCCTGGTACTATATATGGTATAGCTTCATCAGGTTTTACTTCTACCTCCAAGACATTTTCTGATGTAGTTTCAGAAACTTTTGATATTCTTGATATTTTGGTTACTACCCCTGGATATGATTTTTTCTTTTCAAATACCTCAGGTTTTATCATTAATTTCTGTCCAAGCTCTATATCTTTTACATCATATTCAGGAACTTCCAAAACTATTTTGATATCTGACAAGTCAGCAATTTCCATAAGAGGAGAGTCTGTATCTACCAGATAGTTTTCCTGAGCAGTAAGAGATGTTATTGTTCCACTTACTGGACTTTCTATTCTTTCTGCTGTTTTCGATAAATCTTCCATATATTCTTCTATATTTATCTCTATTTTTCTTATTTCCTCATTTAACTCTTTTACAGCATTATCAGAACTTCCACCTATTTTATTCAGTTCTCTCTCTACTTTAATATCTCTTTTTAATTTAGCCAATGCCAGTCTTTCTCTTTCCAGCTTTCTCATTGTGTTATTTCTTTCAGTTTCATCAAAAGTCATTAAAATCTGGCCTTTTTCCACATAGTCTCCCTCTTGGATAAATACTTCATCAACTTTTAGTTTTTTATCCACAAAGACTTTTTTAGTATCATTTGCTGCTACATTTCCATCTGCTTCTATGTAGCCTCTTCCTCCATTATCTTTAACTCTCAGAGCTGTATATGTTGATATATTTTTCTTAGTATCAATAGTTGTTCTGTATCTTATAAATTCTACTCCAGCTACTATTACTATTAAAATTATCAAAAGTATTATTTTTATATCAAGCTTTTTTTTCATCATTCACCTCTAACCATGATTTCATATATATATCCATTCAAAGTATTTATAGCTTTCTCTTTTGCCACTTCATAATCCAGATAGTCATCAAAAGATTCCATTACATCTATATAGTTGACTTTTCCTAAATTATATTCAAGTTTTCTTATATTATACTTTGATAATTCCAGTTCAGCTTTATTCTTATTTACTTCATATTCTTTTAAATAACCATAGTAATTATTCATAGCCTTTAATTTTTCAGCTTCATTCTCATCTATTTTCTGTTTCAGCGTCACATCCTGTTCTAACAAACTATTTTTTTCCTCTTCTAAATCAATATTAAAATCAAACAGTCTCTTAGAAAATTTTGCCACTACTCTATTTTCATCAAATTTTGTACTGTGCTCTACCCCTAATGATATTTCTGGCATTCTGTCATCATATTTTAAATATTTCAAGTTCTCACTTGTGAGATCTTTTTGATATTTTAGTTTATCTAAGTCTTTTGCTCCATATTTTCTCAACAGCTCACTAATATTTTTTTCTACTGGAGCTATTTCTGCCAGAGCACTGTTTCTTATATCAAATTTATATTCATAGTAAAATCTCCCTTGAAGTTTTACCAGATTGTCCTCCAGATTTTTTATCTCTATCTCAAGATTTCTTATACTATATTGAAGGGTGTCTAGTTCTATTTTAGCTATTGCTCCAAGATTAAAAGATTTCTTCATATTCTCTTCCTCTTTTTTTAGAGTTGTTAATCCATTTTTCTTTATTTTCAATTCCAGTTCATTTATTTTATAATCTCTGTATAAATTAATAAGATCTATTTTCTGAGTTTCCATATTTTTTTCATGCGTCACTCTGTCTATCTCTCTACTTATCCCCAATTTATCTAATTCGCTGTCGCTTTTGGAAAAAATAAGGTCTTTCAAGCTTTTTTCTATACCAAAAACAGCATAGTCGTCATCAGAACTATATGGCTTTGTTCCCTCTACATAGAAAGGACCGTAGCTCACTTTTCCAGTAGTTTGAAAACTGTCTTCTTGGTTGCTGTATTCTGAACTCACTGAAGTTTCTACCCCATTAAAAGTATCTAGTTTATAATATTTTTCTTTGGCATCATTTGTATTCTGCTTTATCTCATAAATCTTATTTTGATAAGAAGTTCTTGATATCTCATTTAAAAGCATATCCAAATTTATTTCTTTCCCATAAGAAATAATGCCAAGAGAACAATATATCAATAAAAAAACTTTTTTCATCCCTTTCTCCTTCCGTATTTTAAGTTTTATATTTAAAGTATCTCACTTTTTTTTGTCCTGAATATGTCAAAACAAATCTTACCTATCTATTATATCAAATTTTTAAATTTTTTCACCCTTTTATTTTGTATTTCAAATTTTTTTTATATCTTTATATCAAAAAAAGATGACCTATCAGTCATCTTTTTTAAATAATTAATTTTTATTTTTCAAATTTTTTATTGTAGAATAAAATACAGTTCCTAATATGAGCAGACCTCCTGCAATTTCTTTTACAGAAGGTACTTCATTTAAAAGAAATATTGATAAAATTATTCCATATAAAGGTTCTAAGCTGGAAATTATTCCTGCTGTCTGGGTCTTTATATCCTTTAGGCTGTTTATAAAAAGCGTATGGGTTATCCCTGTAAATACAGTTCCCAAAAGTATCAACAAAAAAATATCTTTTCTCGTAAATACTGGCTCCATAATAAAGAAAAAAGGCAGAAGTACTATGAGAGACACCAGCTGTTCATAGAAAGCTATTACCACTCCCTTATATTCTTTTACATATTTTCTATTTAATATTGAAAGAACTGCATATGATAAACTGGATAAAATTCCATACATTGCTCCTACAGTCATTTCATTTCCCATGTGAAAATCAGGTATAACAAACATTACTCCAGCAAAGGTTATAAACGCCAGTATTATATCTTCTTTTTTTAATTTTTCCCCAAAGAAAAAAGGTTCCATAAATGTGACAAAAATTGGAAAAGTAGAAAAAGTTAATAATCCTATTGCTACTGTTGAGAGTTTTATTCCTTGAAAAAAACTGCTCCAATGTATAGCCAATACTATTCCCATAAAAGCTATAATCAACATATCTTTTCTGCTTTTCAATTTTAAATTTTCTTTAGTTATAGTCAGACCAAGAAAAAGAAATATACTGGAAAAGAATACTCTTCCCAGCACAATTATTATTGACGGCTGTGTCAAAAATTTTCCGAATAGCCCTGATATTCCAAAAAGAAGCACTGCTATATGAAGTTGTATCAATGATGATTTCTTATTCTCCATTTTTCTCTCTCCATAGTTTTATATATATTTTATCATATAAATAAAAAAGAGGTTGATTAATAACTTGAAATAATATTTTAGAACTTTTCCAGTAAAAAGATTTACTATTAATTTCCAAACTTCTAAAATTTATCTTAGCTCTTTAGTCAACCTCTATATAAATTGTTTAACTATCTGTTTTTGATTTTTGGGAAATACTTAGTATGTAAAAGTTCGTGTGCTTTATGACTTAATGGATAATCTAAATATTTGTCATATATTGCTTTAACATATGGATTTTCATGAGATCTTCTGATCTTCATTCCTCTGTCAATAGCATTAAGTCCCTCTGCTCTTTTTTCAAGTGTTTCTTGTTTCTTAACAGCTTTTGGCTGTCCTCCACCACCAATACATCCACCTTTACATGCCATGATTTCAATAGCATGGAAAAATTCTTCTCCTGCTCTTATTTTATCAAGCATTTTTGCAGCTTCTTCCAGTCCATGAGCGATACCTATTCTAAGTTCTATATGTCCAATAGTAAGTTCAGCTGTTCTGAACCCTTCCCATCCTCTTAATTCTTTAAATTCTATCTCATCAAGATGAGTTCCAGTTATCATTTCAATAGTACTTCTTGTTGCTGCCTCGATAACTCCTCCAGTTCTTCCGAAGATGATACCTGCTCCAGAATATTCTCCTAATGGATTATCAAATTCTTTTTCTTCTATATCTTTAAGATTAATTCCAGATTCTTTAAATATTTTGATAAGCTCTCTTGTAGAAATAACATAATCTGTATCATAGTTATCTCCTCTTGAGAATTCTGGTCTTGATGCTTCATATTTTTTAGCAAGACATGGCATTATTCCTACTACTGATACTCTCTCTCTTACATATCCTTTTTCTTTAGCCCAGATATCTTTAGCTATTGTAGAGAATATCTGCATAGGAGATTTTACAGAAGATGGTACATCAAGCATATCAGGGTAATTTTGTTCAATGAATTTAACCCATGCTGGACAGCAAGAAGTCAGTATTGGAAGTCTTACTGTGTCATCACCCTTATAGAATCTTTCAAGTCTCTCTTGAAATTCACTCGCTTCTTCCATTACAGTAATATCAGCAGCCCAAGTTGTATCAAATACATAGTTTACACCTAGTTTTTTCAGTGCTCCTACTAATTTCTTTTCAACATTTGTTCCAGCTTCAAATCCAAATGCTTCTCCAATAGCTACTCTTACTGCTGGAGCTACTTGTACTACAACGATTCTGTTTGGTGTTGCCAAATCTTTTAACAGTTTCATTGTGTGATCTCCTTCAAATATTGCTCCTACTGGACAGGCAGCAACACATTGACCACAGTGAGTACATCTACTTGTATCTAAAATATGTCTTTCTTTGATTTTTCCGCTGATACATTTTACAGGACATACTCTGGCACAAGCTGTACATCCTATACATTTTTCAGTTATTCTGAATTTTAAAAGATGAATACATTGTCCCGCAGCACATTTATGCTCTTCTATATGCTCTTCTATCTCTTCATAAAATTCTTCTATACTTTCCAATACAAGATTATGTCTTTGATTTAATTCTGATTTAATAGTTTCAGACAGACATCTAAGAAGATAGATATCTCTCATATTTGCTTTTCCTTTAGAGATTCTGTCTAATATTCTCCATATTCTTTCTATTTCATTTTGTACTGATGTATATTGGATGTATTCGCTACGTTCTATTTTACTCATCAAAAATTCTACATAGAACTTAGCAAAAGAAACAATACAATCTTCTTCTGATAAAATAATGATATTTCTGTCTATTCCTTCTGGGAACAGAGAAAAATCAATAACTTTATCCAAACTTTTTTTAGTAAGAAATCCTCCAAATGGCAGTCCAAATTGAGCAGCTTTGAAGCTTTTCTTATTTTTAATTCCACCTGCCAACCCAATCACATCATTTAAAGTTGCATTTTCTGGTATTGCTATAACTCCTGGATTATTTACCCTTCCAGCAACTACTACCATCCTGCTTCCGCTCTCAATACCTTCTCTCTCCTCAATATCTTCAACTGTTGAAAATACTGATCCAAATGAACTTTGGAGAATAATACTTTTGCTTGTCATTTGACCTCCTGATATATTTAAAATTTAATTAGTTTTAAAAATTTATCTTATTGTTCTATTAAATAGAACTTTATTTTGTAAAATACAGCTTAACTTTTTTATACTCATTAATATTCTATCAAAAAAAATATAAATTTCAAGTTATTTTTTAATTTTACAAAAATTCTTCATTTTAAAAAGATAATACAATATCATTGATTAAATAAAAAGCAAAAATTTGTTTATTTTTTATCCAAAATACAAAGAATTTATTTTATGAATAAAATCTATTAATTTTTATTAATTTCACTTTATAAAACAAAATTTAAAAGAGTTGTCAAAAAAACTACTATCATTATTTTTACCATTAATAGTTTTTGATATATAGGCATTTTTAATGTTTCTGCATAATGCTTTAAAGTGACATACCCTTTAAATTTCTTTTGATTGTTTAAAAATAAGAAAGCATCAAAAGTTATTACAAGTAAAATTACATAGACTGTATTCATAAAATCCTCCCTTTGAAAAAAGGCTGACTTATCCCGTCAGCCTTATAATTAACCTCTATAATAAATAGTCAGTCCTTTTAAAAAGTTTCTGATATATTTATCTCCACACTCTCTGTAATTCTTGTGATCTTCTTTTCTAAAAAGAGCACTTAATTCAGATGATGACAATTCTAATCCTGCTAGTTTGAAGATTTTTAACATATCATCACTTCTAAATGAAAGAGCTATTTTTAATTTTTTAAGGATGATGTTGTTTATATTATTTCTGTTTATTTTAACAGCTTGAACTTCTTCTCCAGGTTTTGGTTCCTGTTTACCTCTTTTTAAAATAATAAGTCCATCTAAGAATGCTTCAAGAATTTTATTATTACACTTTTCAAATCCTTCTTCATCTTCTTTTTTTAATAGATTCAATAATTCTTCATGAGTAATTATACAATCTGCTGATTTGAAAATTTCCAACATTACAGAATCTTTTAAATTCAATGCATATCTTACCCTTCTCAATATATCGTTATTTACCATTTTTCCTCCAAATATTTCTTTTATTCTATAAATCATATTTATACAAATTTATTTATTCCTAATAATTGTACTCTATTTACTTATATTTGTCAATTTAGAATGATGTTTTTGATAATATAAAAACCCATAAATTTTAGAATTTTTATTCTTAAAATTATATGGGTTCAAAAAAAATTTAAAACTTATATCCTATTCCTGCTCCTACTATCCATTCACCTTTAGTTCTATTTTTACCAGAACCATTATGTGAATCTCTCTCTACAGAATAAGTTCCTTTTACATCAAAGATTATTCCATTTTCCAGTTCAAGAGCATATTTACCATTTAGCCCAATGCTGTGTTCATTTTTATGAGCAACCAAGATATCAAAGTCGCTTCCACCTTTGAATCTTCCTGTGATATGTTCCTCATCAACTCCATCAAGTATTTTAGTATAGCTTATCCCTGCTGAAAGTGTACTCTTACCTTTTTCATGAGGAATTACTTTTTTAAGATCTACTCCCACTTTTCCAACTGTGTAGTCAAATGATTTTGAATCTGTCTCAATAGCTAAAGCTTTGCTTCCCTCATTAGCTCCATCTTGGTCTACATATGTGTATGACAGAGTTGCATAAGGCTCTAGGAATAGGTTGTCTCCAACTTGATGTGAGTATCTTCCGTTTAAGTAAATATCATAAGTCATATCTGAATATTTATCACTGTAGCTATGCCCTCCAAGAGTACTTCTGTCCGCATCATATTCTGAGTACTGTACCCCTGCTCCTGCCTTTAATGTTAGGTTTCCTCTATAGTTTTCAGCAAATGCACCTAAATATCCACTGTTTCCTTTTACTTGGGACATAGACATTTCAGCTTCACTTTTATTCCCTCCAAGTGTCAATCCTAAAGAAATATTTTCTGAATACCCATATTTAGCCAGCATATATGCACCAGTTAGTTTCATATCCGCACTTATATCTGATGTGCCTCCATCTATTTCATAATAATTTTTACCATAATATGTATCTTTAGTTCCTCCATCAGCGTGAGTAAGTCCACCCATTATCAACCATTTATCTTGATTTGGTCTAAATTCATTTTCTGCCACTATATCTCTGAACATTCCTACTGATCTTCTTGATAATTCTGAACTATATGAGTAAGGAGATTCTGTATATATTCCTCCTAAGAATGAAAGAAGTTTTCTCCATTGCTCTTCATCAGAAGATGAAGCTATCATCCCTGTAACTGCATCTACATTATTATCTCTTCCTATTGAGCTTTGATATATTTTATTTAGTGAGTTATACAGCACTTCATCTGGAATAGAACTATATTTAGGATATGGATCAAAAGTAATGGCTCTCTCACTACTAAACTTGCGCCTACATCAAGTTTTATATCTCCTATATTTGCATCACTATCTGCTTCTTTTACTACTTTCAAATCATAAAGAATACTATTTGCTCTCAGATATACATTCTCTAATTTTATTCCTCCCATATCTATAACAGTACCTGTTCCCATTCCATTAGTTATGAAATTAAGTGTTCCAGCTGTTTCAGAACCTCCCTCTTCTTTTCCTGCTATAAGAAGTGTTGAATCATTTGCACCATCAGCATGATCATTTAATGCGTGCGTTGCTTTAGTATTAGGCGCTTCTCCTGCTTTTAATCTAAGACTGAGAGTTCCACCATTATTTATATTTATTCTATCTACCCCTGTTACTTTTACATCTTCAAAGAATGTAACATTGTTTTCTATCTGTATTCTTCCAAATCCTTCTATATCATGAAATATATTCATATTTTCATTGTCATTACTTTTTGTCATATTTTGTTTTCCATAGAGATTTAGAGTATTCTTTTCTCCTGTTGCTGACATTTTTCCATTAACTATACTATCTCCACTAACAGTAAGGAAATTATTATCTCCAGTTACTGAGATAACTGATGAAGTTCCATCTATTCCTCCATTTACTGTTGTATCATTCAACTCAAGATATAAATTTTCCCCATTCATCACCACTGCTGTCTTATAGGCATTTATTACTGAATCATTAAGTATATTTTTCCCAGTTGACACAAGTAATGTATCTGTTATTCCGTTTAAAATATATTTTTTATTTAAATCAATTTTTTCTACTTTATTATTATCAGCAGAATCTTTATATAATAACTTTCCATTTTCTAAAGTTAAACTTTCAGTTCCTTCTATATCTTCTTTATTATTATTTTTAGCATTAGCATTTATTATTTTATATCCACCATCTTCAGAAACTTGTCCAAATTTTTTAAAATCATTCTCAGTAGCAGTATATTTTCCACTAACCTCTTTAAATATTAATCCAGAGTTATTTGTCTCTCCCACACTTGATACTGTAACATCAGTACTGTTTACAAGTATCCCATAGTTATTTACTGTTCCAACAAGCATAATAGCATTCCTTTTCCCATAGATAACTCCTATATTTGTTAGCGTTCCTTCAGAAGAACTCACACCCACAATTCCATAACCAGGACTAGTTTGTCCACTAGCTTTTCCTATTATAGTTCCATTATTTGTTAATGTTGTACTCTTCCCCTCAATTCCATAAGCAGAACCATATTGGCCACTAGCTCTTCCTATTATAGTTCCATTATTTGTTAGTGTTCCTATAGTACCCCCATAAACAATTTTAATTCCAGAAGCAGAATCTTCAGCACTTGTTCCTGTTACACTTCCATTATTTGTTAACTCTGTTATAGTACCTATATCATTATAAATTCCATAACTATAATTAGACCTTGTATTTACTATTCCTGTTACACTTCCATTATTTGTCAACTTTGTTATAGTACCTGTATTATAAATTCCATAACCATAATTAGAGCTTGTACTGGCCTTAGATGTTCCTACTATAGTTCCATTATTTATAAAACTCACTCCATTTAAATCTCCACTTAATTTCACTCCATAACCCTTTCCATCTGCACTTTCTCCAGATATTGTAGTGGTGTTTGTATAAGTATCATTTTCCCATGTGTTTTCAGTATAGTTTTTACTGAATTTTATTCCACCAGTATCTTGAGTTATATCTAATCCTGATACATCAGCCCCCATTGCAACTGTACAAGAGAGAAGCATTCCCACTACTGCCCCTATTGTTATGTTTCTTCCTCTTTTTTTGTTCCCACTCTTTACAGTCTTCATAATTTTTTCTATCATCTTTCCCCTCCTCAAAATATAAACACATATTTTAACCTTATATAAATTCAAAAAAATTCCAAACCTTGATTTTTAAACGTTTTATAAGCTTAAAATAGCACTTTGCTACTGTTCGCAATTATATACAAATGCGAACAGTAGTTAATTTATTACTTTTAAAGAATATTTTTTAAATATAAGATATTGACTTTTTTGAGAAAATAATATATCATTTGTCATGTGAGTATAGTATTTTAAATTATGAGTTAAAGAAATTTTTGGTATAAATAAAAATGTAAGTGTTCGCATTTGTATATAAATGCGAATACTTCAGATGTCTCTTAAATACAAAATCCCCAGTAAGTTTCTACTGAGGATTCTTTTAATTTTATTCTTTTTTAATGAGAAAAGTTTTTTGATTTTTCAATGGTTTTTATCAAATTAAAAAAAACTCAAACTATAATAAGCTTGAGCTTTAAGTATACTGCTATTTTTTTTCTTCTTCTACTTCCTCTTCTCCATCATAATTCTCATTATCCAGACCTTCTTTTTCATAGTCCTCTCTGGTATAGCCATTAAAATCATATCCCTCAAGATTAAATCCATCTTTATCATATCCTTCAGAATCATACAAAGTATTAGTTTCTTTATGTTTCCCTATATTTTTTCCTTCAATGTAAAATCCTCTTTCATCAGTTTTAGCTCCACAGGCACTCATGACCATCAATAAAAAGAATATACCTATTATCTTTTTCACAAAATCACTCCCTTACAATATCTTTTAAGGAATTTCCCCATATATATGATACAATATTTATCAGAAAAAATCAAACATTACAAGTTAATGTTTGACAATTTAAATAGATATAATTTGAATTTATATTCTATAATTCTATTTTTTTTATTATATATTTTTTTGATATTTTTTTTATTTTCCACATTTTTGTTATTGAATTCTTGTTAAGGCTCACCATAATATAGAATAAAAATATTTTTTTCAAAAGTCCATTATTTTAAATTTTACAAATATATTTCCATAGAATAATTTCAGAAGATTATATTTTTATATCCTAAAAAAGATTCATTATCATTCTATCCTTAAACTTGTAAATAAAAACATTTCCCCAAAATCAATAAATATAATTTGAAACAATAGCTATTGATATAGAAAAAGAGACATGATATACTTTTATAGCTTTTATATTACATTTAAGGGGGAAAATTTATGAAACAAATTACTAAAATATTAGGAATTCTTGTTATAGCAATTATAATTTTTGCAGGTAAATTATTTTTTTTACCTAATAGTATAGCAAAAACTAAAGATAATATTTCAAGAGTAGAAAGTTCAGATAATTATAGTATCACTTTTAATGAACTTGTATCTTTACTTGAGGAAACTGCTAAAAAAGAAAAAATTGAAGTTAAAACTTCTAATCGAACCGTTACTTTAAATAAGAAAAAATATTTTAAGAGTACTCTTTATCTTAAAACATATTTAATTGAAGGATTCTCAGAAGAAAAAGACGGAAAACTGGTTATGGTAAAAATATATTCACCTCTAGGAAAATTTAAAAGTACAACTAGAATAGAATTTAATGAAAGCCTAATAAAAAATTTTAGAAGGTATGCTACACTTTTAAATAATGTTTTAAATTCAGATAAAAACCAAAAAGAAGTTCTTGAATTTCTAACTAAACAGACTGGAAAGAAAATTGCTCCTGCCAGAAAAAATATTGATAATTTCACAGTAAGTCTTAGTGTTTCTGGCAAATCATTAGTAGTAACATTTAGACCACAATAGTAATATTTTAAGTAATAAAATATAAAGAAGAGTGACCTTTAAATAAGAATAATCTCATTTTGGTCACTCATTTTTTTTATTTCAGAGATGTACTATCTCTGCTGAATTATCTAAATATTCTGAAAGTATTTTTCTATGACAGCCATCTGCTTCATCTTCACTGCATAAAAAACAGGTATTTTTAAAATCATAATTTCGATATTTTTCTTTTATTTTGCGATTTTCTAATAATTCTAAGTAATCTATTTTGAATTTATCCCATTCCTTATTCGTCCTGTAGTTCACCATTATATCTTTTGTAGGAGCAAAATCTGAAATATATTCATATTCTATATTTAATATTCTTTTCAAAAAAAATTTCAAATCATTCATTTTTGAGAAACCACATAATTGTGTAGTATTATTTAATCTAATATCAATTATTTTAAGAATTTTATTATCACTTAATAATGTAAAGAATTGCTCTGCACTTTTATTATTCACACCTATTGTAAAAACTTTCATTTTTCCTCCTTATATTTATAAAGACATTTTATAAAACCATCTAAAATATCATGGCTAAATTTAAACCCTTTTTTTATATAAAAATTATAGGCCTCATCATTTCCATTTGAGACATGAACCAAAATTAAATTAACATCTGAAAAAATTCTGAACCATTCCATTGATAAATCAATCATTTTCTTACCTAAACCTGTTCCACGATATTTCTCTTCAAAGTACAAATTATTTATATGCCCTATTTTTTCAGGTATATCCTTCCATTTGGGCACTAATTGAAAAGGTGATTTTTTAAGATTTTCACTTAAATTAACTGTACAAAAAAGATATCCAACAGGAGTATCTTCATCTTTAATTAAAAGAATATAATTTGCTAAGGAATTCTTATAACTTGGTTCCATCCTTGTTTCAAAATTCATAGAATCAAATTTTTCCTTTCCCATATAAGCCTTTGACTTTTGAAACTTCATTAGATCATTACAAAGTTCTCTGCATTGAATAAAATTCTTTTCTTCTAGTACTTCTATTTTGATATTCATGCTATCTGCTCCTTTATTATTTTTAGATACCTTTTAATGATATTTTATTATATAATATAAAAAAAACAAGTAGGCACTATTTTGTAATTAAGCTTACCAAAAAGAAAGAATTTAAAATAAAGGAGGTTATGATGAGTAAAAAATGTCCCATAGAATATACTATTTCTTTAATAAGTGGCAAATGGAAAATAATGCTGATAAAAGAACTTTCTAAAGAGCCCATGCGTTATGGAGAATTATTAAAAGAAATTCCAATAATAAGTCCTAAAGTTCTTGTACAACATTTAAGAGAGTTGGAAAAAGACAAACTAATTAAAAGGGAAATCTTCCCAGAAATACCTCCTAGAGTAGAATATTCTCTTAGTGATAAAGGGAGAAGTTTATATAATATTTTTCTTGAATTAAGAAAATGGGGATTAGCAGAGGATAATGAAGAATTAGTAGAATGTAATTTTTGTAAAAAGTGTCAAATACTATTATAATTTTATTTGAATTTTTATTTTTTTAATAATTATGAAGTAATCTTAAAGTTTTATCATAATTATTTATTTCTAGTTTTCAAAACTATATATTGATTTATTCATTCCTTATAAGATATAATAATACTAATTAAAATATATTTTACAGGAGATGATCATTTTGAAAAATAGAGTTTTTGAATACCGTTCTAAGTTTTTAGATAACGAATTAAATTTTTGTTTAGCTTCAGAAAAACTTAATATTTTTAAGAAAACTGATTCAGTTAGTATGTCTTTTTCTTTTCCTAATGGATCTTATAATCTACTCTTTGATGTAAGTGAAAGTATATTATTACAATTTTTTATTAACAAAGAATTTTCACTGCTTTCTATTTGCTGTCAATTAAATGATTTAAATAGTAATAAATTAAAAGATTTACAGGTAGCTTATTTTATAAAAAAAGAAGAAGTTAGTCTCAGTGTTGATTTTATAAAACCTTCATATACTTTTACAAAGTTGGAATTCCTACAGAATATAACTTCTGATGATTTTGAGTTTTTTGTAACAAAAAATCAAAATTTAATTGTTAATCTTAGATTTAAATCTTCAAATATACCTTTAAATTTATAATCTTATTTTATTATCATATTTCTTGATAAATTATCCTTTTAAAAATAATACTTAAATATTTAGGGAAGAATGCTCTCCCTATTTTTTTATTTTTAAATCTCTGATTGTAAAAATTATAATCTAACTTTATTTTCTATAATTAATCCCCTTTCTCCTATTTTAATCCGTTATCAAAATTCATTATATAATAAATTAAGTTTTATGTTATTTTTAACAAACTTATTTTTTTAATTGTATAAATATGAAGCAAAACCTTTATAATTTTTATTAAAAAAAGTATTCAAATTTAAGTTTAACTGTATTCAGTTGTATTTTTAAAAAAATATGTTTATTTTAAGTTATTTAAAATCAAATAAAGAACAAAAAGTAACCACAACTATTTTTTAATTCCTATTAAAAACATGCTATACTTTGTATAGAGTAATACTTAATTTATAATTAACTGGAGGGTATTTTATGCCTTATTATGTAATTGATTTAGAAAAAAATAATGATGGTTATAATGTGGTACATTCTACAAAGTGTAATTCTAGAATTAAAGCGACTCAAACTAAATCTTTAGATTGGTTCCCTGATGGAACTTCAGCAATAAATTTTGCTAAAAATCAAGGCTATAATGCTGTTGGCTGCGAGTGTTGTCATCGAAAAAATGACATTTAAATTTTACTATAATAAGGAGAATAAATCTCCTTATTTTTTATTTATTCTCCAATTAATTTTTTTATAAAAGAAAAGCTTTACTTAGATTGTATATTATATATAGCAAAGAACTTAAAAGTTTCTGATTTTTAATTCTTGAAAATAAAATAACTTAGGAGGTATTTTTATGTATTTTAAAGTTTTAAAAGCTAAAAATGAACAATTTTATTTTAATGGTTATGGAAACAATCATGAAATTATTCTTTCAAGTGAAATGTATAAATCTAAGCAAGCAGCACTCCACACTATTGAAGTTATTAAAGAACAAGCTGGTAAAGCTGAGATTAAAGATGAAACTGATAACAAATAAATTTTATTCTACTTCCTCCTCTTTAGACAGAGGAGGATTTTTTATAAGAAAAACCTCAGACAATTAAATATCTGAGGTCTAAAATTTATATATATAATTCAATAACATTTTTTATATTTCTTAAAATATTTACTTAAATTATTAAAATTTTATCTAAGTTTTCTTTTCTTTGTAATTGTTAAGATTATACCTTAAACAATTTTTATGGCGCTCCCAAGAGGAATCGAACCCCTAACCCTCTGATCCGAAGTCAGATGCTCTATCCGATTGAGCTATGGAAGCTTTTTGTCACTATCTATTAATTTCTTTCAGCTATAAGTTTAGCTGCCAGTTCTCTTGCTATATTTTCTAATTTTGCTACATCTTCAACTTTTGGAGTTCCTTTTACTTCAACAGGCTCTGCTATCACTTCTATACCTTTTAATCCGTTAGCAAAAGCTTCTATTCCTCTTACTCCTCCACCACTCCACATCATAGTTCCAAATATTCCAAGATATCTATTTTTCAATCCATAGTTCTCTAATTTGTGAAGTAATGGCTGTACTTTTGGATAAACAGAGTTGTTATGTGCACAAGACCCAATTACTAATCCTTTATACTTCCAGATTTCAGCTACTATGAAAGAGTGATCTGTTTTAGAAGCGTCATATATTTTTACTTCTTTTATCCCTTGAGCATTTAGCTCTCTTCCTATAATTTCAGCCATTTTAGCTGTATTTCCATACATACTTCCATAAACTATTACTACTCCCTCTTCTTCTGGAAGCAGTTGAGCCCATGTACTGTATAAAGATACTACTTTAGCTATATCTTTTCTCCAGATTAATCCATGAGAAGGACATATAAGTTTTATTTCAAGTCCACTAAGTTTTTTAATTGCACTAGTTACTTGAGCCCCATATTTTCCAACGATATTTGCATAATATCTTCTCATTTCATCAATATAGAAATCAAAGTTTACTTCATCATCAAATATTCCACCATCTAATGCTCCAAATCCTCCAAAAGCATCATTAGAGAAAAGTATTTTTTCAGTAGTATCATAAGTAACCATTGACTCTGGCCAGTGTACCATTGGTATCATAGCAAAAGTAAGTTTATGTTTACCTAAATCTAAAATATCCCCTTCTTTTACAGTAACAAAGTTTTCATCTGGGAATTCAATATTAAATGCTCTAAGCATTCCTAAAGTTTTAGCATTTCCTACAACTTTTACATTTGGGAAAACCCTTAAAATATCTTTTAATCCACTTGAATGATCTGGTTCTACATGATTGATAACTATATAATCAAGGTTTTTTCCATCCAGCCCTAATATTACTTTTTCAATATAAAGAGCAGAGCTTCCAAATTCTACAGCATCTATAACGCAAGTTTTTTCATCACTGATAAGGTAAGAATTATAGGCTACTCCATATGGCAATGGCATATAGTTTTCAAATCTTTCAGTTTTTCTGTCATTAACACCTATCCATGACACATCTTCTGTAACTTTAGTACAACAATACATTTTTTCTTTTCCTCCTAATAAATTTATTTAATCAATAATTGATAATTAATTATGAAGACATTCCTATTTTACAAATTTTCTATATCCTGTTTTAAAATCTACCAAGTTCTTCATAGGGGCTTTATTATAGTAAGATTCAAGATTCTCTATAGATATCTTTCTTATTCTCTCTAGTGTTTCCTTTAAATGATAACCTCCTGATACATGTGGTGTAAGTACCAGATTTTTTGCGTCCCATAATGGACTTTCTGCTGGAAGCGGTTCTGTATCTACTACATCCAGTCCTGCTCCTCCCAATATACCACTGTTTAGTGCATCACACAAATCAGCAGTATGAACAGTACTTCCTCTTCCTACATTTAAAAGTATAGCTCCCTTTTTCATCTTACCAAATTTCTGTCCATCAAACAAGTTTTTTGTTTCTTTAGTTTCTGGTAAAGATAAGGCTACAATATCAAACTCATGAAGTATATCATCAAGCATGTCAAGTTGATATATATTTTGAAGATAATCAGGTATCTCGCTTTTATTTCTTCTTACTCCATATACCTTACTTCCAAGAGCATGCATTCTCATTGCAAACTCTCCTCCTATATCCCCCAAACCTACTACCAATGTTTTTGATCCATATATAGAAGTTACAGGACCTTCATCCTTCCACATATGATTTTTTTGGTTTTCAGCATAAAGATGCAGTTTTTTCTGTAAATTCAATACCATCCCCAGCATATGTTCTGCTATAGCAAGTCCATATGCTCCTGTAGCGTTGGTTAATATAGTTCCTTCTAAAAGGACTCCCTCTTCAGTATATTGATTAGCTCCTGCACTGTTTAGCTGCATCCATTTAAGATTTTTACTTCCTCTTACAGCGTCAACAGGTACATTACCTAAAATTATTTCTGCCTCTTGTACTATAGATCTTTCTGCTTTATCAGGTGTTATGTATATAACCTCAGCATCTGAAGCAATATTCTCTATTTTTCTCTTATGTTCCTCTTCTAATGGAATAGTAACCAATATTTTTCTTTTCATTTTTCCTCCTGAAAGCTCTTCTATGTACCTTTTACTTATAACTTTCCATAAACCTAAAAAAATAACCCTATATATATAATATTCGACTTATCAAAATATTTCAACTTTTTTATTAAATTTTTATAAAAAAGATATATTTTTTTCCAAAAACGGAAAATTTATGATATAATTCCTTGTAGAAAGTTCATATTTAGGAGGTACTTATATGCATCCAGTTTTATTTACTATAGGTGGATTCGAAATCCGTTTCTATGGTTTAATGTACGCACTATCTTTTTTTCTAGGAATAGAAATTGCAAAATATATGGCAAAAGAAAGAAATTTCAAAACAAATGTAATCGAAAATTATGCATTTGCAGCTATGGTGTCAGGTTTACTAGGTGGAAGGCTGTATTATGTTATGTTCAATCTAGATTATTACCTTTATCATCCATCTGAAATTCTTGCAACATGGCATGGCGGAATGGCTATACATGGTGGAATTATTGGTGGAATTATTGGTACTTTCATCTATGCTAAAATTAAAAAATTGAATCCTTTAACTTTGGGAGATTATGCAGCTGCTCCTCTTTTATTAGGTCAGGCTCTTGGTCGTTTTGGTAATTTCATGAATGGAGAAATACACGGGGTTCCTACTTTTACCCCTTGGAATATTATTTTCAGTATAAAGCCAAAATTTTATGAATGGTATTCTTATTATACTTCTCTTCCAGCAACTGACAAGATGGATTTTAAGACACTTGTTCCTTGGGGAATAGTATTCCCTACTTCATCACCAGCAGGGAGTGAATTTCCTAACATGGCGCTTCACCCAGCTATGTTATATGAGCTTATACTTAATTTTATTGGATTTCTTTTTATTTGGTTTGTTCTTAGAAAAAGAGAAAATAAAGCTCCTGGATATATGTGGTGGTATTATATTATAATATACAGCATAATCAGAATCTTTGTCAGCTTCTTTAGAGCTGAAGATCTTATGATTGCAAATATAAGAGCACCTCATCTTGTAAGTCTTATCCTTATCATCTTCTCAGTAATTATGATAAAGATTGGAGAAAATAAAGTAAAAAAATAAATTCTTCGAGATACATAGAAATAAAATTCAAAAAATATAAAAATAAAAATTAAATTAAAAGTGGATAATCAAAAGTTAGAGCAAATTTCTATCAATTAAATAGTTAGTAATTTTAACTATTATAATTATAGGTGTTATATTTTTACTTATGAATTATCCACTTTTTTAATGAGAATTATTTTCATATAAGCTAATCATTCTTATTAAAGTTATAATTTTTCTTACAAGCTAACTATTTTTTATTAAGATTATATTCTCTGGATAAGCTAAGTATTTCCTATTCAGATTATACTTTTTCTTACAAACTAACTATTTTTTATTAAGATTATATCCTCTGGATAAGCTAAGTATTTTTTACACTCAATATAAAAAGAACCCAGCCGTTCCGCTCAATATCATCATTAACATTGGATTGATTTTAAACTTTCTCAACAAAAATATAGAAACAAAAAATATTATTACTGCTAACATATTCACATTAGCTTTTCCAGCCTCTTCTATTTTTGATATCCCTCCAAAAGCTATCAATAATATTGTACTGGCAGATGAAGCTATCAGTCCTACGGATACTGCCCTCAACCCCTTGAGAACATTTAAGATGCTATCAGCTTTTCTATATTTATTAAAAAAATTATACAGCAATATAGATATTATAAAACCAGATATAACACACCCAAAAGTTGCTGTAATTGCTCCTGGTATTCCTGCTATTCTTATTCCTACAAATGTAGAAGTATTTACTGCCAGAGGACCTGGGGTCATTTGAGAAATAGTTATTATATCTGTAAATTCCTGAAAAGTCAGCCACTTATGAATATTTACAACCTGCTCCTGTATCAAGGGAATTGTAGCATACCCTCCCCCTATACTGAACAGCCCTATTTGCAGAAAGCTTATTAATAAAACTAAAATTAAACCCCACATATCTTTTCTCCTTTTTTCTTTTTTATCCACCCATCAATGAAACAAGCTGCTGAACATGTCAAAATTATAAAAATAACATTGATATGGAATATAAAGCTAGCTATAAATATTAAAGGTATAATAAATGTCATGAATTTTTGCCTTTCTTTAAAAATAGCCCTGCTCATATCTAAAACAATATCTACTATCAATGCTCCAACACCTGCTTCCATTCCCTTTAGTATTGAAGAAATCACTTGATTATCTCTAAACATCGTATAGTATATTGAAATTACTCCCAATATAATAAGGGGAGGAAATACTGCTGCAATACAGCTTATCACTGCTCCAATCATACCTGCTGTTTTGTAGCCTGATAATACTGATAGATTTACAGCTATTGCTCCTGGAGAAGATTGGGCTATTGCAGCCATATCCATCAGTTGTTCATTATCAAAAAATTTTTTCTTATCTACAAAGTATTTTTTTATCATTGGAATCACTACATACCCACCACCAAAAGTGAATGCACTTATAAAAAAATTTATTCCAAAAAGCCATATACATACCTTTACTTTATTATTTTTCATATTTCAGCTCCTTTTATTTTTATGCTCCACCTATTATATCAATTGATTTATAATAAATAAAATGTTATTATTTTATAAATATCATGATTTTTTAGTAATGATTAAAAAGGAGGAAAATTTTGAATATAAGACATCTATATATTTTTAAAGCTGTTTGTGAAGAGATGAATTTTACTAGAGCAGCAGAAAAACTATATATGACACAACCTGCTGTATCCCATGTAATAAATGATTTAGAAGAGGAAACAGGACACATCCTTTTTGACCGTATATCAAAAAAAATATATTTAACTGAGATGGGAAAGATATTTTTAAATAAAACTTTAAGAATTCTCGAATTATATGATGATTTAGAAAATAATTTTTACAGTTCTGAAAAAGATGTTCCTATATATATTGGTTCTTGTATCACAATAGGTAATTTCTGGCTTCCATCTATCATAAAAGAATTTAAAAAAAATTATCCTGAAACACCACTAAAAATAGAAATTGACAGTGCTGCTGCAATAGAAAAAAAGCTTTTAAATAATGACATAGATGTAGCCTTAATTGAAGGAGGAATACATAATGATTATCTCATTAAAACTGTTTTCTCTTCATATGAATTAAGTGTTATCTGTTCCAGTAACCACCCTTTTTCTAAAAAGAAATGTATATCTATAGAGGAATTTATAAAAGAAGATCTTTTATTAAGAGAAAAGGGAAGTGCCATAAGAGATTGTCTTGATAATGCTCTAGCTGGAAAAGATGTCTTTGCTGCTCCTTCATGGACAAGTACTAACTCACAGGCATTAATACAGGGAGTAAAAAACAATCTTGGAATAACTGTTCTCCCAGATATCTTAGTTGCAAATGAACTTGAAAGAAAAGAATTAAAAAAGCTTTTTATTAAAGATATAAATTTAAAAAACAATAATTACATCGTTTATCACAAGGATAAATTTATCTCTAATACTATGTCTGTCTTTATTGATTCAGTAAAAAAAATCAACTTAAAATAATTATGTGCCTTTCTACAAAGAGTAGTTTATTCTCAATATTATATCTACTCTTCATGAATCACTAAAAATTAGCTTATAAAAAAACTGCACTCTCTATCCTAGTTATCTAAGATTCTGAGTGCAGTACAAATTTCTAATTTTATTTTTATTTAAATTAATTATTTCCAGCTTGACATTCTTTTATCTAGATCTTCTTTTGCTTCATCTAGACCTTTCATCATACTTTCAAGAATTTCTTTTACAGTAGTTTTTTCATTTACCATAGCAGCAACTTGTCCTGCCATTACACTTCCATTGTCAATATCTCCATCAACAACAGCAAGTCTTAATCTACCTGTTCCCATTTGCTCAATCTCTTCCTTAGGAACTCCTTCTTTTTCTTTTTCTAATATTAATTTAGCAAATTTATTTTCAATAACTCTTACAGGGTGCCCAGTATAGTTCCCAGTTGATACAGTTGATCTATCTTTAGCTTTTATTATAGCTTGCTTATAATTTTCATGTATTGTACACTCTTCAGCTACTAAGAATTTAGTTCCTACTTGTATACCACAAGCTCCTAATGAAAGAGCTGCTAAAAATTGCTTTCCACCTGCTATTCCACCTGCTGCAATTACAGGTATATCAACTTTTTCTACCACTTGAGGTACTAGAGCCATAGTTGTTATACTTCCTATGTGTCCTCCACCTTCCATACCTTCAGCTATTACTGCATCTGCTCCGATTCTTTCCATTCTTTTAGCCAATGCTACTGAAGCTACTACTGGTAAAACTTTTATTCCTGCTGCCTTCAATTTTTCCATATAAGGCCCTGGATTTCCTGCTCCTGTTGTCACTACTTGGACTTTTTCTTCTATACAAATGTTGATTTGTTCCTCTACATCTGCCATCATAAGCATTAAGTTTACTCCAAATGGATTAGAAGTTATATCTTTAGCTTTTCTGATTTCCTGTCTCAAAATATCACAAGGCATTCCACCCCCAGCAATGATTCCCAGACCTCCCTCTTTAGAAACGTGCCCAGCAAGATTTCCATTAGCGATCCATGCCATTGCTCCTTGTATGATTGGATATTTGATTCCAAGTAGTTTACAGATCTTGTTATTACTCATAAATCCTCCTAAAATATAAATTATTCCTTGAATACTTTTTTAAATCTATCAAAAATTTCTTTAACTGAAAGAATTTCATTTATTTTCCACGCATCTCTTCCAGCAAAAAATATTCCTTCCTCGTAATTACCATCATGTGCTTTTACTAGTCTTTCATTTACACAAAATTTATATGTACATTTTTTCAAACATCTGTTGCATTGCTTTGGCGGTTCTGTAGTTTCATTTAAAACTTTTTTTACATAAGGAGAAACAATAGCATTAGCTGGCAGACCAGCAGAACTCATCATTTCAACTACATCTCCCTCTTTACAATTTATATACATTTGTTTAAAGAAATCATCTACTTCACATTCTTCAGCAGCTATAAATCTGCTTCCCATTTGAACACCATCAGCACCTAATGCAAGCATTCTTTCTGCATCTTCAGGAGTTATTACTCCTCCCGCACCAAAAACAGGGATAGATATGTTTTCAGCAATTTCTCCAACGATATCCCATGAATCTTTTTCTGTCCCTAAGTGTCCACCTGCATTTCCACCTTCAACAACAATAGCATCTGCTCCTAATTTTTGAGAAATTTTAGCTAATTTAAGAGACGATACTACTGGTATTATTTTAACTCCAGTTCCTTTAGCTACTTCAAATATATCTCTTGAGAATCCAGCACCAAATATGATAACATCAATTCCTGCCTCAATAGATGCATGTACAAGATCCATAAAATCAGTAGTAGCATACATGATATTTACACCTAATGCTCCACCTTTATTTACGATCATATCTTTTGCTCTTTTAATTTCTTTTTTTAGTTCATCTATTGATAATGCTGTTCCAGCTATTACTCCTATTCCACCTTCATTTGCAACCGCAGCAGCCAGCTTTGCCATTGATGCTCTGATTGCCATTCCACCTTGTATAATTGGGATGTCTATTTTTAAATCACCTATTGCTAACATTAACTTTACCTCCTAATATATAAATAATTATTTTCAATTATAACATATGTAATATTATTAGTAAAGTATTATATAACAGGTGTTTTTTTAAATTTCTTTTGCCCTTAGGTTTTTCCTTAATCTAAGGAAGTTCTCAAGGCTTTCAATTGATGAGTTTATTATATACTTTTCTGGAAAGTCAGTGTTATTTAATAGCCTTTTTGCCTGCTCAAAATTTCCTATATCATAAGAGATATGTGAGTCTGTTCCTAAAGAAATCATACATTCATGTTGTTTGCATAATTCCAGTATTTTTTGGCAGTTAGGTTCTGAACCTAATCTTGAAGATACTAAAGATGAGTTGTTGAGTTCTATAGCTATATTTTGCTCTTTAGCTTCTTTAACAACTGCTTCATAATCAATAGGAAATTGTGGATTACCTAAATGAACCATAATATCTATTTTCTGTTTTCTCATGATATTAAGTACTGCTCTAGTATTTTTTTCTTTGTTTCCTACTTCTCCATAAGCTTCTACTGGATGAAGTCCACAAAGAATTATGTCCATTACATCATACACTCTTTGATTTATATCAAAATTTCCACGATCATCTATTAGATTAGTTTCCACTCCTCTTAGTATTCTCATACCTTCTACCTCTCTAGGAATAACCTTCATATTTATCAAACTCCACCAATGAGGCGAATCTTGTAATGCTGGTCCGTGATTAGTTATTGCTATAACTTTCATTCCTTTTTTTAAAGCAGAATTTATATCTTCTTCTAATGTACTATAAGCATGTGGATTCACATTAGTATGTATATGCAAATCTATAAGATACGACATTACTCTCACTTCCTTTCGCTATATTATATCATAACTTCACTGGAGTTCAAAATAATTACAGTAGTTATATTTATAAATTTTAAATAAAAAGTCTCTTTTTTTTTATTCAACTTGTAAAAGTTCGAATTCAAGATAACAATAATCGAAAAATTTTTTTAAAAATTAATTTCCAAAAAATAAAAAAAGCTTGGCAAGTTCCTATCCTCCCGGGAGGCTTCCCTCCAAGTACTTTC
>ENA-ORNI01000192-ORNI01000192.1-human-gut-metagenome-genome-assembly--contig:-NODE-192-length-65219-cov-18.4117_pt1 | contig 65219 bp, 80 predicted proteins | sample MGYA00242118_ERZ509028 | MGnify/ENA primary metagenome ERZ509028 (study PRJEB26280, sample SAMEA2338755) | human gut metagenome | biome: human gut; feature: human-associated habitat; material: faeces...
CACATTGCCTGTTTTCTAATACCTATATAGATTATACCATTATCTTCTAATAAAATACACAACAAAAACTCCCCAGAACCGAAGCTCTGAGGAGTTGAAAAATCTTTTTTTGAAATTGTACGTCCCGAAACGTATAATTAACGTTTAGATAATTCCGACCCTTGAAAAATAAGGCTTTTCAAGGATTTTGTCAGTTACCCGTGTGTTACTCAAACTCCTCGGAGAGTTCTCCCGTTGTTTTATTATAACACACCCGCCCGGAACTTACACCTCAATGATGCGAACATGCTCCGGCTGACCGGACAGGAAAATTCCGTCGATAGTCTCAAGCATTTTCTTTCCCTCTACTGTGTGAATTGCCTTGATATAATACGACTGTCCTCTCACTGCACGTCCGCAGATGCTTTCATTGCCCCATGATGCAGAACGACGGAGATTCAGAGCACCATCACAATCAACGATCGCTCTTGTGGTCTTTTCCGGATAGATTGTGTCAGAATCGGACACCTGTTCCTCTGTTTTTCTTTCATCGTCTCCGGATGTCTCCTGCCCTGCTGCATCGTCTCCATCGCCGGAGGTCTGCTGTCCGTTCTCCTGCTCGCTATTTGCCCCATTCTGCCCGTTTTCCGGTTCTACTGGTGCATTTCCTCCAGTGCCTCCGTTTTCGTCGTCTGTGGACGTTCCTGCGTCGCCCTGCTGCCCCTCTGCATCCTTTTCATCGGTGAGGGTTGTTGCTGCTTTGAGTTCCTCTGCGGTCATCGTGCCTACCTTGTTCCCGTCTGCATTGTAGGTGTTCACGCTACCGTCGGGATTTGTCTCCAGTGCTCCCTCCGGAACATTGTCCGTGAGTGAGCCGATGACGTTTCCGTTTTCATCCCACACAACCAGTTCCTCGTTTTTTGCTGCTGCTTTCAACGCTCCCTCGATTGTCTTGTATTCCTTGCAGTCCTTTTTTTTGAACTCCGTTCCTTTGCCTAAATAGTATAACATGTTTTCGCCCTCCTCTGCTACTTTTTGAGATATTTGCTCGACGCAAATCCCACCACGTTTTTATATGCTACATACAACCACTTCACTCCGGACACATCCGTGTAATATCCATAACACTGACACGTCTCTCCGCTCTGCATTGTCGTCAAGACTTTCTTGTCTTTTCCTGTTCCTGCTCCCGACCGTAGATTCAACGCTCCTGCTCCCGTTACCTTGTACGTTCCTGCAAGGCTCTTGTTGAACCCTTTTGCGGTCTCCAGTTTCACGTTGCTATTGATTGGAACTGTCTGCGATGCACCTCCTCCGGATGCCTTTGCTCCATTGGTGAGGTTCGTCGCCACATGAGCACCATCGTTCAACAGAATGTCGCCCTCAAGCAAATACGCATCTGATGTCAGATATTTTTTATCTGTCAGCACCTCGAATCCTGCTGCCTTGAGTGCTGCCCGCAGGTTTCCGGTATAACATGCAGTGCTCACATTTTTCAGTTTCTCATTTTTCAGTCTATATCCTGCACCTTTTACGATTGCAGCAACACCGGACGAACAGTCAGCCTCGCACGGAACTGTGATTTGAGCAGGGTCGAAATTTGAATCCGCAAGGTTCGTCCAAAATGTTCCCCTGTGTGACTGACAATATCCGACCATATTGTTGACTGCTGCTGCCTTTGCCATCTGTGCAATAAGTTTTCTCGTTGCTGCATCCGGATGACGGAGAACGCATTTCCACGGTCTGTTATACCAGTTTATAACCTGCCACTCTGTTCCCGTCTGATCTCCGGCTTTTCCTCCGGAATATTTTCCTCTCTCGTCGTGTCCGCAATTTGAAATCATTTCTTTTCCTCCTTTTGTTTCTTATCTCCGGAATCATCTATCACTGACATAATGAATATAAAAGCCAGTATGAACGGAACTCCTATCCATATCACCGCCACCAATACCGACAAAATGAAAAATGTCAGTTTGACCATGATTCTGTCCTGTTTCGTTTCCTGTTCCTCGTAGTATTCCGGAAACAACTCTTTTTCCCGCTCCTCTTTTTCGGACTGCCTTTCAAGCATCCAAAAAATAACAAACGTCAAAACGAATGTAACTGCTGCCCCGATGATGTACACTGTCACCATCGTGCTCCAGTGCTGTGACATGAAAATCTCAATTTCACTCACTGCCCTCACCTGCCTCGTTCGCAATGAGTTTCTGCACCGCCTCATTGCTGTCAAGCATCGTTCTCATTTGCTCAAGAGCCTCGTCCACCATCATGCTGAACATGTCGAATGTGATGACCTTTGCAAGCCACTCAAACCTTGCCACAAACATGTCGTACACATACCGGAGTTTGAGTTTTCCTGTTCCTGCTCCTAGTTCCTTTTCTGCTTTTGTCACCGCATACAAGAGCCACTCTCTGACCTTGTTCAACTGCTTATCAGATGGCATTTTCGCAAAAGAATAAATTGCGTACCCGATAGAGCCTCCCACTGCTGCGATTGCCACGATAACAAACCAATTTTCAACGATGAATTTCATCCCTGCACCTCCTCATTATTGTCTGCATTGATGTCATCCGGTTCGTTCTCGTGCTGTTTTCCTGTATCTTTCTTTGTAACCGTCTTTACTGACTTAATGAGTGCCATCGCACCGCCCTCCACTGACAGGAATCGAAATACATTTTCTGTCAATGTTGATGGTTCAGCACCCACTCTCACAAACACTATAATCGCCACAACTGTGTAGATAAATGCTGCAAGAATCATACAGATAACAACACGATTCATGAACTGACCGGAGACTTTGTTTTTCCGCTTTGCTGCCCGCTGTTCTATCCGGTACAATTTTCTTTTATGCCGGAAATACATGCGACGCTCTGCGTTCGTCATCCTGCTTTTGTTCACTTGTTGCCTCCTTTATGTGGTTGATTCTTGCCTGTTCCCGCCCTCCTGTTATTGGTCGGTCTTAATATTCAAATTCATCCCGTCCAGTCTCTTGTGATACGATTTCAATGACTGCTCAACTATGAGAACCCTGTCGTGTAAATCCTGCACCTCTGCCCGTGTCTCTTTGTAGTCACGTTTGATGTCTTTGACATCGTCGGCAATGTTCTCCAGTTTTGTCATCATGAGTGTGTTCGCTGTCGCACGTTCCTCCGTCTCCTGCTCTGCATCCTTTTTGTCATTCCGCTTTTTATTGGAAATCCCGAAAAAGATTGCAAATGCGACGGAAATCCCGCTCAACAACAATGAGAGTTCAATCGTCACTCGGCTGCTCCTTTCCGAACGCTCCCACGTCGTCGGTGTCGCAGTATCGTCTCATGTGGTACTCAAGGACATCCAGTTTCCCGTCTGCCTCATTGACCATGTTCCGGAGTTCCTCTTTGACCCCCTCCTCCACTTTTGAGCGTTCAATCATTTCTTGCTGCTTTTTCACGATTCCGGACAACTCCTCCGTTATCTCACACAACCGTGATATTATTTCAAGCGGTGTCATTTTGCCTCACCACCGGAATATTTTTCTCCCGTGATGTATTCATATTCCTCCGCTGAAATACTTCCTTTTGTGACACGCTCTGCGATCTGTTCCTCGGTGAGAGTGCCTTTCTTGTACATTCTTTTCAGACTTTCGACAAGCATTTTCATATTAAATCAACCCCTCCTCAATCAACTGTTGTGTGTATTCGTCGATGACTGCATCTTTCTGAAACTGTGTCACGGATTCAACGATTCCTGTTGTGTTGGATGCAACAACCTCCTGCATGAGCGTCAATCTGTCATATTCCTCCCGTGACATTTCACGCTCCTCTCGCTGCCATCCGGTGATTTTCTTTCCGTCTGCATCCTCTTTCGTTGCTTTCTTGATATTGCGTCTCTGATATACCGTTGTCGGTGACGCTGTTGTGTCGAACTCCTCCGGCTGTTCTGCCTCCGTTCCGAACACTTCTCTCCATTCTTTCATGTTTTTCTCGCTCCTTTCGCTTTGAATGTTTGCTAACTATTTTCTTTAATTTCTTAACATTCACATAAGGCTTGACCCTTTGCAGGTACATGTCGTATGTGTCTGTATTGCTCAAGTAACCCATGTATGACAGAATTGCGGTTGCATCGTACCATGTGATTTTCTCTTTCTTTGCGACACGGTTGACTTTCCGTGTGCAACTCAACATGATGCTTTCCCGCAGAATCGTCTTGTCGTGATAGAACTGGAATCCCATGAAATCGAGTGGTCTCCCTTTTCTCTTTCCGGTCTTTTTCTCTGTGTAATCGAACCGGAACACCTGCCAGTTTCCTTTCATCTGCAAGTTGAACTTTTCTCTCAAGAATCTCTCAATCTCCTGCTGCATCCTGTGGAGTTCCTTTTTGTTCTTTCCGAACACCACCATATCATCCATATACCGGATATAATGCACCGCTTTCAACTGTTCTTTGATGAAATGGTCGAGAGGCTGCAACATGAAATTTGACAACCACTGCGATGTGTAAAACCCTAAAGGCAACCCGACCTCGCTCCCGTCAATTATCAGTTCGAGGATGTACAACATTCTCTCGTCTCTGATTTTCTTCTTGAGCCACGCTTTCAAGACATCATGGTCAACACTCTCGAAAAAGTGTCGAATATCCATCTTGAGAACATATTTGCAGTTCTTTTTGTCTCGCTGAATCCACCTCTCGATGTACCTTTTCCCATAATGAGCACCCCTGTTCGGTACGCTCCCACACGAGAACTCATACATCCCTTTCATGAAAATGTCATAACACGCAGAGACGACAATGTGGTGAATCACCTGCTCATAATTGTATCGAGGTTTCTCAATCATTCTCACTTTTCTGCTCGTTCCCTCGTTGATGCAGACTTTCCCGTGTCTTGATGGTTTCCATGCCTTTTCCGGATGCGGTACGTCGTACCCATCCGGTGCAGTGTTCTCAAGTTGCTCGACGACGTTCTTGACATGTCTCTGAATGTTGGTCGGCTCTAATATCACCGCAACGTCCGGACGCTCTGTCTTGCCCTTTGCTGCTTTATGAAATTTTTGCTCAACATTGCTATGTTCTAACATAGGCTTGTACAGGTTATTGACGGATTTATTTCCCATCTTTCTTATCACCTCAAGGTCTTTCTGATATTCTTACTCGACCCTGCCTGCATCGGTATCATTTCCACTGGTTAGGTGTATTTCAACACCCTGCGGTGTAGGAAAAAGGTGTGCTTTTGGTTAAATGCTCCATAATTTGATAAGATTGGCTCGCCACGATGTTCGTGTTCACGTTCGTCGCAGGGTTGTTCACATTCCAGTACGACAAACCGCACTTCGACCCGTTGCCACGGTTGCCACCGAACAGGGCAAGGACGCACACCGATTCCCCTGTCATGTCAAGGTCATCTTTTTGTCATGTCGGAGATTCTATCACAATTTTTTCTGTTTGTGTCGGATGTGCCTCCCGTTTCCATCATCGTGGAAAATCCTTATCATACCGGACACCTCGGAGGGTAAACCCTCCGAACCTCCCTTTTTATTGCGGGGGAGTATCTCCCCCGTTCCCCCTCGCTGCTTACGCAGCAGCAACAGGCGGTTTACAAGAAAGGCTCGCCACGACGTTCGGGATCACGAGCGTCGCAGGGTTGTGCACATACCAGCACGACAAACCGCACTTCGACCCGTTGCCACGGTAGCCACCGAACAGGGCAACTGCAACGATCGTATTGTTGAACCATAACCCATCACATTCGTATGTGGTCTCACTTCCGGATGCAACGGTCGAGATTCTTCCGATGTCGGATGCCATTTCCATTCTTGAACAGTAGCCTCCGGATGTTCCGGACGGTGTCAGTCCTGTGTTTGTATACCCCGCACCTGTTGAGTTGTACGGAGGAACTGCTTTCACATGATACACTCCGTTGATAAGCAGCAGACCTCTCAAACGTTTCCAGTAGTTCGCAAAGAAGTTCTCGCAGTAAAATACTTTGACTGCCTGTGTGGTCGATGTATAACCGAAAAACTGTCCTTTTCCGTTGAGTGTTCCGGTCTGCAAGAAATTGTCGGACTGACTGTTTCCGTTTCCAAACTTGCCTTGTGAGTTGGTGCTGCATGTAATCATCGTACACATTTCATACATGAGGTTGATTTCAGAAAATGACTGTTTATCCCATCTGTCACCGTTCTGCTTTGCTGCGGTCGTCTCCTGCTCGTCTGTCATGGACGCTGTCGGTGTGAGACCGGAGAGTGAACGCATCCTGTTGTTGACAACCGAACCCTCGTACATCGGGAAATATGTCACAGGCAGGACATTTCCGTCTGCGTCGGTGTGTGCGTATGCTTTGTATGTGTCATCGTACTGCTCCTCACAGAACACAACAAAATGATAATTGTTCTGTGTCCATCTCTTGACCCAAATCAGAGGAATCTCGGACATTGCATTTCCACCGTATGATGTTTTTGTGATGTCCGATGCTCCTCCGTTCAGCTTGAGAGCATGGTTTTCATGATTCAGTTCATAGTCAACCGTTCCGTCAGTTCTTACCATGACCGGACGGTTTTTCTTTACGAACCAAATATCTCCCCAGTCTCCATAATCGAACCCGCCTCCTGCGAAATTCATTCCTGCGGGTGTCATTCCAACCGCATCATAAAGATATTTGACACGGGTTGCCGGATTGCTGTCGAGGAGGTTGATTCTCATTCCGTATCTTTTCGGTTTTGCTTTTGCGTCCTCGATAATTTTCTTTGTGTTGGAAAGAATCTCCTGCGACGTGGATTCTTTCGCCATGAATATTCTGTCACCTGCTGCCATTATTCACTTGCCTCCTTTGTGATTTCCTCAAAATACAACGTACCGTTTGAGATACCCATTCGATACTTGATTTGTGTCGCATCGTCCTCCAGTTCGACAGTCGTTGCCAGTGCTTTCATTTCTGCAAGCAACTCCGTTCCCTTTTTGACCATGTCGTCATAGTACGTTTTTGCATCTTCGTCCATTCCGGTCTTGATTTCTCTGACCTCCTCGATGTCAAATGCGACAGGGAGGCTCATGAACTCGGTCGAACCGTTACCGATTCGGATGATTCTGTGACCGCTTGTCGTGGTTTCGAGACCCAGTTCTCCATCATCGAGAACCCTCTTGCTCTCCGTCCACTCTGCGGTCGTTCCCTTTTTCAGAGTGATTGTTGCTGTTGCCATTCTTTTTCACCTCTTTCTCAAATTGTGTGTGACGTTCCTGCGATGTACTTGTCATAATCGGTCGTGAACGGTGTTCCTCCCTTGACAAGCAGGAGGTCGGTTGATTTTGGTGTTCCTCCATCCACATTGATGTTGATGTCCGTCTCAAGTTCTCTGATGCGTTCATAATAGTCTTTGACTGCTTCCAGTATCGCATCAAGACCGGACTGACTGATGATGATTTTGTTTGCCTCCTCGGTCGCTGTCAGACATTTCTTTGTCTGCTCGATTGCTGCCTCCATCGCCTCGACACATTTTGCAATCGCCTTTGCGGTGTCATCCTCTCTCCGGCTCTCTTTGATTTCTCTTGCCTTTTCAGCAGCCTCTCTCAACCGCTCCTGTGCCTGTCTGACCGCCTCTGCTGCATCAATGGTGTTCTGTGTGTCCTGTGCGATTTGCAGAGCCTCTCTCGCTGCTGCAATGGTGTTCTCCAGTCTTGTATATTCTCCGGAGTGAATGATTTCCGATTCATCCCGCTGTGACGGAAAAATCTCCATCTCAAACGTCGCACTTGTCAGCAATGCACCATTTTGATACAACTGCACCTCACACAACGCTGTTCCGTGAACCTGCAACATGCCTCTTGTGAGAGGAATGAGAGCCTCATTTCCGGACTTTTCTCCATCGTTGTGAACGTGTGTCTTGTCCGGTTTGGTCATGTTGATAATGACCTCCACATTGTCCGGTATCTCATACACGACACCGTCCTCCATGAGCGTCACTCCGATGTACCGTGTTCCCATATCCATCTGTTTCGCTGCAACTGCAAAATGCTGTGTGTCTCCATACAAATCCACTTTGATGTGTCTAATGATTTCCAATTTTCTCACCTCCTCATGACAATTCTTGCTCGGTTCTCTGAACCTCCTCGAATGACAGTCTTGTGTTTGCCAGTTCGACCTTGTTCTTTTCTTTCGTCAACGGGTATTCATAGAATTTCACAATCCTGTGGCTCTCACGGATTCCCGTTGACTTGGAGATCAGCAGCACCGTGTCTCCCAGTGCTATACTGAGCACCTCTTTGTACTGTTCTTTTTTCTCCTCGTCCTGCACTGCCTCAACAAGATTGATGATTTCTGCTGTGTACGACCTGTATGGTTTGGAAAGTTCGTCCAGTTTCGCCTCCGCATCCTCTTTCAGTGATTCCGCATCCGTGTATCTTTCATCTTTCCACGTCATCGTTTTCACTTTCTTTGAATACTGGTGATTCTCAACATAATTTTTCCCGTCGATATTCAGCATCAATCCATCTTTCCCTATCGGAATGAGCCTTGTTGCAAAGTCGTATGAGTTTGACTGCACCTGCAACCGCTTGAGGTTCAGACGTTCAATGAAATATGCTCCTCTGTCCTCTCCGTATTTCTCATATACCGAAATTCCCTTGTTCAGAGAATCGAACACCATCTCGCATCTATACGTTGTAATTGCCTGTTGAGCGACATCCCATGCAGAACAGTTCTGCTCTATCCGGATTGTTCTCTTTTTGGAAACATCGCACCGGATGACTTTCCATCCAGTTCCGTCGATTGCCTCTGTTAGACATTCATCGACCGTCTTTTCCACAGTCTCGAATCCCTGCGGATATTGTTTGCCCTCCAGTTCCTCGACGTTCAATGTTCCGGTGCATTTGTACCATTCCCCGCTCGGCTCGACCTGCTTGATAACAAATTCGTCCGTGTCGGTTCTGATATATCCCTCCTCTTTGATGTCCGCTGCATACCTGTTTGTCTTTCGGAACTCGAATGTGATTTCCTTATCTCCAGTCTTGAGAGTGCTTGTGATGCACGTTTCTTTTATTCCGGATAAAATACACACCTTTTCGTGTGAATCATTGTACAAATCCATCTGACCGCCTCCTATAACCACATAGGTTTATACTGCAATGTGACAAGTGCGTTATTGTCAGAGAAAATGAGATGATGTTCCTTTTCCTGCCCTGTTGTGAGATACGGAAATTCCATCAATGACACATCCTTGAACTTGTTCTCTCCGTCCATCGTTGCGAATCCTGTTTCTCCGTCAATGATGACGGTTGCTCCTCTCGGAATCGTGTCGATAATAATTTCACCGCAGGAAAGACCGTTGATTCTTAACTGCTCAATGTACTCCGTTGCTGTGATTGTCAGTCTGCACGGTGTCGCCCTGTTTCCCTGTGCCTCAAATATTGCCTCATACGCTCCCTGCCAGTTCAAACTCACTTCGTCGCTGAACCAATACCCCGTGAATTTGAACTCTGCTGTGTACCGTGTTTTCGTTATTGTCTTGCTCAACGAGTTCCCCGTCATATATGCCTTAAAATGGCGACTGTACCCGTCCAGTGTAAGGACAACACCTTTCTGCAACTCTGCATTGAAATCACTGACATGTTTTTGAACCTCGTCTCTGTCTTTTCCTCTGAACAGGACTGTCACTGTCAGTCCGGACAATGGTGTGTATGTTTCGGATTCCGACGGTATCAATGCCCCGTCGAACATCTCCACCGTCACCCCCGTCTGTGGAGGCTCGAAATCAACTGTCAACTGCTTTGCATCGAATGACCGAATGTCTATGCTGTCAATTTTCATGTCCTCACCTCCGTTTTTTTGTTGCTATTGCAAGATTATCACTGACCTTTTCGGTCGTTCTGCTTGCCACTTCGTCTCCGTCAATATAGTTGTGAACCTCGATAAAAGCGTTCACATTCTGATTGATCGCTTTCAGCTTTCGGTCAAGCATTGAGTTCAATTCTGTGTAGAACTCTGCAAGTGGCAAGATTGCCTCTGCTCCTGCCTCTCCTCCGACCATGAGCCTCGTTCCATTCATTCCGAACACTGTCGGACTTGTCATGATTCCTCCTGTTTTGTACCATTCAACACCGAATGACGGTACAGATGGAGGGTTCAGACTGAACGAACCGGATATACTAAAATGTGGCATTTTCAAATGTGGCAATGACCACTCAAAATTGAAAAATCCCTTGATTCTGTCGATAGCATTTGAGACCGCTGTCTTTGCGGATTCCATCTTTTCGCTGAATTTTGCTCGTATGCTCTCCATGACTGAACCGACCGTTGAAAGAGCACCGTTCAATTTTGTCGAGAAAGATGACTTAATGCTGTCGAGTTTTCCACCTGTCAACGTGTTCGCTGTGGACATGAGTGAGTTCATCGTGTCCTTGATGCCCGTGAATGTAGCCGACACAATTCCTTTCATGCCCCCGCCTTTTTCGTTATAGGCAGATTTCATATTTTCCAGTTTTGTGGAAACATTGGTCTTTGCGGTCTCCATGAGATTCGTCGCTGTGTCCTTGATGTTTGTAAACCTCGTTGACCATCCCTGTTTTACGCTCTCGACCTTGTTTGTAAAATCGTTCTTGAGTGACAGGAGTTTGTTGCTCGCATCTGTGTTCCACTGCTGCATCGTCGTTGAAATCGTCGATTTCATGTGAGACCATCCGGTTGACACATAGGACTGTATTCCGGAAATCTTCGTCGTGAAATCGGTTCTGATTTCCGTCAGTTTATTTGATGCGTTTGTTTTCCACTCGGTCATCTTGGATGTGACCGTCGTTTTCATATTCTCCCAACCCTCGGAGACTTTCGTCTTGATTTCCGATGTCTTTTCGGAGAATTTTGTCTTGATTTCTGTCAGTTTTCCTCCCGACAGATTATCAACGAACGTGAATCCGGCTGTGTAATAGCCTTTGATTCCCTCCCATCCTGCTGCAACTACTCCTTTAATACCGCCCCCGTTTTCCTCATAGGCGGTTTTCATGTTCCCCAGTTTCTCCTTTGCGGTGTCAACTGCTGCCCCCATGAACTTTGTGACAGTATTTTTCACCGCTGAAAACGTCTTTGTCGCTGCTTGTCCGACTGCACTATTCGCAACCGAATCTTTTATCTCGTTCACCTTATTCGTGACCGCCTCTTTTGCTTTCGAGAACGCTCCCGTTATGGTTTCCTTGATTGCGTTGAATTTCTCCTTGACGTTACTCCACAACTCGGATAATTTTTCTTTGACCTTATCCCAGTTTTTATATAAAGCGATTCCTGCTGCGATCAGTCCTGCAATCAGTGTCACAATTAAAATAATCGGACACAGATTCATGACTGCATTGAGGGCGGTCTGTGCCACCGTCATTCCTCCAGTCACTCCGGTCGCTGTCGCTGTTGCTGCGGTATGTGCTGCCTCCGCTGCTGCCCCTGCTGTGTCTGCCGCTGTTCCTGCTGCGGTTGCTGCTGTCTTGGCTGTTATCTTTGCGATGATTCCTCCGACAAACGATGCAAACTGTTGACCTGTTTTCACCGTCGTCGATATTCCCTGTGCTACTTTTCCGAATCCGATTGCTAAAGGACCCACCGCAGCCACCACAAGACCGACCTTGATGATTGTCTGCTGTTGCCCCTCGTCAAGAGAGGTGAACCACTTTGTCAGTTCTTGAATCTTTGTCGTCACCTTTTCGATGACTGGTGCTGCTGCGGTCTGTGCTGTTGTCGCCAGTGTTGACAATGCCAGTTTTGCATTGTTCATCGCTATTGTTGCATTATCAATCGGGTCGAGTGTTCCGTTGTATGTGTCCTCGACCGTCGTTCCATATTCCGACATTGAGGATGACAGGCTTGTGAGGTCAATTCTGTTCTCTCGGATTGCTGTCGCCATTTCAGCAGCACCCTTTTTTCCGAACAGTTCTGTCGCAATCTGTAAAGCCTCTGTGTCCGTCTTTGCGTTCTTAATGCTGCCGATTGTCTCCTCCAGTGCGACATCCATCGACTTTCCCTCGGCTGTTGCGTTCTGCAATGCCTTTTTCAGTCCTGCCAGTGCTGTCGTAGAATCAACACCGTTCGCATCGAATTGAGCCATCAAATTGATTGCTTGTGGTAATGACAACCCCATCTCTTTGAACGCTGAATTGTTATCCAGTACATAACTTTCGAGTTTGTCAACGGAAATTCCTGTCTCCTGTGCTTTTGATGTCAGCAATCCCAACAGATTCCCCGTCTGTGATGTGTCTATGTTCCACGCTTTCATGATTTTGTCCACTTGGTCAACAGACTGTGTCACATTCGTTCCGTTTATGCTCGAAAACTGAATGAATTGCGTTGACAGGCTCTCCAGTTCCTCTCCTGTCGAATGAAATCTCGTGTTTACTTCACCGATAGCCTCTCCGACCGTTGACATGTCCTCCGGCATACTTCCGAAAACATTGTCCGCAGATGCGGTCAATCCCTCCAGTGCCTCTCCGGTCGCTCCGGTCTTTGTCACTATCGTGTCATATCCCTCGTCGAGTTCCTTGAACGCTGCGATTGATGCTGCTCCTATTGCAGCAATTCCCGCAGAAACGACGGACATTTTCTTTCCGAAACTCTCCATCTTTTGTCCTGCTTTGTCACAACCGCTTGCAAATTCATTCAGTTTATGATTTTTCAGTTCCTTGTTTACTTTTTCGAGTTCAGATTCCATCTCGACGAGTGATGCTTTTGATGCGTTCGTCTTTGTGGTCTGATTTGCAAGAGCAGTCTCCGTCTTTCCGATTGCTGTCTCGTTTGCCTTAAATTCCTGCTCCAGTTTGTCGAGTTCCTCTTTCAGTGCCTTTGACTGCTCTGAATTTGCTCCGGTCGCCTTTGTTGAATCCTCATAGGCTTTCTTTGCTGCCTCGACCTTTGTTTTCAATTCCTCCTGCTTTGTCTTTTGGTCTGAAAGTTTCTGTGTGAGTTTTGCTTGTTGCTCACTGTTTAATTGAACGATATTCTTTTGCAGAGTGATTTTTTGAGTGAGGCTCTCGGCTTTCGCCTTGAGTTGGTCTGCTGCCGAACCGAACGCTTTTGCTTGCGTCTGTGCCAGTTTGAACTCACTGGATAACACTTTCATCTGTGACGCAGCGGATTTCATTTGTGACTGATAATCAGACGAATTTGCTGAAATCTTCACGCTTGTATGTGCCATCGGTTCTCCTCCTCTCTGTGTTATGTGTTCTCGTTCACCGTTTCAAGTTCAAATTTCAGATATTTCAGCAGTTCAATGATATTTTCTTTCATGCACTGCCCGTATGATTCCCGCATGAGCCGAATCGCAATTTTTGTCACACGGTCAACGATTTCTCCGCATATCTTCCATGTGTTCTGTTCTTCCTGCTCCTCGTCCTCATACCCATTCTCACGGTCATATTCGTCGAACGCAGATGTCTCTCTTTCGATTGGCTCTGTCTCGACAATGTTCAGCAACGCATCGGAAACAATATCCTGCATGATGAAATGAATCCCCTTTGATGCTGTCAGAAATTCAATGACATCCACCTCACCCAGTTCATCGAGAGACATCCTGTTTCCGAATATCTCTTGAATAATTCTTTTGTTGAAAAACAGTGCATCCGTTATTTTGTCCGAACCGTTTTTCTCCATGAGTGCAGCATATTTCTTGTACTGCTCAACCGTTATGTTATTGATGAATACTTTTCCTGTGCTGCAAGTGATTGTTATTTCCGGAATCACTTGCCACTCTGAAAATTTTTCATCATCTTGTCCATTCTCTTGTTCATTTCCTCTGCGATTCCCATGTCAATCATGTTGAACTCGATGACGATTCCTGCTGCATCCAGTCCGCTCTCTGCGTCCTTTAACTCGTCAACCGTGAACTGATTTCCGTATGCTTTGCAGATGAACAACATCATCGCCTCAATTTCCTGTCGTGAGTATCTTTTTGACGCTCTCTCGGATGTCGCAGCGTCAATCTGTTCTGCAAGTTCGAGATATTCCATGTATGTGTCCGCAGACATTTTCTCCATTTTGAACTCTTTATGATTCACGATAATTTTTCTATTCATTGAATTATCCTCCTGTTATATCCTCTCTTGTTTTACGCTGCTGCGTCCGGTGCTTCCTGCACTTTTGAGAACCAGTCTTTGATTGCTGTTGCTGCATCCGTGTCCTCTGCTACAAGGTTGGATTCATCAACAGATACCTCATACAGATTGTCGATGCTACGCTCGTAGAAACTGCCCTTGATGCTCTTGGTTGTAGGTGACAGTTTTCCCTCTTTAGTGCTTGCCTCCTCGCTGATACCCTCTGCAAACTTTCCGACATAAAGCCACTTGAACTCATATTTCCCGTTGAGTTTTCTTTCTCTCCATCCGACAGCGACCTCCGGTGCTCTGTCGTCAGATGACTTTCTCAAGAATCCTTTCTCGTACAACTGCCCGAACAGAATCACTCTGTCCTGCGGTGCAAGAGCATTGATCTCCAGTTCGACATCTGTTCCCTCGTATGAGGTGATGACCTCCTCGGTGTTATCGTCGGAGTAGATTTTCTCACTTGTCCACTTTTCATCAATTTTCGCTTTGATTGCCCTCGCTAATTTCACCGGAGTTCCGGCTGTGTATGCTGTTGCAGTATTGCTCTGCACCAGTGCGATGTAGAAATCTTTCAGACCGCAAGTTCTACTCCTTACAATCTGCTGTGTGGTTTCATTTACCTGTGTTACTGTTTCGCTCATGATTTTTCCTCGCTTTCATAATATTTTGTGAATCGCTGTGCTTTCATATAGATTCCATCTTCCGGTTTTGAATCGTCTCCGTTTCTCCCCTCGAATGAGAACCCATTCTCTTTCATGAGAGACTTGATTTCCCTTGCCAGTTCCACCTCGTCCTCCTTTGAGAAAATGGTGATTTGCAAGGAAAGTGTCACTCCCTCCGCATCATCATCCGAAAAATTGTCATCGGTTTCGCCCAAATCCCACAATGTCACATGACATTTGTTGAGGTCTTTGTCATACCACCCCTGCATCACGGTGATTCCTCTGTCCTCTATCGGCTTGAGTGCGTCTGATGCGTCTTTTATAATGTCCGGACTGCTGTCCATGCTTATCACCCCACTGTCCTGTCTAAATACGCTTGATATTCCTGTTCTGCTATCTTTTGCAGTTCTGCATCTGCCTCCCTGCCTGTTGCATATATGAACTCTTGTGGCGGTCTGTAAATCGTTCCCCAGTTAATAAAACGGACGTAGAAATGACCGCCCTCGTCCTGTGTGTTCTTTTCCCATCCGACATCTGCTGTCGCTCCCGTACCGTTCACCTTTACTTTCCCGATAGGGATTTCATCTGCTGCATGTGCGGACACGGATGATTTTGAACCGAACCCTCGCCCACTTTTTTTGATGTCCTTTGACTTTGGGATTTTTCCGGACATGATTCTCTGTACAACTGGTTCACCTTTTTCAGCGATCGTTTTATTTACCTGTGCAATATCTTCATCCGATGCAGCACTTTCAAACGCTTTCACCAGTTCCTCCAGTCCTTTGAACTCCATGTCAATTTTCATGTCCTCACCTCCGTGTCAGAATGTGACACCTATGCAACCGCACGACATTTCACAAGCACCCATCCGTTATCTGTGAACATCGGTGATGCGTCATAGATGTCGAATCGTGTTCCGTCATACTCTGCATAGAACTCTTTCATTTTCTTTCTGACCTCTTTCATCCGCTTGCAATTCCGAACCTTGAAAACAATGGTGTTCTCAAGACCTGCTTGCAGTGCTGTGTATTTCTCATTTGTTCCCAAACTCTGAACATCGCACCAACACTCATAAAACACCTCTGTTGTCGGTTCTTTCCTGCCCGCCTTGATTTCTGTGGTCACTCTGATTATTTTCACCCGTCCGGTCATTCACTGCTCCCTCCATACTTTTCATTGAGTAGCATGGTTGAGACCGCATTTGTGAGTTGCTGTGTACCGTTCTGATACTTCTCCCTGTGGTCGTACAATTCCTTGACGAAAGAATATACAAGCAATCTCTGACGGGCGGTCAAATTGTATGGGTCGAAATTCGGAATCAGTTCCATCAACTCCTCTGATGCAATCGCCTCAACCATAGTCTCGACAATGTCCTTGTCGTCGTCATAGTCGATGTGATTGTATTTCATGCAGTCCTCAACCAGTTTGTCTCTATACTCTTTCTTTTCCTCGTCCGTCATTTCATTCACCTTCTTTCAATCACAGGGCGGGTGTTCCCGCCCTGCTGCATTTCTTATCCCTGCACAACTTCCGTGATGTTGCCTTTGATGATTGCTCCATCATCAACAGGCTGCACGTCAAAACGGTCACGAACCTTGATTCCGGTCATGTCTTTCTCCCACAAACCTGCTGCCTTGTCGTTCATGTCGATGGTGATGACATTTCTGTCAAATAATGTGATAGCCTCTTTTAAGTCGCCCATATACACAGGATGCTTGTATGCGGACACCTTTGCATCGACTGTCGTTTCCTGCTCCTGTCCTTTGCAAGTTACAACATACTTTCCTTTCACGACTTTCCATGCTGTCACGTCGGACGTTGCGGATGCGTCGATTGCTGTGGTTGTTCCGTCGATTGCTAATTTGCTGCCGGAGATTGTGAACGCAGGTGAGTACACAGGTTCAGATTTCACAGTCCTGTTTGACACCTTGACAATCGGATATTTACCGAACAACATCATCTGTGTCGGCTGTGTAGGATTCGGCTGCAAAATATACTTTCCGTCCTTATCCTTTAACTTGTCGAGGTAGTTGTACCCGTTCTGATTTGCGATGACCATTGCTCCTGTTGTAATAGCAGGGTCGAGACCCACGTTGAACACGTCCTTGAGACTGTCGATTGTGGAAATCACAACCTCTTTCCCCTTTGTCATCTCGTCCGCAACCTTGAGAATCATCGCATTTCTCGTCGCCTTTGTTTTCTTGGCAATCCACTTGTTGATGTATGCCATGACATTGGCTGCGGTGTCCTCAAACAGTTCTGCGGTGATTTTTAAGATGCCACCCTTTTTCTTGATTGCATACACAATCTTTTTGAACTTCGGCTCATCCATGTCGGGGAAATCTGCCTCCTCGTCCACATTATCAAACGGGGTGGAATCTGCATCGACCTCAATGTTTCTCGAACCGCTCTTTGTGGTTACTCCCTCAACATTGACATACTGCTCCAGATTATCCTCTGAACGTCTTAACTCGATGATGTCTGTTCTGATGTCCTCCGGAACGGTGACACCGATACCCATTTCATCATCGTCTCCCTTTGTGGTGTCTGTGCTTAACGCATCCTTGTACACCTTGACATCTCCCTCGTCCGGTTCTCTCTTTAAGAATCCACACTTGACGATATTGACGAACGCTTTCACGAGGTTTTTCTTGTCCGCTTTTCCCCCGATGGTCTTTGCTGCTCCCGTCGCCACCTTGCCCTCGATCTCCTCATGTTCCTCCTCGTCCAAATCAAACAGGAGGTCAAACTTTTCCTGTAACTCTTTGAGTTCATCTTTTGCCTCTCTTGCCTTGTCGAGTTTTCCATCTTTCACAAGGCTCTTGACCTCATTCTTTTTGTCGTTGATTGCTTTCAACAGTTTCTGCATTTCCTTGTTCATGAATCATGTCCTCTCTTTCTTAAATTCCATACATGTCGAGGTCTGCAAGAATATCCTGCTTTTCTGCCTCGATTCTCTGTTTCTCTGCCTCTGCTGCTGCGTTGTTCCTGTTCTCCAGTTCTGCAAGCACCGCATTGACAATGTCCTTTGTGTCCGTTCCTTTGATGTTCTCCGGAACGTGACTGTATTTTTCAAAATAGTCGGATGCACATGCTGCGACTGCTGCCTTGTCATCAATCTCAACGTCGAAATACTCTGCCAGTTCCGCACCGCTGAACCACTTTTCTTTCGCCATGAAAGACTTGATTTTGTCTCTTGTCACACCCTCTTTCATGTGTTCCTCGTAGACATCAAGAATTGAATCTTCGCATAAATCAAGTTGTTTGATGACCTCTTTGAAATCATCTGCGTTTCCCCATGCCATACATAAAGGCTTGTGAATCATTGCTTGTGCTCCTGTTGCAAAATGCAATTCATCACATGCGAACATGATGACTGATGCGATAGATGCTGCCATTCCGTCAACATATCCGACCTTGTGTCCGGAGTATCGTTTCAACTGGTTATAGATTGCCAGTCCTGCGAATACATCCCCGCCACCGGAATTGAAATAGATGTCAATGTCCTCGTAGCCATCTAACTGATTGAGAAAATCTGCAATGTCCTGCGGACATCTGTCCTCCTCGTACCACATGGATTCCCATGTCGCTGATACAATGTCACCGTAGAAATACAAGGAACATCTGCTCTGTTCCTCGTCCTGCTCTAAATCTAAATAGCCGACATTTTCAACTTTTCCGCTGCGTTTATTTTTCTTTGTGAAATCAAAACGTCTTTTCTTTGCCATGATTATTCACCTCCCTCCTGTTCATCCTCGTCCTCTGCCTCGTCGGTTTCGTCCGGTTGGTCTGTGTCCGGCTGCTCTGTGTCCGGCTCTGTTTCTTCCGGTTGCTCCGGTTTCTCGGTTTCATCCGGTTCGGATGCACCTTTCAAATATGCTGCTCCCGCCATTGTTAGCGGAACGATACTGCCATTCGCAAGTAATGTGTCGCCACCCTCTCCATCGGGCAGGTCAAGTTTACGTCGTGCCTCATTCGGTTTCATAATTGAGCCACTGACACCATTTTTCAGATATTCCATTTGTGTCTTTGAATCCGTTCGGAAAAGAACTTTTTCGTTATATTTGTAATAAAAACCGTCATCCTGTTCCTCGTCTGTCAGCGTTTTGTAGTTGATTTCCTCCTCGTACTGCTTTATAACAAACAACTCGGTGTCAACATAAAATGACAACTGCTGCAATTCGCTGTTCGCATAGGATGACTTTGAATAGTCGTTGATTTGATTCGGTTTCACACCGAACGCTGCTGCGATCTGCAATGCAGTGTATTTTTTTAACTCAAAAAATTGTGAATCCGACAGCTTGATGTCAAGAGGTGTCAATTTCATCCCTAAAGGTACGGGGATGATTTTTCCTGTGTTTCTCGCTCCGCTGCCGAAATCCTCAAACGATTTCACGAGTGCCTCTTTTGCTTTATCATTCAACTCTCCCGTGTATTCAAGCGTCGCTTTCGCTGTCAATCCGCTTTCATACAAGCTGTTCATGTACCTCTGTGATGCCGATGCTCCGGAGATTGTGTCACGGAGAATCTGCTGCACTGGTAAACCTGTCACACCGTCAAAACTGAATGATGTTTTGAAGTGCATGACCTCACTCGTGTCAAATACATACTGACTTCCGGATGTCGGGTCTGTGTAGACATACCACAAGCGTCCTTTTCCTGCGAATATGCCTGCATCATCCACAACAATCTGAACACAATTCGACTGCATCACCCACAGGTCAAGAATTTTGACCTCTCCTCCGTATTTCTTCCGGATGAATTTCTTTCTCATGTACACATAAGCGTTCCCGTAGTGATTGCGGTTGATTTCCACTGTGTTCCAAAATACCGTCGGTGTCATGAACGGGTTCGGTCTCTTGGTCAGCAGTCTCGACGTGTCCGTCTGTTCTGCCTCAATGATTCCTTTGTCCGTTCTCTGATAATATTTGATAGGCATTTTCGCAAGAGTTTCCGACAGCATCTTGAGACATGTGAAATATGTCACCTCTGATGTTGTCTTTCTCCTCCTGCTCAAACCCATACTCTCAAGGAATGACGGTGAGTTGAGCGTCATCACCCCGCCTGTCAGTTCCGTTGAATCACTGACCTCCGGTGCAGTTTCACCTTTCCACCAGTTCATCAAACTGTTTGCTATTTTTCTAAATGGGTTCATTCTTTCTCACCGCCTTTCCCCATGTATTTCTCATACATTTCAAGCCATTCATTCACAACCTCATTTGTGTCCGGCTTATACTCCTCTTTCATTGCTGCTTTCCATGCGTCAATGATTGCGTCAATCGGGTCGATTCTGTCCTCGTCGAGTGCCTTGTCGATTTTGATTTCACCGTAACTGTTCGAGATAGTCTTTGCGTTTGCAATCGACCACGTCAGCAGTTCATCGAACGGAACAACCTTTCCTTTTCCGACTTCTGTTCCCTCAATCACGACGTTTCCTGCTTTTATCTCCAGTCTGAAATCAACTGTTGCGTCATTGAGTTCCTTTGCTGTCTGTGTAATTGCCACAGAATCGAATCCCAGTGCCTCAAGGTCTGACAGGAACGCAGATGCGTTGTGTGGGTCATAACACACAAGTTGAGGTTTCAAATCATTCTGTTTGATTAAATCCTCAAGGTACTTGATGATGTACTTGTAATCTGTCTTTATTCCTCCCAGTGTCTCCGTGACTGTCACGAGACCTTTTGAAATCCATACATCATACGGAACTTTGTCCGTCTTGATATGCTCGTCCACTCTGCTCGCAGGTATGAATGAGTGAGTATGCACAAAATACTTTTTCACACCGTCAACCATGTACGGGATGACGATTGCGATGGATGTCAAGTCGCCTCCGGACGACAGGTCAACTCCGACATAGCATTTTGAGCCTCTGAAATCCTTGAGCGTTCGCAATGCTGCACATCGTTTCCAGTCTTTAATGTCCTTGATGTACAGTGCGTTTGACCACTGCATCCACATGTTTAACTGCTTAACGAGGAAATCTCGCAAATCCTCCCCGCCCATATCACGGGCAGTATTCGCAACCGGAACGAGATTCTCCAGTGCATCCTCGTCATATTCGAGAATCGGGTTTGCTTTTATCCAGTTCTCCTTTTTGTATAGGTCATCCGCTGTGTCCAACTGTGCTATATACACGAACTGACTGTCGTTCTCAAACACACCTTTCAGCAGATTGCAGCAATACTCATATAACTTGTAGCAAGGCGATTTCAAATCGAACCCCGCTGTCGTTATGACGGAGATCAGTGCGGATTTTAATTTCTTGATACCTCCCTCAAGCAGTTTGTACATCTGATTTGTCTTGTGAGCGTGGTATTCGTCAACGATTCCCAAATATGCACGGTGTCCGTCCAGTGACTTGGTGTCTCCGGATAATGCCTTGATTTTCGAATGTGTACAGAGACAATCTATCGTGTGATTATGCTCATGCACCTTGAACCACTCCGACAAATCCTCGTCTGAATTGATGAATTTTACAATTTCATCAAAAACAACGTTCGCTTGGTCTTGTTTTGTCGCAGTACAAAAGATTTTTCCGTATTTGTACCCGTCAAAATTGCCATAGTAACACGCTAAAATACCATTGATGAACGACTTTCCGTTCTGTCTGCCTAACTGTACATAGGACGTTCTGAACCGTCTGTGACCCTTTTCTTTTGTCCTCCACCCATTCAGAGACCCTAAAATGAAACACTGGAACGGGTACGCTGTCACATTTTCCTGTTCGTCACCCTCTGCGATTGTCAATTCTTCCGCAAAATTGATGATTTCCTCGGACTTTTCAACGTCGAAATAATATTTGTATGGTGCTGCTTTCGCTTTTTCGAGGTCGTCAAGATGCCTTTGACATGCCAGTCTGACATATTCACCTGCAATGATGACACCTGCAACGACATCAAGAGCGTATTGTGTGCAACGGTCGGTCACTGTTGCCCCTGCTGCCATTTATGAACTCGCATACTTGGCGAATTTGTTCTCCGGTTTTGTTTCCTTTGCTTTCGGAACTACCAACCGACACCGACTGCTGACCGTCATTCCGAAATCCGATGCCCCCTGCCGACATTGTTTCATGCAGCGGTCTTGTATAATCATGAGACGCTCCCTCTCACCGTTCACAACCTCCCGTGTTCCGACCTGTACACGTTCCTGTTCTCCTGTGTCCGGATTCTCTCGCATCTCATAGACCGGAACATCGACCATCAACGGAGTTTCTCTGATTTTGTCCGTTATCTCGATGTATTGGTCTTGTGCAATCAGTAATCTCGCCAGTGCATCACAATCCACGTTCGCAATGAGTTTGATTGCAAGCAGTTCTTTTGACAATTTCCGGAATTTCTTCTTTTGTTCCGGTGTCAAATATGCCGGAGGCTTGACTTTGTCGTTTGGGGCGACCACCTCCGCATTTTTTCTCGCCTCAATCTCTGCTTTTGTGAGGTGTTTTTTTCCTTTCATGACCACCAAATCGGTCGGTTGTCTCTGTCCTGCCATGCAGCATCAACCCCCTTTCCGTCCAGTGTTCACGAGTTTCGTGTCACATTCTGACACCTTTTCGTCACTCCCCTGTGTCTTGATTTTCTCGTGGGGAGTTTTCTCCAAAGAAAAGAGGGGGTGCGACTAAGAAACGGTCACATAAAACTTTTTCATATCCCCCTGCCTCTTTGAAATGGTAATCAATCAGCGACCTCAACTGTGTCTGTGTTGCTTTCATGCTTGCATTGCTCTGCTTATATAAAGCAGTGATTGTGTTGTGTGTCTTATGGTTGAGAGGTATGAGGTTGAACGGATTCAAACGCTGTTCCCAGTCGTCCTCAAGTTCAATGATATGGTGAACCGGATTGCATGTGAGCAACTCATGCTCGACATATAATGCATATATATCTACGTTGTCATAGACCTCAATGATACGCTCTCGCATCGCCCGCCATTCCTTTGATACATAGAACTCTGCTGCTCTCTCGTCTCGCCGTGTGTTGTTATATATCATGTGTCTCGACTGTTGCCGTTGTTCACATTCCTCGCACATCTTCATTGACTGCGGAATCAACTTCCCACACCTGCATGATTTCAATAGCATCTGTGTTCTCCTCTCTTGCTGTGTTCTCCTGCTGTGTTATCCACAAGAGGCGGGCAGTTATGCACATGACTGTGTATATCCCACCCGCATATAACAGGAGGGCAAACAGGCAAGAAAAAAGCGACTGCATATCTGCAATCGCTCGTCTCAACTGTTCACGCTAACATATTATCACGTTTATTTTGTCTTTTGTTCACCCACTTTTTACCCCTGTTTTCACCCTCATTTCACCCTGTTTTCACTCCGTTTTTATCATTTTCAATCGCTTTTGCACCGAATAACTTGATTGACAACCGCTGAATCATCACCCTGCACCACTTTTTCGGTGAGTTGCGTCCGCATCCTGTCTCCCTCACTATATCCTCGTATGACATGCCCTTTATATAGACCGCCTCAAGAGCGTCGTATTTGTACCCCTCGCCTGCTGCCTCTGCATCTTCCTTGAGCGATGCAAGAGCCTTTTTCAAGTGTTCAAACAGAATGACCGTCTCTGCACGGCACTCTCTGACCGATTGCAGGAACGCCTTTTCTGCTGATATGTTGTATTTGCCTATATCCGGCACTTGAGAGGTCTCTGATACTGCCTCATTGATATATCGTTCCATTTCACGATAATTTTCAAGATATAGCAAGGTTTTTTCAATGACCGTCTGCTCCTTTTCCTCTTTCATGCTTTTTCCTCGCTTTCTGCTTTCTTCTCATAGGCAGACCGTGCATTTTACGCCAGTTATTCGTGTTTTTGCGGTTTTCCGCATCTCTCAAACTGCTCATTTTCAAAATTGCCGTTTTTGCCTGTTGCAAAGTCGTTCCTGTTCGCAAGACTGCCTCAACGAACGCCTCTGCTGTTGTTTCAATCTTAATTTCCGGTTTTTTCGGTTTTTCCGGTTTCGTGACATCCGGATTTGCGGTCGCTTTGTCTGCTGCCGTCTCGATAATGCCCGAAATCTCTTTTTCTGATTTTCCCATCGCCCGAAATCGGTCAATTATGCCTTTTAAGATTCCCATATTATCACAACCCTCCTTTTCGCTTACATAAAAGGCAATTCGCCGTCGACATCGTCCGGAATGTTCATGAATCCGTCTCCTGCGTCTGAATATCCGGCATTTTCTGCCTGTTCTCCTGCTGCCCTCTTGCTTTCCGCAAATTCCTGTTCCTCAATCACAACGTCGGTCGTATATACCTTTTGACCGTCTCTGTTGGTGTATGAGCCTGTCTGAATCCTGCCTGTTGCTGCAATTTTCGTTCCCTGTTTCAAATACTTCTCTGCAAATTCGCCATTTTTGCCGAATGCGACGCAAGATATAAAATCCGCTGACTGCTGCCCGTCTCTTGCACCTCTGCGGTCGACCGCCAGTGTGTACCGTGCCACGCACATGGATTCCTGTGAACTGTTCTGCTGTGTGTATCTGACATTCGGGTCTCTCGTGAGCCTACCCATCAATATGACTTTGTTCATTCTCTTTTTTTGTCCTTTCTTGAATCAATCTCTCGTATAAACGCAAATCATCCGGCGGGATGTCGAGATTCCAGTCTCTCGCAAATTCTATCCCGCCGATGAACGCCTCTTTTTCTCTATCAGTCATTTTCCCGCTGCATAACATATTCATTTTGCATTTTCTGCAATCTGACAAGTCCTTTTTTGAACTCAAGGTCATCACCATTCATGCACACATCGAATATTTTCTCATAGTCGACAATGTGTGTCTTGATGAACTCTGCCTCTGCTGCCGTCCTGCTCTCATTGATGAACATTCCCTTGACTGCCTCTTTTATCATTTCACAATTGGTCTGTTCCTCCTCTGTCGTTGGAGGTGTGGTTGCAATCATTTTCTCATACGCATTGTCAACCGCTCCTGCAATGAGTTCTTTCCAACCCTTGCCCCGCTCTCCTAATAGCTGACATTCAATATCCTCGAAACGGTTTCCTTGCCCTGCTGCCGTGATTCTGATGTCCTTTTTGCCCTTTGCTGCAATCAGAATCAAATCGTCGTCGTATGCCTCCATGTAGTAGTCAAATTTCGCATCAAAATTCGGATTCGGATTGATGATGATTTCCGGTTGACTGCTGCCCTCTGTCTGAATGCTCACGCCGATGTATTTTGCATCTGTTGCCTTTGCATTGATAAATATTGCCTTTAACTCGCTTTTGTTCATGCTGCTCCTCCATTCACTAATCTGTTGAGTAACTGTTCATACATGGTCTTGTATGTGTCTCTTTCAGTCTGCAATCTGATTGTGTCCTCTGTCTGTGTCATGTTTGCAATCTTCTTGTTTTCCTCAACATAGACTGCTGCATCCTGTTCAATCTCTGCGATTGTGTCCTCATGCTCCTGCTGCAACATCTCAATTTCTTTCTTGAGACTGTCGATTTCCTCCTGCTGCTCCTTGATGGTCTTGTAATACTCTTTTGCTGTCTTGATGCCATTATCCAACTGCAAGGAAATCATGAGAGCAATGTCGATATTCTCCATTTCCTTGTCTGTCGCCTCTCCGATATATGTTCCGATGCGTTCCGTTGATACCGAATAAACCTGCTCACACAATACCGTGCTGATTCTGCCTGTTGACCTTATTGTCACATGTGTCGGGAGGTCTGTTTTTGGCTGTGTAGTCATATATACAACCTCAACAACATTGCTGTTCTCATTGTTCTTGTTGTTGCTAACCACTACCGCCGGACGGTCTGCGTGTTGTTCGCTCCCGTTGTAGGATGCCCCCCCTCTGCTGATATAGAACATTTCGCCTCTTTTGATGTCATTCATTGATTTTTACCTCCTGCATTCGATATTTTCATTTTCTGAAATCGTTTCATTGTCAACGATATACTTTGCAAGTTCTCTTTCGTCCATCAAATTGTCACAGGTGTTCTCTGTTGCGATGATTTTTCCTAATTGCCCGAACCCGATTGCAATGTCGCATCGTATTCCGTCCATTGTGTAGTTTTCCGGAACATACTTGATAACCATTGATTCAGTCACAACCTGTGCTTTTGATGTGTGCAAATCTGCAATAACCGGAGTGCAATCCCTTAATATCATATAGAGCCACTCCGCTCTCTTTCTTGCCTCGTCTTTTGTCTTTGTTCTGACATATACTGTTTTCAATTATTTCCTCCAATTCTTCAATCTGTATTTGATGATATATACAATCTGCATCAAATACGGGTGTCTCTGTTTATAACTCATGTTCCTCACCGTCTTTCATGAGTTTTGTTGCCATGATGCAATATCCGTCCTCAATTCCTGTGTAGTCCTCAAGGATATATGTCACAAGCACTCTGACCATGCGTCCGGTGTTCTTTCCGTCTGCAAATTCCATCATTTCGAGGATGTCGCCTTTTTTATATCCTCTGTCATTCTTTCGGAGTTCAAATGTCTTGATTCCGTTTGCCACATCATCGAAATAAGACTTTGCAAGGCGTATCTGATGCACTTTCTGTCCGGTCTCCTGTGTGTCTGATGGGAGGTTCTGCATTTTCTCCTCCTGCTCCATCTCACGGAGTTTTTTCTTTGTCTCACGGTCGATTGCATCCTGTTCCTCTGAATATCTCTGCTCGTCGGTCTTGTATGCCTCTGTACGGTTCTTGTACTGGTCGCATGAGGTACATGTTCCGGTTTTGACGTTGCATGTCTCATATTCGGTGCAGGAATAACAGATTGATGTGATTCCCTCCGGATGCGGTGTCTCATAATCGTCGCCCGCTCTCACTTCCGGCGGGTTCATGCCGTTTTCTTCCGTGTCGGATTCTGACACCTGCTGCCCTGCTGCCTTTTCTGCTTTCATGTCTTTCACATCTTTGTGTGTGAGTTCTCCGGTCTCTGTGAATTTCCCCAGTGCCTCCCGCTGCTCGTCTGCTGTCATACCGCTCAATTCATAAGCTGCGGAAAATGTGAGGCGTTCTCCCTTGAGTTCTTCTTTCCATTCCGGAATCAGATTGTTGTTGACTGCCTCAATTTGTGCAATCTTTGTTTTGCTCACATGCAGCATTGAGGAAATCACATCCCTCAATCGTCCGGATTGCAGGTCATATCCCTTGATTTTCTTTCCCGCTGCTTTCATGCGTTCAAGAGATGCCTTGAGGCGTGTTTCCTCCTCAATCATGTCGGAGGTCGTCTTTGTACGGTATGCGTTCGCAATTATGATTTCAACCTGCTCCTCGTCGTTATCCTGTGGCGTTGTCAATTTACTGGTTGCAAGTTCAAATTCTTTATATCCCTTTGACACAAGGTACTTGAGAGCCTCCCACCGTCTTTCACCTGCTACGATTCTATATTCGCCCTTGTCGCATGGTGCATATACAAGTTCAAGGTTCTGTTTCAACCCATACATGAGGATGTCTCCTGCCAGTTCCTCAATCTGCTCTACACTGTAAAAATTCATATCGTTCCGGTACATCTTGAAAATTGAAATATCCTTTGTCCGGAATCTCGCTCTCGGAGATTCATCAATCCCCGCTTTGCTGTTCTTGTTGAGTGCGTCTTTCACGCTGAATCCTGCTGCCATCTGTTCAACCTCCTGTTATTACTCTGTGAGTTTCTGTTTCTTTGTCTCTGTACGTTCGACGTTGATTTCACCCTTTGCATTCTGTGAAATTGATGCTTTGACCCCCCCTCGGAGGTTCAATGTGACTTTCGCAAGTCCTCCGGTGTAAATCTCCTCGACTGCTGCCTTTAAGATGTTCACGATGCCCTCACCGCATCTCTTGTCCGGTGCTGCGTTCTCTCCAAACAAGGCAGACACATTCATCATTGCCTTTTCTTTCCTCTGTTTCTCTTTCTGATACTCGACCGCCTCGGTGCAGTTACATGTCATTGTTGCCTGTTCCTCTGCTTGTGCTGCTGTCAGTTTTTCATCTGCCTCAATCTGCGTCATCTGACCGCAGAATCTGCATTTTGCTGTTTTCACGATGTTTCCCATGTGCTTTCCTCTCTTTCCGGTCTCATGCGACCTCATGCAAATATTTTTCTGAATATGCTCTCGAATATCGGAACGGCGATGCTGTTTCCTGCTTGGTCGTATAATGCTTTGTAATACTTGCCGTTTCTTTCCTGTACTGCTTTCGCCCTGTCAAAATCCTCGTCCGTGTACCCCATCAATCGCCAACACTCACGCTCGGTCAAATAACGATAGCGTCCACCGCCTCGGTCAATGACTTGTGCAGGTGTCCGGTCTTGTCTTGTTGTGATGGTATATGCACAATCTGTGATAACCGTTGCCCTGCGGATGCCTTTTTCTCCGATACACGCAAGGACGGACGGTTGCGTCACATCGTAGACATCCGGAACACTTGCATCATCCTCAAGAAATTCCTGCAAGTTTCGCATCGGTGTTCTTATAAGGTCATCGAACTCAAATCTTTCTCCATTCAGAACAGAAACCGTGAACACTCGCTCTCTTGCCTGTGGCAATCCGAACTCTCTTGCATCCAGTACCTCGAAATTATTCGTATATCCTAACCGCTCCATTTCAACCATGTATCTGTCAAAATTCGGTCTCATGTACTTTGATTTCACATTCTTCACATTTTCCCATATTACATAACGAGGTCGCCATTCGCCCATGTTCTCAATGATATGTATTGTCTCCCACATGAGGGAGGAACGTGTTCCGCTCCCCTCGTCTGAACCTTTTCCTCTGTTGATTCTGCCCTCGCCTGTGGCTTTTCCTTGATGCCCTGCTATGCTCATATCTTGGCAGGGCGAACCGTGAATCAGAATGTCCGGTTTCAGATTCCATCCGACAACCGTTTGTGTTTTATATGCCAATTCCTCACGGAACATTGAATTGTACGAACGCACCGCCTTTTCATTGATTTCCACATAGTCGATTGCTTTCGTTGGAATGTTCAAATTTCTCAAGGCACATCGAGGCGAACCAATCCCTCCGAACAATTCAAGAATTTGTATTGTCTCGCTCATGCCCTGCTGCCTCCTCTCTTTTTGCAAGTTCTTCTTTTGCCAGTTTTATGAAATCTTTCAAATCTTCCAGTCTGCGGTTGTACTTCTCAAACGCTTTCCGTGCATTGTCGTACTGCCATTTAAGGAAAAGCCATTGTGTTGTTCCCTCTTTCTCTTTCAATTCTTTTTCTGCCTTTTCGATGGTCTCTTTCAAATCTCCGCTATACTTGAATGTTGTTCCGTTCTTTTTATGCACCGCTCTCATTCCTGCCACGTCTACCCCTCCATTTCCGTGAGTAACTCATGCACAACGCATCTGTAATCTTGAGACACAATCCCACGCTTTGAAAATTTCGGGAGTGGTATCATTGCCGTTGTAGATTTCTCTGCGATGATAGAACGACGAATCGGTGTGACAAACATGTCAAATCCGGATTCTGCTTTCAACCACTCCTCAACCTCAAGAGAGGTCTTGTTTTTCTGTCGCATGGTCATGAGTGCCTTGATTCTCAAATCCGGATTGATGTCTCTCAAGTCCTCAATCTGCTCCTCAAGGTTCTGCAATGCCTCGATTTCATATCCCCCGACCTTTACCGGAGCAATAATGAGTTCTGCTGCAATCAGAATGTTAATGACTACCATGTCAAGCAAGCGACCACAATCGCAAATGCAATAATCGTATGCGTCAGATACCTCCTCCAACGCCTCACGCAATCGTGTGACTTGATTGTCCTCTGACTTGAGCAGCAAATTCATGTCCGTTTTCATGAGATAGCCATTCGCCGGAATGATGTCAACGTGTGAATACTCTGTCGGGCGAATCAAGTCGCCTGTTTTATATGTACCTCCGACGCACTCATGTTTCTCAAGTAGTTCACTCATGCCGATTCCGTCCGGTTCATATACTCCGAACGTCTTTGATGTATCTCCCTGCGGGTCTCCATCTAACACAAGCACTCTTTTTCCCTGTTCCTCGCCTAACATATAGGCGATTGAATCGGATGTTGTTGTTTTTCCGATTCCTCCTTTTGGTGACATTACTGCAATAATTTTCATGTCTTTTCCTCCTGTTATTGTCCGGTAGTGTCAAAAACTACCCATTTTTTATTGTTTAAATCTATTAAAAACCTTGATTTTTAGGGAAATCTGCAATAAAAAGAGCATTGACCTCCCTTTTTTGGTATAATGTCAATCGCCAAACCAACATCCCCGAAAGGAGCCAATGCTCATGGACATTATACAATACTTACTTTCTTTTATTCAATACCAACACCAACAAATCTGCTGGCTTTTAAATTTTATCTGCAGATATATCCCTCTTAAACAGTGGGCTTTCGATGATTCTCATTCTCCCAAATATCAAAAATTCAAAGTTGATGAACTTCCGGTCATTAAAACCTTTGTCAAACAGCACACTAGCTGCCATGGAGTTTGCTAAAAAATTTAAAGATGATTTTAAATTTACCATCACACAGGTTATCGGTTTAACCAATGATGACGAAGTTTCAAAAGAATTTCGTCCTTATAAACAGATGATCGAACGTCTCAATCGCACCTACAAAGCTTCCTACCGAACTACCAATGGTTTTGATAATTATGAAGGTGCCAATTACGATTTAGCCTTATGGGTTGCTTACTATAATTTTCTGCGCCCACACAAGCACAATCATTATCAGGTACTCAACAAAGCTGATATGCTAAATGGCGCTGATAATATGCCAGGTAAATGGCAACTGCTCATTTTCTTAGGACAACAGACCATCTTAAACCTTCAAACTGAAAGTTCTAATTGTTCTTAGATTCCGAGCCTGAGGTAATATATCCAGCCATCGAAAGCAACGCTTTCGGCTTGCCCTTGATGGCACGCAAAAGAACTGCTACACTGCTGTATTCGACGGAAGAAGTTCTAACTGTTCTTGAGTTCTTCGCCGTCGGTGATTTATCTACAGCAGTTCTTTTGCGTGCTGTCAAGGGTGGCGTAAACTTACCTCAAACTAACATATCTGCAATTTTCAAGGTTCATCTGAGCCTTTTTCTTATCGCTCAGTTTTTCATAACTCAGTTGACACTACCTATTGTCCTGTTATTGTCCTGTTATAGATAAATTGTGTAATACAGTTTCATTTGCAATTCTTGAAATCTAAAATCCGGCGTTTCGTCCGGTTTTAACGGTGACATGAGATTCAATTCTTTCCATTTGCGATGTGTAATCTCCGGAACTGCTCTGAATCTTATGACCTTGTCATTTTTGTATTGCTCATATAGTTTGCAATTTGTATGACCGACCTCCGGTGTAAATAATGCAAGATACCCGACAAATATTTCCTCGTCGCCTTTGAATATCCGGAGCATGTTTGCACTCTCCAATGTGTCAATCAATTCCTCAAGCGTCATGACCTGCCTCCTTTGACTTTTCCATCCTTGAGGATGCTGTTGTTCGGGATGCTCATTTTGTTGTTGAAATCCTCCTCCGGGCAATAACACAACGCAAGATTCAAATATTCCTCAATGACTTTGATTGCCTCCTCTGCTGAATAGCAGGTTGCGACAAAATGTCCTGCTGCTGCCATGTCTGCAAGGAACTCTTTTTGTGTGTCCTGCTGCCTGTTATTTCCGAATTTCATTTCAACGAACAATCCGCAGTATGAGCCTTTCGGATATGGTAGGCACAAATCAGAAACGCCCGCCTTGACACCCATCTGTTTGAATTTAACTGCCTCCTGCTTGTTTCTGCTGCCTCCGTTCGGTACATGGAACAACCACCTCAATTCCGGATAGCGGTTCACATTCCAATTCGCCCACGACACGACATTGATTTGCTCTGTGTCCTCGCTTCTCATTGCGTATTTCATATTCATCTGCATTCACCTCTCTTTTGCATATTTCGTAATATTCACATGTCAGACATAAATGTCTGCAATCCTTGACTTTGAGCATATGTCTGAATCTCTCTGCGACTTCTCTCATTTTCATCTGTCCTGCTCCTCCATTTCTAAAATCATGTAGGCGTGAATGAAAATGCTCTTGTGTTTCCTGCCGAACTGGTCTTTTGCCGGAGGCACTTCATGCATATTCTCAATCGTTCTCTTTGCCTCCCACCATCGGCGTGTCTTTCCATCTCTTGAAATCGGCTTGAAATGTACCTTGACCGTTCCTTTGACGATGGAAAACTGGTCTCTGTCTACCCGCAGGATGTCATCGAATCCCGCTGCCTTGACTGCTGCCTCTGCTTTTCTGAAATATCTATCTTTTGATTCCGGTTTCCAGTCAAATCTCATTTCCCGACCACCTCCTCAATCTCTTTCATTCTCTGCATGATTGCCGTGTTGTATGAATATACATACACGCCGTTGCTCCACAAATATTCCCTTGCACCTTTTTCACCGTAGTTGTACGCTGCAAGTGTATCTTGAATCGTGCCGTATTTCTTGAGCAGGTATGAGAGGAAATCAATCCCGACCCTCACGTTTTGATATGGGTTCATGAGGTCGGTGCATCCTAGATTCTGCATCCGGTCGGTGTGCCATTTCTCATATATCTGCATATATCCCTTTGACTGCCCGCCGTCTCCGGTTTTGTCGAACTCATATCCGGATTCTTGCTCTATGATTGCCAATACAAGGGCATATGGAACGTCATATTGCTTGCATAGACATCTTGTGTATATCTGCATTTTCTCCGGAAAATAGCCTTTGTCTGCATACTGCTCCGGCAAGTCATAGAACACGAATCCCTCAAGGTCATCACTCCCCCAGTCCTCGGACATGGTGTCAAATACCTTGTATTTGTCCTCGATGTTCTCTGCTGTCTGTGTCATCGTCTCCGGATTCTGCATCACTTCCGCTTGTATCTCCTCCGGCTCTTTCTCCTGCTGCTCCGGTTCTTTGACATTGAACAATATCACGCAAAATCCCGTCAGTAATACCACAATCAATGTGATGTGAAACGCATTATACAAACCTGCTCTTTTCAATGCCCGTCTTATCCGTCTTATCCGTCTTTTCACCTGTCGACCTCCTTTTCCGCATTCGTGCATGTATGTAAAACATGCAATTAAAATCGTTGTAGTACACTTTTGCATTCGTGAAATCCATGTCCGGATACCACTTTTTCAGCATCTCCGGAATGGAATCCCTGTCCTTGACCATCTTGTCAACGAATGAGCCTATTTTTTTATAACTGCCTCCTGCTGCCGGACGTTTGGAATGAACGACCTTGATTCGTGGGTCTCTCAATCCCTGTGAACTGTTCCATCTCTTTTCTGACGGAACACGGTTCTTTTCTTCAACGATATAGTTCGCCATGCCGGACAAACCGTTTTCGTCTGTCTGCAACCTGCGAACCTCATTTCTGCTTGACTGTTTCCAACAGGATTCAACCGTCTCCATGTCTAACGCCCCATCCATGACAATGTGATGATGCCATCTGATTTCCGCATCCGGATTGTATGCGGTCACATAGACATATTTTGCATTCGGGAGACCTCTCTTTTTCCTCTGATAGTTGATGCGTCGGATGTACTTTTGCACATTCTTGATTGCTGCATCCACATCCCCGTCCGGTGGGAGATGCTCGTCATCATAGGTCAATGTCATCCAAATATCACGGTCGCTGAAATTCTCATTGATTAGCCTCTCAACATATTTCCGTGCATTCTTATCATTCAGATTCTTTTGAGCCTTGTTGTTGTCTTTCTTGATTGTCCTCCCCTCCGGAGGTACTTCATCCATGCTCCGGAACTGCGGATATATCTCAATTTCAAACTGGTCTCCTGCTGTTATCTCTTTCAGTGCATATATAACTTTCTTTCGATGTTGGAACAGGTTCTCAATGAACCACTCATGCATATCCTCCATCGCTTTGTTATATGCTGCCTCATAGTCATACGGGATATATTGCATCCCTCTTTTTCTTGCCATCTGACACATGCCTCCTGTTATGTTTTCGTAGACTTGTTATTATCTATTACAAGGACGATAAAAGTTCCGAAAACCCTTGATTTTATAGACCTTTTCGGTCTCTTTTCAAGTTGCTTTTTTGTGTCAGATTTGCTATAATATTTCTATCAGTTAGCGACTGACACAATCAGTCGATACAAGGACGACCACTGCAATGGTTGTCCTTTTTCTTTGCTCTCATGCTCCTGCTATGTACTGCCCCGCCGTTATGACGGGGCGTTTTCATTAAACGGCTGCAACCGCCTCTTTCTGTTCCCATCTGCGACGCTCCTCTGCTTTTCCCGCTGCCTTACCCTCGGCATACGCAGACATCACCATAATGGTCATTGACTTTCCCTCAAGGTCGTCGATGTTCATGAATTTTTCTGCCATGCTCTCAATCACTGCCTTTTTCTCATTTCTCGTCATTTTTCAACACCTCCTCGGATTCGCTCAATCTCTTTTTCTATGTTCTTTCCGGAATAATCTGCAAGCAGTTTTTCCGAAATGTGATACGTCCAAATTGAGGACATCTGCACCGCCGTTCCTATCGGGAGTTTTCCCTGCTGCATTGCTACCCTCACGAATTGCGGTGACACATTGAGGATTGCTGCTGCCTCTGTCGGCAATATTCGTCCTATATTCATCCTGTTTCCTCCTGTTGGTGGTTCTCTCGGTCTTTTCATCCCGTCCACCTCTTTTCCGGCAATGTACACCGTGTTGATGCTTTTCACATTAAAAATCATCGAAAACCTGTTGACCATCCACGCACTTTGTAGCAGGTGCGACCGCTGCCATGTTTCCCACGGTATCGCTGCACGATGCCTTTCGGCTTGCCATCGTCAGAGTGTCGGTTGCCGTCCGGACACTGACGGGGCGACTGCTGCCCCGTTTCGGCTTTAATAAAATGAATCCCTCTGCATTTCGTCGTCAACTTCTTTTGGTATCGGGATAGGCTCGAAATCATCGTTTTTCCCGTTCCAATAATCAAATAACTCTTTTATGTACTGGTTCAATGTCTCTGCATTGCTCATTTCTGTTCCTCCTGCTTATATGAAAATGAATAATTTTTCATCATTGAAATTGAGAACTCTTTTCACCTCTGACATTTTGATTCTGTATGCCTCATTCTGCATCGTTTCGCACGGATGCAAGAATTTTTCAATATTCCCGGAAAAAGCCACCGAATCCTCGTCGTCCTCAATGATTGTCAGTTCCTCAATGTCGAATTTGCTCATATATCCTTTTATTACATTCAACACTTTTTTCTGTTTTTCCATTTCTGTTCCTCCTGTTCGTTTCGTTTGAATACATTGTAATTCCGTTTGAATACTTTGTCAACTCTTTTTTGTTGCGTTTGAAAACTTTTTTATTGATTTTTGTCTTTTTCGGTGGTATGCTTTAGAAAACAGAGGAGGTGATTCCAAATGACGCAAGGCGAACGAATCAGAGAATTGCGAAAAACTTTGAAAATGACGATGGAGCAGTTTGGTGAAAAAATAGGTGTGACAAAATCCACTATTTCTAATATTGAGAACGGAAACCGGAACGCCACCGAACACATGGTCAAATCTATCTGCCGTGAATTTAATGTTGATTATATATGGTTGACCACTGGTGACGGTGAGATGTTTGTTGATACTGACGACGATTTCATCGAGAGAATTGACCGCATCATGATAGGTGAGGACGATGCCCGCAAGAATTTGTTCAAGGCATTACTTGAGGCAAGTGACGAGGACATCGCAGCTTTTCAAAGAATCATAGATTTATTTGCATCAAAAAAAGACTGACAGTCTTTCAACTGCCAGTCTCATGGGTGTAGAGATACAACACGAATTTGTATATCCTCTTGAGGATGCGTTCGCTGTGTATCTTTCCGACTATTTCGACAATAGCCTCTTTGTAATTCAAGGGAGACACCACCCCCTTTCCGAATTGCATTGTATCATATATTTCCATGATTGTGGAAATATCGAGGTTGATTTCCATAATCATGGAAATCGTTCCTCCTGCTGCCGGAATCCCGCTGCATTATGGTACAATTATTTGTATTCGGATTCAAACAGGTCGGTGATGTTCACGCCTAATGCAATCGCTATCATTTCAAGTTGAAACAATGTCGGTGACACCTTACCATTTTCGATGTTGTTTATCGTAGATTTTCCGATTCCGGATTTCTTCGATAACTCCATCAATGTGAACCCTTTTGAGGTTCTCACTTCCCACACAAGGATTTTCATTCTGCTCACCTCCTCTCTTGAGGAAAGTTTACAGAATGTTGATTTTATAAAGAAACGGAGGTGTGTTCATGAAATACGGTGTCAGAAAGCCAAACATCAAGAAAAGCATCAAGGCAAGAACAACAGGAAAAGTCAAACGGCAGGTCAAAAAAGCGGTCAATCCCCTTTATGGTAAAAAGGGAATGGGAATCGTCAACGACCCGAAAAAGGCAGCATACAACGCAGTGTATAACAGAACTACCGTCGGCGTGTCCGACATTGCAAAAGGATTGACGGCTGCAAACGGAAATCCTGCTGCATCCAGTTCAACAAATGCACCGCAGAAAAAGGAATACTCTGCAAATACATACAGTGTTTGTGGAATCCTCATGATTGTTCTCGGTGCTGTCCTTGCACTTTTAGGATTGATTCTATTGCTTGCTGTTCCGGTTGCCGGAATAATTGCTGTTGTGGTCGGTGTCGCATGTGTTGTCATCGGTCGCAAGTATAGAAAAGTCGCAAAAGAACGCCGTGCAAATGAATAATGCACAATAAAAAAAGACGACCCACACTGCAATGTGAATCGCCTTTGTGAAACCTCCGTCTCATGCTCCTGCAAAAAGCACCGACAGAATGTTCCTGCAAACACCATTCTATCATAAAACCGTGCTTTTTGCATTGGTTTTATTTTTTATACTCTTTTTTAGGATGGTGATTTTATGAAACTACCGAACGGATTCGGAACGGTTTACAAATTATCGGGAAATCGCCGGAATCCTTATGTCGCCAAAAAGACAAAAGGATGGGAAAACGACCCGAAAACAGGTAAATCAAAACAATTATATACGGTCGTCGGATATTACCCGACCCGCAAAGAGGCATTGACCGCACTTGCGGAGTTCAATGCAAATCCTTATGATGTGAATGCTGCAAAGGTTACATTCGAGGATGTATATGAGCGATGGTCTGATGAACATTTTCCGACTGTCAGTGATTCCAACGTCAAAGGCTACCGTGCAGCATGGGCGTTATGTGATAAACTTGCACGGATGCGTTTTGTTGATGTAAAACTCGACCACCTGCAAATGGTCGTTGATGAATCCGGCAAAAATTATCCTACACTCCGGAAATTAAAAATATTATTCGGTCTGATGTACAAATACGCTGTGATTCATGAGATTATTCCAAAAGAACGAAACCTTGTCGAATACCTCGACATTAAAAAGGCGGGCAATCCCAACGCATACAACCGTGAACCGTTCTCAAAAACAGAGGTTGCGAAATTATGGGATGTCAAGGATTCAAATATATATTATACTGTCATCCTCATGTTGATATATACCGGATGCAGAATCGGCGAACTCCTCGACCTCAAGAAAGAAAATGTGAACCTTGAGGAAAGATATTTCAAGATTGTCGCCTCGAAAACTGCTGCCGGAATCCGTACTGCTCCAATCTCCGAAAAGGTTTATCCGTTCTTTGAATACTGGTACAACCTCAATGATTGCGAATATCTCCTCTCTACTCCGGAGGGCGAACATTTCAAATACCGGAATTATTATGATTCGTACTGGTCGCCACTTATTGAGACCCTCGGAATGAAACACCGCCCTCACGATACCCGTCACACATGCATTTCCATGTTGACGGTTGCCGGAGTGTCAGACAAGGTCATCAAGAAAATTGTCGGTCATAAAGGGCAGGGTGTGACAGAGGTCGTATATACACATTTTGAAATCGAGGAACTGATTGACGCTATCAACAAAATATAGAGGTGTGCCATGAATAGAACTGAATACAAAAACAATTTCGGGCGTGAGCATTACGAACGAATCAATCTCGTTGTACCTAAAGGCATGAAAGACATCATCAAGGCTCTTGCATCCAGTAAAGGGATGTCGGTCAATGCGTACATGCAAGACCTTGTCAGAAAAGACCAATGCGGTTTATTTGATACGATGCAGATTGCAGAAAAGAACAGAGAAATGATTTCCGGAATCACCGGAAACATGCACGACGGATATGACATCATTTTCAAGGACGGTCATTCCTGCCATTGCCGGACGAAAAAGGATGTCCGGTCATGTATCATTGAATACTGCAACGAAAAGGGCGATTGATTCGTCCTTTTTTTATTGCAAAATGTGTCTTACATAAGACTTTCAATGTCTTACACAAGACAAGGTTTCCCGTGTTAGTTACCTGTTAGTTATTTGTTAGTTACCGTTGAAATTTCGTGTGTTTTTGTGGTGTCTGATAGATTTATCGGAATATAAAGAAATCCCCGAAAACTCGATGTTTTCGGGGAAATTTGCTCTTTTGTGATATTCGATTGAATTATCGTTTAGAGAACTGTGGTGCTCTACGAGCTGCTTTAAGTCCGTATTTCTTACGTTCTTTCATACGTGGATCACGTGTTAAGTATCCTGCTTTCTTAAGAACTGGTCTGTAATCAGCATCAGCTTGAAGTAAAGCTCTTGCGATACCGTGACGGATAGCTCCAGCCTGTCCTGTGTATCCACCACCGCGTACATTTACTAATACGTCGAATTTGTCAAGTGTCTCTGTTGCTACTAATGGCTGACGAACAACAACTTTTAATGTCTCTAATCCTAAATATTCGTCGATGTCTCTTTTATTGATTGTAATGTTACCTGTTCCCGGTACTAAATATACTCTTGCGATTGATTTTTTTCTTCTTCCTGTTCCGTAGAATTTTGCATTAGCCATTATAACTTCCTCCTTTCAACCTTTCCTTAAAATGTTAATACTTCTGGTTTCTGAGCTTGTTGTTCGTGCTCTGGTCCAGCGTATACGTGTAATTTTTTGATCATACTTCTTCCCAAAGGTCCTTTTGGAAGCATTCCTTTAACTGCAAGTTCAATTACTTTTTCAGGTTTCTTAGCCATCATTTCTCTTAATGTAGTCTCTTTCATTCCTCCTACATAGTCTGAGTGATGATAGTAGATTTTCTGATCTAATTTTTTACCTGTTACTTTAATTTTTTCAGCGTTGATTACAACTACGTAATCACCTGTATCGATGTGTGGTGTATATTCCGGTTTATTTTTTCCTCTTAAAACTTTAGCGATCTCAGAAGTTAAGCGTCCTAATGTGCATCCTTCTGCATCAACTACATACCATTTTCTTTCAATCTTGTCTGGATTAGCCATGTAAGTTTTCATTGGGTGACCTCCTAATAATTTTTATCAAGTTAATATCTTCTTTCTATTAGAATCAGTCCACTCCGGGGCTTTGGTGTAAACTGTTTCTTCTGTTTTCATACTGATTTATTATATTATCATTATCGACTGATGTCAAGTCTATTTTCCCTGTTTCTGCTTTGATTTTCGCAATTTCCCGCCAATTCTCCGCATCAAGTTCATTCCTCGCAGAAACAATTTACGAATTTCAAGCGAAAAACACCATAGTTTCACATAAAAATGATACAGACGGTTCTTTTGGCAGTCTATATATTTTTTCCCACGGTAAAAACCTCTCAGAACACCGAGTACCTGTTCATCTGTAATTCCATACTCTAATACCCATTGGTTATCTCCACATAACACATAACTGTCGGATTTCACTTCCAGCACTCTGTGAAGAATGTAAGTTCCATTCTTTCTTTTATAAAGAAGAACGTCATATTTTTTGATATCGTGTTCGGGTTTTGCAAGATGCAGCATATCCCGTTTCGGACGAATACACGGAAGCATACTGACACCTGACGCCGTTGTAAAAAGTTCTCCCGTCTCAGCGAGAATCTCCTCCATTTTTTTTACCATTTCGCATGCCCACCTTTACACTTCTAGAATTCCTTCTTGCAACAGCTGACTTGTAAATGTCTCCACATCTTTGTTCGCTTGCTCTTCTGTCATCTCATAATGCTCAAGCATCGCTTCCACCAAAGATTCTTTTGTCTGTTCTTGCTGCAATAATTTCCAGAGAAATGCCCCTATTTTATTCGTTTGCAGCATTCCTTTAAAATCGCCTACTCCGGCTCCAACCGGAACCGCTACAAATTTCCCTGCCACTTCTCGCATCATAAATCCTGCTCTAATCTTCATTTGCTTCTCCTCTCATCATCTCATACGCTGTCAACACTGCTTCTTCTGAAATATTACATTTCAATCGGTAAATAGGAACTTCACTAAGTAATTGGTCTAAAATCTCCAACAATTCTCCTGCCAGTTCTTCATTTCTTGGAACGATTGTCTGCCTCATCAAAAGCGGAATTGCCTCCCATACTCCGATTTGTTCGATTGTATTTTGCTCCCCCCGCTCCAGCATGCAAATCCCTTGAAGCACCGCTTTACGGTTCAAATTCTCATCTGTTTTCCCGCTAAACGGCGTTCCATATGCTGTCCAGCCGGATCTTTCTTTACGAATCGCCGGTTTATCATCATTGATAATCAACGCCCTGTCTTCACCGAAATACTTTTGCCACTGTTTTGTATGTGTCGATTTTCCGGTACCGCTGTCCGCCGAAAAAAGATATGCCTTTCCATCCACTTCCACCGCCGAAGCATGAAGCATCATTCCGCCTTTTCTAATAAATTTTCGATAAAATTCGGAACCCGCAAAAATATATTCACACTGTGCTTCTGTGAGATGCGACTGCTCTTTCTGTTTCTCCTCGCAAAATGATTTCGTAAGCTGCAGAGATATTTCTGCCTCTCCTTCCCCTTCAAACCGGTACGACTCCATCTTCTGCCGGAGCATCTCATAATGCGGTTCATATTCTGTAATACAATCTGCAATCTTGTAACGCATAGCTCCTCCTTCTTGCCGAAAAAGGACTTGGCTACTATTCCAAGTCCTTTCCGATTAGTTAATTGTAAATTCTTTTTCTACTGTATAAGTTTTTCCTTCTACTACTACCTGCATTTGCATTTTATATTTTCCCGGATTAAATTTTACTTTTGCACACATTTCAAGATGCTTTTGTTCAGAATCTTTGAATGTATTAAACCACATAATTCTGTTTCCTGGAGATGTCCCTTCAATCACTTCAATTTTAATATATCTTTGATTTGGAAAGTCATCAAGTCCCTTTGTAAATGTAACATCAAAATAAGTTTCCCAATCGTCAGACCATGCTTTATTATACACAATCGACTCAATTGCAACTTTCGGTTCTTCCGGAACTACTGGAGGTTCATAAGCTGGAATAACACTGCGTGCTGTATATCCTGCATAGTTTCCTTTGTCATCCACATGTAACGCAAAAATATCTTTATCTGTTCCGTTAAAATCAAATTCTACAGTATTTAATCCTGCATTCATTTTAATCTTTGTAGATTTTCTTTTTCCACTAATCAAATCATCACCTTTTGGTGTATTATTATAAGCAGCATTTTCTCCATTCCAGATATATGTTCCATAATAAAGATAACCACTCTCATCAGATGTAAAAGTATATTTTACTCTAGTTGCAGAAATACGTTCTACCTTTTCTTCTGTAATACGCGGTGGATTATATTCTACAATAAATGAACTTGTCGCTACTGTTCCATCGGCAAATGTAACTTTTGCTATATAACGATTATCTTTATGCCCATAATTTTCCGGAATGATAATTTTATATGTTTTTCCGTCTTCACTGACTTCTAATCGTGCATTATCAATAGTAATATCAGAACCTGTCGGACAAATAAACGAAAAGTTTTGCAACGTCAGTCTCTCTTGTGGTGCCTTATTTAACACAACTGTGATTGTATTTTTCGGGCTTTCTTCAACAGACTCAATTCTATACTCTTTAGAAAGATTAGGATCTTCCTGCACTTTTCCACTAACCTCAATCGGTCCTAATACATCAGAAGTTCTTCCTCCAACATGGGATTCCAAAACATAATATAATTGGTATTTCACATCTTTCTGTAATCCTTTAATCAATACTTGATTAAATCCTGTTTTCATTTCCTGCTTATACCCTTTTTTCACAGTCTCAACAGAAATTTCATCTGCTGCTCTTCCAACTTGTGTATGTCCCGGAATATATACATAGACATATCCACCTTCATCTACGTCAAACAAATTCAACTCCGCTACCGTTTCTTCTCTTCTTAAAACAGTTGCATCACTCACTGTTGGGCAATCTACTTTATAACTAAATTCTTTTTGAATAATTTTTCCATTTCCCAGCCCAATCGAAAATGTATATGTATCATCTTTTGCAAAATAAGATGTCGTAACCGTATAAACTTGATTATCTGCTGTTTCAACATTCAATATAGTCATAGGTTTTCCGCCATGGCAGAGAATATTCATGTCTTCTATCTGAAGCGGCCCATCTGTTGCTTTCTCCAAAGTCACAATCATACGATTCATGCCACGTACTACCACAGATTTGATACTGTTTGTAGGAACTTGTTCTACAACCTCTACCTCTACCGTATTATTTCCTTTATCCTCTACTTTATCAATCTTTCCTTTTCCGGAAATTGTAGAATTATTACCGCTTAATACTGCATCTTCTACTTCCTTATTGACAACAATTGTAGAACCTGCCGCGTTTTCTGCAACTGTCAGCTTCTCTGCCGGTACGTTCATCACAAAACCACTTACTTTTTCTGCAACTGTTACTTTTGCAATTTTCAAATTACCCGTAACTGTCATGTTGCTTGACGCACTCAGTTCTGTTACGTTTGAACCTGTTCCAAGATTCAGTACAAGATTTCCTGTTGCACGGCTCACTGCCACTCCTTTGCTGATCTTATCAAATGACACATTGTTTGCTGTAATCGTACAGCTTACATCTGCCGCAACTTGCAGTTCTCTCACACGAATATTTTCTAAAATAATTTCTCCATTCTTTACAGAACTATCTACAATCACTTTTTTGTAGTTTCTTACTTTTGGTGTATCTTTTACTGTATGACTACCATTTTGTAAATCAGCTGATGTAATCGTCAATGTACCTTCTGTTACTTTCTTTGCATCATCACACGCATCTATTACATTTTTAGCAACCCATGATTTCTGACTTGTTGCAACCTTCTCAGATCTAGTCATCTCCTGTGCTGTCACATAAGAAGATTGTTTCAACACATTTCCATAAGTCACTTTTCCATCAGCCTTAATATATGAGCGCACTGCATATCTTGTATTAAATCCAGCTCCACTGATCCCTGTCAGTACTCCCGTAAAATAAATCTTGTCCTTTGTAATCTCCCAGTTTCTCTCTGCCGGAATATCCAATGCTTTGTATACTTTGTTTTTATAAGCATAACTTCCGCCAATTTTCAGTTCCCCGTTTACTGCCTCCAAAACGGTAGCCGGAACTGCAACAGTTCCATAAGTCACTGTCTTCCCCTCTTTTTTCAATTGTTCCACATATGCTCTATCTACCGCTGAAATCGTACGAAGCCCTACTTTCCCCTCTGTACGAATCTCCATAGACTCTGTCGAAACAACCGAACTTTGCTCTGCCGCCATCGCATAACCGCTACTTCCAAATACCATTAGAAACGCAAGCAGTAATACAAGCCATACTTTCTTTCCTACTTTTCTCATTCTTTTCCTCCTTCTCTCATTACTCTGACCAATCTTCCGGAACTGCAGCCTCATTGTCAAAATCCTCTGTGTCTACGTTTCCCTCGATATCCTGTTCTACATTACTTTCTACATCAGATGAACTCTCTTCCTCATCTAACTTCTCGTCCTCTTTCAATTGCTCTGTCTGTATTCCATCTTGTGTCGTACTTGAGTTTCCTTGATTTGCAGAATCCCCTTTGATATTGCCATACACAAAAACAGCTATTGCCACACACAACAAAACAACGACAGTCAAAATAATTCCTGTTTTCTTTTTCATTGTTGAATCCCTCTGTCTGATTTGAAATACTGGATTAGTCTAACTCTCCCCATTCTGGTGGAACTTCAACCTCTCCACCATCAACCTTACTCATCATAATCATGTCGTCTCCTGCAAACTTCACAATCTCCAACTCTAATGTCTCATATGTTTCTTTCATCATCTTTCATTTCTCCTTTCCATTTATTTCGTTTTAATTTCTAGCGAATTATATCTTACTTTTTTCCAAAAATCAATGATTTTTTCAAATTCCTACTTTTTTCGTCAACTTTATAAAAATTCCTTCTTTTTATGCAATCGACAATCTCTTTTTCGTATGATAAAATAAGCATTAGGAAATACTAACACCGAGGAGGAAATTACAACTATGTGGGCTTATGAAAGCGTTTTTTACCAAATTTATCCAATTGGATTTTGCGGTGCACCAACCGAGAATGACGGAGTTTGCTCACCCCGTATCCGAAAGCTCATGGAATGGACGGATTATTTGACGTCACTTGGCGTAAATGCAATTTTACTGAACCCGATTTTCGAATCTGACAATCACGGCTACGATACACGGGATTTTTTGAAAATTGACTGTCGTCTTGGAACAAACGAAGACTTTTCCGATGTCTGCAAGCACCTTCACAAAAATGGAATCCGTATCGTCTTAGACGGCGTATTCAATCATGTAGGACGTGGATTCTGGGCCTTTCAAGATGTGAAAGAGAAGAAATGGGACTCCCCATACAAAGATTGGTTTTATCTAAATTTTGACGGAGACAGTGCTTATCAGGACGGATTCTGGTACGAAGGCTGGGAAGGTCATTTCGAACTTGTGAAACTGAATCTGAAAAATCCGGCTGTCGTCGACTATCTTTTAGATTGTGTCAAACAATGGATTACACTATTTGACATCGATGGTCTGCGTCTTGATGTCGCTTACAGCCTCGACCATAATTTTATGAAACGACTGCGAAGCTTCTGTCAACAATTAAAACCGGATTTTGCTCTGATTGGAGAAGTGCTCTTTGGCGATTACAACCTGATTGTAAACGACGACATGCTGCACAGCTGCACAAATTACGAATGTTATAAAGGATTATTTTCCAGCTTAAATGATATGAATTTATTCGAAATCGCACACTCTCTGCACCGTCAGTTTGGAGCAGAGCCATGGTGCATTTACCGCGGAAAACATTTGATGACATTTGCAGATAACCATGATGTGACAAGGCTTGCAAGCATTTTAAAAAACAAAGAACATATCCGCATTGCATATGGTATTTTACTTGGAATGCCGGGAGTTCCTTGTCTTTACTACGGCAGTGAATGGGGCGAAGAAGGAGTCAAAGAAGCAAATAATGATTACGCACTCCGTCCATGTTTTGAAAATCCAAAACCAAACGAACTGACCGATTGGATTCGCCGCTTGATCATGCTTCGCCAGTCAAGTGATGCGCTTTGTAATGGAGATTATCGGAATGTGGTAATTCAAAATCATCAGCTTGTCTTTGAACGAAAGACCGACAAGGAGAGAGTTCTTATTGCCGTCAATGCTTCTGATCAACCATACACTGCTTACCACGACGAACTAAATGGAAACGGAACAGAATTGATAGTCGGCACAGAACTCTCATTAAATGGTGGAATCACACTCCCACCTTACAGTGTGCAATATATTCGATTTTAGGTTAAAATCCAAACATACAAAGGCACTCAATCATTTGCGCTGAGTGCCTTTATATTGTTCACTATGATACTTTTCATCTGTTTACTCGTCTACCATGTCACTTTTAATTTGCAGTCTTTCCAAATCTCACAGGAATCCAAAGAAAGCTCAACTCCCGCACTTTTCAATACTTTGCAAATCTCCTTAAAAACACCTAAGACTGTATTTTCATGTTTCATATTTTCTTTATATTGCTGATAATACTGATAATTGGTCAGTATCATACCTTTGACAAATACTTCTTGAATATTCACCGCAGTAACCCAGCTGAAGTCGCTAAACAAAAATTCATTCAGCATTCCATCCTCCGAACCATTGTCCAGCTTTTGCGGCACTCGCTCCAAGCGTTTTCTCGCCTTCTCAATAATCCCGTAAATATCGTACACTGCCTCTTTACTTACTTTAAACATCTGAAGCAGTCTGATGTCATCAAAAAGGCGATAGACACAATACCTTAGATTTCCATTTCCATAAAGTTCTATCGAAAAACCTCCGTCATCTCCCTCAATGCCGTTTAAAGGTTCCGTGCGATATGAAAAAATTTTCATATCCTTTGTCAATGTCTTCATGCTCTTTTATACCCCTTATTCTTTTTTATTTCTCAAGAAATTCTCCAATATTCTCGCTTGTCACTTTTATATATGGCAGATAAACATATTGCTCGGCAATCTCTTCGTCTGTTCCAATTGCCTCAACCATCTTCGCCATCGCCTTTGCCTGTCCTTCTTTATCATTATATACTGTTCCCGACAGCTCTGAATCTGCAAGCGCTCTAAGTCCTGCATCCGTGCCGTCAATCCCCAAAAACACCGGCCATGCCGATTCCGTATAATTCGCCTTTTTGTAAGCGTCAATTGCTCCAAGCGCCATATCGTCGTTGTTTGCAAGAACAAGTTCAATCTTGTTCTGATACTGGCTAATCAGCTGCTCCATCCTGTTCTGTGCCTGAACACGGTTCCAATTCGCAATTTGATAGCTTAGTTTTTCCAGCTCTATTCCACTGTTTTTTATCGTATCAACCGCATTTCCTGTCCGGATGATTGAATCTTGATGTCCTGCCTCCCCTTCCAATACAACATATTGAATCTTTCCATCTCTGTTTTTGTCAATCTGAGTATTTTTCTGTATTACTTCAGCCGCAAGCTCTCCCTGCATCACACCGGACTGTTTCGCCTCTGCTCCCACATAATAAAGTTCATCCCACTGTCTTAGATCTTCTTCTACCGGCTCCCGGTTAAAAAAGATAATCGGAACATCATGATCTCTGGCAAGGTCTATAATTTCCGACGGATCTGCCCGATCCACCAAATTTACACAGAGCACATCACACCCCATGTCAATCAATTCCTTCACCTGATCATCCTGTGTGCGCTGTGATCCCGCTGCATCTAATATCGTAACCGTCGCCTCAAGCTCCTCATGTTCGGGATTTTTCAACTGTTCCTTGAACCGGGCAAGAAGCTCATTCAAAAACGTATCGCTTTGGTTGTAATAAGTAACCCCGATATGCACCTTGTCGTCCCGTGTTTCCTGACGTTTTCCACAACCAAACAAAAGAAATACATTTACGATGACAAGCATTCCAACCAACCATTTTTTCTTCTTTCTCACTTTTCTCCCCCTTTCCTCTACTGGCTCATTGTAAGAAGCAGTTCTTGATTTTCTTTGCTGAACAACGTCTCCTTTCGGATTACCGAGTATGATACCGTCTGTTTCTTCATATTTTCAAAATAATGGTCCAGCTTTCTTGCAACTTCGCTCAGACTCTGATAGCCAACATTAAACTCGTCCGGAACTACAACACACTCCGCAATCCCTTTATCAAGATAATAGATAGCTTCTGTAGACTGACCTATTCCATACAGTAATTCTCCGTGCGGCTGACTGCTCGCCAAATATTCGCCAATTGCAGTCAGATTGCTATCATCCAAAGCAATCACAATATCCACTTTCGATTCCGTGTTTTCCTCTCTGTCTAAAAGCGAATCCAAAGAAAGCTCTAAAATATTGGCATTTTTATCTTCCAGCGCATCTTTAAAACCACACTCTCGGCTGCTGAGCATATTGGAATCCGTCGACGCTAAAAGAAGTCCTATTTTTTTCTCTTCTATATTTCCTTCAAAATCTTTGAGCATTTCTTCCGCCAAAGCTTGTCCCATCTCATAATTGTCTTCTTTTATAACCGGAAGATCATACCTTGTTTCCCCTTTCTCCGCTTCATAACCCACAAGCATAACCGGTACTCTCTTCTCAATCTTCTTCAGCACCTCCTGATCATTCTTGTCTAACACCGGCTGCACGATCAACGCATCCGCTCCATCCTCAATCTCACGTTCAAAAACTTTTTTCTGAGCTTCTGCATCCAATCCTTCTTCTACATCCACAACCGCAAGTTCAATGCCCTCCTCCTCTGCCGCCATTTTCAGACCATACTTCAAAGCAGACCATTGACTGTCTCCTGCATTTTCAAGAATTACCGAAACCTTATCCAGTGCTTTTTTATTCTGTCCCGAAATCATCATCAACGCCAGTCCGATGACCATTATCATCAGAATCACTTCTGTCAGGACAAATCCTTTTTTGTTATTCATCATCTCGTTTCACCTGCACTTCTTTTGCCGTCTCTTCCTTTCGGAACATACGCCCTTTTTCAAGATCCTCCCGGTTGTCTTCCGTGTACAAAACTGCCGGAATACAGATGGATACTGTCGTCCCTTCATCTGGTTCACTCTCCACAACCAGACCATACTCTTTTCCGAACAAAATCTGTATTCGGTTATTCACATTCACAAGCCCTACACCGGAACCATGCTTGCGAATCCGTTTACTGTCCGTCAAGATCAAATCAACTTCTTCCTCCGTCATCCCAAGACCATTGTCTGTAACAGAAAGAATAATATTTTCTCCTTGCATGCGGCCTGTCACTTTGATTTCTCCACAATCATCCATCGAACCCACACCGTAATTGATTGCATTTTCAAGAATCGGCTGCAGCACCAGCTTTACAATACAATACTCATACAGTTCAGGTTGTACATCAAATATGACTGAAAACGTGTTCTTATAGCGTACTTTTTGTATATTCATATAGCTTTGCGCATGCTGAAGTTCTTCTTTGATACTGATTACCGTACGCCCTTTCGAAAGACTGATTCTGAAAAGCCTTGCCAGCTGGGTGATCATAAACGATGCCTCGTCATTTCGCTCCCCCTCAATCATCCAGGTAATAGACTCCAGCGTATTGTAGAGAAAATGTGGATTAATCTGGCTTTGCAATGCATCCAATTCACTTTTTCTCCGTTCGTTCTGCTCCAGTACGATTTTCTTCATAAGCATGTCAATCTGCTCATAGGAGTTCTGAATAGAGTTTCCAAGATGCCTGATCTCCGTGGAGCCTCCAATATAAATCTTCGGTTTCTCTCCCGCTTCATATTCAATAACAGAATGATTTAATTTCAGAATCGGGCTGGAAATCCTCACAGAGACAATACGATTAATAATCATCAACATCATCGCCATCAAAAGCATCAGCATGGCAATGAAATACCGGATATCGATCGTGCCGTCAACAAAGGTCGTCTGAGGAATTACACCAACCAGCTTCCAGCCTGTATAGCTGATTGTATTTACAACAACCTTTCGATGCTCTCCCTCAAATTCCTCGTCATAGACTCCTTCTTTATATTTTGCCACAGATTGACTGCTTTCCTTCCTTGTTCCGTCTGCAATCTGTATCTGCTGCGGATGATAAATAATCTGTCCGTCTCCATCACACAGATAGTAATATTGTCCTTTGTTTGCCGAATTGATCTGCTTCATCATGCGGGCAATTCCTGAGTAATCCATATCTACAAGCAGAACTCCCATACGCGACACTCCATTGTCGGTAATCTCCACTGCCCGGCTCAGCGAAATCACCCAATAATACCGAAACGTGCCATCGTCGAACAGATTCTGGATATGCGGCACTGAAAAGTGCATATTTTCCTGAATCTCCATCGCCTTCTTATACCAATCCTGTTCTGTGACATCCGGATCTTCCTTCTCCGCCGCCACAGGCTCCGCTGCCATCAGACGTCCATAGTCATTATAGATAGCAATACTCTGCAGATTGTCTCCATTTACTTCATACAAAAGATTCATTCCACTTTGAATACTCTGAGCCTGACTGGAAAAATCATTTTCTTTTATTACATTATAATAAACCGTGTCTGAGATCTGTCTCATACTCACCAGATAGTCTTCTAAATATTCACTTGCCTGTTCCATCAGTTTTTGTGTGCTTCCAACCATCTCATCTTTTGAAATCCCTGAAAATCGAAGATAGAGTGCAACCCCCAATATCAGCATGATAGAAATCGACACCACAGAAAAGGCAATCATAAGGGTTGATTGTATCCCTTTCGGCTTTAATTTTTTCAAATATGCCAAACACTTATTTTTCACGTTCCATATACTCCGTTCTGTATTTTGACGGCGATGTGTGAAACTGCCGTTTAAAAACATAACTAAAATAATTCGGGTCTGTATAGCCTACTTTTTTCGCTATGATATAACTCTTTTCCCCCGTCTCGATCAACATACGGGCAGCCTGCTCCATACGATACTCTGTCAGATACCCGATAAAAGAATTGCCGGTCTCTTTCTTAAAAATTGTAGAAAAATAAGAGTTGGATACTCCAAGTTCTCTACAGATGCTGTCCAGAGACAACTCTTCATCTGCATAATGATTGCGAACATACTCCTGTGCTTTTAAGACAAAAGATTTTGTCGATCTGCTTCTTGAATTTAACAGTCTCTCACGGAAAGAGAAACTTATATCCAAAAGCCATTTTCGAAAGCTCTGCGGCTCCATATCAAGAAGCCTTCCATACAGTTTTCTCATATCTCCGGAAAATTCATCCATCACAATCTCGTTATTTGCAGAGAAACGATATAATTCACTTACCAGTTCCATGACTGAAATATAGTGCTGCTGTAAGGATTTTCTCTGAAAGGATATCTGCTCCAAGTATTCATCAATCGCTTTTTCAATATCCTCTTCCGTGCCCAAACGAATCATCTTAAACAGCTGATTAAACGAATCTGTCCCCTGCTTTAAATCCGGTTCACTTACCTCCTGCGGCGCAACCTCTTTGATATTGATTGCTCTTGACGCCCCATAAATCGCGCGGTATGAAACCGCATCTCTTGCACTTGCATACGACTGTGCAAGGTCCAAAATATTGTCGCAGACAAATCCAATCCCAACAGTCACAACAGCTCCGACCATTCGCTTGACATATCTGCAGAACCGGTCGCACTCATCTGTCAGCCTTGATACCTCGTGCTCATCCTGAAGCTGCACGAGCAAAATACTATTTCCCAAATAAGAAAAGCACTTTCCTCTCCAAGCTTCTCCAAGGCGCTCTTTTGCCTGTTTTTCAACTGATGCAAATAAAAGCAACGGATTCACATCCTGCTGTATCCTGCTTGAAGATGTATGGATCACAAGACAACAGTAACAAGGTCCCTCCAACGAGATCTGATAGTCTGAAAGATACTTCTGCAGTTCCCCTGCCTGAATTCTTCCCTCTATCAGCGTGGAATAAAAATTGACCTGCAAAAGTGGCAAAGACTCCAGATAATAATTCTGCAGCACCTGAACGTTTTTCTTCTCGCTGATCTCCTCATCAAGCTTTATCTTCATCTGCGTAAACACATTGGTCAGTTCAACTGAATTTACCGGCTTTAACAAGTACTCCTCAACTTCTAAATGAACCGCCTCTTTTGCATATTCAAATTCATCAAATCCGGTGAAAATCAACAGTTTTGTGGCCGGAAACTCCTCTTTGATGTGATGTGCAAGTTCCATGCCATCCATATATGGCATCTTAATATCCGTCATCACCACATCCGGCTGGTATTCTTCAACCATCTCAAGCGCTTTTACACCGTTGTTCGCATAGCCGATCACAGAAAAACCAAGCCCTTCCCAGTTGATCTTTTTCATAATGACTTGTATTACATCTTCTTCATCGTCTACTAAAAGTACTGTGTATGTTTTCATATCCTTCTTCTCCATGTCTATATAGTAATTTTTATTATATCAGATGTCACTTCAAATGCAATGCATACCCCGAACAAAATAAAGAGCCAGAATAGCTTCTGACTCTCTTTTTGTAAAAATAAAATTATTTTTTCTGAACATATTTCAAACAGTCCAATGTTACTGCTACAAGAATAATGATTCCTGAGAATACGAACTGAAGGTTTGTGTCAATACCAAGGATTGTAAGAGAATATGTAAGTGCTGTGAAGATACATACACCAACTACAACTCCTGAGATCTTACCGATACCACCTGTAAATGATACACCACCTACTACGCAGGCTGCGATGGCATCCATCTCCCATCCCTGTCCATAAGCCGCTGAACCGGAACCAACCATTCTCACACATTCTAACCATGAACCAAATCCATAAAGAACACCTGCAAGAACAAATGCACCAACTGTTACCCAGAATACGGAAATACCTGAAACAGATGCTGCTTCTGGGTTTCCACCTACTGCATACAGGTTTTTACCAAATGTTGTCTTATTCCAAATGATCCATACAATTACGATTGCAGCCACTGCCCAAAGGATAATTGTTGGGAATCCATTGATTTTCGGAATTACCATATTCGGAATCGCTGGTTCAATCGCACCAAAGGATACACCTTTTGTCGCATATGTAACAAGACCGAAGATTACAAGCATGTTTGCCATTGTTGAAATAAATGGGTGCATTTTGAATTTTGCGGTAAAGAAACCGGCAATTGTTGTAAACACTGTACATAACAAAATACACATTACAAGTGCTAATATCACTCTTGCTCCAAGCGGCATTTTTGTAAAATCAAAAATATGTCCGAATACAGAACCTGTATTGACACCCTGGTGCATGATAATTGTTGCGGTTGTCATACCCATTCCGACCATACGACCGATAGAAAGGTCAGTACCTGCAAGAAGAATCAATGCTGCTACACCAAGTGCAAGGAACATTCTAGGCGAAGCCTGCTGTAAAATATTCAATACGTTGTTGTAAGTAAGTAACGGTGAACCTTTTACCATTGGAGTAATAATACATAACATGATAAAGATTAAAATAATCGCAATATACAAACCGTTTTGTAAGAAAAATGCTCTGCGGTTAAATGTATATTTGTAGTTTTCCCATTTCTGTGCTCTTGTCTCCAGGAAAGTGAATTTTGACATACGCAGTAAATCAATCAAATGATATTTGTAATTGTAAGCTGCATGTCTTCTGTCTTTGATTTCCTGAAGTTCTTTCTGATATTGAATCTTCGCATCAAACAGGCGGTTTTTGTAAACATACTTCTCATCTTTAATTTCATTGTGATCAGAAAGTTTTGCAACAATTCCCTGATGCTCTTTTTCCAATTCTACAAGTCTTGCTTTATAGTTTTCTTTTGCCTGTACTTTTTGCTGTGCACAGCTTTCTAAAACTGCATTGTAGTAATCTTTGTTAAAATGTTCTTTCAAGTAAGCTTCTGCTTCTGAAATCAATTTTGAAATCTGATCTTTATTTTTTGCCTCAACAGCTTTTGCTTTCTCCAGCTCCCGTTTTGCCTCTTGAATCCGGTTCTCTTTTTCCCCTTTTGTAAGGCTTCGGTCTTTTTTCATTCTGTCTATAATGCCCTGAAGATGAACAACTTTTTCTGTACCATCTACTCTGAGGCTGTCAATTTTTTCCTGAATTTTACCCACATGATCCTCAATCGGTTTGCGGAGCTTTAACTCCTGCTCTTCCGTAAGAATCTTACTGTTTCCATTAGCCATATCTATCATTCTCCCTCATTATAGGTATTTTGCACTGAGCCTTAAGAGCTCTTCCTGATTTGTGTCTTTTGTATTAACAATTCCCGCAAGATGTCCATTAGACATAACACCAATACGGTTTGTGATTCCCAAAATCTCCGGCATTTCAGACGAAACAACAATGATTGTTTTTCCTTGCTTTGCCATTTTGATAATCAATTCATAGATTTCATATTTTGCACCAACATCAATTCCTCGTGTCGGTTCATCCATCATAAACACTTGAGGTTCACGTTCAAGCCATTTTCCAAAAATAACTTTCTGCTGATTTCCTCCTGACAAACTTGAAATCATATCATCTGGTCCCATACATTTTGTATGCATAATCTTAATCTCATTCGAAGTCGCTTTTGTCATCTTTGCGTCAGACAACAACTGTCCGGATTTGTACTGACTGAGATTTGCAATTGTTGTATTAAATGTCAAATCTCCTTTTAAGAACAATCCGTTTGCCTTACGTTCCTCTGTAATCAACGCAAATCCATGCTCCATCGCTTCTTTTGCACTTCCGAAGTTCATCAGATGGTTGTTAAAGTAAACACGTCCTGCCGCTCTGGTTCTAATTCCGAAAATTGTCTCCAAAAGCTCTGTACGTCCTGCTCCTACCAAACCGTACAATCCAAAAATTTCACCTTTTTTTACATCAAAGGAGATATCCTGCAAATGAGGCTCAAATTTCGTTGACAAATGCTGGATAGACAAGATCGGTTCTTTTGGTTCATTGTCTACCGGCGGGAAACGATTCTCAAGAGAACGTCCAACCATCGCAGCGATCAGCTCATTCATATCTGTGTCTTCTGACCGTTTGGTCATAACAAGATTTCCATCCCGTAGTACGGATACTTCATCACAAATCGTGAAAATCTCATCCATTTTATGCGAAATATAAATTAAGGAAATTCCCTGTTCTTTCAACATATTCATCATCTCAAACAGCTTTTCAACTTCCTGAACTGTCAATGAGGATGTTGGCTCATCGAGAACGATTACTTTTGCATTGTAAGAAATCGCTTTTGCAATTTCACACATCTGCCGCTGTGATACGGACATATTCCGCATCGGTTGAGTCAGGTTGACAGTCATTCCAAGTTTTCTAAAAAGCTCGGAAGCCTCTTTTTTCATTCTTCCCTCATCCACGATTCCCATTGAGTTGCGCGGATAGCGTCCGAGGAATAGATTGTCAACTACATTTCTTTCTAAGCACTGGTTCAATTCCTGGTGAACCATTGCGATTCCGTTTTCCAGTGCATCTTTTGGACCTGAAAAACTTACTTCCTTTCCATCAAGGAAAATTTTTCCTTCATCTTTTTGATATGTACCGAAAAGGCACTTCATCATCGTAGATTTACCAGCACCATTTTCTCCCATCAGTCCCATAACCGTTCCTTTTTTCACATCTAAATTAATGTGATCCAAAACCCGGTTTCTTCCGAAAGACTTGCTCATGCCACATATCGATAAGATGATTTCTTCTTTCTTATCTGCCATTCTTCTCTACTCCTGTTTTGTTTACACGTATTATTATTTTCTTTTACTCAAAAAGAGGTTATCGGGAAGAATTTCTTCTTCCCAATAATCTGCTCTTTTTCATTTCTTTTTTGTTATTATTGATTCAATAAAGATGTGTAAGAAGCTGCGTTGTCTGTCTTAACCATGTTGATTGCGAACGCATCATACTGGCTTGGATTTCCAAGACGGTTTGTAATGTTAGATTCTGTCTGTCCATCACCACCGATGTATTCAACATCAAGGTTAAGAAGATCATCATAGTTCTGAAGTAATGGCTGATATGTTGAGCTTAAGAAGTTATCAGAAGCATTGTAGATGTTCAACCATACTTTTTTCTTTGCATGTTCTTTTTCATCAAGTTGATTTGAAACTGGTTCGAATACCTTTGTAGAATCTGTAAATTCTTTATAGTTTTCAGCTGTAACTGCTACGTTCAATGCATAGTAAGAACGTTCTTCTTCGCTGTATCTGTATACGTCTTCTGAAAGAACATTTCCAGCTTCATCTGCTGTACCGATACCTGTGTCAATATCTACACCATCAAGTGAGTTACGAAGAACACGAAGTGTTAAATATGCCTGTACGTCTGCATGCTGGCTGATTGTTCCGCCGTATCCTTCTGCGATAGCTGCAACTGCATCGTTATTTGCATCGTATCCGAATGTAGGAACTTGATTGTCTTTTGACCAAGCATTGAACATTGACATTCCCATACCATCGTTGTTAGATGCGATTACATCGATCTGATCACCGAATGAAGAAGACCATGTTCCGATTGCATTACCTGCTGTTGCCGCATCCCATGTAGCTCCTGAAGAGTTCTTCATTTCCTGAGAAGCAAGCTCACGAATAATATATTTCTTTCCGCCAACTTCGATTGAACCATCTTTTACTGCTTTTGAAGAACCATCTGTATTAGTTCCGATTGGGTCACTGTTGATTGCACCATCTTTTTCAACGTCTGTTCCAAGAGCTTTACGAACACCTCTTGTACGAGCGATAGAGTCATTATGTCCGATATCACCGATTGCCAATACATAACCGATTACACCATCACCATTTTTATCGATTGTAGCAATATTTTCTTCAATGTACTCTTTGATCATTGTTCCTTGAAGTTCAGCACCCTGATTAGCATCAAATCCTACATAATATGTATCTTTATTAAAGTTCAAAGCGTTCTTGTCTAACTCACCTGTAGAGCTGTTAGATGGCTGACGGTTGAACCATACTAAAGGTTTATCTTTGTTCGCAACGTCTGATGTGGATTTGTCTCCGCCTTTGTCAGATCCTCCATTGTCTCCTCCACTTGATCCACATGCTGCTGTAGATACAACGAGTAATCCTGCCATTGCTAATAATGCTAATTTTCTTTTCATAACTTTTGTTCTCCCTTCTGTTATCGACGTTTCGCTCCGTCGTTTATTGATATTGCTAGTATAATATATGTTTTAAAGAAAAAATATAGGATATTTTTCTTTTTTCATTGAAATTTTAAAGCTTTCACAAAAATTTTATATTAATACTTTTAATAAATTACAAAAAACGACATCATTTTGCATATACACTTTCACCAAACATTTTTATCAGCACAAAAAAAGGAACCCTCCCAGTTCAATCACCTGGTGGATTCCTCTTCTTTTCGCACTCTTATTCTTTCACAAGCACCTTCACAATTTCAGCCATATACATCGTATGATAATCTTTTTCCGGATACCATCTTGCATCATTCTCTTTGACATCAAAACATTCCGGACGCATCTCTTGATGATACTGTTTTTTGCAGACCATAATCATATCCGCCTCTTCAAACGCCACTGTTCCATCTGTAAAATACGGTGTCAATCCTGCATTTTTCACCTTATCCTCGTCTCTTCCGGATATTTTTCCACAGTAAGCAAGCGCCGGACGATAGTTTTCCCCAAAAAACGCAATCGTAAACAGATCATTGTGATCTACGAACTCTTTCGTGTATCTCTGTGGACGAATGTAAACACTTACCACATTCTTTCCCCACATAACACCAACGCCTCCCCAGCTTGCTGTCATTGTATTATAGGATTCTTCATTTCCCGCTGTAATCAAAAGCCATTCTTTTCCAATCTTTGTAAATGGATTGAACGAAAGGTCTTCTATTTTCACTTCTTGAAATGCCATCTTATACACTCCTTTCACCTGCGCCACATAAGGCAACTGTCATAAGTCTATGTTTCAGAACCTTATTTCATGATTACTTTTCTAAAGTTCTTTTTCCCTCTTCTCAGCACGATACCTTCTCCTGCAAACACGTCTTTTGCAAATACCGCTTTAATATCAGTAACTTTGTCTCCATCTACAGCAACACCGCCCTGATCTACAGCACGTCTTGCTTCAGATTTAGATGGAACTAATCCGCTCTTTACAAGCATTGTCAAAATATCGATACTTCCGTTCACAAGATCTTCTTCTGTAAGTTCTGCTGTCGGCATGTTTGCTGCTGCACCACTTGAGAACAATGCTCTTGCACTTTCCTGTGCTTTTGTCGCTTCCTCTTCTCCATGAACAAGTTTTGTCAACTCAAATGCGAGAATCTCTTTTGCCTGATTCAGCTGGCTTCCTTCCCAGTCATCCATCTTGTCAATCTCTTCCAACGGAAGGAATGTAAGCATACGGATACATTTCAGAACATCTGCATCTGCGACATTTCTCCAGTACTGATAAAATTCAAATGGTGATGTCTTATTCGGGTCAAGCCAAACTGCACCAGACTGTGTTTTTCCCATTTTCTTTCCTTCAGAGTTCAAAAGCAATGTGATTGTCATCGCACTTGCATCTTTTCCAAGCTTACGGCGGATCAATTCTGTACCTGCCAGCATATTGCTCCACTGGTCATCTCCACCGAACTGAAGATTACATCCGTATTTCTGGTACAATGCGTAGAAATCATACGCCTGCATGATCATGTAGTTAAACTCTAAGAAGCTCAGTCCTTTTTCCATTCTCTGTTTGTAGCACTCTGCTGTCAGCATACGGTTCACGCTAAAGTGCGCCCCTACTTCGCGAAGCAATTCAATGTAGTTCAGATCCAAAAGCCAGTCTGCATTGTTTACCATCATTGCTTTTCCTTCTGAGAAATCAATGAATTTGCTCATCTGCTCTTTAAAGCAGTCGCAGTTGTGCTGAATCTGCTCCGGGGTCATCATAGATCGCATATCTGTTCTTCCAGATGGATCTCCGATGTATCCTGTTCCTCCCCCGATCAATGCGATTGGTTTATTCCCTGCCATCTGAAGACGTTTCATCAGGCACAGTGCCATAAAATGTCCCACATGAAGACTGTCTGCTGTCGGGTCAAATCCGATGTAAAATGTTGCCTTTCCTTCATTAATCAAGTTGCTGATCAGCTCTTCGTCTGTTACCTGCGCAATCAATCCTCTTGCTTTCAATTCATCATAAATCTTCATTTTTCATTCTCCTTCTTGTCTGTCGGTTTTATTACTTTTCGGAGCGTTTTATTGCATGACATATAATTTTCTATAATTAAAAAAACCCGCCCCTTATCTAACATAAAGGGCGAGTGTAATCCCGCGGTACCACCTTCATTCGCATTCACTTCACAGCAAACGCCTCTGCAAGTATCTATCAATACTCAGGCACGATAACGTGTGCCATCCCGTTGCAGCCTACTTAGAATTATGTCACTGTTCGGTGCAAAGCTCCAAGATGTATTCATAATCGACTTTCCATGCGCCTCTCATCAACCGGCAGCTTTCTGTATGGCGTCTCAATTATTACTTTTTCTTTTCTTCGCCGTTTCTTATTCTGAGGAAATACTACCCCATAAAATGATATTTGTCAAGGGGCTTATACGCCTTTTTCTTGTTCCAAAGCATCATTCCAGCCAAGAGCAGCAAGCCCGTCACAGACAATACTTTTCCCATCTTCAATCCCGGTGCATGATACACAATCTCTACCTCATGTGTTCCGACCGGCATCTTTACTCCTAAAAATGCCGTATTGACTTTTTCATACTTCACGTCTTTTCCATCTATCTTCACTTCAAAGTGCTCATCATATGGAATCGATGTAATCAGATACCCATCTTTCACGCCGTCCACACTTCCTACAATTCGGTTTCCTTTTGTCTGTGCTTTGTCCACCCTAAATTCGCTTTGGCACAGCGTCTTTAAGGATTCGTCAGTATTTCCGATATAGCATCGAAGGTTTCGGATTTCATAGTTTCCTGCTCCTAGTCCCAGATTCACTTCCGTTTGTCCCGCCTTTAGGTTTACCGCATAAGTAAAGGTTGTGTTGCCATTATAGTAAATATGCGATCCTGCGCTTAGTTTATTTTTCACACCTGCAAGCCACACAGAAACATCCTTGGATGTCTTGTAATTTTTTAGTTCAAACTGCACAAACAGAATCTCTTCCTTCTGTGCCTCCTCACTGATTTTTAATTTCACATTCTGAATTTTTTTTGACTTAATATGGTATCCATCTTCTATCTTTTCAATCGCCTTCGTATCTTCCATCGGAATCTCTGCCCCAGTCTCTTTCACCTGACTGTTCAACACCTCTTTCGGATTCACTGTATCATTTACTGATTTTCCTACAGCAAATCGCAAAAAAGCGAGCTGACTGTACGGAAATTCCAAATCTTCATACGCTTTTTCCGAAATCATCTGATTTGTCACATACGCAATCGGAAGAACTTCTTCATTTTTATAGACTGTCACATCTCCGACTTTCTTCTCCTGTTGATACCCTGTGATTTCTTGTTCAGAAAGAATGTATTTTATCCCCATCAATTTCTGATAAATCGGGTTTTCTGTCACAGACTGCATCAATACATTTCGAAATGGCTGTTCCACCAGAAATGTTTCGGTTCGAAATTTCTGGTACGCCGGATTGTAGGAAGACGAATAAATCGATGATACATACTGCTGCATATTCCAAATACGGTTCAAATTTGCGGCATTTTCACTTGTCGTGCCGCTTTGCTCCATTCGGTAAAATCCGTTCTCTTTTTCTGTTAACTCTTCAATCTCAGTTCGAATCTGCTTATTTGTCACCTCTTCGTAAAATGCCGGTTCGATCATCTTGTCGGCACTTTTGTGCAGCACCACTCCATACAGCGCCAAAAAGCCAATTGGAACAACGATGAGAACCCAATCGAATTTCTTCCAATAAAAAATAAGATAGCAGACAAGCATCACCAGCGCATCCACCAGCACCCAGCCCAGATATTCTGAATATTTTCCTTGTTCACGTCCCATATACACCAACACAATTGTCAGTAAAAACGGCAAGGCTCCTGCCCAAAAAGAGATTTCACGCCGTTTTTGCTTTTCCAAATAAGTTGCAATCAGATAACATAAAAACGGCAAAAATGGAATCATCACTTTATCCCGAATATAAAGTCCTCCATTAAGCAAATAGGCAAACAAAGGTACTGCCAAAATAACGATACAGGCAATGTGCAAAAATTTCTCATATAGCTTCCGATATGTCAATCCGGTAATCAGGACCGTGATTCAACAAGAGTTCGATACATTTCCGGCAGCAGACTCGGCGGATCCTGTAAATCCACATCCATAATTGCCACATAATTCCCCTCTGCATTGCTAAGTCCCGCATAAATCGCCGCCTCTTTTCCAAAATTTCTTGAAAACGATAAATATTTGCAGCGCTCATCCCTCTCATGCAGACTTTTCATAATCCCAAGTGTCCGGTCCGAAGATCCATCATCCACAAACAGCAATTCAAGGTCTACTCCTTGCATCTGTTTCATAATACGGCTCATCTCCTCATAATATACCGGCAGAGCCTCCTCCTCGTTAAAGCAAGGTATCACAATACTAATTTTATTCATTTTTATATCCATTCCTTTCGCGCTGCTCAAGGCACAAAACGTCATGAAAAAACGTTAGCTTGTTGCAGCTTTCTTTTTATAATTGTTTCCATAGGGATATTCAGTACACTACAAATCACGGGGAGGTGAGTGGGCTGTCCGTTTATCGGATGACCGTATTTTTATATGTGTAGAATGCTTTTTCAAGCACACGTAACCTTATCTTTGTAAAAACAACTCTCGTTTTTATCCTAAGCATTCAGTCAATGCTGTCTACTCCCTATAATCTATTGAACCTATGGTTCTGAAAGGAGTCCCTATGGCTTTAAAAATTGTGTATCAAATCTGTTGTGGTATTGATGTTCACAAAACTTTTGTTGTTGCCTGCATCGCTTCCACTAACAAACAAGGTGTTACCACCTATAAGCGCCATCGTTTCTCAACCTTCACACAAGGGTTAAAGGAATTGTTACAGTGGATGCTTGACAATCATTGTAAGGATGTCTGCATGGAATCTACCGGTAAATACTGGATTCCTATTTACAATGTTCTGGAAAAAGATTGCAACATTGTTCTTGCTCATCCTAAATATGTTAAGGCTATCCGTGGAAAGAAAACTGACAAGAAAGATGCCAAATGGATTGCTGACCTCTTCAAGCATGATCTTGTTGCCGGTAGCTTTATGCCACCCGCTGATATCAGACAGCTTCGTGATCTGATGCGCTATCGTTTTAAACTGACCTGCTTTATGTCCAGCGAGAAGAACCGTCTCCAAAACTGTCTCACGGTTTCCAACATTCAGTTGGCTTCCGTTGTCTCGGACACCTTTGGTAAAAGTTCTCAAAGAATCCTGGATAAGATTCTCGAAAATCCTGATGATACTTCTTTTGATATTGAGCCTTTAATTCATGGTTCCATGAAGAAAAAACTTCCCGAAGTATTATTATAGCGGATATGGCAGAAAATTTCGAATTTCATCCCCATCTGAATTCGTCATTTTGCCTATGGTTGTAAGCAACCACAATAAGATTCTACCCCATTAAAATCAAAGGCTTTTAAAGTGATAGCAGTTAAATAAAGAAATCCATGTTTAATTGGAATGTAGGTAATATCAATGGACCATGCCTGATTTGGAGCATCAATTACAGCATTTCGCAAAAGATATGGACATACTTTGGCCTGTTGCATTCGTTTAGAAAGATTCATTTTAGGATAAATAGGACAAATATCCATTTCATTCATATACCGACGTGCTTTACGGCGACCTACATGATAACCTCTGTTTTTTAGTTGTGCTGACATTTGCCTTGCTCCCCAAGCTAGATTGTCTGTATGCAGGCGATCAATAATTGCTTTGCATTCCAATTCTTCTTCTGAGATGGGCAAGCTTTTATAATAAATGCTTGTACGGTTAATATCGAGCAGTTTTGCTCCAACAGAAGCAGGGATTTCTTTATTCGTCAAAAGGTTTCGGACTAAATTTACTCTCGTAGTCTGATCCGCAAATTTCTTCAGATTTTTTTTTGAGCCAGTCAACTTGCATTGTCAACTGACCAACTTTTTTCGCATACTCTGCTTTCTCTTTGCGTTCTTCGGCAAGCTTTTCCTTGAGATTTTCTTCACGCTTGTCATCGAATACAGCCGAGGCATTATTCAGAAATTCTTTCTTCCAATTGCGAAGCAGGTTGGGTTGGATATTATTTTCAGTTGCCAGGGTGTTGAGATCTTTTTCCCCCTTAAGCAGCTCGATTACTAGGTCTGATTTAAATTTGGCACTAAAGTTTCTTCTTTGTCTGGACATAATTATGAATCCTCTCTTTCATACTGAATTTAGTATATCAGATTCATTAAAAAATGTCCGAAAAAGTGTCTTAATTTATGAGACCATTATAGGCGCTTATTGAAATATTGAAACGCTCTAAGGTGCAGGAGCCGGTTCTGCTGATTACAGACAGAGGATATGAAAGTTATAACATCATGGCTAACGCACAGGAAAAAGGGTGAAAATTTCTGATCCGTGCAAAAGATCTGGGAAGCCGTGGTATTCTTACACATTTACCGATATCGGAAGATGGAACTTTTGATTGTACTTTGTACTTAATCCTTACCAGGAAGCAAACAAAAGAAATAAAAAGCCAACCCCATAAATATCGCTTCCTCACAAACAAAACTGTGTGTGATTTTCTGGATCCAATCGAAAATCCCTTTTATACACTTCATTTTCGTGTCTTACGGTTTCCGATTACAGAAAGTACGATGGAATGTATCATTACGAATCTAGAGGAAGAAGATTTTCCAATGAAAGAAATCAAAAAACTGTATGAATGGAGATGGGGAATTGAGCGTTCTTTTCGAGAATTGAAATATACGATTGGATTAACGAATTTCCATGCAAAAAAGGTGGAGTATATCTTGCAGGAAATTTTTGCCCGACTGATCATCTACAACTTTTGTGAAAGGATTATCACAAAGATCGTAATCCAACAGAAAAAAAAGTTATGCGAAAGCATCTTTGTCGCTCTCCTGCATCACTTTCTTTTCTTCCACAGTCTCCTGTTACATGGTACAATCAACGTATCTAATATAGAAATGGCAGGCGATTACTATCAAACGAATCACTGAGGCAGAACTTGCAAAGGAACTTCGGGAACAGTATACTAAAAATCCTCCAGAAGGCATGAGCCCTGACGAAGTCCGCGACATGAGCGATGATGATCTTCTGGATATGGATTATTTCTTACACGAATTTGATAATCTGGATGATGACGATTTCGGTGAAGAAGGTTTTTATATCTTCTAAACTAAAACCGTCTGTTTTCTATGCCCGCCTTTGTGCGGGCTATTTTCATTTCAGAATTCGGCAAAAGTCGAACTTTCCTATAAAGAAACAAAGAAAATTGGTTACATTTAATTTGTACTTTTTCTTGACATAGAACCACGTACTACAAATTATTTATCTCTTTATAACTGCTATACAGATTTACAATTACAGCAACAACAAAAAATACTATTGCACAGACAAAGTTCATTATTGTAATCATAACAGCAAAAATAATTTTTTTCATACCTACTATCTCCTAAGTATAAAAACTATCTATATATCACAAAGACGTTTTTTTGCTTAGAGGTATATTGTATTCCATCAAATATTTAATAACAGTCTCAACAAACCGAGAATCAACAAATGAACAGGATAAAACGCATAATTAAACCATTTGTGCTGCTTTCCACGTTTTCCATTGTAGGTCAGAGTTAAACCAAACCCAAGCAGTGCCCAAGGCTCCTTATACATGGAAATCATACTGAATGGAATGGCAAGCACCCGTCGCTCGTGAAAAATATAGAAAAAATAACCTGTAAGGATGGCATGGTGTTCATAATCAACTCCGGTAAACATTGCAACAAGGCACATTACTGCCACAATTACAAAAGAAACCGAATACCATGCAATCTTCGGAAGTTTTTCTTTCAAAGTATCAATAAGCCAGAGCATGAACAACACCAATGTAAAGCTAAACATAATGTTATTCCACCTCAGCTCAAAGAAACTCCTAGTAGAAAACAAGTCAAAAGGAATTTCTGTAATTATCGCAAATAATAGCATATTTTTGAAATAATTCATCCTGCTACTAGTTTGGAAAAAGCCCTCCACAACAAAAAATATAAAAAGAGGATAGGCTATTCTTCCGAGAATATCAAATATATCACTGACATACAAAAGAAATCCGCTATTAAGGTAGGGCTAGACAATTGCCTTATTAACATGGTCAATGAGCATGGATAGCATAGCTATGTATTTCAATTGTGCGCCATCAAATATTCTTAGTTTACCTAAAAAATTGTTTGAATTTTGTTCTATTTGTTTGTTCATATCATTTATCCTTTGTTGTTTATTTTATAATACTATATAGCAAAGACAATCCATCAGGAAAACACCGCCTAAAACCAAAGTAAGTACCAGAATAGCTCGTTTTCCAAATTTTTCCAAACACTTTTAAAAGCAGGGATACAGCAGATATAAGAATATCATCCACCTACACCAAACCGCAAACTTGGATTCAGTGCTATTCTCCCTTGGAAGTTTGGCGTAAACCGAGTATAGTCCCATAACCAACTTCCCGTCGTCCATTCCATAATATAGCTAGTTATCAACTCAATCACTGTAGTGATAACCACAATTTCTGCAAATACCAGTACTGATGTGAATGGGATTTTCCATAAATACATACTTGTTTTTATCAACCGATAAGCAAAGTCATCATAAAAAATAGAAATAATTTCTCGATTTTTGCGTTTTCACTTCACTTAACATACGGACATATTCCTTTCAATGTTTGATTTTCTTATATTTAGGATATTATACCAGAAATTCATGAAATTTTCAACTGTTTTGACCATATTCCCACGACAAACGCATGAATGCTCCTCTTTTTCTGATTTGCCTGCTCGGGAGTTTGACACATCAAAATCAAAAAGGATACTGCAAAGCCTTGAAACAGGCTTATTTTTTTGTCAAATTCTTATTTTTATTATATGATGTTGGGATCAAAACCATAAAGAACTTTGTTCCTATTTCTATAGCACCTTGAAAAATTCATATTTTGTAGTGTGATGGTAAACGCACCATAGTGCGTATATTGAATTCCCTCTAGTTATTTGAGAAAATAGA
>ENA-ORNI01000210-ORNI01000210.1-human-gut-metagenome-genome-assembly--contig:-NODE-210-length-62113-cov-3.88188_pt1 | contig 62113 bp, 65 predicted proteins | sample MGYA00242118_ERZ509028 | MGnify/ENA primary metagenome ERZ509028 (study PRJEB26280, sample SAMEA2338755) | human gut metagenome | biome: human gut; feature: human-associated habitat; material: faeces...
GGATCCACTGGCGGGTATCCACATCAGCCCTAAATACACAGTTCTTAAGCATAGTTCCTCACCTCCTCTCAATGGATAGTCTGCGACAAAATTAAAATAAGCCCGGTTGCCAGTGATCCGGCAAGCGCGCTTACTATCGCTGTGATTACTGTTTTTTTAATGTCCTTGTAGGTGTTGCCCGGTTCCCGTTCCAGGGCGTCCAGACGCTTACTCTGGTTGTCCAGGCGTTTCCCCTGCTCTTTCTGTTCCTGGAGCATCTGCTCCATATCTTTTGCAAGGCCATGGATGGACAGCACCAGATCCTGGATCACCTTACTCATGTCCTCCAGCAGCTCAATGCGCCGGTTCTGGCGCTGATCCTCGTCACGGATGCGGGCCAGCTCTGCTTTTGTTAAATCATCCATCATCTGGCTCCTTTACTGGTTTTGTAATCATTTGAATCATCTCCTTTCGCATTGTACTTGTGATAATGGGTATTATCGGAAGTTTTGAGGGGTGGGTTCCGAACCCTCAGGATCTATATTACAATGGCGTGAATAGTGGGAGTTTGACGGTTGATCCAGCTACAGGATGGAATTTTGAGAATACCAGAATTCATTATGCTTATAAAACTCAATTTGGCGCTGTTAGAGCCTTCACTTTCGGTCGAGCCATCGATGTGAGAAGCTATTCAAAGCTTATATTGGAGGGACGCTTCTTATTTATCGATTCTAGTGATACCACTAAGCCAACGTATGCAACTTTGTATACACAAGCAATTCCGGAGGCTGTAAACTTTCCATCTGCAAAGGGTCCTTTATACAGTATGGAATTTGACATCACGCAAGTATCGACAATTAACTCAGGAGGATCTGTGACCATCTCTAGTGCCAAAGCAGAACAATGGATTACCCGCATCAGGTTGGCTTAATTATTCAAAGCGAATCCTGTGTATTTTTGCAGATTTACCTCCAGACGTCATCGAATGATCGAGAGCGAGAGCTTTGACATTGAATATTGTTTTGTCTGGCAAATCAACAGCAATACTGATTTTTTGATTCAGAGGTGGATTACTTATTGAACCGGTATATAATTTATTGACTCCTCCAGATGTTGTTCCGTAAATTTTGAAACTTATTGCCCCTCCGGTAACAGGCCCAAGATATGTTAACTCCATTACCGCTCTATTATAATTGGAAAAATTAAACGAGTGGTTTAAGGAGAGTTCGGCCTGTCCAGGATATGGCATTCCACAACTTATATATGTATTTTCAAGTGTAACGCTAGATACTGGAGCCAAACCATACGGATTTGCACCGTTATAATATATATCAGTTGCGAGAGGAACATATCCTTCCCAACTTCCGATAATACCCATTATCGATTCGCCTTTTTTGATCTTCACCGCTGTAATCCCCGCCATGTTGCGGATATCCGCCCATGACAGGAACACATTGGCGTTCTCGTTATAGTATCCCTGTGGTATTTTAACCCACATCCGCTGATTGTCTGCATCATTGCCTTTGCTGTTGCCCCAGCCGTTGTAATCGCCACGGTTGGGCATGGTACCGGTATATTCTACACCATCGTTGTTCGTGAACGTTTTGCCTGCCAGAACATCCGACGGCACCGCATTGCCGCTTCCCAGGACAATCTTTCCGATATTGGCCGCCATCTCCCCGAATGTTGCGGTTGCCGCTGTAGGTACCCGTTTCGCAGTGATGGCTGCGGCAACCTGTGCTTTTCCATCACTGACAGATTTTTTTAGGTCTACCATATCCTCTGACAGACCGTTTACTGCCTTGTTGGTGGCGTTAATATGTTCAGCTGTGAACAGGTCGCCTTCCTGGCTATAGACCGTCACGTCCTGAATCTCAGTGTTTCCCGTACCGTCCTGGGACAGCTTATACTTCCTGTTTCCCTCAAAAATATCATCCTTGAAATCTGTTTTTAATGCCATGTCTTACCTCCTGTTTCCCAACATCTTCCGCCCCAGATGAAAGCTTAACCGCCTCTGCCCCGATATCATACTGTCATACATATCTCCCAGATCCTTTAATATCTGCTCAATATCATTGGCCTGGTAGATGTTATCATATGTGATCTTTACCGGAGTTGGCGGGGTGCTGGACTTTACAAAATATGCCGTTCTCACCTTTTTGATATTTTCGAGCAGTCGGGCCATTTCGGTATCTGTACGGTAGTCCTCCATCTTCCATTCCTTGGTTTTTATATCTACGCCAAACCGCTGTGCCAGAAGAGCACAGGCCTGCTCTACCCGGTTAAGGCAGATATAATCTGCATAGACCTTATCCAGATCTGCTGCAAGGTCTGCACTGGTCCGGTCTGTAATCAGTGTATCCAGCACTGTACTCATCCCACTGTCACCTCCGCTGTGATTTTTCTCCGTGAAAATTTCATATCCAGTTTCCGGATCATTCCCTCCATTGTGCCTTTAAATCCTGTTGTTACCCGAACACGATTTCCAAGTTCCTGATCGTTGATAACTGCCCGGAAGCTGACACTCTCATTATTGCTGTAGTAATCATATACCCTGTTTAATACCGCCTGCGCATTTTCCATGGTGACAAGGGTTGCTTCTTTTACCTCGGCAATATTTTTATTCTGGGTAATCTTAGGGTTCTCTTTTAAAAGAGTGATCGTATTGTGGTTATATCTAAGCCCCGTCAAGACAACCTCTCCGCCGCCATTGGAAGTGATATACGCATAGTTGGCCCCATGCTTTTCTATAGTACCGCCTATGATCGACAGACTATGATACGGTTCGGAAAACTCCAGCTTAGTTTCTCCTGTTAAGCTTCCCTTATACAGCTCTGCTGACTCCTGGCTCGGTATATAGCTGTGTGCATACAGCCGGATTCCCGTCACCATTTCACTGTGGTCCACAGTAAGGCCAAGAAAGATATCACGTCCAGTAAATTCTGCCGTCACCTCTGTCTGCTCCGGGTATACATACAGCTGGCGGTCATAGCTTGTATCTACCAGAGCACCAATCGCAAACGCAAGCTGCTGCAGGGCGCTGCGTTTACTGGTAACGGGTAAATATCCGCTTATTCTGGTCTCCTTATAGGCATCATCTAAAAAATATGCAATGCCTTCACCTTCCATAATATTGTCCAAAATCTCAGATACCAACATATTTTCATAGATTCCACCCATAAACGGATTGTTATCCAAAATCCCGACAGCATCCTGTGTCTCCACTGAGTACCGTTTTTCCCCGATCTGTTTTCCGTCCTTAAGGTAATAAATCCCCAGAATCGCCTCGTCAAAATACAGGGTCTGTTTCTGCTTTTTCTGGAACTCAAACGCATACTCTGTTTTACTTCGGATCGTGTAATCCATCGTATTTATGCTGACCTCTTCAGAGATTGAATTGAGTTCCATCAGGCAGTTAATGTCCTCTATTTCATCATCCTTAAATACCCGGATCAGCCCCCATATAATATGAGTCAAAAACACATTACGATATGGCTTGCTGGTTTCCAAAAACCTAATGACTACTTTATTGTAATAATCCACTACTCCGTAACAGAAATAATTATAACTGTCCGGTTCGTAATCCTGATCCTTTAACAGTTCCTCATCACGATACCATTTTATATTGATCCGGCTGCACCGGTCTTCTGTATAATCGTTGAATCTCAGCGTAACCCCAACGCTGGAATAATTCTGGCTGAAAGAAAATGTGATTGCAGGCGGTACTGCAAATGCACCATCAGGGCCGGATATACTGTCGCTTACATACCCCATCTCTTCCAGCTGATCCGGAGCGTTGGAATAACCTCCGTCCATCTTTGCATAACGCGGCAGGCACAGTGCATAATCCGGAAACTCAACCCCTTCTTTCAAATCCTGCAAATTTACATAATAATCCTTGTCCGGTGTCTCTGCTGTATTATTCTCTGCTGCTCCCAGAGCGATATCGTCATAAACAATTTTCAAGCCGCCTGCATCCGTCATCCTCTGGTTTTTAATAACAGCTAGCCATAGATAACGATAGGGCCTACTGCTTTTAAGGAATGTAATTGCGATCTGATTGAACAGCGGCACTTTGGCTCGACAGAAATACTCTGTCCCGTCCGGCTCAAAATTCTGCTCATGCACCAGCTCCCCGTCCTTATTCCATCGGATCTGAATACTGGATGCATAGTCGCCACTTAATCGGTTAAAAACCAGATATATACCATTACTTGTCTTTAGACGGTCAAATGTCACCGTGATTACCGGAGGATTTTCAAACCTTCCATCTTGGCCGCTAAGGGCTGTACTGATGTAACCATACAGCCCCTTTTCTATCTGGTCTGGGGCATTAGGATAGTTGCTGTCCATTTTTGCATACCTCGGAAGGCACAGAGCATAAGGTGGGAGCTGCTGCTCCATATTTGCAAGATCCTCGACTGACGCATATGGCTGCTGCCCATTGCTCTCCACCCTGATATCCCATTTCATTTCCTATCGCCTCCTCTGCGGTTCCATTGCCGTGAAATTCAATGACAGGCCATCCATGCCCCACAGGTTCTTCCCGTTCCGGATACGGAGCTTGTCCTTGCCCTGGGTGACGTAAGCACGAAAGGTTAATGTCTCCTGTCCATATGGGAACGTCATTTCATGGCTGTCCCTATTAGGATCTGAAACAGCGTCATAAAATGCATCGTAGGAGGCTGTATCCCCATCTTTTGGGTATACCTTCATAGCATAATTATAAAACGTGCCAATTACATCACGCTCCATAGTGTAGTCCATGGTACGCCCTGACTGGTCTGTGTCTGTCACTGCAAAACTCCGTTCCAGAGAATCAGACTCCACTTCCACGTTATACGCTCTGCCATCCATTAAAAATACACTGTCCGCCATCAGGTTCCTCCTATCACTACCAGGCTTACGCCTCTACGCGCCGCCTCACGGTCAAGCTCTGGCTTTAATGCTCTTGCCAGTGCCGCCATACTTCCGGTCAGATTTAATACGATCTGGATTGGCTGGCTGCGGTCTCCCTGTTGCTGGCTAAGCAAAGTATCGAGCCTTGCAATCAGATTAGACAATAATTCTTCCTCCGCATAAGATCGGCTCCGCATAGACGCGGCCATATCTCCAGCCCGTGGCGGAACAATACTCCCTCTTGCCATCTTAGGAAGATATGCTGCCGCATTTGGGATATCAATCCCTATAGGAAGACGGATCTGTACGCCGTCAAATACATCCATAACACCATCCAGCCAGTCCTGCACAATACTACGGGACGATCTTGCCATATCAGCAATACCGTTGTTGAATCCACGGACCACATACTCTGCAATGTTGTAAAACTCTCTTGAGGGAGAATTGATGTCAAACTCTTCCTCAGCTTCTTCCATTGCCTCAGCCGCCCACTTCCGGATCGCATCCTTTGCCATATATGCAAAATCGCTGATACCATTTGCAAATCCCTCGTTGATCCGCTTTGCCATGTCGTAGAATGCTGCATACATTCCGCCGGTTCCCTGAGGATCACTGTCTCCCCAGAACCATTCCTTGACATTTCTGGCCCATGTTTCTACAGGCCCCTGAGTTTCGGAATGGCTACCTTCTATTTTGGCTTTAAATGCCTGGATAATAAGGTCTGCGAATTTCGTCCAGGAAAGCTCATTTACTCCCTGGTTTTCGTCAACACCCACGAACCACTTCCTTACGTTTTCGGCCCATGTTTCCATTACCGTCTGGGACTGGGTATAATTCTTCCTTACAGTATTGTTAAATCCTGACATAATGCTATTGGCCCACTTCTTGGATTCTACGGAATCCCCTGTTCCGATTCCAAACTTTTCTGAAAACCAGTTTGCCACGCCGGAAGCCCATGACTGTACCACATTCTGGGAAGCAGTCTGTTCGCTCGTCACGCCCTGGTTAAATCCCTGCACTGCGTAGGAGCCAATCCCTGCCAGAACAGTAGACGGGCTATGGATTCCGAGAAGGCTCTTCAAGCCATTCACAAATGGATCCGTAATGTTCGCCTTAACAAATGCTCCGGGATTTGAGAAAAACTCTTTAATACCGTTACAGAATCCATCCCAGAGATACTGACCCATTTCTGCCATCACAGTAGAAGGGCTGTGGATTCCGAAAAGTTCTTTGAAATACTTCACAAAAGGATCCACTATATTATCTCTGATAAATGCTTTCGGATCAGAAAAGAATGTTTTCACTCCCTTGCAGAATCCTTCCCAAAGACTCTTTCCTATTTCGGATAAAAGACCCCAAGAAGCCAAAACTACAGCCTTCAATGTCTGGAGCACAGCATCAATAACAGCTAACAGGATTCCCCACCAGTCTATCGCTAAAGCCATTTCAGCAACGCCAGTTCCTAAGGCTGTCCAATCCGTTTCTTTTATAAATGTTACAAACGCATTTAACAATCCCAGAACAAAATCGCTGATGGCTGTACCAGATCCGGCCCAATCAAATGTCTGGAAAAACGTACTTAGGCTCAAGGCGATTGAGCTACCGAATCCTGTCCAGTCAAACGTCTGAGCAAAATTCCCGGCAATAGCAAATAATCCGCCCAATCCTGTGGCAAATAGCAGCCCAAGCATTCCCCAGTCAATTTGTGATATGGTTCCGTTAAGTCCATTTCCAATAGCCTGTCCGATCAAAGGCCAGTCAGCGGTATCCACAAAACCATACAGACCTGAAATTTTTGCTTGGAAAAATGCTCCCAGAGTGGCTCCGAATAAATTCCAGTCAATCGTAGCGACCATACCATTAAGCCCCGTTGCTAGAGCTGATCCCAGCATAAACCAGTCAATCTGAGTAAGAAGCAGATATAAGGTATTTGCTAACGTATTGATACCTGTACCCATCATGATACCAATCGAATACCAATCAATATTTGCGACCAGGCTGTTAAACAGCGTAGTAAATGCGGTCACGAATGTGGTGATCTTAGCGCCTACATTGTCCCAGCTTATATAGTCCGTAAACTTCTGGACTGAATCATTGATCTTCTGGCCGATCAGCTGTCCAATACCTTCCCAGTCTCCGGCCTGCCACAGTTCTTTCAGCTTATTTGCAAAATCACTGATTCCCTGATCGATTGCTACAGTTTCAAACATCTGTGAGGGATCTATACCTCCACTTGATCCACCAGAGGAGCCATCCGCCCCTTCTCTTTGGATCTGTACTAGATCATCAAACGGGGCCAGTGCCTTTTTGGCATCCTTTCCTGCCTGCTTTGCTGCGCCTCCAGTCTTTTTCAGGCTGGCTACATAATCCTGATTTACTTTTTTAGCTCGGACAAACGTACCTTTCCCGCCTAAAGCGGAGAAAAATTGATTTACATATCCTACCGCTGTAGCCAGGGCATTGATAAGCACTGTAATTGCTGGCACTATAAAAGACAAAATCGGTGCAAAAGCAGCCGCAAAACTGTTTTTGGCGTATGTCATACTTGATGTCAATTCTGACATGGCTTGATTGGCGTCTCCTGAATACTGTACTAGATTTTGCATTCCCTCTTTTACGCCCTGAACAACCGCGCGCATTGCCATGCGAATGAGCATCAGCTTGAACATATTAGATAATTTTAAAATACTCTTTGCTGCCTTATCAGCAGGCTTGGACAGTCCTTTTAAACTTGTTACAGCCGATTTTGCTTTTCCTGCAAGTCCTTTTCCAAGTGCTTTTCCGAAGCCTGATATGACTCCTGACGCTTTGGAAAAACCACTCTTTACAATCCCCGGTATCTTGGAAATTTCTAACGATAATGCTTTTGGAATAAGAGCAAACGCTCCTGGCATATTTTTAAAGGCCCCGATTACAGAATCCTTAAAACCCACATACCTCTGCACCGTATTCTCTGCCTGATCGGCTCCACTTGATATTGCCTGCCCTGCCTCTGCTGCATCCCGCTCCAGATCGTTCAATGCAAATCCCGCCTGCTGACCGTACATGTTAATTGCATCCGACCAACTGCGTATATCTTCTGCTGCTTTTCCAAACACTGCTGACATTGCTTCTGGATTATATCCCATATCGGATGCCGCTACTGGAACAGATACTGGGGCTGCGGTTGCCACATCAGCAGCAGAGTCCTGCATTGTATGCACGCTGATTGCATCCATCTGTTCTTGCAAGCTTTTTACTCTTTCTGTCGACCGATCTGCGGAACTGCCAATAGACTCAATTTCTTCTGATGCTTTCTCTGCTCCTTCGGCCACTTTCTGCATGGCCTGCTCTGTGGCTCCAAAACGGGTTATAATATTAGAAGATAATTGATCTACTGCTTTTGTCAGCCTGTCCATCGCTTTACTTAATACTGAAATACCATCCTTGAACCCCTCTGTATTGACCGCAGTGTCAAATCTCAGGCTTCCATCTGCTGCCATACTCTCACCTCATTTCCGGGCATAAAATAAGACACCTTCCGGTGCCTAACCCAATAGCTTATTCCAATAATCAATCTCTTTCTGTTCTTCTTCCGTATACCGGGTCTTCAGATCACACAGCTTTTTATTATTTCTGTAAAATTCCTCTTCCCATTTTTCCAGCCGTTTTCCCTTGGCCTTTTTCTGACGGATTCCCAGAACCGTAGAGAATGTTCCTTCCTCAATCTCCATGAAATACCCGGCAAACGTCCACCAGTGAAGATAAGGGACAGCTCGTGTTTCTATTCCCGCTACTTTATTGACCGCAGGGAACAGGATCGCCTCATCCTGCTCCCAGTCCATCATCTTTTTAGCGGGTCTTTTATCATCATCTTCCCTGCCGCAGTCCACAAACCATTTCGCCTGTAAGATAGCTTCCCCTATATGTTCCTGAGGGATCTGGCCATATCCCTTCCTGTACAGCCTTCTTAGAAGTATTTCAAGCTTTTGGGCGGCTGTCAGATCTGGATCTGTACAGGCAGACAGAAAAATCAGGATATTACGGTAATCTGTTTCAATCGGATATGTAGCTCCGCCCACTTCAAGACTGTCCGGTAAGAACTTCATCGGCTTCCACGTCCTTTAAATACTGGCTCATCTTCTCTCGGTTCTTTTCGTTATAGGCTTTTACAGCCGGCTGCATCAGTTCCAGCAATCCATTTAAAACCTCTTCAAAAAGATAATTCTGACCGATAATGCATAACGGGGACTGGCCTGCAAAAATCGTGTCATACACATCTGCATTGAAAATGCCATTAAAGGCCTTACGCATGGCAGCCGTAAATTCAGCCACATATGCCCCGTTCTTTTCCAAATCCGTTTTAGGGCTTCCGTCCGGATTCAGCTCAATCCCTTCCGGGATCTGGTAAGCGCCAAATTCACTCTGGACGCTCAGAACACGGTTGATAATCTCCGGATCAGCCGGGTTAAACCGGATCACCCGGTTCGGATCATCGTTAACCATAAAACTCTCATAACCATCATTAAAATTAAGACTTCTCATTCGGATTCCTCTTCATCCTTTCCCATCTTCTGTAAATGTCTTTGTAGTCAATGCGAACAGCCCCTTGATCCGGTTGCCCGTGTGATGTACATTAAACGGGATCTGGTATCCGGTTGTATCACCGCCATAGCTGGAAACCTCAATAATGGCATCTTCTTTATATGCCACATAGGAGCCAGTCTTTGACTCATCCTCGTCCCAAAGATGCACTTCCACCACGGAAGTCTTCAGGTCATCCAAAGTCTGGCGCTCATCAATGATTGCCTGCAACCGTTCAAACAGAGGATCGCCAATCTCTGCATAATACGGTTCGGCGGATGCCTGAGGCTGATAGCTGTCCAGATTTACAGAGGTTTCACCTAAAATATTGTTTTTAGTTTCCACATTGGCGTTCATTTCCACATTGAACTCTTCCAGATCCTTGCCTAAGCGGACATATTTTGCCGTCTCTGATCCCGCTCCCGGAGCTGCCGAATCAATATAGTGCGCCATGAATTTACGTTTGATTTTCCCTGTTACTGTTCCTGGCATTTAAAATTCCTCTCTTTCTATTTTGTACTGGGCGTAGATCTGTAGCTGATACATTACGCCACTGTCAACGGTATCCCCCATCAGCCCCATGCTCATTGCATTGGCTGTGGTTGCCTTTAAAAAAGTTCCCTTTAGTTCCTGTTCTCCGGCCTGAAATGTAAGCTCATCCCCGGAAGGTAGCCTCTCCAGCCAGAGTGACAGCTCCAGCAGGAAGTTACTGTTTGCCAGCCGGTTATAATCTGTAAAGGACTGACCGACTGCATACATAACAAAATTATGCTGCCGGATCTGGTTTCCCAGCACATCCTCCTTTACCAGACTGTCCCCGTTGCTGGTCAGGCCATAATTGACCGGATCAGGCTCCGTAAAATCAATGTGAATCTCATCCCCGGCCAGAAACTCGGATATCTTGGGATACTCCGTCAATGTCTGCCGCATATAGTCTATGATGGTCATGAACTTCCCCTCCTGTCTGCCAGAGCCTGCGCCGCCTGGAGGATATCATCCTTGTGGTCTGCCTTCATCCTCTCAAACCACTTCTTTCCCCGCATGGGAGCCCCTGCATAGGTAAGCGCCTTCCCGGTCGGAACTTTAATCTCATTCTTTTTCGCCCACGCGCTTCCTGTAGTAGGTGACACATACAGAACCCCCTCATAGAGGTAATGAGCATAAGGCCCAGGAATGTCGATCTGCCCGGATCCGACCACAGTCGCCATAACCATCATGTGCTCCAGCTCCCCCGCCTGTCTTCGGGGCATATATGGGGACATGTACCTCATGCACTCACTGTCTACCAGCTTTTGTACCGGCCCATTTTTCTGCAAGCCACGGGTTCTCAGAAGAGCCTCGGTGGACTTCATTTCAAATTCAACCTCCATACTGCCTCCTTACTTGCAGGACAGCTCATAATGCCACACGGATTCACTGCCATACAGCCGTTCATCTGCTGTGGTAACGGTCACATAATCATGGGCCGCCTTTAAGGCTGCCAATGACTTCGACAAGGCCTCCTGTGTGCTGCTGTCGATTTCATCCACGATAATCCCTTTGACAGCCAGATCCTTTCCTCTGGTAATATGCAATGGATGATTCAGGCTCTCATACGGGATTACCAGCAGGACAGAAGCTGCATCCTTCTGCCCTGTCTTCAGGAATGTGGACTGCTGCACATCCTCCCAGTACACTCCCTCAATAGGAACACGGGTATATCGTACGTCCCTGCCCTCTTTGCTGTACAGATACAGCGTTGCGTCTGAGTTGGTATACATCTCACACCCCCTGATAGCACAGGCCGGTACCTCCAAGCCATTTCAGCACGATGGCCTCCTGCTCCCCGGCATATGCAGAATCACGCTCTCCCGAAGAGGCGAAGCTGACGGAATAGGTTCCGATCTTCTCAGATGTTTTTCCGCCAGAATCCCTCTTCTGCTTTTCTCTGGAAAACTCAGCCTCTGCCAGCTCACAGCAGCACAGGCGCACCGCCTCCGGAATCTTCGCCGTCTGCTTTAAACGTCCGAACGTATAACTGTCAATCACCTGGCTGGCCTGACGGGAATAGAAGTCAAAGCCGGCGCTGATGACCGACTTACGGCCTAACAAATATCGGTCTGTATAGAATCCTTCATCTGCATAACTCATCAGCGCCCAGCTCCTTTCTACGCATTCGGGATCAGGGTAACTGCTTTAGGTACTGCGGACTTGTCCACAGACACTGTTTCTGTCACAGTGCCATACCCGCTCTTCCTGATCTTTGCCGGATAGGTACCCGGACGCAGATGGAACTCTGCCACGCCGGAAGCATTGGTTTTCAGTCTGGAACCATTGACGTCTACAATGGCACCTTCAATCGCTTTCGGCTCACTGTTGTTGTCCTTGACTGTAAATGTAACCTTCTGGGTGGTCATTGCCGTCGCTGGCTCCAGATAAGCAAACGGACAACCCACACGATCCTCATCCATCCTGGTTGCAGGGTTCGGGAGCGCCCATCCCATACGAAATACGACACGCAGCGCCACCATGTCCTGCTGAGCCAGGTTGTAAGCGATTTCTTTTGTAGCAGGATCCTGAATAACACCCTGATCCAGGATCTTTACAGTGATATCCTGACGGATCGCGTATACAGCCTGTTTGAAATCACCAATAATCAGCTGAGCAATCGTATTGTCAAATGCACCGTTCTGCGGGAAATACATAGGCGCACCATCCAGTGCATAGTTTGTGGATCCCTGCATATCTGACTTAAAGATCGGGGTTCCATCCGTAGCCTTAATCCCTCTCAGTTTTGCCCTCATTCCCATGGAAGCCAGCGCACCCGTGGACATATAACCGTCTTCCTCTACCTTGGAAATAACACCGCCTTCTCCAAGAATCAGATTATAATAATCAGGGCTGCCGCTAGGCGCTACGTTATTACCTGCCTGACGTGCCAGAGTAACAATATCGTTCTGCCACTCTGCCGGACGGTTCACACCAAAGATAATGGCACTGTCCACCTTCTGGCCGATCGCCTCATTCACCCTCGGAGTGATCTCTCCGAAAATGTCAAACTCTGCATCATCCAGTACCGCCTCCGGAATCGGAATGATGACTGCCAGCTCTGCCGCATTGATATACACATTATCCCATGCCTGCTTGCTGGTCTGCTTCATACCGGTATCACCGTTTACCCAGTAAGCAGTTGGCAGGAAATCCAGTACGCGGATACGGGTCTGGTTGCTTGTCATATTCGGCAGCTTGCGCGCCAAAGACATAAATACTGACTGTTTGGGCGCGTCCTGAAAAATAGTGGATACCACCTGCTCACGGATAATGGCCTCTGCATCGGCCCTGCTTGTAATATGTACTGGCATATTGTTTACCTCCTTATTCTCTTCCTAAAATGTTTCTTAATGCTGCATTAGCTCTGGCTTTTGTGTCCTCCGTCGCTGCACCGCCCGGACCAGGTGTGGAAGACACCACCCTGGGAATACTGACGTCCTGAAACAGATACGCATTGTCCTTCTTTACCGCATCCAGGGCGGCCTTGATGTCTGCTTCCTGGTTCTTGCTGCCTTTCAGCTTTTCAACGTCCAGGAATGGCATGACGGCTTTCAGATTCCTTGGTTTATAGCCCTCTGCCGTTGCCTTTAACAGGTCATTGAAATCCCTGTCAGCAATCTGTTTCTGATACTCTGTTTTCTTATTTGCCAGATCAGCAGTCAACTGGATAATCCTGCCCTGAAGTTCCTGGACATTTACTCCCTCAAAGCTCTTGAGCGTAGTCTGGGCCGCCGCAAGCTGGGTCTTATAGGTATCCCGATCCTGCTTAATCCCGTTAAGCTCCTTGCCATACTCAGCCATTACATAATCGATCTGCTCCTGTGTCAGACCCCTTGTCTGTAAATCTTCTGTTTTCATTTCACGCATCCTTTCTTTGTATTGATTCGCCATTAGGTTATTTATAGGTGTGTAACCATCCACCAAACGAATGACTGTTTTAGGTCTCATCATCTGACCGAAAAAAAACATAAAAATAACACCCAGGCCCCACCTGCGTGTCTATGACTAATTTTATAACTTGCTATGACTAATCAGCAAATACCCAGTCATCCGCCAACATATCCGCCTGTGACGCAAGCCAGCCCATCTGAACTCCACTTGTACCTACAAAAGCGATAGCCTTATTTCCAATTGCTTCATGCTCACAATTCACAATATCTCCTTCGGGAGACTTATAGGAAATCCCAGCAGCAAGCTGGATATACTGATTTTTTCCGTTCCATCCCTGTCTTTTAACCCTAAATCCTCGCTTCATGTACTTAATAGCGTCACCAAAAGAGAATGTTGCTTCTCCACCAAGCACTGGACAATTCTTACTATCAGCAATCATCCAGTCATCGGACTGCATATTCATCATAGTGTACTCCACTCTCTGGGTATCACGGATATCAAGAAGTGCTCCCTGATCGCTATCCTCTGATCGGCACTGTATCATAATGGTTTCTTTTTCTGAATCCCAATACCAATATCCTCCCCATGATGGCAATTTTACTTTGTTCCCCTGCTTCATCTTTGCAAATGCTTCTTTAAAATTCATTTTCCAATCTCCTATTCAATTCTGTCAATTCCATATTGTACCGCACATTCATGCTCTATCTTGCACCCTCTGGCCTCCTGCCAGCCCGGAGCAAAATATGCCACATCGGCTGTTGAAAGCAACTCCAAAGACTTTGCCAAAAACCATAACGGCCGCCGTACGTCTGCGGGTGCTGGTGCTGACTGAAAAAATGAATCGATCACCTCAATCGGCTCCCCTATCAGTTTCTCTGCCTCTTTAATAGCTGCTTTCCTCTCCATTAAAATTTCTTCGTCCGTTTTTCCTTTCATGGGCTGCGATATAAATAACTTTTTCATCTCTCGATCTCCTTTCCGCACTTCACACACCGCCTCACATACCCGCCATAAGGGCCATGGCGGCGGCACCAGTGCTTTCTATATCGGTGTTCACATTCAGGCTTTGCCCGACAAAAGAACCGTTTCAGCCAGCTTAGAAATCTATTCATCATGCGCTCCTTCCTGTTGCGACGTCGCAACGCCCATTACATGGGGTAACAGATATTTTCCCACTTCTTATAAGCATCAAAGTACAGCTCTTTCTTATCGCCGTTATACGTCAGCTCATAATACATACCATCAGACACTGGTGTACTGAGCAGGGCCTTATGATTCTGGAGACTCTTGCTATACCAGACTACAAACACATCATCCACCGTCATAACTGGAGCTGCGTCTGTCTTATCCTTCTTCCGGTTGTAATACTCTGATACCTTAGCTTTGCAAATGTTTAAAAATTCCTGACTTCCCATTGTGGATTCCTCCTTAATTTTGCGTATAAAAATACCACCGGCCATTACTGACTGGTGGTATCTACACTTCTTCCCATTCGGTTAAAGCTTCACTTTCCTTTTTCAATCGTTCTAATTCTGCATTTCTTTCTTCTTCTGTCATTTCTTCATGGACTATAGCATCCTTGCCCCTTATTTTAACTCCTTCCATTCAATTCCAAACTCCTTTTCAAATTCTTTTAATGCAATCAACTGTGCATCTTCTATGCCATAAGTGTATGGCTTGGAAACATATTTGTCAACGGTCTTATTAAAATATTCACTGCGAAATGGTTTATCTCCAGTTTTATACTGGAACACTCTTCCATCATGGGTGACTACTACCCCAAATGCATATCCTCTTGCTCCAGCAGAAACAAAATCTCCTCCCGTAGGATATAAATTTGTTGGGTGATTATGCATCCCTATAATTCCCTCTGTTCTAGCATAACTCCGAATCTTTTCGATCTCTTCTTTGGATAATTCCACTCCCAGGTCATTTGATCCGCTTGTTTTAGAAAAAAGCCTTTTTCCACTTTTAGCACTGATAATATACAGATCTTCTCCATCGCTTCCGTTTCTATGGACAAGCATGGCTCTTGCATATTTCCTTAAAGAATCATTTACTGCTGAATTTCCAGTAAGTTGTGTAAATTTACTTCTGAATAGATCCGTTTCAATCTTCTTTAAGTCAACAACATTGCTACCCTTACGAAGATTCTCAATATTCGCACTTTCTGTTTCTGTACGAATAAAAGTCTTTTCTCTCCCGGATATATTTTTTACAATCCTCAGCCGTTCCCGCTGCTGCCTAATCCCCATTGCCTTTGAAAACTCCACATAGGTCTTGTTAGTCAGCCTCAGCCTGCTCTTAGCCGCTGTAATATCATCCGGGTCAGCCTTAGCCTCCTCTAAAAGCTTAACATCCTGCTTCTGTTTCCTGATTGTGCGCTCCAAGCGCCGTTGATACTGTAAGGCTCCATATGTATCATATTCGCGCCCGTTAAACAGCTTTTTTTCATTTTCTTTCCGGTTCTGTTCTTCCAGCCACTCATCTGTATACCTCCGTTTGCTGATACCGGGAAGGAAGGGAAAACGGATATGGTAGCAGTTAATGCCGGCAAATCCCAGCATCTCCCCCAGCCCGCAGACTGTCCGCATCTCCTCAGAGGAATAAACCTTCCCCTGCCAGCTCTGATGGTTCAGGTACCCGGTTCCTGTGTTTCTGGCTCCCATGTGCCAGTCCACTTCCCAGTAATCCGTCCCCATCTCCCTGGCGTTCTTCTCATTTACCTTATCAACCATCTGGGCTACGCCCGTCATCACCGCGCGCCTTGCAGCTACCTCAATCCGGTCAGATTTGCCAGATGCATAATCCACAATCCGGATACCGCTGGCTGTCATCTCGTCAATGACCTCCCCTATGGCCTGGCTGTATGTCCTTGTGCCGGTGGTGATCCCCAGCATGGCCTTGTCCAGGCTGCGCTCGAGATACTCCGACAGCGGCGTGAATACCTGCCTTCCGCCCATCTGCACATTGAACCCGGTTGTCTGGGTGATGTTTTCCATCGGCCTCAGGCTGTCCTTGGTCTGTTCCCTGACCGCTTCCACAACCTGCTGGAGCCATTGGTTTTCTTCATAGGGTAAGTAGTCCCGGCCTGCGGCCTCATAGATAGCCTTGTTGCGGATATAATCAGACTGTGCAGCCTGATTGTAGATCTGATCAATATCAAGCCCTGCAGACTCTATCCCCTCCCGAAGCAGGTGCTTGATTTCTTTCCGGCTCTTGCCAATGGCGTCCATCCGGATCAGCAGCCAGTCAATCACCGGAGTAATCTGGGACACCTCTTTTATGCGCTGTATGATTTCAGACATAACAGCCAGCTCCAACGCTGTCATAGTGCGCTCTAATGGCTTTGGTAGCTTCTCCAGTTCTTCGGGTGTCATGGTATCACTCCTCTACCAATGCAGGCTCCGGCAGGTTTTTAGCAGCCTCCTCTAACGTCTCGCCGTACCACTTACTGCGGTACTCAGCCAGAGACATTACACCCATAGCTACATCCTGCCGGTCTGTCTGGCGTTCTGCTTCTGCATCCACAATGATGCTGTCATCCCATACAAAGGATACCTGATAATCATTTCCCGGGGGAATCAGACCGTACAGCGCAGCCCAGAAGTTCATGGCGTATACCAGATCTTCCAACGCCCTCTGTAAGGCCATCTGCGTATCCGAAACAAACGTGTATGACCTCTGTTTGCTGACTTTGATCTCCGTTGCTGTCTTATCCACGTTCTGGGGATCTGACAGGGTGCCGTAGGCCAGATTGCAGGCAAACTCAATCAGTCTCAGCTGGGCGTTAAATCCATTAAACAGGGCTGTGTCCCGGATTGCCGGAGAGAATACATCGATAAGCGGCTTATCCGTTGCACCGGTCGCATAACTTACCCTGCGGTATAGCCTTTCTTTGCCTCCTGGATATTCAAACTTATTCTGGTCTGGATTGTATTTTAACAGGCTCTCCGCGATATGTACTGCAAGCTGTGTGCCATCGTACTCCCAACAGATGTTTGAGTAACGCTGATCTGCTTCTGCTATCAGCTCGTCTGCCCTGGAATATACTGATACCCCCAATGGGCTGTCTGTGTCCTCTGTATTTGCCATAGGAACCCTGAAATATCCAAACAGGAGCCGATCTGATCCTGCAAGCGAAAGCTCCGGCACCAGCTCAGACCATCGGTCAACACTGCTGACCTCTATTTCTGTCCCCAGGCTGTAATCATTGGTTGCCACGAAAGCCCTGTTCGTGATATGGATCACGTCATTCTGTAACGTGTGTACTTCCAACCGGGTATATATCTTTTTCCCTTTCCGGAACTGCTCTGTAAATACACATTGCAGGATCCGGCCCGAATCATCAAAGGAGAGAGGGAAAAAGCTGTCTGCCTGCACATACTGGACTGCAAGCCCTGTCTTAGTCATATATGGCTTAAGGATCAGACCACCTTTCGCACACCCATACTCCACATAGCGCCGCAGGTCAGACAGAACGTTCCTCTGATACTCCTGATTCAGATATGCAGCAGCTTCCCCGCCGGTAATCTCAGACTGCATTTCCAGTGTCACCAGCCTGGCAATCTCTGAGGCGATGGCTGCCGGGATCTGTGCACTTTTTACTTTTTTCCGGTCTACCCATGGAGCATGGTTCTCGTACATGGCTGTCCATAGCTCAATCGCAGAGGCCATCTGTGAGGTCAGGCACACATCCACCTGCGTATCGGAATCCTGATTCAATATCTCTGTGACTGCCGTCAGCATCTTTGAAAACTTCATTCTCATCACCTCTATTCGTACCGGATAAACCGGCTGATATCCCGCTCAAACGTATATTCAAACGCATCCAGCGTATCTATATCACTGGTACCATCATCCAGCCGCACATCTTCCACAAGGCTTTTCTTCTCGTCCCAGAGGGCTGTAGTAAGGGCATCCTCCAATGTCTTGCACTGATCCTGTATGTAAAAAAAGCGGTGCTGGCTGAGCATCCGCTGCGTAAATCGTATCCGGTCATTGATCGTTGTCTTAAGCGCGTTCTCGATCCGGATCCACCCGATACCAGACTTCCTGACAGCCGTCCTTAACCCTGCTATCAGGGTCTGCTCTGCGCTGTCGCAGTAAACAGCCGTGATAAATCCGTACAGGTTTATAATCTTCAGGCAAAAGTCCACAAACAAATCCCCCAGCTTATCCGGATCAATGCTGCCATTTTTACTCATATGCCGCTCGCTGGCAAGGGCAATAATGCTGTGGTAAGCCCTGGAATAGGCTGTGGCAACAAATGCATGGCCGGAACCAGATCCACCAAAGTCCACGCCGATGTTGATCTGCATGATACTCTTGGGTTTCTCTTGGATCGCAAACGGATTATCTCCTCCACTGGATATTGCATCGCACATCAGCTTATACACGGAGCCTTCTGCCGCTACCCACAGACCGCGGATGTATCGGTCATACAGAACTGTCCCCTTATACTCCTTACAGAGCTCATCCACAAATATGGGGCTCAAAAATGGATTGTCGAATATCTCGTACTTCTGACAGTAAATATCTGCATCGGAATCCAGGAACTGCTTAAACCAGTGCTGCGGCGCATCCGGATTACAAGCCCCATCAAAACAGGAATACGGCTTATCCAGACGGGATTTTAGCATGTTGAATACATCCTGATTCCAGTCCACTACCTCATCGCCATAGCAGTATTTCAGTGATGATCCGCGGATCTTGGATACCTGACTGACTTTCTCAGCACCCAGACAGTAAACATCCTCGCCAAACATAGGGCAGATGTTTTGAGAGTTGATATCCCCCACAAGGGTTGTGCCCCAGATACGCTGCAAGGGTTCGACGATATTTCGTTGAATCGTGCCCTTAGAAACGCCCAGGATCGCCACTAAGCCCTCTTTTCCAACTCTGGCACGGATTCTCTTAGGAATTACATAATAGTCCATATATGTCTTTCCTGAACGCGTAGCACCCACCTTGATATTCCATCGGTGGCTTGCGTTCTGAAAAAATTCCTGCTGCTTATCGGAAAATGGCATATCACACAACTCCTTTGATCTCACTCAGGACCTCATCCAATCGGCTCAGCTCTGCATCATTGTCAGTGCCTTTCAACTTATCCGTCTGGGCTTTGATCTGAGCGATACGGGCTCGCTGTTCATCACTCGCCAGATCCCAGCGTTTATTCAGTAACTCATCGTATTGTTTAATTAGGCTTTCCAATGTTTTCTGAGCCCGGGCCTGCGCCTGAAGAAAGTTGCCGTGTTTATCCCATGCCTGCTGTACTTCCCACTCCGCGCCGGATATTTTCCCCTTTTTGACGCCTACCTGCTCAATAGTTTTATCATCCCGGTCACGCACATACATAATCTTTTGGGCCCGGATAATGGCAGCGTAGGCAATCTGTACTTGGTCCCAGAGAATATCAAGGGGATCTGTCGGCATTTCCTGTATAATAGATACGGTCTCCTCAGGAAGATACTTCGAGAAGAAACCGTATTTTTCAGCTTTCTTGTTTCTCAGTGGGCCGCCTACACTATTATGGTTTCCTGGCTGTGCGCCACGTTTTCGTTTATGCGAACGCTCACTATTTTTATCCGAACGTTCGCTATCCCACTTGTAAGTTGATTTCCATCGGCGAACCGTCCCTTCAGGCAGTTTTAGTTGACTTGCAATCTCAACTAATTTCATACCTTGAAGGTACATGGCTTTCGCCTGTGTAATTCTTGAATCTGGCGCTCTGGCCATGCTATCTCACCTCGATTCGTCGGTTTTGGAGTATCGAAAAAGAGGCAGCCGGAGCTACCTCTCAATTATGTTTGTTTTTTATGTATAGAAAAAAGAGCCGCACGGTGACGGCTCTGATGACTCTGTTAAACACTATATATAATGAACTCGGGCATTACTCGTCTACTTTTGATATGCGTTTTATCAAATCAATATCCTGCGGAAACAACTTATCTATCGTATAATTGATGTTAAACGGTATCAAAGATAAACCAAATGCAATGAAAAAATTTACCATCCATAATATTTCTTCAAATAATCTTTTATTGCTTGCTTATCCGAGATATTAGATTTGTCAATAATTTCTATCAGTGCATTCATCAAATGGCTCTTATTCCCCTTATCTTTTAATAATACAGCCAATATATAATCAATTCGAACCTCATTTGCAATATCTATAGTTGTTTTTTCTAACGATGCAACTTTCTCACATTTGTTTTTGATTTCATTAATTTTAATACATTCACCAATCAATGCAATTATATAAAAAAGATTAAAGAAAAAATGATAACAAACTATTATAAAGCAAACTATAAACGAATATTTTCCTATTACTGGAGCTTCGCTTAACAATGAAAAATATATTACCAACATATATGCTATTTGAATTGCCAAATTAAAAGCAGAAAACTCAAAATGCGATAAAACACGATTCACTGTTTCATTTTCATCAACAAGATTAATGATTCGTATGAGTTCCGTTGATATAACTGATGTAATTATAGCCATACCTGCCAAGGACATTCCCAACAAAGTAAACTCCCCACCTAAAATCGAAAGCAGAATCTGTTTTAAATCATCTTGAATGTTATAAAATGCCTCATAAATTCCAAACATCTTGAACAAAACAACTCCGAGGATCGCCGTGACACCAATAGCCATATTTACCTCAAAACAGCCTACTGCAAAATAATCTTTCCAGCGTTTGTACTTTTTTATCCTTTCTATCATTCTTCGTCACTCTTCCCCTCTCTTCATTAATGGCCTTAGTTTTACTTTGAAAAGATATTCAAAATAGTATCTCTGCATGCCAAAAAGAACTCTTCTGCCGTTTCACCAATAGTTTCTCTTTTTATCGGTTTCTGCTCTTCTGTAGTATATTTTTTACCGTCTTTACCAGTGGCTATAACACGAACATATCCATTTTTAGTAGCATCCTTATCCGTAATTCCTTTTGACAAGTGACCTACTCTCTCAATATTTTCTCTAATTTCCCCAGAATCAATATTTAAACCAATGGTACCATTTGAATCAAAAATCACACTCATAGCATTCGCATTTGCTTCTTCCATTAGTTCTGCCGTATTTGTCAATCCAGCATTTAACTGCTCCAGCATATTTCCATCAGCCGGATTTGGTAATCTAAAATTAAACTCCAATCTTTTAATATTCTTTATATTTCTTAATTCTCGCTCAATTTCATTAATTTCCATCCCCTCGTTATAAAGCGATATTGAAAATCTAAGAGGTGAATTATTTTTTTCCATACACATATTGATTATTCCAGAAAATGCCCTATTAAACTCCTGATAACCAAACCTACTTCTTGTATGAAATCCAATAATTTCTCTATTTACATCAAAATAGAATCTAATATCTTCAATCGTTGGAATTGAATGGGACTCTACCTCTTCTGTCGCAGCATTAATTCGTTTATAATATAACGTAGCTGATTTATATATTACGCCAGACACATAACTATCATCTTTCAACCCTATCGATAAACGATATTTTGTCTTAGTAAAATGTACTTCTCCATCATCAGATTTAAAGCTTCCTTCAGTTTCATATTCTGTTCCATTTTCAAGAAAAGACAAAATACATTTTCTCATAGTATCGAACATCTCTTCTTTCTTATACATTTCAAGAAGCTCTGTAGATTCTAAATTGATTTTGGAAAAATATATAATCATATCGACCTCTCCATTTCGACGTTTTTTTTCATTATACCACACGTTTCATGGAAAGAATATACAAAAAATCCCCCTGCTATTATTACACATCTCACAAGTAGACTCTTTATATTTCAAAGTATAGAACATATGTTCTTTAATGTCAATGTATACATAACAAAAAGACACCCTCTCTCAAGGATGTCTCTTACACCTGGAACGTCTGAGTGGAGATCCCTAAACCAGGCCAACGGACCCTCCAGGAATCGAACCTGGGACACGGTGGTTAACAGCCACCTGCTCTACCAACTGAGCTAAGGATCCGAAGAAGGGGGCGTCCAGCCCTGGGATGGAACCAGAGCCAGACGAACCGGCCACCGGGCTGTGACACCCTGGCGACCGTCGATTTAAGTGTAAGCCGTCGGCGTTATGCCTTTGGCTTCATGGTACACTATAACATTTTGAAATGGGACATTCAGGACAAATGGGACAAATTTTAGGCCACTTCTAAAAATCTCTGAAATTCTTTTTTAACGCTCTCTCCTGTGGCCCTTCTTCCCATTCGCATTGCAACCTGTTCCCAAGTCATATCCTCAAACACCCTGTACCGGATAATCCGTTGCATTCTGGGCGAAACTGTATTAAGCCATGCTTCCACCTGGCGCTTGATCTTCTCTGCGTTCCGGATCCGCTCCTCCAGCAGCACTTCCATACGTTCCAGCTCATCCGGATCCTTAACAGCTGCATATCCAAGCCCCTCCAGATGATAGGTCTGTAACGTGTAAGGGAACTCATGCGCAGAGCCCTTAACACTATCCTTCTGTATCTGCCTGCGGCGCTTACGCAACTTCCCAATCTCCTCCTTGGTGTCCTTGATCAGCTCACAGGCATCTATGTACTGCTCTAATATCTGCTTGTCCAACGGTATCACCTCCTCGCCCTCAAAATCCTCTGTCTGGCCTCGTCCCACTCAGCCGCCCACATCTCTATCTCCACCCGGACAATCAGGTACCGCTTCTGGTACAACGTTCCTATATTTCCATAATCGCTGACCTGCTGCCGGTTCTTCCAGCCAAACATCTTGCAGATCTCTGCACCGCTGTACCGCCCCACAAGTTTTCCGCAATCATACAGGTCATAATATACTGGCCCCGGCATAACATCACCTCCAGATCATCAGCACCGCCATCAGAGAGCCCCAGACCATAAGGTAATCCCACCGGTCTATGTTGCCTTGGATCAGATTGACCGTCCCCGTTATGGCCCACATGATAATCACTACGCTCTTAAGTACATTCATGGCCACAACCTCCCTGTTTTCTCGTCTCTTAACCTGATCCTATCCTCCACATGATAGCCCATACACTTCGCGGTAAAGAGCATCATGCGGACGGTCTTGCGGTAATCTTCTGGCGGCCTGTCCGCTTCATGGATCGCAGCTCCTGCGGCTGGATCCGGATATCCTTCATGATTCTTGTACATTGTACTTCCTTTCCTAAATCTTAATTTTTTTCATCTATCCGATATTCCCTCGGCAGCCTCTTAACTTCGAAACGATATTTTCGAGCATCATCCCCTATCCGCTGGAATAATCGGGCCTCAGCCAGCATCGGCGTATCCTCGCAGATGCCAAACTGGAATTCCTTCCGGACGCTATTCCAGATACCATATTTTTCTCCCTCACGGCCATAAATCCACTCAAAATGCTTCATCTTTTCACTCCTGTTACGCAAACCTTAAATTTCTCCATAAAATAATTGTTTAATACCACAACTGTTTACTACAACTAACGTCTTAATCTTCCCAACTAAATTTTTCATGCCATATCTGCTTTTCTGGAAGCTGTTCAAAGGATTCCCGGCATATTTTTGCCGCTCCTTTCCATCTGTGACCCGGCCTCATATCTCCCAAAACCGAACAGGTACAGTAATCATCCAGATCAAGCAGCTTATCACATCTACTGCACTGATACGCTCTCATTCTCTCTCCTCCTTCTGATACGGCTCCGGCAGCGGCATCCAGGCAACAATATTTTCATGAAGTGTGCCCACATCTGATGGCGATATATGCCACCTTTTTCCCCCAGAGCCATACCATGCTACCAAAATCCACCCCGTTTTCACACAAACCAAAACATCTTTTCTGGCTTCCGGCAGCCTCTCCTCCACCGGAATCCAGCGGTGCTCTGATGTTTTTCCGTTCGCGTTTAACGCCTTGATTTCTTCCGGTGTCAGCCCGGTATCCTCATACGCTGCCAACCGCTCAACCAGCTCATCTTTCTTGTTTGAACTCCAATATCCCGTCTTGATCCCGCTACTGCGGGGATGTGTTAATCTCTCCATAGCTCTTTTCCTTTCCTGCACGGCATACACCCATAATGGATATGCTGCTCTGTTCCTCTCCTTGTTTTGATATACACATGATCCCCGGCTATATCCTTCCCGCATACGCTACATACATAGACCGGTTCACTCTTTGGCTGTTTCATTTTCCTGCTCCCTTCCTACTTCTGGCTTCCAGTTCATCCATAACAAAATTAACAAGCGGGGACACTACCGGTTCTTCCTCCATTGCAGGAAACGGCCCTTCCCATTTCCGTACCATATGCTTACCATACTTTTCCTTGATCGCATCTGCTTCCGCTTTCAGCGCATCCCATCCCTCTGAATTTTCTGGCGGCACACGGTCACGCCATTTCATCCAGAACCGGTTATAGACATCCACAAAGATATCTGATATAGTCTTATTATCCATTTTGCCTCCTATAGTCACAATGCGTTACAGGTTCCTGTAACCAGATGAGAGGCTTCGAACACGCATAAACACTGGGTTTTCAATGACCGGTTACAAAGTTACAAGGTTACAACGCTTTTTCCCCTATACGCGCGGGGCGCATAGATGATTAAATTTTCAGACTTCTTTTATACATATATGCCCTCCTATAAGCTTATAAAAAACCTGTAACTTTTGTAACTTTGTAACCGCACCCCTCAAACCCGCATAAACACTGGATTTTCTGGTTACAAAACACGCGTTTGAAACTGTAACCCTGCCCCCGTATCCTGTAACGGCTTCAGTTAAACGGCAGTTCTCCATCTTCCACAGGGATAAATTCTTCCTGCGGGTAGATCTTCTCTGCCATATTGATACATGCACACCGAGCCGCCTTCCCATTGACCTTGGCAGACTTATACAGGTTGTCCTTTCCCTTTGACAGCCTCCCTGCTTGGTCCAGCCATGACAGCAGTGCCCTGGGATTATATCCCCCTTCTTCACAGATCCGCTCAAACACGCTCTTGATTATACGCACCTCATCACCGGATACAGAGCCGTAGCAGGGATCTGCGCTGGGGTCAAACCTGGCAGCATTGCTGACATAAAAATCCTGGATATATTCATATCCGCGGGCACCGATATCTACCGCCTCCCTGGAATGGAGGTATGGTTCTATATCCCCAACCGTCAAACCCCTGCCATCGCAGAAGATCCATTCCGTAGCCAGCGCATCGGCTGTCAGCAGGATTGCAGCTGCCATGGTCTGTTTTTCCGTGCTGGATGTCCCTATATCACGGTAAAACTGCTTATAGAGGCCGGTCGCCTTTTCTTTTGCCTGATCGGTGGACATGAATGCCATAAACAGCTTCCCGGCATACCCATAGTTAGACCGGATCACATCCAATACCTCAACTGCATCCTCAAACAGCATCTCCCTGCACTCAATTTCTATGATGCGGTTTACTGCACCAGCCCCGGATGCGGCATGGGTAATGGGGGATTCCCCTGATGTAATGGTACAATTCTTCCATGTTGGGGTCTTCTGCAGGCCTCCGGCTTTCGCCCCTCTTGTTTTTCCAATCCCTTCACACAGCATATACACCGTCTGTTCAAAGGACTTTTTATCTTTCACAAGCTGGAATTCATCCAGTATCAGGGGCAGGTTGTTTACAAAGCCGGCCAGCTGCTCCAGGCCTACAAGGGTACCGTTAAACGTCTGGAGATACCCTGCCCCGTCATTCGGGTCAGCCCATACAGAAACGGCCAGAAGCTGTGCGACAGTCTTTCCTGTTCCAGACCCTCCCCACAAATGCAGGAGGAAATTCAGCTTCCCAATGGCTTTGATAATGATCGATGCAAAGGCTGCTGCCAGGGCGATTCTCGCCGCCGATCCTGTCTGCCTGACTTTTCTTGCTATACCGAGCCATTTCTCATACGCTCCATATGGATGCACGGATTCAAACACTTTTCGGAAGTTCTCCAGGCCGTCAAACTCCAAGTTTTCCATATATGGGCTGAACAGCCCGTTGGATGTCCATCCCAGGTGGCTCACAGACTGGGCTTCCGGGATGGTGTTATGGTTCAGATCCTCCAGATCCTGAAGGTATTCCACCAGGAAGGATGCGTTCTTGTCTGAGACTGAAATGTCCTTATCTGCCAGCTTCTTGATCTCCCTGGAGCTGAAAAGTGTGCTTTTATTGGCGATCACCTCCCGCCAGCCACGGAAATCCCTCCGGAACATGATCCGCAGCCGCACAGTCCCATCATCAATGTTGACAAGCCTTTGTACCGGAAGGATTGGATGCACACAGGCAACATCCATCCCCTGATTGTCATTCCGACGTAAAATCCCCTCATCATTGGCGATCCAGTCCCCGGTCAGTAATTCAATCGGCTGGTCCTTAAAATCTGTCAGGTTATTTACTACGCTGCTAAGGCCGCTCCTGTGTTCTTCATGCTGCTTCATATAAGCTTTGGCCATTGTGCCAAACCGTTTAAAACCTACACGTTCAGCATTTGCATTCAGATCGTTATAAAGCTGCAGATACGCGAATCCATCATCCTTCCTCTCAAACAGCAGGCGGTATGGGGCTTCTGTATTAAATTCTTCCTTTGTGTACTCTTTCCTGATGTCATTCATTAAAACCCCTCATTTCCTCCTGTTCCTGTACCGTTCCAAATGCCAGTATCTCATAATAATAGCGGTTCCTCTCCCTCAGGCTGACTGCTGCCTCCCAGGCCTCCGAATACGGCTCCATCCCAGGGATCAGCTTATCCAGCATCCTAAGGAGCCGGCAGACTTCTCCAAGGCGTCTCCATTTCCAGGCGGTTCTTTTCCGCTCTGCCTCATATTGCTCTTCCCGTTCCCGTTTTATCTGATTCCTGCGCCTCTGGGATGCAATCCGGCAGCAGGGCTGGTATGTCCCTCCCAAGCTCCGGAATGCTTCTTTAAATGAAATGCCCTCTATTTCCTGGACAAAGGTGAAGATATCCCCGTTTGCCCCGCAGGCATGGCAGTGGTAATCTTTTTCATATATTTTTAAAGACGGGGTCTTGTCACCCTGGTGGAATGGGCAGCTGATAAAGCCCGCCCGGTTCGTATGGAACCCATAACGTTCCACAATCTCGCGCATACTGTATGTGCTTTTAATCTCATCTGCTGTCAACTCACTCACATCCCTGCAGATATTCTTTCAGTTCCCGGTACAGAATGTCACGGATCAGCCTTCCGGATGTTTCCGCCTTGCAGAAATCCAGCTGCATCCCATACCTTGCCCGGAACGCATCTATGCTTGCGATCAGGGCCTGCGGGGTAAGGAGACTGCGGTACTTACCATTATAGGCTTTCTCCCAGTTATCTCCCTCCACAAGCAGGTATACCCTGGTCCCGGCCACTCTGGCACGCTCAAACTCCCTTTCAAACCGTCTGCGCTCCCTTCCAAAGCACATACAAAGTTCATCCAGGTTCATCTTGCGTTCAATGACTGCCCTGGCGGAAAAATCAAGGACTTCTCCATCCGGCAGTGTACATTTGCAGGAATAATCCCCTACATCCAGTTTGGCCCTCTCATAAGGCAGTCCGGCAGCTTCCAGGCGTTCCTTCAGGCGTTCTGTAGGCTGCTCCCTCGTATCTACCAACAGAACCATCGATTCCAGACATTTGTCGATTTCAAAATTCGTGTACGGCATCCCAGGGCTCCTTAATTGAACGGGAGGGCTTCATCGTCCACCCCGTCCGGTATATTCATAAACCCATCGCCCACAGAAGACACATTCGATTCGGAAGGCTGCCCGCTGTTTTTATTCAGCAAAGTATCCGTCGGTATCTCAAACTTACCGGAACGGATCTTTTCCGCTGCCACCAATGAATGGCAGTTTGTAAAGAATCCATGGCGCCCTTCAAAATCATATTCCTTGTTGTTGAACAGGGCTCCAATTATTTTTCCTTTCAGGGTCTGTTCATCCCAGTTCCAGTGGTATCCCTGGTTGGATGCCTCAAAATGCATTACGGTTGTCTTGAACCTCCTCTGTCTGGGTTCATCTTCCTCGCTTCCGTCATCCTTCGGCACCCGGAGCCGATATGTACCTTTCCATTTCTTATCTTCTCCCGTCTGGTTCTTATAATTTCTTTCATAGAATCCTTTCTGTTCCCCTTCATCTATGTCAAAATAAAGGATAACCACATCTCCCCAGTCATTGGACTGGTACTTCACATCCAATATACGGAGGATGTATCCCCCGGCTGGCAGACGCTCGCTGTCTGTATATGCCTGTGCCTTTTCGTAGCCATTTAATCGTTTCATATTGCATCTCCTCACATTTCTACCGCGTCAAAATCATCCATGGCATATTCATAGATCCCCTGGCTGATGTAACGGTTATATCTTACATTATTGATTGCCTTCTCTTCTGACACGGCCCATGTCTTTGCTTCGTATTTCCCGCCGCGCATAACAAGGTAACATTTCTTTTTTGCCCTGCTGCCAGCCATGGTCAAAATTCCTCCAGGGCCTGGATTACTTTCACAATGTCATTTTCGATCTCAAAATCTTCAAATGCACCCATGGGGGATTTTGCTGTACTGTTATTGGCCCTCGTTTCAAACAGATACTTCCCATCCACACACTTTGACAGAAGTACGGTTGTAAACTTGCTTTCCAGGACAATCTTATTCAGCTTTTTTCCGGATGTTTGGATACGGGTAAACCGGTACCCGGCATCATCTGTCTCTGTCTGGGTATGGGCCGTGAATACGATCGTCAAGTCATCCCTGTAATCGTAGCATTCCACAATCAGATCCCATACACAGGTTGCCAGATCTACCCATTTGTCATATCCCTTTTCCTTGCTTCGCCGCATCTCATCAGCAACCATAAGCCCGTTTATGGTGTCCACAACAATCGTCCTGATACGCGGGCAGTCCGATGCAAGCTTTTTAATATAAGCCCTGACAATGTTTGCGTCGTCACACTTCAGGTAATTTTTGTTCTTTTCGCAGTACTGGTTCCTCCACCCTTTCCAGGAAAGCCCCTTTTTATCTGCGTCAATATAGTATGTACTCTGTGGATCCAGGTTTCTCATGGATGTTGTCTTTCCGGATCCTGATTCTCCGGCTATGCAGATTACTCTTGCCATTTATCCTTCCTCCTCAATCTTAATGATCGTGTCATTGGATGCATATTTAATCATGCTGGATGCCAGTTCCTTTACTGACAGGCTTCCCCTCGCTTCACGAAGCAGGCGCTCCAGGGTATCCGCTGCTTCTGAGCTGATCTTAATGACTGCATCCCCGTGTACATCCCGGTTGATCTTCACACCTTTTGGTTTCCTGACCATAATCACGTTAGGCATTTTCACGCACCTCCACCATTTCCTCCGGCTCCATCTCCAGGGTTGTATGTACGCCGCCTGCATGGCAGTCTACGTTGATATATCTTTCAGCCGGCTTTACTGCATCTACCTGGAAATTAACCCAGTTTTCGTAATCACCGTACTCTACCCGGATCACCTGTCCCGGAACCAGTTCTTTTACCTTTACTTTCATTCTGCTTTTCCTCCCTGTTCATTGTCTTTCTTTTCAGCCAGTTCAAAGCCCAGCGCCGCAGCAATCATTTCACAGCTGACAGAGTACTTACTTGCCTGTACAATTCCAGCCAGCGCATTGACCCGTCCCATGAGCATCAGGGCCTCTTCATACTGGTTGTCCGCACAAAAAACATCATTTTTTCGATTTGCCATCTTGATTTTCCCTCAGTTCTCCCTCATAATAGAGGGTGTTGATTTTTTTAGTTTCTGGACCTACCACAGTTGCCGCTGTGCAGGTCCTTTTTTATTCTTTTCCTCTCCCTCATATTTCTATAACCGTCCGTGTTTCCTGATCGTAGATCAATCTCAGTTTGTCTCCATTCACATCTGTCAGCTCTGCTTCATTCTGGCTCTTCATCTCAAATGATATATTGTCCATCACAAGGCCTCTCTCTTCCAGTTTTTCCAGATGTTTACGGATCTTAAATTCCGCTATTGTCTTTGCTCCTCTAACCATCCTTTTCTCACCTCCTCTCACAGTGTTACAATTCCACAGGCCACCAACAACAGCACCGCTGATTCCATCCCCAGCAGGAACGCCATCACCGTAGACAGTCTGCCAAACAGGCGCACATCCTTACGGCTCTGCCTGATCTGCTCTCCGGCGATCCGCCCCAGCTTCAGGATCTGCTGTTCCTCTTCCTGAGTAACTACAACGCCCTCCACTGGGGGCTGATACTTAATTACTTCTGATTGCATTTTCTTCTCCTCTCCATATGTACCCAGTCCACTCCCATAACTTTTTGGGACTGATATAGTAATTGGTTCTTTTTCCTGATTCCATCTGTTTGATATCTGTAACCTGCCGCTTGTCCTGAGTTGCTATTCCTATAGGCAGCCATCCAGAAATGATTCCTGCCTGAATCCAAGTAGCATCCTTTCCAAAAACTCTTGCTGCAACGGCTACCGGAACACCTTTCTCTCCGAACTCGGGTACAGAATTCTCACTCATAAGCATACGAGCTATATGCTCTCCTATTTCCTTCGCCTGAGTCAGTTGTATTACGCTCTCTGCCATGCTCTCACCTCCCTCATTCTCATCTTGTCTTTTCTTCCCCTCTGTCCTATACTGTACTCACAGGCCCCGCCAGGCCGAGTACAAAAGGACGAGGAAAACACTATGAACAATACCTGCTTTGTCATCATGCCTATAGGCGATCAAATTGTAGGAAATATCACTATTACCAAAGAACAGCTTCGAGAAAAATATGATTACATTATCAAAAATGCTATACTTAAAGCAATTCCAGGAATCGAAGTTATTCGTGCTGATGAAGAATTGAATCCCGGTTCCATGAGTAATGATATATTCACAAAATTAATGCATTCAAAATATGTAATCGCCGATATTACATACCCAAATCCAAATGTTTTCTACGAACTTGGCATACGCCATGCAATTAAGCCCGGAACTATATTAATCCGTGAAAAAGTGGATTTTTTAGTCCCTTTCGATATATCGCATCTACGCCATATTGAATATACGCAGGAACCATCTGGCATGGACAAATTAGCTCTGGAGTTAAAGCGTCGTTTTGACTTTTATAACGCTAATCCGGGCAAACCCGACAACCAATTTCTAGAACTTTGCTCTTTCACAAATTATATGCCCACAATATATGCAAAGCCTGAATCCTCTAAAGAAGATCTGATTGCTAATATGCTTTCCTTGTTTTTTACTAATCCTGCAATGATGCACGCTATAACAGATACTTCTTTAAGTAAAGAGGAACAACAACAAGCTTTTCTTTCTGCCTTAGGACAGAATCCTGAAGATGCCAAGAAATTAATACGAGCACTCGTACAATCAGGAATTATTAAGTTTTAAATCTTTGATGGCTTTTAAAAATAAAGTTTCTAAATAAGGACTAATTGAATCTTCTTTTAATTCCGGGGAAATGTTTTCCAAGCAAATCTTTACAGAAAATGTTTCCCCACTCTTTTTAAAATTAAGGGATTTTTCAATAGATATACAAGTTCTTTCTTCCATCTCTCTCACCTCCCGTCCTCAGTCTCTGCCTATATTGCGATACACCACCGTACAAGCCTTTTTATTCCCCTTAGAATCTTCATAAGGGATTCTTGCCGGATAGTTATTTTCAGATAACCAAGCTTTTACATCATCTAAAACGGAGGGCTTATACTGAATTGTTATGCCATCATGTCCGTTCTGACTAAATGCGGCAGTGACGATCTCGCTGTCTGGTATATGTAATTTCTTGATAATAACGCTTACGGCCTGATTATGTGGATTGTTATTAGTGGAATAGATCCCCAGTTCCCTGGCTATCTCTGTACAATCATAAAGCTTTGGCATGATCTCTTTATCTGTTACCAGAGGAGCCTTTACCTCGTATCCCAGATCTGTATACAGGCGTTTTACCTCAGCAGCAATAAATACAGGTTCAACTTTTGCTTTTTCCAAAATGCTCATGACGTTTTTAACCATCATGTTGGCTGAGGATAATGCAGTACGGTTTGATCTGCTCTTTTTAGCCTTTGGCATCTCATATGTACCTGTTTTGCGGAGAGTTGGAAGAACCTCGGAAGTCACCCAATGTTTGAATCGTTTGGCTGATTCTAATTTGCTTCCGAAAATTAAAGCATAGAGGCCGGATTCGTTGATCAAAATTGCCTTACTTTTGTAGTTAGAACCACTCCCCTGAATCAAGGTACTGGTTTTATCTTCGTCATTTACATGGGTAGCAATGGCATTTTCTGGTTTTGCATATCCTAAAGCCATTGCAATATCCTTGCCTACAAACCAAGGTTCATCATTAATAGTTACTGTCCGGACTTCTCCGAACTCCTCATTGTTAAAAATCTGTAACTCGTGCATTTTATGTGCCTCCTTTCAGTGTTGCGCTACGCAACTATTAGCCAAAAAAATATATTTGAAATTCCTCTGGCCTAATATCTAATAGTTCTGCTAACTTTTCGGCCTCATTCAAATCCATTGGGCGAACATTGTTGATTTTTTGATTTACCGTTGGTTGAGCGATTCCCAAAATATCTGCAACATCTTTTTGCGTCAAACCTTTTTCAACAAGGCGTCCTTTTAATTTGTTGCTATTTATCAATGGTCTCCCCTCCTTTCTACTGCATTGTAGCACTGTGCAACTTAGTTGTCAATAGCGTTATGCAACTTTTTTTATTGTTTTTCATTTCTTCTATTGCACAGTGCAATAAACTGTGCTATATTATACATAGGAGGTGAGTCACACGGACGTAAAACTTATAGGTGAACGAATTAAATATGCCAGATCTTTGCGTAATCGTACATTAGACGACGTAGCAAATGATATTGGAGTTACAAAATCCACTATACAACGATACGAAAATGGTTTAATAGGTAAGCCGAAAATTCCTGTATTAGAATCCATTGCAAAATCATTAAGAGTAAATCCTTCATGGGTATCCGGACAGAATGTCCCTATGGAATACCGTTCTCTAAACTTTCCGACAAAGCCCGATGATTGCCCTTTTAATTCTGCATTGGCTAAATTACAGAACAATGATTATTCTCTAACCCAAGAGGAACAGGAGGCCCTTGAAGAAAGGCTCCCCTCAGTAATGGAACGTGCAACAAAGGCTTTGGATAATTTTTCTTATAAATTATCCTCTCCATATGAAGTTGAAAAAGCCAACGAATTACTTAAAAATTTTGTTCTGCTAAACAGCGTAGGGAAAGACAAGGCCATTGAGCAGGTGACATTATTAACTAAAATACCTGATTATCAGGATTTAAACGCTAGAGATACCAGTCATACAACTATCATAGAATTTCATCCCAAACCAAAAAGCAAAATTATCGCTCTCCCCTACTTCCGAGCCGGAGTATCTGCCGGATCAGGAATCTTTATACTGGGAAATGAAGCTGAAGATGATATTGAGCTCCCAGCACTTCCCGAATATGAGGACGCCGACTTTGCCATCGACGTAAACGGTAACAGTATGGAACCGGATTTTTCCCATGAGGATATTGCACTGGTGCAACGGGACGTGGAAATGCACGTCGGTGATATTGGCGTATTTATAGTAAATGGGGATGCCTTTATTAAAGAATTGGGAGAAAAAGAACTGATTTCCAGAAACAAGAATTATAAAAATATCCCCATACACGAGGGGGATAATGTTGTCTGTATGGGAAAGGTGATTGGAAAAGTGATGTATTAAAACGCAAAAGGCGGTTTAATAAAAACCAAAAGAAAAGAGGAAAATCGGTATGAAAAAGGCAAAATTATTTTTAGCAACGCTTATGATGTCAACCATTTTAGCCAATACTGCTTTGGCAGGGACGTGGACACATACCCATGAAACTGACAGCAGCATTAACACTTATGATAATCTTTGGTTCTATGTAAAAGATAATGGTGAGTATGCTGAAAATGAATGGATTCAAGACGAAGATGGTACATGGTATTGGATAGATAATGACGGAACATTACCATCTTGGCCCGGCGTAGCAGCCGATGGATGCTTATATGATTCAACCGGCAAATATATTGACATGACTATTGATGGAAGAAAATATGCCTCAGAAGATCTCTATAATCAGCTTCAAGAGGGCATGACCTACGATCAAGTAATATCTATCTTAGGCAAAGAACATGAAGTTAGAAATACTGAACGTAGACAAATAGGAAGTGAAACCTACGACTATTTACAAGTGCGTTGGTATTCCCAAGATGCAGAGTCCAGTATACGAATTACATTTAAAAATGGTCTTCTCCATGCCCGTCATGCAACTTGGAGATAGTTCTTTATATTGCAAAAACCGCCCAGTGCTACGAACACTGAACGGCTTTGAATAAATTTTCTGTACAGGCTACGAAGGCCAATACAATATAGACTAACCACCTACATTGTACCATACCTCCACACACCTGTACAGATGTATTTTTTATACCCAAAAATGTGCGACGTCGCAACAATAAGGAGGAATAATTATGGCACTGATTCAATGTCCGGAATGTCAGCTGCAAGTCAGTGACAAGGCCCTGGCCTGCCCCCATTGCGGTTATCCGTTGAATCGAACGGTGATCCAGAACAATTATAAAAAACGTGCCAGACGAAAACGGCTGCCTAATGGTTTTGGAAGCATCACAGAAATCAAGGGCAAAAATCTGCGCAATCCCTTTTGGACTCGAGTCTGCGTTGGAAAAACAGAATTCAATAAACCCATACTGAAGCCACTGAAGCCCAAAGCTTATTTTCCAACCTACAACGAAGCTTATCAGGCCCTGATAGATTATAACCGCAATCCTTACGATCTTAAAGATGATATTCTCGTTGAAGAACTCTATGAGAAATGGATCGATGCTTACCTGAGCACCTGTGATGAAAGCTATGCTCGTACGATCACATCCGCCTGGGCCTACTGCTCCAGCATCTACCGGATGCGGGCAAAAGATGTACGGGCAAGGCATATAAAGGGCGTTATGGATGAGGGATACCGTATCGAAACACGCGGAAAAAAGAAAGGCGAGAAGATATTTCCCAGCGCTGGTACAAAGGCGCGGATAAAATCTCTTTTTAATTTGATGTATGACTATGCACTGGAATATGAAATTGTGACCGTGAACTATGCCAGAACATTTGATATATCGGAAGACATTATGAAAGAAAAAGAAGCGTCGAAGCGAAGCCACATCCCCTTCTCAGACAATGAGCTTAACATCCTATGGGAAAATGTCGGAAAAGTGAAATACATAGACTGGATCCTGATCCAATGTTATATGGGATGGAGGCCTCAGGAGCTTGCCCTGCTCCGTTTGGATGAGATCAATCTCGAAGAATGGTATATGCAGGCCGGAATAAAAACGGATGCCGGTAAGCAGCGTATTGTCCCGATCCATACCAGAATTCGAGACTTGGTAAAACAGAATTATGATATTGCCATGTCTCTGGGAAGCCCATACCTCTTTAATGATAAGGGGCAAACCCATGCCGGCTCTTATAAAATTACCTATGATAAATACAGCTATCGTTTCAAGGCTGTGATGGCAGCGCTCAATCTCAATCCAGAGCACCGCCCTCATGATCCCCGAAATACCTTCGTCACCAGGGCAAAGAAAGCCGAAGTTGATGAATATGCATTAAAGGAGATGGTGGGGCATAAAATCCAGGATATCACTGAATCCGTTTACACCCTCCGGGATCTGGAATGGCTGCGGTCAGATCTGGAAAAAATCAGGTAGGGCCAATTTTCAGCCCTACCTGACGGTAAACAAATACGGTAATCAAATAATAAACAAGTAGTAAACAAGTTATGTGCATTTTCCTACTTTTGTATACTTTTCCGTACTGCTTAAATCCTTGATTTTACTGGATTTCTTAGAACTTGCCTTCCTTAGCAGCCTCCTCGATCGAAACAGCTACAGCTACAGTAGCGCCAACCATTGGGTTATTACCCATACCGATCAGACCCATCATCTCAACGTGAGCCGGAACGGAGGAAGAACCTGCGAACTGCGCATCAGAGTGCATACGTCCCATGGTATCGGTCATACCGTAGGATGCAGGACCTGCTGCCATGTTGTCAGGATGCAGGGTACGGCCTGTACCGCCGCCGGATGCTACGGAGAAGTACTTCTTGCCCTTCTCTACGCACTCCTTCTTGTAGGTGCCTGCTACCGGATGCTGGAATCTGGTTGGGTTGGTGGAGTTACCAGTGATGGAAACGTCAACGCCTTCCTTCCACATGATAGCAACGCCCTCTGTTACGTCGTTAGCGCCGTAGCAGTTAACCTTTGCTCTTAAGCCCTCAGAGTAGGACTTTCTCCACAGCTCCTTAACCTCGCCTGTGTAGTAATCCATCTCTGTCTCAACGTATGTAAAGCCGTTGATTCTGGAGATAACCTGTGCAGCGTCCTTTCCTAAACCGTTTAAGATAACGCGCAGAGGCTTCTGACGAACCTTGTTTGCCTTCTCTGCGATACCGATTGCACCTTCAGCAGCTGCAAAGGACTCATGGCCTGCCAGGAAGCAGAAGCAGTCAGTCTCCTCTTCCAGAAGCATCTTGCCCAGATTTCCGTGGCCTAAACCAACCTTACGCTGGTCAGCTACAGAACCGGGAATACAGAATGCCTGAAGGCCCTCGCCGATGGCAGCAGCAGCGTCAGCAGCTCTTCTGCAGCCCTTCTTGATCGCGATGGCTGCGCCTACAGTGTAAGCCCAGCATGCATTCTCGAAGCAGATCGGCTGGATCTTCTTAACCTGAGCATAAACGTCAAGGCCTGCATCTTTTGTAATCTTTTCAGCTTCCTCGATAGAAGCAATGCCATAGCTGTTTAATACGGAATTGATCTTATCAATTCTTCTCTCATATGATTCAAATAATGCCATCTTCTTTATCCTCCTAATTGGTCCTCATCATTCTTTGCGTGGGTCAATGATCTTAACAGCGTCATCTACACGGCCGTACTGTCCCTTTGCTTTCTCCCATGCAGTGTTAGGATCGTCGCCCTTCTTGATGAAGTCGGTCATCTTTCCAAGGTTTACGAACTGGTAACCAATAATCTGATCTTCTGCATCCAGAGCGATGCCTGTTACATAACCCTCAGCCATCTCCAGATAACGCGGACCTTTCTTAAGAGTTCCATACATAGTACCAACCTGAGAACGCAGTCCCTTGCCCAGATCCTCCAGGCCGGCGCCTACAGGAAGTCCATCCTCAGAGAATGCACTCTGTGTTCTTCCGTAAACAATCTGTAAGAACAGCTCTCTCATAGCAGTATTGATCGCATCACATACCAGATCAGTGTTCAGTGCCTCAAGCAGGGTCAGTCCCGGAAGGATTTCAGATGCCATAGCTGCTGAATGTGTCATACCGGAACATCCGATGGTCTCAACCAGAGCCTCCTGAATGATACCCTCTTTTACATTCAGAGTCAGCTTACATGCGCCCTGCTGGGGAGCACACCAGCCCACACCGTGTGTAAGACCGGAAATGTCTGTAATCTGCTTTGACTTTACCCATTTTGCTTCTTCTGGAATTGGAGCAGCGCCATGATGAACGCCCTGTGCAACTGTGCACATTTCTTCTACTTCATGTGAATAAATCATGTGTTAAAACTCCTTTCAAATTGAAATTTGATGTAACAGTTTAGGACGGCGTGATAGCAGAAACAAAAACAGACGTCAAACTTGCTTGTACGCACAATTTTTCCCCTGCCTTCACATCGGATGGACATCCGATTTCTTCAGTCAGACTGAACATCCGGCTGAAGGATGCCGTCCTGCTCCATACAGTTTAATAAGTATCGTGTTCCTTGTTAATTTTATCACGTTATACTCGTGTTTATTTTCTCACAAAATACGACATTTGTCCAGTGATTTATCCCTGTTGCAACTGCCTATTTTTGACTCTTTTTTACAGAAAAATCAGCAATTTTTATAGATTCTCTTCCCTTTTCTGACTCTTCATGGGGAATGATGGCATGCAAAACCAGGCGCTTTCCCCAACCGTGACAGGTAGAAAGGGTCAGAAAATCTTCATTTTCATATTTTTTAATCCCCGTATCATAAAGAGACTGTTGGGACATCGCAGTAAAATAGGCTTCCCGCTCTGTTTTTGTCATCCCTGCCTGATACGGTGAATGATCATTTTCCTGAACCACATGGCAGGAAAAAATAGGGCAGACAATCCATTTTCCCTGCCTGAAAATCCGAATACAGGGCGATTTTCTAAAAAACTCCGAATCCATATAGGCCTTAAGGCCTCCAAACATGGAGCCGTCTTTCATATTATGGCCATAGAGAACCGTGTGGCCGGACGCAAACGGTTCCGTAAACGGATCTGTAAAAATTACTCCCGATACGCTGTCCTTCCCCTCAAAGCTGTGGTTCAGATAAAAGGAAGTGTCTTTTCCCCTGACTACAGGATAATCCATCTCTGTTTCCGGAATATGGAGCCAAAAGGAATACTCTGGATTCATCATCCGCAGCATTTCTTCATCCGGCACTCCCCCATTCTGTTCCCCTTTCTGAGAAATGCCGTTTCCATCTGCCAGAACGATATTTAAATCCCCGTCTTTCTCTGCAAATGCGTTATTCCGGAGAATCTCATAATCCCTCCTGGCCTGATGATAAAGCTTTGATACCGAAAGAAACTGAAAAAAACATACGACGGAAACAACCAGAAACAGTATCGGAACAAAATATCTCCTGCACGGCTGTTTTTTTAGAAAAAATCTCCGCGCACAAAGCCCCCAAAAAAGGGCAACCGCTCCCAAAAGCAGCAAATCCATCAAAAAAATGGACTTTCCTGCTCTGATTCCTTCTGTTATCACACTGTTTTCTGCTAAATTCTGCCCCTGATTTTTAACAGCCGCTCCATTTTGCCCGGCATGTACCAAACCGCCGTACTCCACCCGGCAGTCCCAAACCTTCCTTTTTCCATAAGCAGTCAGCTTCCTGTTTTCATCCCCTGAGCTCGTATCTTCTCTTCGGATCCCCTGAATCTCATAATCTGCCTCTGAAAGTCCGGCTGCCTTAAGGAGCTGTCCGCCCCGGGACAGAAAGCCCTCCGGCTCTCCATCCCAGATTACTTCCTCTCCCAGTACATATCCCTGAACATTTTCTCCTAAAACAGAAAGCTCCAGTTCAAAATCCTCCTGCCAGCGCTCATTGCCATATTCTCTGCGGATCTCCGGAAAAATTCTCTCTTCTGTTTTACCTGTCTGAGGATTTTTCACTGATATACGGGCCGTTTCCGGAAGAATTTCCCTTTTCTCTACCGCTTCATACAGAATCGTCTGGGAAATATTCTCCGTATTTCCCTCACAGACCGTCTCCGCATGGGCGGAAACAGAAAACAGCAGACAGGCCCCCGTCAAAACGCCAATCACTGCCAGCATTTTCATTGTTCCAAATCGTCCCTTTCTCTTTCCTTCACGCTCAGGCAGAGTAAGGAACATTCCTGCCAAAAACAGCAGTGACAGAACCATCCATTCCCGGTACGCCATGGTATCTCCGGTGCGTATGCTCCCTGAGCCGCTGCCTGAACCATATGTAAAATTGCCAAACCGGTTTTTCGGCTGATATACCGCCCGTATCTGTCCCAGGGTCTTCTTTCTCTTAAAATTATAAACCGTAAGACTTCCCTCTGTACTTCCATCCTCTTTTACGGTAAATTCACAATAGCTTTCCGTTCTCTCATAGCCGTCAGGCGCCATTGTTTCATAAATACGGTACGTGCCGGGATGGGGCGCATGGAACACAAATGTACCCTTTCCTTCTGGATTTTCTCCTGAAATTCCCTCCTGTACGATATGCTCTGCGCCCGTCTGCCCTTCCACGCTTCGGATTTGCAGAGCGGCTCCATCCAGAGCTTCCTTTGTATCTCCGTCCAGTTTTCTTATAATTACCTTCATTTCCCTGTCTGTTATCTCATAATCCCCCCGGTATATCTCCCCCTGGCTGACTGTAAAGCTGTGAAGTACCGGATCCAGTCCATAGCCCTGAGGCGCTTTTGTTTCCCGGAAGGTATAGGTTCCATCAGAAGGCTTCGGGATGGAAAAATATCCCTTTTCGTCACTTACTGCCCGATCCATCTCATTTTCCCACTGATCATAAAACGTAAATTCCGCTCCTGGTACAGGCAAATGATTAACATCTGTCTTTTTAAAGGAAATGTACTCCTTTTGAGGCCTGTGGCTGCCTCCGCCGCCGGAAGAAGTGATTCTCGTATTCGCAAAGGAAAATGTCTGAATTTCAGAGGATTGATCCTCTATTTCAATTTCCATATCCTCTGCCCTTTCATAGCCCTCAGGAGCATAAATCTCATGGATCCGGTAGCTTCCTGGCTTAAGCCCCGCAAAGGTCTTTGGAGTCTGCTCTTCAGAGATCCACTCCTCTATCACTTCCCCTGTATCCGTTCGGATCAGCTGCAGCCTGGCTCCTGCCAGAAAAGCTCCGGAACTACGGTCCGTCTTGGCAATCTGTACAATGACTGTATAATTTTTCATCACCAGCTGCAAAGCCTCTTTCATACCGTCTGCAATGGTAAAATAAACAGGCTCTGCCAAAACATTGCAGCCCTCCGGCGCTTTCTGCTCTGTAAGGCGGTATTCTCCTTCTTTAAGCCCCTTTTCTAAATGAGGCTGATCTCCGCTGATCCACTCTGCCGCTGTTTCCCAGCGGATTTTCCCCGTATGGCCTCCGTCCTCCGCAGATATCTTTCTTTCTAACCGAAGCAGGGCGCCTTTTAACCGTTCTCCCGTATCTCCCAGCTGTTTTTCCACCTTCACCCGATTACTGTCGTTTTCCGGATCATGCTGCACGTTCAGGATCTTCGTCCTTTCATCCTTATATTCAAACTGAAATTCAAAGTCCGGAGCTGAAAGCATATGGCCGGGAGCTGCCTTTATTTCTCTGCACACATAGGTATAGGGGGCAAAGCTTCCGTTAGAGGCCAGATACCCGGCAGGCTGCTTTTCAAACACAGCCCTTCCTCTGAAATCGGTGACTGCCTTCTGACAGGAAATTCCCAGCGTTTTGTTAAAGAGCTCAAATTCTGCTCCTTCCAGTAAAAGTTCATGATCGTCTCCATCATGCTTGATAACCTGCAGCACCCCATCGGGGATTTCATCCTTCATTTCCAGTTTCTGAATTACTCTGGAATCTATAACGGAAAACGGCAGATCTACGGACTGTAAAAAACCATAGGGCGTCATTTCTTCTCTGAGAATATAATCCCCGTCCGGAATATACTCAATCAAATGCGGCTTTAAATCCCCTTCTTCAAAACCCTCCGGGATGGTTCCCGCCTCTGCCTCTTTCTGTGTATATTTTCCATCATTTCCTGAAATCCACCTTGCTTCTTCCTCACGGCAGCTCCCATCCTTTTCCGGGATATGGAGGATCAGCGCTTCACTGGATATCCTTCCATCTTCTGATACCGGATAAATGGAAAGCTCCGCTCCGGCCACCTCTTTCCCGCCGGAAATCACACGTTTGGACACAGAAAGCTTTAATGGCTCATCCTTCATAGACCACTGTCCTACGGATACCATATGACCCTTATCGGGAATCTCAATCAGGATTGGATCTGCTGTGGCATACCCTTCCGGCGTCTGAGTCTCCGCCAGTACATAGCTTCCCACCGGCAGATATTCCATCCGGACCGATGCATTCTCTGTATAATAATACCTTCCCTGAAAGGTTCCAGGGATATCATTATACTGATAATCATATTTCATAATAGGGTGAAGTCCTGCTGCATCCGTTTCCACCCGTCCGGTAGCTGCCACTTTCTGTCCATCCTCCCATGTAGCTGCCCGGAAGGCAAATACAGCCAGATCCTCCCGAATGGCCGGATGGCCCTCTTCCATCACCGGCCTTCCCTCTGCATCCAGAAGGGCTCTGTAAAGGGTAAGTCCTGTTTCTGTATCACCGCAGAGCACCTCGTCCCGCTTTCCATCCAGTTTCCAAACCTCAATGGCTGTAAAATCATCCTCCATTTCAAAGCTCTGAACATGGCCTATTTCCTGTATTTCCACATTGACAGACTCCGACTGTACATAGCCCTGGTCATAAGGACAAAGCGTTTCCTCCAGCACATAAAATCCAACGGGAATGTGGTCGATCCAGTGAGGTTCATCCGTAGGGATGGGATTTCCCTGTGAATCCTTTTTCATCACGCCTTTATCATCATACGCATATCCGCTGATCCAGGCGGCCCAGGGCTCCCCCTTTTTGTAAATACCGGTTTCTTCTGTTTCCGGTCTCCCATTTTTATCCAAAAGAGCTCTGTAAAGGGTCATCTCTGCCCCTTTGATCTCCTTTTGTGTGCGGACATCAATTTTTGCAAAGGCAGCTTTTGTAAATTCATCCTGATGGAAATATTTCTGAGGTCCTTTCCTATCCTCAAGGATCAATCCCTGATACGGAGCCTGGACATATCCCTGCTCAAACGGAACGCCTTCCTCCTGTAAAATGTACGCTCCAAAGGGAAGGCGGGCGATCACATGAGCTTCATCCATCCCTTCTTCCTTTCCATCCGGGCCTGTGCTTTCTCCTGTAACCCAGCGTTCTTCTTTCCATACCGGCTCTCCGTTTTTATAATATACCGGAAGTCCGTTTTCATCATCTGCGCTCTGCTTGTCCTTATAAATAGAAGGCGCTCCTCCGTTTTCTCCCACGCAGATCGAACGCACCGGGATTTTTTCTCCCTTTTCATCTGCCCGATATGCAATGATCCTTCCATAATCATCCCTGACATAGGCCATACCGGAGGCTTTATCTGCAAAGCATATAACATTTCCTCTCTCATCCAGTACCTGCAGTTCTCCTGTGTGAATATCCTCCCGCAGCCGTCCCTGGCTCTTCTCCTTCTCTAAATCGTAAAAATACAGCTCTATGGGTTCATTGGGCTGCTTTTGATCCTCCCAGAGATCCAGCTTGCCCGGCCCCAGATCTGTACCGCTTTTTAACAGCTCCCTGTGGGTACCTGTATGCGTATTTACTATTTTTTCTGTCCTTCCCTCACGGCTCAGGACTGTAACACCCTCATACCCGCCGTTTTTCTTTGGCTCCAGACAGCTTCCTTCATAAAGCACCAGCTCTGCCCCGGAAACCGGCCGGTCAAAACGGATGCCTTTTCCCGTAAATGTACCATCCAGCTCATACAGAAGCTTCACCCGGTCCATAGCCTTTAATTCCTGCTCGGTTCCCTCTATTACGTGTTCGGAATATGAGTCAAAGGCCTTTGTTACATAGCCGGTCCATATTTGCTTTTCCTGATCAAAGGTAATTTCCCTAACATCCCCTCTGGCCTCCAGCTTTTCCTTTCGCCCGCTTACTTTATAGAGGAGAAGATCGCCCCTGTCATTTACATAAATTTCCTCCTGATTTCCTGTAAAGCCTCCGCTTGCTTCTTCTTTTCCCTGAGCATCTGTCTTTTTTAGGCCGTTCCCATTTCCAACCAGAGAATCGCCGTCCTCCGTCTTGTAGATCCAAAGCTCTGATGGGTAATCCTGTACAGGTACCTCACTTACCTTCTCAGTGCCTCTGCGGTTTTCCTCCCCGGTTACAGGAATGGCATATTCATACTGTCTGGCCGTTTTTCTCTCCCAGCCATTCCCTTCCTTTAAGGTGTTTTCCTCATAGTAAACGACCTGGTCTCCGTAAATCTCAAAGGCTACGGGCCGGCTCTTTGTATATCCCTTCGGGGCCTGAACCTCTACCAGCACATAGGCTCCCGCTCCCAGAGGACGCGCCGTTTCGATATAGCCCACAGGTACCTCACACAGTCGTCCGTCAATCACCAGCTCCTTTAAGGTAGAATAGGATCTGAAAATTCCCTTTTTTATCCCATTTTCATCTAGCTGGCTGATCCTCTGGCTTTCATCATAAAGGGGAATCCCATCCTCATCCAGCCGGATGGGAACATCACTTTCAGAACTATTGTCTGCTCCCACTCTTGGGTAAAGAATCTGCTTCCCGTTTTCATCTTTCACCGGCTTTCCCTCTGCATCCACAGCCGAACCGAAGAGGACCTGTCCGCTTCCTCCTGCCGTGCCGGTTCCTGTCTTTTTTACATCCCGCTTGGCAGCATAAATACGAAAAAGAGCCCCGTCATGGAAAATAGTTTCTCCCGTTTCTGCATCCATCTTTTCGATCCGCAGCCTGGAGCTGAAATAGGTATTTTCAACATCCTCCTGAGCAAAGGAAACATAGTTAAAATTGGCTCCGCTTCCTGACGGATAAAGCGTTTCAATGCTTCCCGTATCCGGATTGACCCGGTCTGTGGCAGGGGCAAGAACCGTCCAGGGTACAAGCATGGGAGCAAATTTACCGTGAATTGCAGTGCCTTCCCCTTCCATTACAGGAACCTGATCCCGGATCTGCACCTGTCCGTTTTCCGTTTCATTTCCATCATAGACAACCCCATCCATGATTCCCTTATTCTCACTTTCACTGGTATAGCCACTGTAATAAGCCTTTACCGCCGGATTGGCTCCATCCATATATTCTTCTTCATAAGGTTGTGAGGAAGTAAGGCTGTGACCGGGACGGCTGTTTAGATCCAGACCGTATTTATATACCTCAAATTCCCCATCCTGACCGTTCGCCCGGATCACATGGCTTTCTCCGTTAAAACGGATCTTATACTTACGGACCAGTTCCTCGGCAGAATCTGTACTGTTATAACGGAAATAGGAACTTCCTGTTTCATCCAGAACATTTTCTTCCCCGGTCTGCTCATTTTCCACGATTTCAGGCACAAAAGGAAGCGTAATTTCTTTTGGTTCCTCAATCCGATAATGACGGTTTGCCAGCTCACCTTCAAGGGCAGAAGGCTGCTGCTCAACCATCACATATTCCCCGTAAGGGAGCATGATGGAGGTATCAAAATAATCATCTTTCCCATTCCGTGTGCTGCACTGAAGGGTCTTTTTATCCCGGTCTGCACCCCCTGACGGATCCCGATCCCAGGCAATCGAAAGTTTCTCATCCAGTCCCTTAAAACGCTCTGTATAAGCTTTGGCCTCCTCTTTGGCCTGTGCAAGAGCCTGCCTGTAGGCCCTGTCTTCGTTCAGATCTGGCTGTTGCTTTAAAATCTCCTCCTTATATGCTTTTACATCCACATAAGACAATGCAAATTCTGTCAGCTTCTGTTCCGCTGCCTCAGTTCCCGGCCTTTGGTCTGCCGCATACAATGCATCAAAAAACTTTTTATAATTCCAGCTTCCGTCTGCTTTTTTCTCTAAAAGCTTCTGTCCGCCGCCATCCTTTGACGGCAGAAAATGAGCCTGAACTGCCTCTGTAAAATCTTTGCTGCTGATATCCTCTGACAAAAGATTTCCTGCCTCATCTGCATAGAGATTTACAAGATCGCTCTTTAAATATAACCGGAATTTAAACTGATCCAAAAGCTTTGTTCCTCTTCCGGAACCACCGAAAAGTCCCAAAAGCGCTGTCATGGGATCATTGTGGACCGAACCGTATGTGTTTACATTTTCATAGGATTCCTGTGAAATGTCTTTGGAAACCCTCACAGACTGTTTAATCGCCCGTTCCAACACCTGAACCGGTTCTTTTTGCGTACCACCATCCTGTACCGGCTGATTCTGGCCCGGATAAGACAGCAGCACCGGCTTTATATAGCTTCCCGGATCCTGTTTTATGATAGAAGAAGCCACATCCACAGCCGCTCCCATTTCATGGATCAGATACTGATTATACGGGATTGCTGTTCCGTGAAGCTCGATGGTCTTTTTATCCGTAACCGCCCGAAATACATCCTGTACGTTCTGTCCTTTGACCGATTTCGGAATAAAATGGATCGTATAGCTGCCTGCGGATGCATCCCACACGGCCTCCACAGGCTCCTTTGCCAGAGTCTGGTATACGACCTCTTTTTCTTCATAAACAGGCACCTGCTCCATCTCAGGAATCGGATTTCCCTGAACGTCAAGCAGGATTTCCCCCTCCTTATAACGCTCATAAACCGGCTGACAGCAGACTGCAGCATGATCCAGGGTGTTTTCCTCTAAAAGTACCTCGCCTTCAAGCTCTCTCTTTTCTTTCAGCGTCACTGTACGGCTTTTGAGGCTGTAGGTTCCCTTTTCGTATTCCAGCCAGTAAATTCCCTGCTGCGCTTCCTTTTTTACATACATCCGCTGATCTGCCCGGTCATAAATACCGCTCATCGGAGGAATGTTTCCCGAATGATCGTAATGCAGACGGGCAAACCACTCTCCCTCTTTTTCATAGACCGCTCCCACTCCGGCGCAGTCATAAAACCCATGCTCTGTATACCAGTCCAGTATCTGACTGGCCGCTGTGGAATTATCCAGAAAAGAATTTTCTTTTTTCAACGGGATATTGACCCAGGGAGCACCCATTTCTTCCTCTGTCAGATGATAGCCAAGCTGAGCCAGCATGGCCTCTGCCTGCTCCTTTAAATAATCCTCTTCCACAGGCTGATCCCATAAGGAGAGATCCTCCGGCTCTGCTGTGCCAAAAGGATAGGGAGCTGTGCGGAAACGGTAGGGAAGCGTCTCTTTTAAAGGAAGCTTTTCCTCTTCTGAACTATCTTCTTTTAATATAGGATTTCCATGCTCGTCTGTTTTCAGTTCACCGCCTGCAGCCTTTTTATAAACAGGCGTTCCATGTTCATCCACCTTTTGCTGCGGTACTGTATTTACAATCTGCTTTACATTTTCCCTGCGTTCCTCCGAACTCAAACGGTAAAACCGCGTATGCTCCGGATAGCCTGTAATTGTAATATCATAGCCATTTTCTGCATCATACGATTCGATGGTAAAGTCATTCCAGGAGCCGTCCGCTTCCATACTGTTGTGATCAGAAAGGCCATTTTTCACCCAGGCTGAACCGGAAGAAATCACTGTAACGCTCTCATCTGCCTCCCGGTTTGTCTCTGCCTTATTAAGGCCCTGCACAGAAAGCTCATATCCCTCCGACCGGCTCAATTCCATAACGTAATAGCTGCCCATGAGAAGGGGACGTCCAATCCAGACCGAGCCGTTTTCTGACTTATAATCCGGATAGATTTTCGTTCCAAAGCCATGATCGGATGAGGTAATCTGACTGCCCTGATACAGATTTTCAGGCCCCGTAAACGCAGAAACTTCTGTACCGCTGCCATTCCACAACGTACCCGGACATTCAGTGTATGCTAAAAATGAGGCGTTCCCCTCCTTGTCTGTGGCAGCGATGGCTGTCAGCTGATCCCTGCCATATACGACACCGCTTTTCCCATCCGGATGAATAATGTCCTGAGCAGCAAAAAGACCGTATACCGCTCCCTCTAACGTGGCATTTCCCTGAGTTTTTCCATAACTTCCTTCGGGATTTCCTTTATAAAGCTCCAAATCCCGCTTATTGATATGAATCCGTCCCTCTGTCCGGTGATCCCAGATTTTGAAACGATAAAGACAGCGAAGAGGATCCCCATAATCGGAAGGATCCATTGGCTCCAGATCATCATCTATGAAATCCGGAAGTACAGCATAAAGACTGTCCCCCTCCTCCTCATCCTCTGACAGAAATGAAAAAAGTGCTTTTAAGCTGAATGGGTGTTTCTTCTGATCCTCTCTGATTTTTTCTCTGGGAGCAGAGGTATATTCCGGTTCGGATAGAGGGAAGGGGGCAACGGGATGTTTTATGTATTCAAACTGCTCCGTAACCGGCATATCTTCCTCCTCCGGCAGCAGTCCTTCCTCCTGTTCCCCCTTCTCTGGCAGCTCTTCCTCCCGTTGTGCATCATTGGATGTAGCCAAAAAGTGTATCGGAGCAGAGGAAAATGGGCTTAAAAGACGGCTGCGCAAATGAGGACTTATGGCAATTTCGGCAATATCCGGATCCCTTTTCTCTGCTACGCTGCCGGATTCCTGGCTGCCCGGCTGGTTCCCGGCTTCTTGTCCGCCAGTTTTCTGACTGTCTGGCGGATTTTCTGAGACTTCTCCACCGACTTCCTGACCGCCCGATTGATTTCCAGCTTCTTCTCCGACATTGTCCTGCTTGTCTGACGGATTTCCCGAACTTTCTCCACTACTTTCCTGCCCTTCCGGCGAATTTCCGTTTACTTCTCCGCCGGTTTCCTGCTTATCTGACGGATTTCCGGCCTCTGTTCCTTCCATTTTCTCATCTTCCGACGGATTTTCGGCCCCTTCTCCTTCCGTCTCATTCCATCCTGACTGTCCTCCCGCCTCTTCCTTATTCCCGGCTTCTCCACCAGTCTGCTGACTGTCTGGCCGACTTTCCAGTCCCTCCTTATCCGGTTCCTGTGCGCCGGCCTGCTCCTGACCTGACGCACTCTGGGTCTCCTGAACACCAGTCGTTTCCCCGGCACTTTCCTTCTTTGCCGGTTCTGTACGTTCCTGTTCCCGGATTTCAAGGATGCTCCGAAGCTCTTCCAGATCCATTTTCTCCCCTTCCGGGAGCAGACAGCGGTATCCCCGCTCCTCTCCCAGCGCTTCTAAGCTCTCTCCATACGTTTTTAAAGCTGGAAGCCCCATTTCACCGGAAACCTCCATCTCACCCTGCCGTACATTGCCTTCTGCCTGGGCAGACATAAGAACTACGGTTTCAATCATGGGGTCATCGCGGTGCGTTCCGTGAATGGTATACCCGTTTCTGGCCTTTTTCTCCTCTGCGGTGTACCCATACTCCAGACGGATAAAATTTTCATACGTCTCATCCCTGTCCTCCAGCATTGCTTCCATGGCTTCTGTGCTCTGGCTATGGTTATCTTCGTCCTCATTTCCCACATGAAAGTCACAGGTTCTGCTGCAAAGCTCCTGTTCTGCCAGCCACTGGCTGCGCAGTCTTTCATTTTCCTCCTCACAGCTGCATTCCTCTGCCTCGTCTCCTTCCCCCTCTCCCTCATGGTCGCATTCAACCCATTCCGGCGCAGGATGGCCCATACAGTAGGTTTTGCTGTAATGATAACCACGGATATCGCTGTGGGAAGCTGTTCCGTTTTCATCTGTGGAAATCACATCACAGAGAATACGTTCCTCCGGTTTTGGAGACATGCAGTTTACGTAAACCTCTCCTGTGCTTCCGTCTGGATTTCCCTCTTCATAGCCGTGTTCATTGACCTGACCGAAATCAAAGGTTTCCCATACGTTAAACTCAGCCTCCTCTAAGGGCTTTCCTGTTTCTGCGCAGTATTTTTCCACCTGCACCTTATAATCGGACTCAAATACCTCTTTATGCCTGTAAAGTTCCAGTCCCGAACCTTCCTGAGAGTCCAAAGACGGGCCTGCTTCAAACCAGACCTCTGCATCCGTATCCGCCATATCCAGCCATCCCATCTGCATCTGGTATTTCTCCTCCGGCTGGAAAATGTAAGCGTAATACTTTGTTTTAATTCCGCTTAAAGGCCCGGAAGAAATCCGTCCGGAAGGTGTTTCTCCCTGATAGATAAAGGTAACAGAAGTTCCGTCTGCTCCTATTTCATAGATCCAGTTCCCATCCGGAAACTGCCACACTGCATTCTTAAGCTGGGGGCAGCTGCTGATATCCAGAGTAAGCTCATATCTCCCATCCTTGAGCTCCATTCTCTGCTGGCGTCCGTTCCACTCCGGCAAGTCCGTATTTCCCTGATTATCGTATTCCTCCAGACCATTTTCCACATATTCCCGCATCTCATGGAAAAATGGGAGCACCTTTCCATCCCGGATCACGCCCTCTAATTTGTGCATCATCTCCTCCTGCACATCCCAGGCCTCCTCATAGCCTGCAAGGCACCCCCAGAGATAGGTCTGCACCATAGCATATCGGGTCTTATCATAATAATTCCCGGACACCATCCACTCATAAGCTAATGTCATAGGAAGATACCGGTCAAAGCTTCCGATGACAGGTACAGATGCTCCCGGCTCTGCGTCATACCGGGTATAGGATGACACCGTATGATTGGGCAGCTTTTTTCCGGGCTGAAGGCAGAAGGCCGGCACATGGCCTTCCACCGGATTTACATAGTAACATGTAATCGAACGGTGGCTGTGTCCGAAAATATTGATGGGACGGTTCTGAAATGCATCTCCCCGGATGATCATTTCCACCGTGTTCTCCTTTGCCGCCGACTGGAAGGGAATCCCCGTAATGAGAATAGCGGCTGCCAGAAAAAGGGCGCAAAAACGCCTCCAATGTCTTTTATTCACTTGTTATGTCCCCCTTGGTTTCTCCTGAACAGTTACATTTGTTTTATAAAATAATCCTACCAGGCCATATATGGACATTCCCCCTTTTCATACAGTCCCCGGATATACGATCCGCAATTACGGGTGCGCAAAATACGCCTCGTCTTTCCAGACTCTGTTCTGATTCAATTTTTCTGTTTTTGTTCTGAAATGCGGCTGAAACAGCCAATAAAATGAAATTTAGATAAATGATACAGAGAATTCCGTATCGGTTCTTACAGAATAGCATAAGAAACAGGACAAGTCAACTCTCCTGTCCTGTTTTTACAGAAATTTTGTAACCGATTTTCCTGATTGTCCTAATCCATCAATCCCTTTTTCGCCCAGTCATATTCCTCCATTGCGAGAAGGAAACGAATGGATGCCTGTGCCTGATTTCCTTTTTCTTCCATATACTGGCTGTAAATCTCCAGATATTCTCCCTCAGCCATTGTCCCCTGTTCCCTTTTTCTGACCGCAGACTGCCACACTGCCCTTTGCGCCTGTTCCTTCGCACAGGCTGCCTCCCATTCTGCCTGACGGGAACGGATCTGATCCCCCAGAGTCTCAAGGGAAGCGAACATCTGGTTTTCATCCAGCTCTGTCTGTCTCTGTTTTTTGTGAAGCTCCTGATTGCTTCCTGCATTTCCCATGCGTCCGCTGCGAAGCTCATAATTATTTCCCAAAGCCTGCTGCCTGTCCTCCTGTGGATTCACAAGAGCAGCTCTTGATACATCGGGCAGGGGCATTTTTTCTAAAACAACCGGGCTGTCCGGTGAAAAGCCTGTGAGCAGCAAAAGCTCCTGACGGACCCGCTCCTGCTCCTTTTTAAGCCGTTCATATTCATTTAGGGCGGACTGCCATTTCTGATAAGCCTCCTGTGAATGGTAAGAGGTGCTGCTTCCCAGCATTTCCTGATCTTTAACTTTCTCAGATAAATGCTTTTGTGCCTTTGCCCTGGCGCTGGCCGCAGCCTGCTCCGCTTCCAGACTGTGATACGTTCCCATCAGGTTCTGAGCCGTCCAGAGCATGGTATCCTCCATCCTGCGCAATTCCATCCGTCCTGCGGCATTTCCCGCCTGACGGATCTGCTCTTTCAGGCTGTCTGCACCATCCAAAAGGGCCTCCGCCTGCCATCTGTAATGTTCTGCTCCTGCCGCATCGCCGTCCTTTTCCTGATCAGAGGCCTCTTCTCTCAAAGCCCTCCGGCTCTCTAAGAGTTCTTCCCTTGCATCTTCCAGACGGCCCAGACGCTCTTCAAACTGCCTTCGCTCCATTTCCACCTGCGGACAGGACTCCTTTACCAGATTCTCCAGATTCTCATAACACAGCGCCATTTCCGTTTCTTCCCCTCTGCTCACGCCGGAAGCTGCCACTGTACCGGCCATTATTCCCACAAAAAGCACAGCCATCACCCTGATAACCGTCCGCCTTCCCGCTTCTTTTTTCATCCAAATCCCCTGCTTTCCTCAACCCTCATACGCTGCCAGCCCTTCGACTGCCCATTGGTAGTCCTCGTACGCCTGTCGAAAAGACAGGCCGCTTATCTCCCAGGCTGCCTTTTTAGATGACAGCTCTGCCTGAGCCGCCATCCGGTCATTGGCAGACAACAGCCCCAGCTGATATCTTCGTTCATCAGCCTCTAGCTTTTCCTCTGCCAGGCGGTATTCTTCTTTTGCCTGACCGTAATCCGTCTGAGCCTGCATCAGGCTGTTATATTTCGCCTCTATATCTGCTTCTATTTTCTGCTGCCCGGCTTCCACCTTCTGATTAAGCACATCCTTTGCGGTACCGGAATCTGTATTTTCCAGTCTGCGGCGGTCTGCTGCCAGACTGAAATTCGCAGCTAATGCCTGTGTTCGGTCTGACTCCGGGTCTGTTTTTTCAGGCAATGCTTCCTCAGGAATGGGAATTTCTCCCAGACGAGGCATATCATCATATTGCCACCCGGTCATAACAATCAACTGGCGGCGCAGCTCCTCCTGCTTAGTCTTCCCTGAGGCTTCTGCTGCCTGAGCCGTACAGACGGCTGCCTCTGCCTCTAAAAGCTCCGGCTGTGAAAGCATTCCAAGGGCTGCCTTCCGTCTGGCTGCCTGAACTTCTGCTTCCGCCTGCTGCAGGGCTCTCTCCAGAGCCGGACGCTCCTTTTCCTTTTTCCAGTATTCAATCATCAGCCCCTGGGCCTTCTGGATTAAAAGAGCCTCCTGCCTGTCGTACTCCAGTTTTTTTACCCTGCCGTCTTCATTTTCCATATCTGCCTGATCTCTGGCCTGCTCTGCCTGAAGCCGTATACTCATGGCCGATGCCTCTGCGGCTCCATATCCGGGCTCATCTTCATTTATCCCGTCCATCATCCGGTCACTGAAGTCCTCTAAACGATCCGCCATTTCAGAATACGTATTGCGGAAATCGTCATTGGACTTTCCCCGGTAATCATCATATTCCAGACGGCTGTTGATCACCTCTGCATTGTATTCGTGGATCAGATCTGCCAGTTCCTCATATTCCAGCACATCGTCCCGCAGGGACGCCCATTTTTCCGGCGGGTAGGCAAATTCAGGGCTGGCTAAAACAGTCTGAGCCGCAGCAAAGCCAAAGAGAAATGTCAGGCCGATGATCTTCATGCAGCCCCTCCGGCCGCAGCATATCCCCTGTGTTTTCATCTTGTTCTCTCCCTTCTGTTATTCATACCTGAGAGCGTCAATCGGATCTGCCTTTGCAGCCTTTAAAGCCGGATACAATCCAAAGAAAATTCCAACAACCGCTGAAAATGTAACCGCAATAAGGATCACGGAAGGCTTTATCACTGTTTTTAAGCCCAGAACCGCTCCTCCCAACGCCACAACGCCCGTTCCCAGGATCACTCCGGCAATTCCTCCGCAGGCAGACAGGATGGCCGATTCGGTCAGAAACTGGATCAGCACATCCCTTGTCCTTGCTCCCAAGGCCTTTCGGATGCCGATTTCACGGGTGCGCTCCGTCACCGATACCAGCATGATATTCATAATGCCGATTCCGCCTACCAGCAGTGAAATAGCCGCAATCCCGCCTACTGCTGCAGACAGCCCTCCCATAACAGAATCCACGCTGTTCATCTCATCCATGGCTGTCTGGATATACATATCCTCCGGCTCCCTGCCGTGAAGCCCTGCGGTATAAGTCTTAAATTCTTCAAAAAAGCGGTTCAGATCCACATCCTCCTCTGCAAATACATGGAGCATATAAAACCGGTCATTGGGCCAGGTAAGAAGGGTATAGGGAAGAAAGGCAGAGCCTGTATCTTTCGTTCCTCCCATCATCAGAGCCTGAAATGCATTCACTTCCTTCCGGTAGATCCCTACCACGGTGTATTCATCCGTATTGCCGTAAATGGTGGTCCTGAAGGTCTTTCCCACTGCATTTTCCGTGCCAAACAAAAGCTTGGCGCTGTCCGTATCCATAACCACATTTTTCCTCCTTCCAAGCACATCCCCCTCATTGAGATACCGTCCGTAAACCATATTCACCGGCTGTACCTCTTTATAATTGGAATCAATCCCCTGAAAATCAAAGCTGATGGAGGTGCGCTTATATTCCGCATCTGCCGTCGTATAGGCATTGCTGTCAATATAGGCAATTTCATCCGAAAATGCCTCCTTTGCCCGCTCCATTTCATCCAGATTGAAATAATCGCTGTCCCTTACATCCTCTACCCAGTATCCGATCCCCACATAAGCCTGAGTAATACCCACATCCTTATAGAGCTCAGCAAACATTCCCCGCATGGTATCTCCAATGGAAACAATGGCAATCACAGATCCGATGCCGATAATGATCCCCAGCATGGTAAGAACCGAACGGAGCTTATTGGCCCGGATCGCATTAAAAGCCATCATCATGTTTTCCGCTAACATAGACGTCTCCTTTCTCCCACACCGGATGATTGATCCGGTCGCTTAAGATTTTCCCGTCTCCAAAACAGATGATCCGTCTGGCAAAGGCAGCAATATCCTCCTCGTGAGTAACCAAAACCACCGTAGCTCCCTCCTGATAAAGCTTTGTAAAAAGCTCCATAATCTCGATGGAGGAAGCCGTATCCAGATTGCCTGTGGGCTCATCTGCCAGGATCAGCGGCGGTTCATTTGCAAGAGCCCTGGCAATGGCCACTCTCTGGCGCTGTCCTCCGGAAAGCTCATTGGGGAAATGATCCATGCGCCCTTCTAAGCCCACCCGGACTAACAGCTCTCTGGCCCGCCTGATTCGTGCAGCTCTGGGAATCCGCGCATAGGTCATGGGAAGCTCTACATTTTTAAGAGCCGACGTACGGGAGATCAGATTAAAGGACTGAAACACAAAGCCGATCTTCCGGTTGCGGATTTCAGAGAGCTGATCCGGCGTCATGTCCGCCGTATCCACTCCATCCAGATAATAATGTCCCAGGGTAGGCCGGTCCAGGCAGCCTAAAATATTCATCAGCGTGGACTTTCCTGAACCGGAATGTCCCATGACAGCCACAAATTCTCCCCGGTGAATCGTCAGGTTGATCTTTTTTAATCCCAAAACCTTAAGTGCTCCCGTATCGTATACTTTTACAAGATTTTCCAGTTGGATAAGGGGCCTTTGTGCAGATTCTCTTTCCTCATATTTCATTCTTATCTGCCCTCCTGACTCCCGGAAACCATAACCTCCATCCCCTCCGTCAAGCCGGGGTCCGGAGATGTTACCACAGCCATTCCTTCCTGCAAAACCGTTCCATCTGCCGGGAGCACCTCTACCTTTGTTTCCCCGTCCGCTCCAATGGTTACGGGAATCCAGCAGATCTTTCCATTCTCAACAATCTCTATATAAGAAACTTCTCCGCTGTCAAATACCGCTGATACAGGAACTGCAAAAGCGTCCTTTGATTCCCTGACAAGCAGCTCTGCACGGGCCGTAATCCCTGCCATCAGCTTTGTATCCGGCGTATTGACGCGGATAATCGTGGGAATGACCCGTTCTGTGGAACCGCCTCCCTTTTCTTCACCGGTAGGAGAGATTTTTATCACCTCTCCCTCCTCTTTTTTGCCGTTTAATATATCCGCTCCAATCAGCGCCTTCTGGCCTTCCTTTACCTTTCCGATGGAAAACTCACTGATCTTAACCTCCAGCTCCAGCTGATCCAGATTTTCAATGCTGAATATGGGCTTATCATCCTCCACCTTGTCGGCAAACTGGCCTACCTTGGAATTGACCCGAACTACTGTACCGTCAATCTCACTTTTAATTTCTGTCTTTTCCAGCTCCTCCTGTTTCTTTTCCAGCTCATAAGCCGCATTTTCCACCTGAAGGCCGTAGGAACGATCCGAAACGCCCCGGCCGTTTTCCACCGTATACTTCTCCATCGCCCGTCTGGCGTCATTTAAGGCATTTGCGCTCTGCTCCATATCTGCCTGTGAAATGTCTCCGGCTGCAAACAGCTGGCTGTTTCTGTCATGATCCGTACTTGCTTTTTGAAAATCCTGCACCGCCTTCTCATATCCAAGCGCCGCTTCCTTATCCTGGGCTTCCTTATTGGCCACTGCCTGCTCATAGGCATTGCGGGCAATATTTACCTCCCGTTCCAGCTCTGTGCGGTCAAGCACGGCCAGAACCTGCCCCTTTATAACCTTATCCCCTTCCTTTACGTTCATCTGAAGAATCTCTGCATGGATATTCGACACAACATCCACGCTGTCCGTACCGGATACAGGCCCGCTGATGGAAAGCTTTTCCTGTATATCCTGCTTTTCCAGAGGAATCACAGCTACCACGGGAGTCTGGCTGCCTCCCGTGGAAACCATTTTTATACCTAAAATCCCCAAACCGAGAATCCCCGCTGCCAGGATCCATTTTTTCTTTCCGGGCCGTTTCTTTTTCTCCTGTTTCTGATTGGCCATTATCTGTTCCAGTGTGCGGTCAATTTCCTCACTTTCAGATGCCCGCTCCGGCCCCCTGTTTTCTTCCCGTCTCCCCATTTCTTCGTCTCTTTGTTCCATAACTCCTCCTCACCCGCTCTGTCGGCAGCCCTGTCCTTTTCACTGCCGTTCCTGTCTCATATCATACCAAAGCCTCCCGAATATTTACCTCTGATAACTTCCAATTCTTTCTAAATGAAAATGAAAGAATTTCTAAACACGCAAAAAGGCAGGATATCCTGCCTCAAAACTTTGCCAGCACAAGCACATCTCCCTCGCAGACCTTTGTATCTCCTGCCGGGATAATGGTAGAAGTGCCCCTTCGGATCATAACGATCAGCGTCCCCCCAGGAATTGTAATTTCGTGAAGATATTTTCCGTTCCATTTATAATTTTTATCCACCGTTACTTCCTGAAGGGTCATATTTCTCCGGTCTTCAAATTCCTCCGCCGCGGCGATCAGAAGATCCCCCTGCTCCAATATAGTACCTCCGTTTGGAACCAGAAGTTCTTTCCCGCGGATAATCAAAACTACTAAGAGTTCCGGAGGAAGAACGATCTCCTTTAACGTCTTTCCTATAAAGGGGTGGCTTTTATCCAGATGGAATTTCACAAAACTGATGCTGCCCTCTTCCTGATAATCCGTAAAAGTACGGCGCACATCCGCCTTTTCATCTATCATGTTCAGACGCCTGGAAACCCATGGCAGCAGGCTTCCCTGAATGGAAATGGATAACAAAACAATACAAAATACCAGATTAAACAGGTCGTATTTCATCGGTACTCCGCGCAGCACAGCGTAAATGGCAAATACAATGGATGCCACGCCCCGAAGCCCGGCCCAGGAAACAATTCCGATCTGACCCCAGGATGCTTTAAAACCGCCCAGAAGCGCTGTCACAGCCAGAGGACGTCCGACTAATGTCAGAAATACCATGATCACTGCCGAAGGCAGCAACACCACGCCCAGTCTGGATGGAGTCACTAACAGCCCCAGCAAAAAGAAGATCATCATCTGTGCAATTCCTGTAAGCGCATCAAAAAATTGTACCATATTCCTTTTATGAGGCATGGAAGAATTTCCCATAATGATTCCGCAAAGATACCCGTTTCCTCCCAAAAGCACAGGAACGGCATAGGCAAGAACAGCCGCGGCAAATACAAAAATGGTCTTTCCCTCTGTAATCTGAAACTGCAGGCGGTTTAAGGCCCAGACCGCTCCCTTTCCGAAGAGAACCCCAAAAATCAGACCGAAAAAAAGCTGCTGAAACAGCATAGCCGGAACACGGATGGACGCGCCCGTGAGAAGCCCTGTCAAGATCACTGTGAGCATATAGGAAATAGGATCATTGGAACCGGATTCCATTTCCAGTAAAGAGGCCGTATGCTCCTTTAAGTTCAGATTTTTAGAACGCAGGATGCCGAACACCGAAGCTGCATCCGTGGAGCCGATGACAGATGCGGTCAAAAGGCTTTCCAGCAGAGAAAGCCCTAAAACGAAATGAATAAAAAGACCCGTAAGCCCTGCAGTAAGAACTACGCCTGCGGTAGACAATACCACAGACCGGGCAATCACCGGCTTTGCCTCCTTAATGTTGGTTCCAAAGCCTCCGTAAAACATAATGAACACCAGGCTGACGGAACAGATCATCTCTGATGCCTCATAATCATCAAAAGGAATTTTAAAAATACCGTCCACTCCAAAGCACATGCCAAGGGCAATAAATGCCAGAAGGGACGGTATGCCAAGACGATCCGTAAACCGGTCCGTCAGGATACAGAGCATGATCACAATTCCCGTGAGAAGCAAAAGTTCATTCATAGAAATCAGAATCCTTTCCCAGCAGTATAATGGGTTTTATTATAACAGCCGGAAAAAAAGCCATCAAATGTTCCAGCGGTCAAAAAGGAACCTTACTGCAATTTTAACGCCTTATTAACGGAGCACTCCCATCAAACAGCCTGAAATCCCTCTCACCGTTCGCTGTCATATGGGCTTCTCCTTCTATTCCAAAGACCTCACGGGTCCGAGCAGAATTCAGCACATTCAGAGGATCGCCAGCCTCCAGAATTCTCCCATCCTTCATCAGACATACCTTCTGACAATAATGGGAGGCCAGACGCAGATCATGAAGTACTATCAGAACCGTCCTTTTGCACTGTCTGAGGTATTCCATAAGAAACAGCTGATGACAGATATCCAGATGATTGGTCGGTTCATCCAGGATCAGCGTCTCTGCTCCCTGTGCAATGGCTCTGGCAATAAATACCATTTTCCGCTCCCCGCCAGACAGCGAAAGGATACTTCTGTCCTTTAAATGCAGAATTCCCAGCTCATCTAATGCCTCTGAAACCACTGTCTGTGCAGTTTTCGATTCTGCCGGCCGCTTTCTGTCTCTGTTTTCAGATCTGGCATACATTGCCATAGATACCACATCCCACACAGAAAAATCAAATACGCAGCCTGCTTCCTGACCTACATAGCCGATCAGAGACGCCAGTTTCCTGTGAGAAAGAGATGCCGCTTCCCATTCTCCGATAAAAACCTTACCCTCCGCTGGCTTTATCAGTCCCATCGCTGTTTTTATCAGGGTGGACTTTCCGCATCCGTTGGGTCCTATAATTCCTGTGACCCTTCCTTCCTCTGTACACAGATCTGCCCCTTTTACAATCTCTTTTCCACCAATACGCACGTGGATTCCATCAAAACGAAGTATCATGTATTTCCACCCCCATATCCATTTCGTATCATAAGGTATAAAAAGAAAGGCGCTCCTGCAAAAGCTGTTACAATACCAAGGGGCAGTTCAGCAGCGCCAAAAAGACTTCTGGCCAGAGCATCTGCCCAGATCAGATAAATCCCTCCTCCCAGAGCACTTAAAGGTATAATCACCCGGTTCGTGCTGGTTCCGGAAAGAATACGGGCCATATGAGGTACCACGAGTCCCACAAAACCGATAATTCCCGTAACAGACACCAGCGATGCCACTACAATCGAGCAGAACCCAAACATCAGAGAACGGAAATGCTTTACAGATAATCCCAGAGCGGCCGCATCCTCATCTCCCATCATCATCATATCAAAATAACGGCTGCAAACAGTAAATATCACTGTTCCAGATAAAACGCCAGCTGCCGGAAGAGCAAGATTTTTCCACTGTGCCGCCGCGATGCTTCCCATCTGCCAGTTATATACAGCAGCAATACTCTCCGGGCTTTTTGCCAGAAAAATAACAAAACTGGTTACTGCGCTCATCACCGCATTGACAGCCGTTCCCGACAAAATAAGGGGCACAGGCCGTATCATTCCTCCCCCTGCCGTTTTCGCCATAAAATAAACAGTGCCGGCAGATAAAAGCGCGCCCAAAAAAGCCGCCGCAGTCGTCTGAAAGGGACCGGAAAGTAGTGAAATCGGAAGCAAAAGCGCACAGGCAGCTCCTGCAGATGCTCCTGATGAAATCCCCAGAATATAAGGATCGCCAACAGGATTCAGCACCAGAGCCTGCATAGCCGCTCCGCAGACAGAAAGACCTGCTCCGCAAAGAAGACCGAACAGAACTCTGGGCAGCCGGATATTCCATACAATCTGAAAATGAGGTACGGACCATTTTCCTGCCTTTAAACCTTCTCCTCCGTAAAAAAACTGATCCATACAGATCTCAAAAACTTCCTTTATCGGAATCTCTGTAGATCCGATATGAATCGTCCACAGAACAGATCCTAAAAGAACCATTGTCAGCACAGGAAAGAGGAGGCGCTGTCTCCCCCTCTTTCCCTGCCGTCCTACTGGAAACATTCCGGATGGAAGGTTTCAGCAAATGTACGGCAGGCTTTGGCAGCCCGTACATCCTGCATTACTTCCACCAGCGGAATCACAAGATACTTTTTATTTTTTACTGCCGGAATCTCGGATAAAGCCGGATTCGTATCTAAAAATTCTTTCTTCTCATCTACCGTCTGAGCGCCATAATCATTGATGATAATCCAGTCGGGATTCGTTTCCACCAGCGTTTCCACACTTGTATTGAACCATCTGGCTTCATCCATATTACGGGTACAGTTGATCCCTCCCGCCAGCTCAATCAGGTTGCTCTGCAGTCCCTTTGAGGTTGTGTAAATTTCATTTCCCTTAAATGTATCAAGAACAAATACCTTCGGTTTTTCATTCTCCGGTACAGAAGAAACTGCTTTTTGTGTCTCTTCAATCTGAGAACGGATATCCTCTATCAGTTCTTCCGCCCGGTCCTCTACCTTAAATATTTTTCCCAGATTTTCTATATCTGTATAAATATGTTCTACCGTTTCATCCGGTACAATCGTACCTGTAATTGTAAGACACTGGATTCCCTTGCTTTCTAACTGGTCATAGCTTCCCCAGGCAGATTCCTTAAAAGCACTTACCTGACCAATCACAAGATCCGTTCCTAAAGCCACTGCATTTTCATGGGATTTCTCCACCTCCGGAATCGCAGCAAATTCGTCCTCCAACTCCGGAAGAGGGCGCTCTGCCGGATTCGCCGGAGCAATACGTCCAACTACACGGTCTCCCAACCCCAGCATAACCATATTTTCTGCTGCATAAAGATTCGCACAAAGTACCTTTTGCGGCATCTTTGTAAATGTGATTTCCCGTTCTCCATTTACAATGGTTACAGGCTCATAAGCTCCGTCAGAGCTGCTCTGGGATTCTGAAACGGCTGCACTCGTTTCCTGTACTGCCTGAGAATCACCCTGATTGCTTCCCTGTGCACCACAGCCGCCTATCATGGCAGCACTCAGGACAAGGATCACTGTTTTTACCAGTTTTTTCTGTTTCATGTTCTTTCCCTCCGAAAGTATATGATCCCGTATGCATTTTATGCATCCTCTCATGGCAGCAGGTCTCCTGGCTTAAATTCATCCTCCGTCTTTGCCTTCCCAGCTTTTATGCCAGTGACATATCTAAAGACTTCGTCCTTCAGTACAGTAGCGGGGGCTGCGCCGTTTTTTAAGAAGCTGTCGGCTCTGCTTCTTCTAGGTCCGGCTTCCCTGTCAGGCCTTTTCAGGCACTGCCATATATAACAGCAGCCCTGTTTACAACCTTAAAACGGTATGTAAACAGGGCCGTGTACGGGTCAAAGCTATTATATCAGCTTTTCATCATATGTCAAAATTTTTCCTTAGTTTTTGCTCATCTGCTCATTTAAGCAGGCCGCTCCTATGATGCCTGCCCCATTTCCAAGCTCTGCTAACACGATACGGGTGTTTTTCTCTGAAGCTCTGGAATAAATCTTCGGAGCTGTTTTCTCCCTTACAGGAGCAAGGAGGGCTTCCCCGGCTCCGCTTAAGCCTCCGCCGATGCAAAGCACCTCCGGCTGAAGGATATTGATGATATTGGCAATTCCGTCCGATAAATCCTCTGTAAAACTGTCCAATACCTCACAGGCCGTCGGATCTCCTTTTTTAGAAGCCTCAAAGATGATCCTGCCATTTACTTCTGAGAGATTTCTTCCGCAAAGGTTCCAAAGCATAGATGTTTCACAATGCTCCATTGCCTCCTTTGCACGGCTCACCAGAGCGGTAGCAGAAGCATAGGCCTCCAGACAGCCTCTCCGCCCGCAGGTACAGGGGCGTCCATTCTGATGGATCACCATATGGCCCAGCTCGC
>ENA-ORNI01000211-ORNI01000211.1-human-gut-metagenome-genome-assembly--contig:-NODE-211-length-61600-cov-17.9442_pt1 | contig 61600 bp, 51 predicted proteins | sample MGYA00242118_ERZ509028 | MGnify/ENA primary metagenome ERZ509028 (study PRJEB26280, sample SAMEA2338755) | human gut metagenome | biome: human gut; feature: human-associated habitat; material: faeces...
TTTATGAAATTCGCAGTGTAGTTTTGTGCAATTTTTCAAATTTGCTCATTTATAGATATATGAATGAAAATGGAGCAAGTGTTGGAACGGAAGCGTTGGGTGATTTTAATCAGTTAATTAATTTTGTTCATTGGAATACGGATATGTATTATTCTACTGGCGGCGGACAAAGTGAAGTTCTGAAATTTGTGACACATGGAGTTGGAGACTTGGCTGCACCGGATCGCGCTTTGTTGGGAGCTTTGATGCCGGGGGTTGCAGACTGGCGAAATGTAAATGATTTCAATGAAGGAGAGAGAGTATTTTATAGAAATAATCTTCCTACAAAATACTTACAGCATTTTGATTTATTAAAATGGGATGTAAATAAAGAAGCAATGTTCTCGGATAATGTGAAAACAAAGGTAGAGGGAGACTACACTTTGGTTTATAAAGATGAGAAGTTGTTGGCAAAAATCAATACAAGCAATTTAAAAGCATACCATGAACAGTCCGGAAATCCGGTTGCACCAAAGAGTGCAGAAATTTTTATTCCGTGGAGTCCGGAAGTGGAAGATAAAATTTATTGCTATAATGATGTAAATGGAACAAGTACATGGAGCGTTCCAAATAGTTGGGAAGATGTAACAACAGCACAGTTATATCAGCTTACAGAAAACGGAAGAAGTTATGTAGGTGAAGTGGCAGTACAAAATGGACAGGTAACATTGCAGCTAGATTTGTCGATACCTTATATTTTGGTAAAAGAGAAAGCAGCACAGGCACATCGCTATAATGCGGATGGCTCTGTAATGAAAAAAGACGGAGCAACTGTAATGCTTCCTACATCGGAAGAACATCCTTGGGGATATGGAAGTGCAATTGAAAACTTTGGTTTCTCAGGAAAAACATTTGATGGTTGGGAAAAGACTGTAACAGAAGGAACAAAAGAGCAAATTACAATTGACACAACTATTACAGGCACAAAAGGAAATGCTCGTGTAATGTTTGCAGAACAAGTAGCAGGCTCGATTTCGCAAAACGTGACAGTGGAATCGGGAAAAACATATTCATTCTCGGCATGGACAATGGCAGAGGGAATACGTTCTCCGAAATTAACTGTGAAAGCAGGAAAAGAAGTTGAGGAAGCAAGTGTTGAGACAACAGCAGGAATTCCGATTAAGGTGAGACCGTCTAAATATAATGGGAAAAACTATCAGAGAGTTAAAGTTGATATTACTATTCCGGAAGGTGTAAAAGAAGCAACAATTAGTTTTTCGGCAGAAGCAGGAGAACAGCCGGTATATGTAGATGATTTCCGCTGCTGGGAATGGCTTACAGCGCCAAAAGCAGAAGAAGAGGAATATTATTACTTCGAAGATTTTGAAAATGTGGATGAAAACTGGGGACCATTTATTTCTCAGGTGGGAGGACAGCCATGGACTCATTTAGCTTACAAGAATCCGGAAGGCGGTCAAATGAAATATTATACATTGGATAATGTAGATGGAACAGAGGATGAGGACAATCTCGTTTCACTGAAAGGTCGCCAGACCGGTACTGGTGTGCTTATGCGTACACTTCCTAGCACGATTGATTTTAAACAAGGAAATAAATATGTGGTGCAAATGGATCATGCAACTTATCATGAGCAATTAGAAGCAGAAAGCGGAAAACATGTAGGATACAATTATCCGTTGGAAAAATCATACTTTAATATTGATGTGAGACATGCAAATGGAGAAGTGATTGAATCTCATCCATTGAAACCAAGTACAATTACAGGCGAAGGATTCAATGCGAGACCGTCAACAGAAGTGTTAGAGTTTGAAGTAGATGCGACAAATGAAACGGGAATTTATCTGACACTGAGCAGAAATGCAGAAGGAAGCAGCGATGCAAGAGCAACATTTGTACTTGATAATATCCGAGTGACGGAGGTTACTACAGAACCAGAACCGTCTGTAGATAAATCAAACTTAGAAGCTTTAGTTGCATATGCAGAAAGCCAAAAAGAAAAGGCAGAATATGAAGATGTTGTGGATGTAGTGAAAGAATTGTTTGAAAAAACACTTGCAGAAGCGAAAACAGTATTAGAAGACACAAAAGCAGAGCAGTCAGAGGTGGATGCTGCTTATGATGCACTTCTTGCCAATGTACACTTGTTAGGATTTACAGGAAATACAGAGGACTTGGAACTTGCATTAGAACTAGCAAAGACAACAAATACAGAAGGGAAAACGCCAGAATCTGTACAGGTATTAAATGATGCAATTGCAAAAGCAGAAGAGATTATTGCGTCAGGAAATATACTTCAAGAAGAAATTGACGCTGCAAGAGAAGCATTACTTGCTGCAATAAACGGATTAGAAGACATTGTTTTGGCAGATAAAACAAAATTAAAAGATTTGTTGGAAAATTCTCAAAAATATGCAGATAGAATTGATCAGTATACAGAGGCAACAGCTGATGCCTTTATGGCAGCAAGAGCTGCGGCACAAAAAGTATATGATACTGTTGAAGCAACACAGGATGAGGTAAATGCGGCATATAATTCACTTCGTCAGGCGATTTTTGAACTGAGAGAGATTCCTGATAAGAGTAAGCTGGAGGATTTGATTAACGAGGCGGAAAAGATTGATATTGACAAGTATACAGATGAGACAGCAGAAGCTTTTACTGCAGCACTGGCAAATGCAAAATCAGTATTTGAAAATAAAAATACTTCTGACGCAGAAGTGGAAGCGGCAGAAAAGATGCTTCGTGCAGCAATTGATGGTTTGCAGGAAAAGAAAGTTGATTCGCAAAAACCGAATGCAGGTCAGGAGGAAAATGATAAAACACCAACAACAGGAGATACAACAGGAGTGTCGGTTGTTGTGTGGATGATAACTGCTTTAGTAATTGTTATTGTAATCAATGCGAAAAAAAAGAAAATTAAATAAAATTTATTTTTGAGTAGGTGGCCTCGATATTGACAGTGCGTTAATATCGAGGCTGTTTCATTTTAAAGAGTTTACAGATTTGATTTTTTTGTCTAATAATTGTTCTTGATGTTTATATACTTTTATCATGTTTTGGGGCGAACCGTTTGAATAATAATTTTTATTTCTCATAAATTCAATCTCCTTGATTGTTTACCTAACGTATTATTATACTATTGTATAACTGAAAAGAAAAGGAACAAAGAAAAAATGGTATTTGATATAAAGCAAAAATTTTGAATTTTATTTGACTACTCTGGAGAGAACGATACTGATAAAATATACGAAAGGAAAATACCATGAAAAAATAATTTATAGAAGATATATCAGAAAAAATTAAAGGCAAAATAAAAGGAGATATTGATAAATTGCAAGAAAAAAATCAAAGATTACCTAAACTAGTGGTCATCTTAGTAGGTAATAACCAAGCAAGTAATGCGTATGTTAAAGGAAAAGTAAGGATTGTGAGGAAGTTGGAATACTCAACACTACTTTGAGATATGATTATATTTCAGAGAATGACCTTTTATCTAAAATACGAGAATTAAATACGGATGATACTGTTGATGGAATACTGGTACAGTTACCACTGCCGGAATATATTGATTAAAAACGTGTGCTTGAAACAATTAGTCCGCTAAAAGATAAAAGATGTGGACGGTTTTCATACGCAAAATGTGGGTAAATTATATATCGGAGATAACACGTTTGTTCCTTGTGCGCCGAAAGGAATTATCCGAATTTTAGAAGAAATTGGGTTAGAGAATCCTCAAGGGAAAAAAGCTGTTGTTTTGGGAAGAAGTGAGACAAGCGGATATTGTGGTATCTGCTATGGGGCAAGCAAAGTTAGTGAAAAAAGAATGGTTAAAGCAAGGAACAGTTGTTATTGATGTGGAAATGAACCGAGACAAAAATGGAAAGTTATGTGGAGATGTGGAGTTGAATGATGTAATGGAAAAAGTTTCATATATCACGCCTGTTTCAAAAGGTGATGGATTTGTAACAAGGGCTATGTTATTGGAAAATATCATGCAGGCATATAGTGGCAAAATGAATAAGTAGTCATAGTGGGAATTTATGTGCTGATTCCAACTAATTATTGCTACGTCAAACTGTTTGTTTGGCGTAGCGATAATTGATTTTATAAGAAGCATAATCATTTCAAGATGTGTGAAAGGCTATTTAAAGGAGTGCATCCTGTTTTGAGGGAAGCTCCGTCACTGTAGCCCTCTTCGCGATCTTTCAGTTCCTGAATTAAGACGCTTCTAAGGTATGCAATCCGTTCTTGATATTTGGTATCGTTGATTGCATTATGCTCTTCTCTTGGATCTTTTTCTAGATTAAAATATTGTTCTTCATTTTTTTCACTGTACCATATGTATTTATCTGTTTTAGTTACGATGAACTGAGAAGATAAGCTAGAGTGAAAACTATGTTCGCCGTGGAGAAATTCGCGTTCGTTTTTCTCTTCTCCAAGAATTTCAGGTGCAAGTGAAAAACCATCCACGCTGTCGGGAATTGGAATGCCGGCAAAATCTAAGATTGTAGGCATGATATCCCGTAATTCTGTGAGTGTGTCGCTTCGGAAAGGTGTAATGTTCTGAACATTTTTTCCGACGTGCACAAGTAAAGGAATGTGTGTGCTTCCTTCATAAGGGAGTGCTTTTCGATAGAAGTTATTATCAAAAAGCAATTCTCCGTGGTCTGCCAAAAATAAGACTATAGTATTGTTATAGTCGCCTGTTTCGGCGAGTGCGGTGAGAATGCGCCCAATTTGGTGATCCACATGTGTGATGCATGCATAATATCCGGCCATTGCAAGGCGGCGTGATTCGGAATCATTGCAGCCAAAAATAGAATCTTTTATAAAACCGTACTTTTCGGTGAGGGTAGGGTCTACCCAATCTCCCTGTGCCGGAGCTCGCAGTTCCTTGTCTCTATACAAATCAAAATAGGTTTGTGGCGGATCGAAAGGCTGGTGAGGACGGACAAAAGAAGTCATTAAAAAAAATGGTCTTGTTCTGTCGCGGGTTTGCAAAAAACGGATGCTTTCGTCTGCTGTCCAGTTGGTGGGATGCAATTTTTCGTCATAGATCCAAGGATGCACAATCCAGGAGTTACATTCCGGCCCAGTTGAGGTAATGTCAGCATGTTGTCCGAGCTTGTCTTTTAAGTAATAGAGATAGTCGTCTGTAACCTCTTGATGCTGATGATGCGGAATGTTTTGACTGCGATAATGCCCGAGATATCCATCGTGGAGTTTGAGACCTTGAAAGCCGCAGTGCTTTCTTGCGGGGTGCACATGCATTTTTCCAATACATTCTGTCTGGTAACCGTTTGAGCTGAATTCCTCTGCCATCATATGTTCGTAATTCCAGTCGATTCCATCCTCATAACCGACGCGACCGTGCCCTTCCTGACTCTTCCCGGTAAACAGTGCCACTCTTGCCGGAATACAACTTGGACAGGATGAGTAGGCATTATCAAAAGAAACGCCCTGTGCAGCCAGACTGTCAAGGTAAGGAGTTTTTACATCTGGGTGTCCGGAGTAAGATAAACAGTCCCCACGGAATTGATCGCACATAAGAAGTAAAATATTAGGTTGTGTCATAAAAGCATAAATCCTTTCTATAAATATAATAAAAATCTTCTTATTTAATATGATAAAAAGTTTTTGTCGGAAAAGCAATCTTTTTGAGTAATTAATCTAAAAATATGGATGGAAAAGCAATATATATAAAATATAGAGCAAAATTCGTATAGAAAAAATGACGGTAGTGGTGTAAGATAAATATCAAGAAATAAACAGAATGAACAATTAAGGAGGAAATTGTTATGAAAATGAAAAAAGTTGTAGCTATGTTACTTTCAGTGGCTATGGTTGCATCTATGGCAGTTGGTTGCGGAAGCAAAGACGATAGTAAAGATGCAAATGAAGATGGAAAAAAAGTATTAAAGTTTGCTGCTTTTGAAGGTGGTAACGGTACTGAAATTTGGGAAAATATTGAAAAGGCTTTTGAAGAATCTCACGAAGATGTAGACGTTCAGTTAGAGTTATCTTCTGAATTGGACAAGGATCTTACAAAAGATTTCCAGAATGGAGATATTCCGGACGTTGTATACTACAACTTAGGACAAAAAAGCGGTTTCACAGAGACGATGTTAAAAGAGCATGCAATCGCAGATATTTCAGATGTGTTTGATGATGAACTGAAATCCAAGTTGGTTGGTGGCATTACAGAAAATGCTGCAGCTCAGCCATATGGTGACGGAAAAGTTTATCTTGCACCGATTATCTATACACCAACAGGATTATGGTACAACAAAGACATGTTTGGTGAAGGAAAATACACACTTCCAACAACATGGGATGAGTTCTTTGCACTTGGTGAACAGGCAAAAGAAGATGGAATTGCATTATTTACATATCCACAACCAGGTTATTTTGATGCAACAATGTATCAGATGTTAGCTCAGGCTGGTGGAATGGAATTCTACAACAAAGCTGTTAACTATGATGCAAACACATGGACATCAGCAGAAGGAAAACAAGTTATTGATACAATTGCTAAATTGGCTTCACCAGAATATTTATGGTCAGATACAGTTGCAAATGCAAATGCTGACGGTGGATTCAAAATTAATCAGCAGGCAGTAATTGATAATAAGGCATTATTTATGCCAAACGGTAACTGGGTGATTGGAGAGATGGCAAACTCTACTCCGGAAGGATTTAACTGGGGAATGATGGCACCGCCGAAATTTACAGCTGATCAGGAGAATTATATCTACACATTTACAGAGCAAATGTGGGTACCGGCTGAAGCTCCTAACATGGAATTAGCAAAAGAATTTATCAAATTCATGTACTCAGATGAAGTAGTAGATCTTATGTTAGCTAACAAAGTTGAGAATAAAGAAACAGGCGAAAAAGTCGCAACACCGATTGTGTCACCAGTTCTTGGGGCATCTGACAAATTGGAGGATGGTGTTGTTAAAGATACATACACATTAGCATCTTCAGAAGGATATAATGCAGTAGCTGGTACTTGGGCAACAACAAAAGCTATCGATGGCTTTGATATGAAAGGGACAGTATACGGAGCAATTGATGCACTTAACACTGGTGACTTAACAGCAGACGCTTATCAACAACAATTGATTGATGCATGGACAAAATGCTTAGAGAATCTTCAATAATTAAGATAAGACTCAAAGTAAATTTTGAATGTTTATTAAAAGCGGTGAGTTCCAATAACTCACCGCTTTTCTAGGAGAAAGAGGAAGATATATGAACAGAAAAAGCGCAGAAAGAAAATTTATTTTTATTTGTCTTGCTCCAGCAGTTATTTTAGTATCTCTGTTTATTTTTATCCCTACAGTCAATGTATTTAGAATGTCATTGTATCGTATGGGAGGTATTACAAATAAACAAACATTTATTGGATTTGAGAACTTTAAGACATTAATGGGAGACAAGAACTTCTTACAGGCGATGCAGAACTCTATTTTGATTATTGTTCTTGTGACAATCTGCACAATTGTGCTTGCAATTTTATTTGCAACATTATTACAGAGAGGAAACTTTAAGGGAAACAACTTTTTTAGAATTATTTTTTACATTCCTAATATTTTAAGTATAGTTGTTATTGCTGGTATTTTTGGAGCGATTTATAATCCGACTACTGGTTTGTTAAACACATTTTTGAGAGCAATCGGGTTAGATGCCTTGGCGAGAAACTGGATGTCCGAATCTAACATTGTAATCTATTCGGTAATTTTTGCGTTGGTATGGCAGGCAATCGGTTATTATATGGTTATGTATATGGCAAGTATGGCTGCAATTCCACCGGATTATTATGAGGCGGCATCGCTTGATGGTGCAACAGAACTTCAGATGTTCTCTAAGATTACATTCCCGTTGATTTGGAGCAATATCCGTACAACACTTACATTCTACATTATCAGTACAATCAACTTGAGTTTCTTGTTTGTTCAGATTATGTCAGATGGTGGACCGAATGGAAAAACAGAAGTATTCTTGAACTATATGTATAAACAGGCATATGGAAATGGTGCATACGGATACGGAATGGCAATCGGTGTAGTAGTATTTATCTTCTCATTTGTATTATCAGGAATTGTGAATAAAATTACTGACCGTGAAGTATATGAATTTTAGGAAGGGAGAGCGAAAAGATGAAGAAAAAACCAGGAAAAATTATATCTAAAATATTAATCTATGTAGCTCTTTTTGCCTTGGCAGTTTCCATTATTGTGCCCGTTGCATGGGTGTTTATGGCGAGTTTGAAAAAAAATGCAGAATTCATTGGTGGAGATGTAAATCCGTGGGCTTTGCCGAAGACGTTTCATTATCAGAACTTTATCACGGCATTCCAAGATGCAAACATGGGAACTTTCTTTTTGAATTCTGTAATTGTAACAGCAATTGCATTGTTACTGCTGTTGGTGCTTGCACTTCCGGCATCTTATGTACTTGCAAGATTTAATTTTAAAGGAAGAAAATTTTTAAACGGTGCATTTATGGCGGGACTTTTTGTAAACATCAACTACATTGTAGTGCCGATTTTCTTGATGTTAAGTTCTGCAAACAGAGCGTTGGGAGTAGAGTTCTTTTTGAATAACCGTTTTATTTTGGCAGTTATCTATGCGACAAGTGCCCTTCCATTTACGATTTATCTGTTGAGTGGGTACTTTAAGACACTTCCAAAAGGATTTGAGGAAGCCGCTTACATCGATGGATGTGGTCACTTTAAGACGATGACAAAGATTATGATTCCAATGGCAAAACCAAGTATTATTACAGTAATCTTGTTTAACTTCCTGTCATTCTGGAATGAATATATCATTGCTTACACATTGATGGATGGTAATGACACTCTTGCTATGGGACTTAAGAACCTGATGGCAGTAGAGAGAACAGCAACAAACTATGGTATCATGTATGCAGGTCTTGTAATCGTTATGTTGCCAACGTTGATTCTGTACATTTGTGTTCAGAAACGTTTGACAGAGGGTATGACTCTCGGTGGATTGAAAGGTTAGGAGGTAGATGAGATGAATAATGCAGTAAGAAACATTATTATGATTATCGTATTTGTTGTCTGCCTGGCTCTGATCATTATTGGACAAAGAAATATCTCAGTCTCAGGTCTTGTGATGGAACTTGTTGGACTTGTTGGGCTGCTGACTCTTTTGTTCGTATACAACCACAGATATAAATAGAGATTATGATAGAAAGACACCGGATTATGATTGTCCGGTGTCTTTTTGTAACTCTTCATTTTGTCGGTAGGCATTTGGCGACATGCCTGTCTCTTTTCGAAAAACCTGGGAAAAATAGGATTGGGAAGAAAAGCCGATGGAAGCTGCAATTTTGGAGATTGGATAATTGGTTGTAGCAAGTAAATGTTTGGCTTCAACAAGTCTTCGGTTAATCAAATAATTGATTGGAGACACTCCCTTATAGTTTTTAAATGCATGAACAAGATAATATTTGTTCAAATAAGTGAGATCACTCAGCGTCTGAAGTGTAATATCTTCCATAAAATGCTCATCAATATATTGTTCGACAAAACGACATTCTTTTGTAATCTTTTTTGTTGGTGTGAATGACAGCTGTTTCTTTGTTCTTCTAACCAATGTTAATACAAGCGCCTCCAATAAATTTTGGCAGACAGTTTCGAAATACTCTCCTTTATTTTGAATCTCCCGAAGAAGTGTCTTTAAGTAAAAAGAGAATTCTTCTTTATATTCATGAAAATTATGCAGACTGTAATCATAGGTGGTGTCAAGATTCCCATCTTTGAATTTCAGGCCGTTGATTCCAAGTGCGATATACTCAAGTGGTCTGCCTTTGCTGCCCAGCTCTGTATGAGAAACATTTGGGTTGATGATGACGAGGTCATCTTCTTTGACCGGAAATTTTTTATCCTCCACAAGAAAATAGCCACTGCCCTGAACGACATAGAATAATTCTGTAAAATGATGCGTATGGGCAATGCTGTGCCAGTCTGTATCATATCGAGCTTGAGTGATATATAGTAAACGGATATTCAGTTTTTCAAGTTCGGTCTCCTCAAGACCATAACGTCGATTGCTCATATAAATCTTCTCCCTTGTATTTTAGGCGTTTTTAATGATATTATATCTTATAGAATTCTAGAATGCAAAGAAAAAGTGTAAATAATACAAACATAGAGATTAATCAGATAAAGATTTTTAAAGACATTTGTACTAGAATAAAAGATAGAAAAGAAATTGGGGTTTGGAGGTCTTAATCATGAAAAAACCAGTATTAGTAATTATGGCAGCAGGAATGGGAAGCAGATATGGCGGATTAAAACAGATTGATCCGGTGGACGAGCAAGGTCATATTATTATGGATTTCTCAATCTATGATGCAAAAAAAGCGGGATTTGAAAAAGTAGTATTTATCATTAAAAAAGAAAATGAGGCTGATTTTAAAGAGGCTGTCGGAAAACGTATGGAAGAAGTAATGGAAGTATCTTACGTATTCCAGGATTTACATAACTTGCCGGAAGGATATGAAGTGCCTGAAGGACGTGTGAAACCATGGGGAACAGCACATGCAGTATTCAGCTGTATCGATGAGATTGACGGACCTTTCGCAGTAATCAATGCAGATGATTACTATGGAAGAGATGCATTCCAGAAAATTTATGACTACCTGTCAACACACGAAGACGATGATAAATTCCGTTACACAATGGTAGGTTATCAATTAGAAAATACATTGACTGAGAACGGTCATGTGGCACGTGGTGTCTGCACGATGAATGAAGCCGGAGAACTTGTGAGCGTTGTGGAAAGAACACGCATCGAGAAAAAAGGAGACGGAGCAGCGTACACAGAAGATGAGGGAGAGACATGGACAGAACTTCCAAAAGGAAGCATTGTTTCTATGAATATGTGGGGATTCACAGCAAGCATCCTTGAGGAGATTAAGAACGGATTTACAGCATTTTTAGATGAAGGACTTAAGACAAATCCTTTGAAATGTGAATACTTCCTTCCGACAGTTGTAAGTAATCTGCTTGCAGAAGACCGTGCAACAGTGGCAGTTCTGACATCAGCAGACAAATGGTACGGAGTGACATATAAAGAAGATAAACCGGTTGTAGTGAATGCGATTAAAAATATGAAAGAATCAGGTTTGTATCCAGAGAACCTGTGGGGAGAAAAATAATGGGAAGAATTTCAGATAGACAAATAGATGAAGCAATTGCAAATTTTAGATTTGAAGGGACATTGATTGAACAAAGACCATATGGAAACGGACACATCAATGATACATTCCTTTTGACATTTGATATCGGGGAGATGGGAAGACTGCGCGTGATCTTACAGTGCATGAACAAATCCATTTTTACAAAACCGGTAGAACTTATGGAGAATGTTTTAGGAGTGACTTCTTATCTGCGCAAAAAGATTATCGAGAACGGTGGAGATCCGGAAAGAGAGACTTTGAACGTAATTCGCACTGTAGCAAACAGACCATATTTTGTGGATTCACAGGGAGATTACTGGAGAGCATATAAATTCATCGAAGGAGCAACAAGCTATGATCAGGTAGAGACACCGGAAGATTTCTATCAGAGCGCAGTTTCATTTGGTAATTTCCAAAGACTGCTTGCAGACTATCCGGCAGAGACACTTCACGAGACGATTGTAGGCTTCCATGATACAAAAGCAAGATTTGCTACATTCAAGAAAGCGGTAGAAGAAGATGTGTGCGGACGTGCAGCATCTGTACAGAAAGAAATCGATTTTGTGCTTGCACATGAAGACGTTGCAAATGTATTCGGAGATATGCTTGCAAATGGAGAACTTCCACTTCGTGTTACTCACAATGACACAAAATTGAATAACATCATGATTGATGACAAGACTGGAAAAGGTATCTGTGTGATTGACTTAGACACTGTTATGCCGGGACTTGCAATGAATGACTTTGGTGATTCTATCCGTTTTGGTGCAAGCACAGCAGCAGAAGACGAGCAGGATCTTTCAAAAGTATCTTGTGATATGGAATTGTTTGATGTGTATGCAAAAGGTTTCATTGAAGGATGTGGCGGCAAATTGACACAGAAAGAAATTGAAATGATGCCGATGGGAGCAAAAGTAATGACATTTGAATGTGGTATGAGATTCCTTACTGACCACCTTCAGGGAGATACATACTTTAAGATCCACAGAGAGAACCATAACCTTGACAGATGTCGTACACAGTTTAAACTGGTAGAAGACATGGAAGCAAAATGGGATACAATGCAGGAAATTATTAAAAAATACAATTCATAACAGAAAAAATGTTTTGAAACAAAATAGTTGTATATATTAGAGTGAAGTATTATAATAAAGGGCGGGAGAAAAACTCTCGTCCTTGTTAACAAGATGATTAGAAGGAGGATACAATTATGACGATTTTAGTAACAGGTGGAGCAGGATATATCGGAAGCCATACATGTATTGAACTGATCAGTGCAGGATATGATGTGGTTGTAGTAGACAATTTATGTAATTCTTGTAAAGAAGCGTTAGACCGTGTGGAAAAGATTGTCGGAAAGACAATTAAGTTCTATGAAGCAGATATTCGTGATGCAGAAGCGATGAAAAATATCTTTGAGAAAGAAGATATTGATGCAGTAATTCATTTTGCAGGATTGAAATCAGTAGGTGAATCTGTAGCAAAACCATTAGAATATTATGATAACAATATTGCAGGAACTTTGGTGCTTTGTGATGCGATGAGAAATGCAGGCGTGAAGAACATTATCTTCAGCTCTTCTGCAACAGTTTATGGAGATCCTGCATTCGTACCGATCACAGAAGAATGCCCAAAAGGACAGTGCACAAATCCATATGGATGGTCAAAATCAATGCTGGAACAGATTTTAACAGATCTTCATACAGCAGATTCAGAATGGAACGTAGTATTACTTCGTTACTTCAATCCAGTTGGAGCACATAAGAGCGGAACAATCGGAGAGAATCCAAAAGGAATCCCAAACAACTTAATGCCATACATCACACAGGTAGCGGTTGGCAAATTGGAATGCCTTGGAGTGTTCGGTGATGATTATGATACACCGGATGGAACAGGGGTACGTGATTACATCCACGTAGTAGACCTTGCACTTGGACACGTAAAAGCTTTGAAGAAAATTGAAGAAAAAGCAGGAGTGAAAGTTTACAATCTTGGAACAGGAAACGGATACTCTGTACTTGATATGGTAAAAGCATTCGGAAAAGCATGCGGAAAAGAGATTCCATATCAGATCAAGGCGAGAAGACCTGGCGATATTGCATCATGTTATGCAGACCCAACAAAAGCGAAAGAAGAACTTGGCTGGGTAGCAGAAAGAGGACTTGATGGGATGTGCGAGGATTCTTGGAGATGGCAGTCAAATAATCCAGAAGGATATGCTGAATAAAATGTGAGACACCACGCGGTTTGAACCGACCCCCAAAAGTCTAACTTTTGGGGGTCACCTCAGTTGCGTGGTGTTTTATATTCTATGCAAGGAAGCTGCATCCTGTGTAATAAAAGATGCTTTGCAAGGAGCGCTTTAAAAGTTCTTGCAAGCCAGAGAGTTCAATGATATGATGAAAAAAAGCATTATATTTTCTATTTATTCTAACCGGTTCTAACCGGAATCTAGTACATTTCATATAGCGGATTTTAGAAAAATCCGTCCTTTCAGAAAATTCATGCTTTCAATTCACAAATTTTACAAGCAGGAGTTTTCGAGGAAGGAAATCTCCTGAACAATTTCATAAGAGGAGGTTTTATACGGAAACGTCGGCGACAGACCGATGGTTGCCTACCACTATATTGAGGGTTATCAGCCACAGGCTTACAACCTGACAAAGACCTTGAGCAAGAATGAAGCAGAAAATGTATTTACATTCGTATATGAGCCGGTTCCGGAGGATACGGTGACAACTGAGACAGAAGTGATCACAAGACCGGACGGAACGACAGGAACCGCAGGCGGCAATGCCGGACAAAATGTGGGAACAACAACCGGTGGAAATACAGCAAACGGAGACGCGCAGGGCACAACAGAAGTTCCGGACGAGGATGTTCCACAAAATGTAGTAGATTTGGACGATGAAGATGTGCCTTTGGACAACAAAGATCTGGATCGTCCGGGAAGCACAACAAACCGTATTCCAATCTATGCAACAATTGCAGTAGTAGCAGTAGCTGCATTGGCGGCAGCCGGATTTGTATATGTGAAACGATTTAAAAAGAAATAAGACATTCTAAAGGGAGAGACTAGATGAAAAAACCAATTGCAGCGACGGTGTGCAGTGTCGTGGGAACAATTCTTCTGGCGCTTGTCATTGTCGTATGTATTCCGCTGACAGTTCCGCGGATTGCGGGGTATCAGATCTACACAGTGATCAGTGGAAGTATGGAGCCGGCAATTCCGACAGGCAGCCTTGTATATGTAAAAAATACGGCTCCGTCCGGAATCGAAAAAGGTGATGTGATTGCATTTTACGGCTCTTTAGAGAATGGTTCAATCATCACGCACCGTGTTGTGTCAAACAACAGTGTATCCGGTGAGTTTGTCACCAAAGGGGATGCGAATGCAAAAGAGGATATGGAGCCGGTAAGCTATGAGAACTTCCTTGGGAAAGTCACTTTGAGTGTGCCGATGCTTGGCGGAATACTGGCGGCGGTTGTTACTGTTCCGGGAAAAATCGCAGCGGGGAGTATGATTTTGCTGGCGCTGGTGTTACATGTGATTGCCGGGAAACTGAAAGGGAGTTCAAAGGAGCAATAAGATTCAAAACAGGTGAAAATGCTTTGATAAAGAGTATTTTTACCTGTTTTTTTGGTGTATATTTATGCGGTGTGGCAGTAGGAGATAGATAGTGACTCATACAGTGGTTTAAAAAGTGAATAAAAATTGTATAAAATTTTCTGGGAAAACAGTCGACAAAAGTAGAAAAATGTCGTAACATTAAAGAAGCGTATAATATCATACTAGGTAAGATAAGGCATTTTAATAAGATATGACAAAATAAAACAGTTGGAGGATGGTTAGATGAGAGAAGTTTTGGGAAACTTTCAGTGGGTGTCAGAGCATTTGTTTTGTTATTGCTTGACATTATTGCGATGGGGGTCGCATCGTTCCTTGCACTTTGGGTACAGAGTGAGTTCGTATTTTCAGATATCGGAACAGATGTACTACGGTCGGTATATGGGTATATGCCGTTCAATGTTGTGATTACAGTGGCGATATTTGCACTGTTCCACCTGTATACAAGTCTTTGGAAGTATGCAAGTGTCAATGAGTTGGTGAATGCCGGGCTGGCAGTATTGGCAGCCGGGATTTTGAACTGGATTGTTATGTGGATTGCAGGTGTGGGCGCACCAAATAGCTATCCGATTTTATATATTACATTTTTAGAAATTTTAGTTGTCGTGATTCGTTTTTGGTATCGATTTGTGCGTTATATGCGCAATGAATTCCACGCACGCGGCAAGAAAGAGAAGATTGCCAATGTTATGGTAATAGGAGCCGGAGATGCCGGAGCTGCCATTGTAAAAGAGATTGGCCTGAGTAAGAATGTCACAAGAAGAGCATGCTGTATGATTGATGACAATCCTGAAAAGCAGGGGAAATACGTTCAAGGATGCCCGGTTGTTGGCGGACGTGATAAGATTCAAAAAGCAGTAGAGCGTTTCCATATCGACAAGATTATCATCGCGATCCCGAACGCTTCTAAGCAGATGATCCGAGATTTGGTAGAGATTTGTAAAGATACAGGCTGCGATCTTCTGATCCTTCCGGGAATTTATCAGATGATCGACGGAGAGGTCAGCGTGTCACAGTTAAGAGAAGTGAATATTGAGGATTTGCTCGGAAGAGAGCCGATTCAGACGAATTTAGATGAGATTCTTGGATATGTTCAGGGAAAAGTTGCCATGGTAACCGGTGGAGGAGGTTCTATCGGTAGTGAGTTATGCCGTCAGCTGGCATCACACGATGTAAAACGGCTGATCATCGTGGATATCTATGAGAATGGCGCATATGATATACAGCAGGAATTACAGCGGAAATATCCAAATCTCGACTTAGTTGTGCTGATTGCCTCTGTCAGAAGCTCTCATCGTATCAATGAGATTATGGAAAAATACCGTCCAAACGTAATCTACCATGCGGCAGCACATAAGCATGTGCCGCTTATGGAAAGCAGCCCGAATGAGGCGATCAAGAATAATGTTGTCGGTACATATTATCTGGCAACTGCAGCCGGAACCTTCGGAGCAGACAGATTCGTACTGATTTCCACAGATAAAGCGGTGAACCCGACAAGTATTATGGGAGCATCTAAGCGTATCTGTGAGATGATCGTACAGACATTGAACCATAAGTATGACACAGAGTTCGTGGCAGTACGTTTCGGAAACGTACTTGGAAGCAACGGAAGTGTGATTCCGTTGTTCAAAAAGCAGATTGCAGCCGGGGGACCGGTTACGGTTACACATCCGGATATCATACGTTACTTTATGACGATTCCGGAAGCGGTATCGCTTGTACTGCAGGCCGGAGCTTACGCAAAAGGCGGGGAGATCTTTGTGCTTGATATGGGAGAACCGGTTAAGATTGCAGATCTTGCAAAGAATTTGATTCGTTTGTCAGGATACAAAGTCGGAGAAGATATTGAGATTAAATACACAGGACTTCGTCCGGGTGAGAAGTTGTATGAAGAACTTCTGATGGATGAAGAAGGAATGCAGGATACAGCGAATAAGCTGATTCATATCGGAAAACCAATTGAATTCGATGAGACGGAATTTTTAAGACAGTTGAGATCTTTACAGATTGCGGCGGATAACAACAGTGATAACATCCGACAGCTCGTAAAAGAAATCGTTCCTGGATATGTGATTAAAGAGCATAAAGAACCGGAAGCAAAGAGAATTTTCTTATCTTCCCCAACGATTCGTGGATTGGAACAGGAATTTGTAAAACAGGCATTTGATACAAACTGGGTAGCTCCGCTTGGACCGAATGTCAATGAATTTGAAAAAGAGCTTGCTCAGTATGTACATGGCGGATATGCAGCGGCAGTCAGCGCTGGAACAGCGGCAATCCATCTTGCGTTGAAGCTTGCAGGTGTCAGAGCAGGTGAGAACGTATTCGTATCTTCTCTTACATTCTCAGCAACATGTAATCCGATTTGCTATGAGAATGCAGTGCCGATTTTTATCGATTCCGAGGAAGATACTTGGAATATGGATCCGGAAGCACTGCGTATAGCGTTTAAAAAATATCCGGATACGAGAGTTGTCGTGATTGTGCATTTATATGGAACTCCGGCGAAAATGGATGAGCTTATGAAAATCTGTGAAGAGAACAATGCAATCTTGATTGAGGATGCAGCAGAAAGTTTGGGCGCAACATATCACGGACAGCAGACCGGTACTTTTGGTAAATTTGGTATTTACTCATTCAACGGTAATAAGATTATCACAACATCCGGAGGCGGTATGCTTGTGTCACCAGATCAGAAAGCGATTGAAAAGGCAAAATTCCTTGCAACACAGGCGAGAGAGCAGGAAGTGTTCTATCAGCATAAAGAGATTGGTTACAACTACCGTATGTCGAATGTTACAGCTGGTATTGGTAGAGGACAGCTTCATTATTTAGATGAGAATATTTCATTGAAGAGAAATATCTATGAGACATATGAAGATGCATTCAAAGATATTCCGGAAATTACAATGAATCCAATTCCGGAAGATTGTGAAGCAAACTACTGGTTGTCAGCGATGACGCTTTCAAAGGACAGCAAGGTAATGCCAATGGACATTATTAATGCACTTGGAGATGCGAATATCGAGAGTCGTCCGATTTGGAAACCAATGCATATGCAGCCGGTATATGAAAACTGTGATTTTATTACAGCGAAAGAAGACGGAACGAGTGTTGCAGAAGATATCTTCAACAGGGGACTTTGTCTACCGAGTGATATTAAGAATACGAGAGCAGATATGGAACGTATTATCAAAGTAGTGAGAGGGTTATTTCAGAAATAGAGTAAGGGTGAGCGAGTAATGTACAAGAAATATGTCAAGCGATGGATGGATTTTTTATTGTCTTTGCCGGCGATTACCGTTCTCTCTCCGATTATTGCGGTTGTGGCAGTATTGGTGCGGGTGAAACTTGGAAGTCCGGTGCTGTTTAAGCAGCCACGTCCGGGGAAGGACGAAAAGATATTTAATATGTATAAATTTCGCACGATGACAGACGAGCGTGATGAGAATGGAGAATTGCTTCCGGATGAAGTGAGACTTACGAAGTTCGGAAAATTCTTGCGCTCCACAAGTTTGGATGAACTGCCGGAACTTTTTAACATCTTAAAAGGGGATATGAGCATCATTGGACCGCGTCCGCTTTTGGTTGAGTATCTTCCAAGATACAACGCGGAACAAAAACGCCGCCATGAAGTGCGTCCGGGACTTAGCGGACTTGCTCAGGCAAACGGAAGAAATGCGATTAGCTGGGAGCAGAAATTCAAATACGATGTGGAGTATGTGGATCATGTGACATTTCTTGGGGATTGGAAGATTATCTTTCAGACGATTTGGAATGTGTTAAAACGAGATGGAATTAGTTCGGAGACAGCTGTGACTATGGAAAAATTCATGGGAACAGAAGAAAGTGTGGAGTCAAAACATGTCTAAAAAATTAGCGATCATAGGTGCCAGCGGGCATGGAAAAGTCATTGCAGACATTGCACTGAAAAATGGATATGAGATTGTTGGATTTTTAGATGACAATGATGCGGTAAAAGAGATTGCAGGATTTCCGGTACTTGGAAGCGTATCGGAAATTCCAAGTTATCAGACGGAATGTGAGTTCATTATCGCAATCGGAAATAATCGGATTCGCGAGATGATCGCCGAACAGTATGCGGTAAACTGGGCAACACTGATTCATCCGACTGCGGTCATCGGAATGGATGTTCAGATTGAAGTAGGAACGGTCGTGATGGCAAACGCAGTCATCAATCCGTCTGCTCGTATTGGAAAGCATTGTATTATCAATACAGGAGCCGTCATCGAGCATGATAATTTCCTGCAGAATTACGTACATGTGTCACCGAATGCAGCGCTTGCCGGAACGGTTCATGTCGGAGAGCGAGTACATGTGGGTGTGGGGGCCTGCGTGAAAAACAACACAAATATCACAGCCGATGTGACAGTTGGCGCAGGGGCAGCAGTTGTAAAGGATATCACAGAAGCCGGAGTGTATGTGGGAGTGCCGGCAGGGAGAATGAGATAGATGAAGAGAATCTTGATTTTAGCAAATTTTGATGTCGGATTATATAAATTTCGAAAAGAATTGATTCAGGAACTTTTAGATCAGGGGAATGAAGTGTATATATCGCTTCCTGACGGAGAACTTGTGCGCAGCTTAGAAAAGATGGGGTGCAAGTTTGTTAATACTGCGGTGGACCGCAGAGGGATCAATCCAAAGACAGATGCGAAGTTAATGTTCTTCTATAAAAAGCTGATCAAAAAACTGCATCCGGATTTGGTCATTACTTATACAATTAAACCGAATATTTACGGCGGTTTGATGTGCCGTATGCTTCGTGTACCATACGCAGTGAATATTACAGGGCTTGGAACGGCATTCCAAAGCGAAAGTGCAGTAAAAAAATTAGTGACATTTTTATATAAGATTGCTTTGAAAAAAGCAAAAGTAGTATTTTTTGAAAATATAGGAAACAAGCAGACCTTTTTAGATTTGCACATATTAAAAGAAAAACAGATATGTGTGTTGAATGGTGCGGGTGTGAATCTTGCGGAATATCCATTCTGTGAGTATCCTCCAGAAAATGAGACTCGCTTCTTGTTTATCGGACGTGTGATGAAAGAAAAAGGGGTGGACGAATTATTTGAGGCAGCAGAGAGGATTAAAAAGCAACATTCTGATGTCTTTTTTGATGTTGTGGGACCGATGGAAGATGATTACAAGTCACGAATCGAAGAGCTTGTAAAAAAGGGTGTGGTTGTGTATCACGGATACCAAAAAGATGTCAAACCGTTTATTGAGAACTGTCATTGCTTTGTATTGCCGTCTTATCATGAGGGAATGGCAAATACACTTTTGGAAGCCGGGGCGATGGGCAGACCACTGATTACATCTAATATACATGGATGTTTGGAAGCAGTGGAAGAAGGAAGAAACGGATATCTGGCTGAAGCGAAAAATGCGGAATCGCTTCTTGGACAGCTGGAGAAATTCCTTGGGCTTTCGTGTGAGGAGAGAAAAAGGATGGGACAAGCATCCAGAGAAGTGGTGCAAGAGAGATTTGATAAGAAGAAGGTTGTAGGAAAAACGATAAGGGAGATAGAGAGATAATGGCAGAGCCAATACGAGTATTACATGTTGTGACACATATGAATCGAGGCGGACTTGAAACGATGATTATGAATTATTACCGCTATATCGACAGAACAAAAATACAGTTTGATTTTCTGACACACCGAGACGGAAAGAAAGATTATGATGATGAGATTCAAAAATTGGGTGGGAAGATTTATCATCTGCCACCGTTGAATCCATTAGATAAAAAAGGTTACTTGAAAAAATTAGATGATTTCTTTCGGGAACATCCGGAATATAAGATTGTGCATTCTCATTTGGACTGCATGAGTGCGTATCCATTAAGGGCAGCGAAAAAATATGGAGTGCCGGTTAGGATTGCACATGCTCATAGTACGAGCGAAGAGAAAAAGGATTTAAAGTATCTGATAAAACTTTATTCAAAACGTAAAATACCAGTTTATGCTACAGATTTATTTGCATGCAGCCAAAAAGCAGGGGAGTGGATGTTTGGAAATAGAGACTTTACTGTGATGAAAAATGCGATTAATTGTGAAAAGTATCTGTACAATGAAAGTATTGCTCTAGAAGTGAAAAAAGAGTTAGGCATAGAAGGAAAATTTGTAGTAGGACATGTGGGACGATTTAGTATTCCGAAAAACCATAAGTTTTTGATTGATATCTTTCGTCAAATATACACTCAAAATCCCAATGCAGTGTTGCTGCTTGTTGGAGAAGGAGTTTTGGTGAATGAGATTAAACAGAAAGTGAAAGAGTATCAATTGGAACAGTCGGTTAAGTTTTTAGGGCTGAGAGATGATGTGGAGCGAATTATGCAGGCGATGGACGTGTTTGTGTTTCCGTCGTTGTATGAAGGGCTTGGTATTGTGGCAATTGAAGCCCAAGTGGCGGGAATACCATGTATAGTAAGTGAGTCAATTCCGCAAGAGGCAAAGATAACTAATAATCTTTCTTTTTTGAATGTGGAGAGTAGTGCAAAAAATTGGGCACAAAAAGTTTTAGAGGTTAATAAGCCAAAGGAACAACAAATAGATTTAATAGAAAAGTCAGGGTATGACATTAAGAAAAATTCACAATGGTTACTTGAAAAATATCAAGAAAGTTTGGGAGGAAATAGATGAAGCCAGTATTAACTGTATTTACACCAGCTTATAATAGAGGATATTCACTACATTTGTGTTATGAAAGCTTATGTAGGCAAAGTAATAAAAGCTTTATTTGGTTGATTATTGATGATGGTTCAACTGATAATACAAGAGAACTTGTAGAGCAGTGGCTGCAAAATGAAAATGGATTTGAGATACGTTATGTGTACAAAGAAAATGGAGGAATGCATACTGCACATAATAAGGCATATGAACTTATAGATACGGAATTGAATGTTTGTATTGATTCAGATGATTATATGGCGGATGATGCAGTGGAGAAAATATTGTCATTTTGGGAGAAGAATGGAAGTGACAAATATGCAGGTATTATTGGATTGGATGCAACATTTGATAATCAAATTATTGGAACAAAGTTTCCAGAAGATTTGAAAACAACAACTTTACTAGGCTATTATGCTAATGGAGGTGTTGGAGATAAAAAACTTATTTATCGAACAGACTTGATGAAAAAGTATCCACCGTATCCGGAGTTTGAAGGAGAGAGATATGTAGGGCTAGCGTATAAATATATGCTTTGTGATCAAGAATATGAATTGTTGGTTTTAAATGAAGTTTTATGTAACGTAGAATACCAATTAGATGGTTCTAGTACAAATATGTATCGTCAGTATTTAAGAAATCCAAATGGTTTTGCGTTTTTTCGAAAAGCGGCGATGCAGTATCAACCAAAACTAAAGCGGCGTTTTGTAGAGTGTGTGCATTATGTTTCAAGTAGTATTTTGGCTAAGAATAAAAAGTTTTTGAAAGAGTCACCGAAAAAAGGAATGACGATTTTGGCAATTCCGTTTGGAGTTGTGTTGACGTATTATATTAAAAGTAAATCTAAAGATTATATGATGGTGGAAGGAATGAAAAAATGAGACAAACAAAGTATCAATTTGCAACATGGTTAAGGACAGTTGGAATGCTGATGATTTTACTTTGTCATTTTACTCAACAGAGCGGCAATTCATATTTGGTTATGTCATCACAGTTTTTTAATATTGGGAATGATATATTTTTTATTATGTCAGGTTTTTTGTTTGGTATACAAGGAAAAGCATTGAATTCAATGGTTCAGTGGTACAAAAAGCGTATTAAGAGAATTTATGTTCCATATGAAATGATGATTATTGTATTATTTTTGGTTCATATTGTATTAGGAATTCAGATAAGTGTTCAGCAATGGGGAAAACAATTTTTAGGTTTGCAAGGATGGTCTGGTGTAGATGGAGCTATTCATACATGGTTTATTACGAGTCTTCTTATATGCTATTTGCTAACACCTTTGATTTCAGAAATAGTTTTAGATTCTAAAGAAAATAGAAAGAAGATTTGGAAAATTGTTGTTATAGTTTGCATCGTTCCAGTTGGATTGGCATATTTAGTCTCATCTGATACAGCAACGATACTTACCCCTGTGTGTTGGTATACGTTGGCATATATTTTGGGAAATAGATTTTCGAAAATGAATTTGACAGCAAGAAAAGTATCTATATCAGTTGTTGTAATGTGTATTGCATTTGCGCTTCGAATTCTTTGCAGGCAGCAGTTTGATGGGACTGTATTTTATAACTTGATTGTAGTTGGTTATACTCATGCAATAGGAGCATTTTGTATCTTTTTCATATTTGCATATATTTTTAAGAATATAAAAGCACCAAAATGTGTTGAGTTTTTAAGCAATATTAGTTTTGAGATATATTTGTGGCATTATATGTTTACAGATGGACCAATCAGATTATTTGGACTTACACCGTCTTGGATTTTAGATTGTATACTAGTATTTGCGGTTACAATTCTAGTGTCTTGGTGCTTTAATAAAATTGCAAGTAAGATTTATAAAATAATATAGGTGGCTTTAAGACAGGAAGGATTATATAAATGTGGGTATGGTGGTTTGTAATTATTATAACGCCGATATTAGCAATCATAGCAGAAGCTAAAGGAAAGCGTTATCAGATGAACGGAATTCATTATGTATGTTCAAATAAAACATTTTATTTTATTTCGGTTGCTATTTTGTTGTTTTTTGCAGGATTGCGTTCGACAACAGGGGAGGGAAATCTTTCAATTGGTGATACTCGGATATATACAAGTTTGTTTGGTACAGTAGTAAAAGATTCATTAGGAGAATTTTTAGCAACGGCAGATTTTGAAGATGATTGGGGATTTTATGCTGTAATGTCTCTCTTTAAACAAATATTTCATGCGGATGAGCAAGGTCTTTTCTTTATTTGTGCGTTGATTACGATAGGATGTTTATTTATTCGCTATTACTTCTTTGATATGAGAGATAGTGGATTGCTCTTTTTTTCATTCATTACATTGGGATTATATGCATCAACAATGAATGGAGTTCGTCAATGGCTGGTAAGTTCTATTTTGTTTTTAAGCTTTCCGTTGATAGAAAAGAAAAAAATAATTCCCTATTTTTTAATGCTATTGTTTTTTTCAACTTTTCATAAGTCAGCTTTAATATTTTTGATACTTTATTTTATACTTGATAAAAAGCCATGGGGAATGGCAACTAAAGGTATGGTGGTAACAGCGTTGTTTTTGTTGGTAACTTATCCTGTTACGGGACCATATATTTCACAATTTTTGGAGGACAGTAGCTATTCACAATATAGTGATATGGTATTGCAGAGTGGTGGTGGAAGCAATATTTTTCGTGTGTTAGTGTATGTGTTACCTGTAGTAATTGCATTTTTTTATAGAAAAAACATGAGTAAAGAAAAACATTATAATATGGTAATTAATTGCTCGGTATTAAATATGCTTTTTATGTTACTGGCTACCACTAATTGGATATATGCGAGAATGTGTATTTATTTTGATCCGTTTTTAATTATTTTATATATTTGGGATATAAAATATGCGGTCACTCCAAATTCAAAGAAGTTTGCAAAACTATTATATATAGTATGTTGTCTTGCATATTTTGGGTATCAAATGTACATTGGATATGGAGGACAGATATATACAAGTCAGTTTTTAGGAATTGGTGTATAAAGTAGGAGAAGATGTAAGAATATGAAGAAGAAAGTATTGTTTTTTATAACGACATTGGCTCATGGAGGGGCTGAGAGAGTGCTTGTCAATTTAGCAAATAATCTTGATAAGAGCCAATATGATGTCACGGTAATGACTATTTTTGACGGTGGAGTCAATAAGCAGTATTTAGATTCAGATGTCCATTATAGATGTGTGTTTTCAAAAGTATTTCATGGTATAAAGTATATTACAAAATTTTTACCTTCAAGGTGGTTACATAAGATTTTTATAAAAGATTTTTATGATATTGAAGTTGCATATTTGGAAGGACCACCTGCGAAGATTATTAGTGGTTCAAGAAATAAAAAGACAAAAAAAGTAGCGTGGATACATATTGAATTGAATTCAGAACAGGAGTTTACAGAAGGATTTAAGAATAGAAAAGATGCGGTAGAAAGTTATAAACAGTTCGATCGTATTGTTTGTGTATCAAATACTGTTAAAGAACAGTTTCAAAAGATATCTGGGATTGAGGAAAATATTATTGTGAAATATAATACAAATGAAACTGAGAAAATTGTCAAATTGTCTTCGGAACAATGTTCAGATATAAAATATCACGATGGAATACCAACATTGTGTTCTGTGGCTAAAATAGAACACACAAAAGGATATGACAGACTGATTAACATACATAAAAAATTATGGGATGAAGGTTTCAAGCATAGAGTTTATGTGATTGGAATTGGAAAAGATAAAGAAAAACTTGAACAACGAATAAAGGAAATGGGAATGGAAGATTCTTTCCAATTTATTGGTTTTCGCGATAACCCGTATAAGTATATGAGTAAATGTGACTTATATGTTTGCTCTTCTAGGAGAGAAGGGTTTTCTACAGCAGTAACAGAAGCTCTAGTTATAGGGACTCCGGTAGTAAGCACAAAATGTTCTGGAGCAACGGAGCTTTTAGGTGAAAATAATGAGTTTGGTATTGTAGTTGAAAACAGTGAAGAGGGAATTTACTATGGCATAAAAGAAATGCTTAGAGATAAAACAAAGTTAGAAGTATATAAAGAAAAAGCAAAGGAAAGAGGAACATTTTTTAGTAAAGAAAAAACAGTATTAGAAGTAGAAAAGATGTTCCAAGTACTGTAGTAGAGAAGGAAAATGTACAATGAAGATTTGTTTTTTAGAAGGGGATATGTCTAGACGGGGTGGTACAGAAAGAATGACTTCAATAATAGCTGGAGTCTTGTGTGAGAAAGGGCATGAGATTTTGGTTGTTAGTCGTTCTTTAGAAAACGGTAAAGTTTTTTTTGATTTTGATAGCAGAGTAACTCATATAGTATTGCCTCAAGCGAAAGGAAAATTAGGAATTATAAAACATATTCAAGAATTAAGAAAAATTATAAAAAGAGAACAAGTTGATATAGTAATCAACGTAGATATAGGAATGGGAATCTATGGAATATGTGCTAGTATGGGAAGGTCAGTTAAAGTTGTAACATGGGAACATGCAAATTATTTTAACAATTGGGGGTCTGCGATATTCCCGTATTTTCGGAAATTTGCTATGAAACATAGTGACGCATTGGTGGTCTTAACAGAGAAAGATAAAGAAAACTATCAAACAAATATTAAAAGTAAAACTCCAGTTTATGTAATTCCAAATCCTGTAAATAGACATAATTTTTCATATGATGTATATTCAAAAATAATTCTTTCGGCAGGATTGTTATTACCAATTAAAGGATATGAGAAGGCAATCCAAGTAGCTAGAAAGGTATTTGATGAGTGCCCTGATTGGAAATGGATTATATGCGGCGAAGGACCGGAAAGAAATCATTTGGAAGAATTGATTAGAGAAAATAATTTACAAGAAAATCTGATTCTTAAGGGAACAGTTCAAAATATGGAAGAACAGTATCAGAAAGCAGCTATGTTTGTTATGACTTCTCAGATGGAGGGATTACCGATGGTCTTATTAGAGGCAAAGTCATGGGGACTACCTCTTGTGAGTTTTGATATCATGACAGGACCAAGTGACATTATACAGGATGGAGTTAATGGTTATCTAATTGAAGAAGGGAATATTGATGAAATGGCAGAGAGAATAGTAGAGCTTATTAAAGAGGACTCTAAGCGAAAAGCTTTTTCAAAGGAATCGCAGAGGGATATGGATAAGTTTGAAATGAAGAAAATTACAAGTCAATGGAACGAACTTGTGAAGAATCTCTGCAAGAGTTAATGATGAAATAGGAGAAGGGAAATGGAAGAATTAATTTCAGTAATAGTACCGGTTTACAAGGTTGAAAAATATATACATAAATGTGTTGATTCTATTATCAATCAGACATATAAATATTTAGAAATTATTCTTGTAGATGATGGTTCACCAGACGAATGTGGAAAAATTTGTGATGAATATGCTGAGAAAGATAACCGAATAATTGTTATTCATCAGAAAAATAGTGGGCAATGTGTGGCACGAAATATGGGATTGAAAAAAATGTCAGGAGAGTATGTGGCATTTGTAGATAGTGATGATTACTTGGAAAAAGATTATTTACAAAAGATGCGAGAAGGGATCCAAGATAAGCAGATGGCTATCAGTGGATTTAAACAAGTAGATTTTTATGGAAATGTATTGAAAGAAGTTTTTATAAAAGACAATTACATAAGAATTACTGAAGAAAATAGTGAAAAGCTTGTTGAGTTAATAGATAATTCTTCGTTTGGAATTTCAGCTAATAAGTTATATAAAAGTAGTTTGATTAAAAAATATGAATTTTTAAATCTTATGCCGAGAGAAGATTTAGTGTTTAATCTTTCACTTTTAAATGAAGTTGATGGATTTATGTGTGTGGGAGATAATACGGGGTATTGTTGGCTTCAAAGAGAAGAAAGTACATTACATTCTTCTAATTTGAAAAATGTAGAAAGTACAGTTGATATCAGTAAAAAAATATTGGAAATTGAAATGGGAATGCTTTCAAAAGAATCTCAAAATTGTATATATAATCATATTATGAAGGTTTTGTTAGCAGATACAATTATGTATGACATAATAAAAAATCAAAGTTTGACGGAAAAAGAAAAGAAATGTAATATAAAATTTCTTCTAAGGGATAATTTGATTAGAAAAAATTTAATAGCATCTAAAACAGATAATAAATATATTAAATGTTTACTGTTATGCGCAAAACTTGGCGTCATAGGGGATATAATATTGTTGAAAATTTCAGAAAAATTGATTAATAAATGATATACAACAGTTGCAGAGGAGAGGTTAAATGGAAGAATTAATTTCAGTAATAGTTCCAATTTATAATGTAGAAAGGTACATAAAAAAATGTATAGATTCTATTAGGAGTCAAACATATAAAAATTTGGAGATTATTCTTGTAGATGATGGTTCGCCAGACGAGTGTGGAAAAATTTGTGATGAATATGAAAGAATAGATTCACGAATCGTTGTGATACATAAAAAGAATGGTGGACTTTCTGATGCTAGAAATGCTGGGTTAGAAATAATACATGGAAAGTATGTTGCTTTTGTGGATAGTGATGATTGGATTGAACCAGATATGTATCAAAGATTATATGAAAATATGATGACTTTTCATGCAGATATGTCATTTGCAGGAGTTACAGATGATGTTATAGACGAAAATGGAATAGAGAAATCTGTTAAAATATCAAATTATGGAGATGAACCTTTTTCAGAAAATAAAATAGCTGCTATGAAAAGATATTTTCATGGTTCTTGGGCTGCTTGGGATAAACTTTACAAGGCTTCCTTATTTGAGAATGTAAAATTCCCAGTGGGGGAGATTAATGAAGATGAAGCTATTGTTATTGAATTATTAGCACAATGTGATACAGTTTGTTATACGAATGAAATACTTTATCATTATATAAAAAGAGCGAATAGTAATAGTATTACCATGTCTGATTTTTCAAAGAAAAAATTGGCATGGCAAGAACATTGCGCTAATAATTTAAGGATAATACAAGAGAAATATCCAGAATTAGAAAAGGATGCGGCAATTCGATATAGGAATAGTTTATTGTGGTCTTTGACAGAAATAGCTTTAAGCAATTCGGAAGAGGATTTTAGTGAAGATATTTCGCTTTTAATGAAACGATTAAAAGAAAATAAAAAATTGTTTTTTAGTGCGGGACATTTTTGTAAAACAGATGCGATACGGATGAGAGTGTTATTGATTTTGGGATTTGATTTTTATAAAAAGACAATTAAGCTGAAGAGAGGGAAAAATAGTGACAAATGATTATGGAAATTTAGAATTGCATATGGTGTTGCTCCAAGCAATGAAAGATATAGATAAAATTTGTAGGGAAAACAATCTTAAATATTATCTTTATGCAGGTTCTCTTTTGGGGGCAATGAATTTTAAAGGTTTTATTCCTTGGGATGATGATATTGATATAGTGATGTTTCCAAAGGATTATAGAAAATTGAAAAATATTATTGAGAAAGATTATGATCAATATTATGGGATATATACATTTGATAATACTCCAGAATGGTATAGTATGATGTCTAAAATAGTAGTGAAAGGGACTGAAATAAAAGATAATCAAAATTCAAGTTTTCCTATATTTATAGATGTTTCAGAATTGCATTCTATTCCTGATTCAAGGCTATTAAGGTTTATACAAAGAAAAAAAATAGAAATATATAATTTGGCATTATCGGTTTTGTCAGGAGCGGTTGTTTTGAATTCCTTGAAGTCTAAAATGACTATAGGGGTGGTTGCAAAGTTAGGAAAGAATAAACTAGGAAATCTGTTGCGTAGGGAACTGGTTAGATACGATAATAATATGGAAACAGAGTGGGTTGGTATTATGTGTAATACTTTAACAAGAAATCCATATACGGGAATGAATGGTTATTTGAACGATATGACTTTGCGAGAAAACCATAAGAAATATTTGGATGTACCTTTCGAGGATACAAAATTCATGACAATTTTAGAACCCGATAAGGATTTGGAAAGGCGTTATGGGAAAAATTGGGACAAACCATACCCGGTAGAAAAACGAGTTACAAAACATGATGTTAAGTCTTATAATATTTCATCAGAAGTGAGAAAGAGGATTGGTTTATGAGATTTTTAATTCAAATACCACAATTAATATATGGTGGGGCTGAAAAAGTTTTAGTTAGCTTTGCAAATGATTTAGTTTCTCGTGGACATGAAGTTGAAATATTAGAAAGTTACGAAAAAGGATTTTTAAAGCCACAATTTGATTCAAGAGTTACTTTTAATGCAATTTGCAGTAAAAAATATACAAAAAGGTATTATGCTTCTTTTGAGGAAGTCAAAGAAGAGAAAAAAGTTTTGAAAAAAGTATGCAAATGTACAAAGTTAGCATTTAGTAAAGTAGTGGGTTACAGAAAATTTGCAGAGTATTTATCAAAAAAATATTATAAGGATAAAAAATATGACGTAGCTATCAATTATTTAGAGATAGAATCCCCTGAGTTTATAAAAACTGCAATTTGTGCTGAGAAATATGTACAGTGGTATCATATTGATGCATCTGATAAAGAAGTTAAAAAGAATACAGACAGTATGATTGTATGGTATGAAAAAATGGATGCTATTATTTGCGTGGCGGAATCGGCACGGCAATCTTTTATAGAAGCATATCCGCAATTAAAAAATAAAACGTATACTATTTATAATTTTTTTGATACAGAGAAAATTATAAATCAAGCAGCGGAAGAATTTACTTATTTAAAACATAAGTCAGATACTATTATATTATTGTCTGTAGGAAGGATGACACCGCAAAAAGCATATTTACGATTTTTGGATGTATTAGGGGAATTACATAAGAAAGGGTATGATTTTCTTTGGTATGTATTAGGAGATGGTATTGAGAAGAGTAAGATAGAAGAAAAAATATCAGAATTAGATTTAAGCGAATATGTTTATTTAGTAGGGGTGTCAGACAATCCATATAAATATATGAAAAACTGTGATTTGTTTGTGCTTCCTTCAGAATATGAAGGCTTTCCAACGGTAACAGTAGAAGCTAAAATATTGGGATGCCCGGTTTTAGCAACAGATGTTTCTGGAATAAGGGAACAGCTTATTCATGGGAAAACAGGATGGATTGTAGATAACAATGAGAATTTAATCTATGAAGGACTAAAATATTTGTTAGAACACCCAAAAGAGAGAAAGAAACTTTGTGCCAACGATGGAATTGAATATATTTGTGATAATGATATTAAGTATAAGAAATTAATAAAAATTTTAGAGATTGAATAGTGATGTTAGAAGAGGAAGAAAGAAAAAGATATGAATTTAATTAATAATGAGGGAAAGAAACAGGAAGGAAATGTTTCACTTGATATGTTGCGAGTAGTGGTTATGTTTTTGATTGTGTTATCGCATGTGATGCTTCATGGGAAGGTACTTGAGCAGACAGAAGTGTTTACTACAAACTATTATGTAAACTATATAATATATGCATTTATATCTGTACATGTAAATTGTTTTGTTCTTATAAGTGGATATTTTTTAAGCACGAAAGCCTTTAAATATAAACAAATATTCTCTTTGTGGGGAAAGATGTTATTCTGGTCATTTTTTATATTGCTATTTTTGTTTGCTATTGGTGTTGTACCTTTTTCTTTTAAAACAATCATAAAAGCCCTTTTACCATTTACACAACAAAGATATTGGTTTATGACAACATATTTGTTAATGTATTGTTTGATACCATTTTTAAATGCTGCAATTAGTACCCTGTCTAAGAAACAGTATCAAATAGCGCTTGGATTATTTTTTGTTATATATGTTGTTTTACAAAATGTATTTTTTTGGAGAGAATTTACATCCGTAAATAGCAGAAGTCCTTTGTTTTTTGCCTTTTTATATTTAGTGGGAGGGTATTTGAGAAAATATCCTATTGAAAGAAAGGTTCCATGGTTTCGTAGTTATGTAGCTTGCAGTATGTTGACAGCAATTAGTAGATTTATCTTGTCATATGTAACTATTAAGATTTTTGGAACAATGTACGGAGAAACCATTTTTTATTCTTATAATTCGATTACGATGGTAGTTGGTTCGATTTGCTTATTTATGACTTTCCAAAATATGAAGATGAATAAAGATTCGTTTTTAGGGAAGGTAGCTTTGTGGATTTCACCATTAACTTTGGGGGTGTACTTGATTCATGAGCAACCAGAGATGAGAACGTGGTTATGGTCAGTCTTGAAACCTTATCAATTCGCAAATTCTTCTTTTATAATCCTAATAGCAGTGTTAATGGGACAAGCAATTTTAGTGTTCGGAGTATGTTGTTTATTAGAGAAAATTCGGATAATAGTAACAGAAAAAGGGATTAGTATTGGAAGAAAAGTATTAGGTAGATGAAAGGGAAAAAATGGAACAGAAATCAAGAGGAAAACAAATTTCATTTAATATGATTGCTAGTATAGTATCATTTGTTGTGACAATTGGGATTAGTTTATTTATAACACCTATTATAGTGGAACAATTGGGGAGTGAGGCTTATGGTTTTGTGACACTTTCTAATAGTTTTGTAAGTTATGCGGCATTAATTACTGTTGCGTTGAATTCAATGGAAAGCAGATTTGTGTCTATTAGTATTTATCAGAATGACTATAAAAAAGCAAATAAATATTTTACATCTGTTTTTTTTGCAAATATATTTATTGCACTAATTATGCTTCCGGTTATGCTTGCTGTGATTTTGAATTTAGAAGTGTTGCTTGACATTCCGGTAAATCTAGTTGCAGATGTTAAGATAACATTTGTTGTCGTATTCATTCAGTTTCTAGTGGAAATTTTAACTTCACGATTTGAAATAGCAACATATGTTACAAACCGTTTGAATTTGTACTATATGAACCAAATTTTTGCGGCAATCATAAGGCTTGCAACAATTTTAATCGGATTCCAAGTATTTTCTGTGAATATCGTATTTCTTGTATTAGGATCTCTAATTGGAAAGTTTTTTGTAGCAGGGCGAAATATGTATTTCACAAAGAAATTTTTGCCTGAGCTGAAAGTAAAACGTAAATATTTTGAATTGAAGAGTATAAAGGATGTTGCATCTTCTGGGATATGGAATTTGGTGAATAAACTAAGTGGCGTATTATTAGATGGTTTGGATTTGTTAATAGCAAATATTTTTATTGGTGCTGCAGATATGGGGGCGTTATCTATATCAAAGACTATTCCGGCAATGTTTATGACATTAAGGGGAACATTAGACTATCCATTTACACCATCAATGACAGAGGCCTACGCAAAAGGAGATATACAAGGAGTGGTTCGTTATGCTCGAATTGCTAATAAGGTACTGGGGATTTTCATGATTGCACCTATGGCTGTTTTCTGTGTGTTCGGGGAAACTTTCTTTAAATTATGGGTACCGGGTGAAGATGCAAGGTTGATAGAGATACTTTCATTATTAGCAATACTTTCATTGTTAGCGGGCTCCTGTATAAATTCTGTGTTTACAATTTTTACAATTACAAATAGGCTAAAACTTAACTCTTTAGTTATACTGTTTACAGGTGTTGCAACAACAGTGACCGTGTTTACACTTTTGGAAACTACTAATTTAGGAGTTTATGCGATCGCTGGCGTTAGTTCTGTTTATGCCTTGATAAGAAATTTTATTTTTACACCTTTGTATGGAGCCCATTGTTTGGGAGTAAAGAAAAGTACATTTTATCATGAGATAATAACGGGGAATATTTCATTAGTTATTAATTTAGCAATGTCCTTTATAGTTTATAAAATCTTTATAGTTGATGGATGGATATCATTAATTGTATCTTGTGCAACTGCAGGGGTACTGTGTTTATGCATTAATATTTTGATAGTTTTATCAAAAGACGATAGAAAAATGATGATTCAAATGATTAATAAGAAAGTTTTGAAAAAAGGATAAAGAGACTTTGGGGAGAATGGAGTTTTATGTTTATACAAGTATATTGATGTTTGTACAAGGTACGATTATTGTGGATAATAGAAAACTATAAGGAAAGGAAACGAAAATGTTGAGTACGATTGGAGCTTTTTTAGAAGGAGCGGTTGGTAAACAATTTTTCTTACAATACTTTTTTTCTAAAGGCTTGGATAAAGTATTCAATAAAGTTGGCAGCAAAGAATTAAAAGGGGAATTATGGGAACTTTTTGATGAGGCTTACAAATGTTTGTGCGAGCAGAACGGATGGGAATACAATATGGATATAGTTCATAACTCATTGCAAAAGAATAGTATAGCGATAGATAAATTGAGTGAGTTAACAATTTCCGGTTGGAAAACACAGAATATCCTTGAATACGCGGGAAAAAATAATAAAGGTAAATAGGTATGGAGTATTATATTTTAAAATATTATGAAAAGAAGTTGACAGGAGACAATCAAATTAAAGAAGGATTTAATCGCTTTAGTGAAAAAGAAAAGAAATGGGCACTTATTTGGCTTATAGGGGTGGTAATATCAGCGTCAGAAATGATAATAACAGTGTTGAATTTTCAAAAAGAGTTATGGCATTTATTAGGGATGGGCACAAGTTTAATATGTTTGTTAGCGCTTTATAGACTCGATACTCAAAATCAAAAGAGGTATATGAAAGAACATAAGGAATCTTATAAGAGAAGATTGGAAATTTTAGCAAAGATTTTAAGAGAAGAGTTCCATTTAGATACTAGAGAGAAAATAGAAGAATTGATTGAGATATATCAAGAATATGTAACTGGAAAGAATCAAGAAGAAAAAGAACGGAAGAAGATTATATTATTGTTTTTTTCGGCATGTGCAGGAATTTTGACAATTTCTTTTCAAAATCTGGGGATATTAGGAATAAATTTTAATGCATGGATACTTCTTGCTGTGCTTTTACTAATGTTTGTTGGCTTGATTACAGGTTGGATTTATATATACAAATATTTTGAGCCATTAAAAGGCAGTTATGAAATGATGATAAGAGATTTAAAAGAATTATTGTTGATAAAATATTAGAAGTTATTGTAGGGAATCAAATTGGCTTATGTATTTGATATCTGATCTTGTATAACATAAGATTAGTATAATATGCCATTTGCTGAATCATTTTTTTTGAAAAAATTAATTCAGAAATCATACTGGCTATCTATGCTTTTATCTGCTACAATCATCTCATAGAATTCCTCTGTGTATGGAGGAGTCATATGAGAAGAAAAAAACAGTTGAAGGAACTCACAATCAAAGATAATTTCATGTTTGGCGCAGTGATGATGGACGAGGAGAACTGCAAGGGACTTTTAGAAAGAGTTTTGCAGATTCCAATCGATCATGTGGAAATCAGCAAAGAAAAGAGCATTGTCTATCATCCGGAGTACAAAGGAGTGCGGCTCGATGTGTATGCGAAAGATGAAAATCAGACACGCTATAATGTAGAGATGCAGGTACAGAAAAAGCCGGCACTAGGAAAGCGGAGTCGTTATTACCAAAGCCAGATGGACATGGAGATGTTACTGGCAGGAGAGGATTATGCGGAACTTCCGAATACATATGTGATATTCATTTGCGATTTTGATCCTATTGGAGAAGGGAAATATCGTTATACTTTGCGGATCAAATGCGAAGAGTCTGCCGAAGCGGAGTTTGAGGATGGGAGAACCGTTGTATTTTTAAATACACATGGAAAGAATGAAGGCGAGGTTCCGAAAGAACTGGTAACACTTCTGCATTACATACGGGAGGATGTTGATGGAAGTGAGAGAGAATTCCACGATTCATATGTGGAGAGACTTCAGAAGTTTATTCGTGAAGTCAAATCAAACCGAGAGATGGAGGAACGCTTTATGGTTTTTGAAGAGATGTTGAGAGACGAACGCGCAGAAGGACGCGCAGAAGGACGTGCAGAAGGACGTACGGAAGAAAGTAAAGAAACATTACTTTTGTATTTGAAAAATCTTGGAACAGTTTCGAAAGCGCTTTTTGATCGGATTCAAAGCCAACAAGAGCTGGAAGTGTTGAAGAGATGGACGCAGATTGCGTTCCAATCGAAATCTTTAGAAGAGTTTGAAGAAAAAATTTCATTGTAAAATCTATTTCCAGTAAAGTCGGATCAAATCTTAAGCAGCTTTAGCTATTATAATTTTTTTGAAAGAAATAAAATTAAAGCTAGTTATCTAAGTTCCAATCTGCTACAATCATCTCATAGAATTCCTCTGAGTATGGAGGAGTCATATGAGAAGAAAAAAACAGTTGAAGGAACTCACGATCAAAGATAATTTCATGTTTGGTGCAGTGATGATGGATGAGGACAACTGCAAGGGACTTTTGGAGAGAGTGTTGCAGATTCCAATCGATCATGTGGAAATCAGCAAAGAAAAGAGCATTGTTTATCATCCGGAGTACAAAGGCGTACGGCTCGATGTGTATGCGAAAGATGAAAATCAGACTCGCTATAATGTAGAGATGCAGGTACAGAAAAAGCCGGCACTTGGAAAGCGGAGTCGTTATTACCAAAGCCAGATGGACATGGAGATGTTACTGGCAGGAGAGGATTATGCGGAACTTCCGAATACATATGTGATATTCATTTGCGATTTTGATCCTATTGGAGAAGGGAAATATCGTTATACTTTGCGGATGAAATGCGAAGAGTCTGCCGAAGCGGAGTTTGAGGATGGAAGAACCGTTGTATTTTTAAATACGCATGGAAAGAATGAAAGCGAGGTTCCGAAAGAACTGGTAACACTTCTGCATTACATACGAGAAGATGTTGATGGAAGTGAGAGAGAATTCCACGATTCATATGTGGAGAGACTTCAGAAGTTTATTCGTGAAGTCAAATCAAACCGAGAGATGGAGGAACGCTTTATGGTTTTTGAAGAGATGTTGAGAGACGAACGCGCAGAAGGACGCGCAGAAGGACGTGCAGAAGGACGTACGGAAGAAAGTAAAGAAACATTACTTTTGTATTTGAAAAATCTTGGAACAGTTTCGAAAGCGCTTTTTGATCGGATTCAAAGCCAACAAGAGCTGGAAGTGTTGAAGAGATGGACGCAGATTGCGTTCCAATCGAAATCTTTAGAAGAGTTTGAAGAAAAAATTTCATTGTAAAATCTATTTCCAGTAAAGTCGGATCAAATCTTAAGCAGCTTTAGCTATTATAATTTTTTTGAAAGAAATAAAATTAAAGCTAGTTATCTAAGTTCCAATCTGCTACAATCATCTCATAGAATTCCTCTGTGTATGGAGGAGTCATATGAGAAGAAAAAAACAGTTGAAGGAACTCACAATCAAAGATAATTTCATGTTTGGCGCAGTGATGATGGACGAGGAGAACTGCAAGGGACTTTTAGAAAGAGTTTTGCAGATTCCAATCGATCATGTGGAAATCAGCAAAGAAAAGAGCATTGTCTATCATCCGGAGTACAAAGGAGTGCGGCTCGATGTGTATGCGAAAGATGAAAATCAGACACGCTATAATGTAGAGATGCAGGTACAGAAAAAGCCGGCACTAGGAAAGCGGAGTCGTTATTACCAAAGCCAGATGGACATGGAGATGTTACTGGCAGGAGAGGATTATGCGGAACTTCCGAATACATATGTGATATTCATTTGCGATTTTGATCCTATTGGAGAAGGGAAATATCGTTATACTTTGCGGATCAAATGCGAAGAGTCTGCCGAAGCGGAGTTTGAGGATGGGAGAACCGTTGTATTTTTAAATACACATGGAAAGAATGAAGGCGAGGTTCCGAAAGAACTGGTAACACTTCTGCATTACATACGGGAGGATGTTGATGGAAGTGAGAGAAAATTCCACGATTCATATGTGGAGAGACTTCAGAAATTTATTCACGAGGTCAAATCAAACCGGGAGATGGAGGAACGCTTTATGATTTTTGAAGAGATGTTGAGAGACGAACGCGCAGAAGGACGCGCAGAGGGCATTGCAGAAGGACGTGCAGAAGGTCTTGCATTGCGACTTGAAAATGCGAAAAGCACATTACTTTTGTATTTGAAAAATCTTGGAACGGTTCAGGAGTCGCTGTGTGAGCGCATTGAGAAGGAAGAAGACTTTGAAGTGTTGAAGCAATGGACACAGCTGGCATTTCAATCAAAATCGTTGGAAGAGTTTGAAGAGAAAATTTCATTGTAAAATCTATTTTCGGTTAAGCCGGATCAAATCTTAAGCAGCTTAAGCCATTCTGGTCGAAGCTGCTTGGAAGAAACAAGTCAATGCCAATTCAGGCAAATATTCAGAGAAAAGACAGAGGAATTCTATAGTGGTTAGAATAAAAATAAGGCTGGTTATATGAGGAAGAATTTGCTAAAATTATTTTTATAGAACAGTTTTGGAATGTACGAAGAGAGAAGGAAAATCCAAATGGGAAAAATACTTAGTTTACGAGAGGCGATCAATTTAATATGGGAGACGGTGGAGATAGGGCGGGAGATGGAATCGGGCTGCCCATATCTGTTTATTGTGGGAGCGGGGATTTCAGCACCGGAAATCTTGACTGCGAATGGCATTATCGACCAATGTAAAAAGAAAGTGGAACAGTTATGTCAGGGAGACGAAGAAAAGCTGCAAAGGATATGCGATACGGCAGAGAGACTGGGAGAAAATAGCGCGAAATATTATTCTTATTGGTTTGAGCAGGCATACAAAAATAAAATTCACAGGCAGCAGTATTTAAAAAGTATTATGAATAATTCCAGAATTTCCATGAGTAATCTTTTGCTAGCGCAAATTTTGAACATAAAGACAATTGCGACGACGGCAATCACACCGAATTTTGATAATCATCTGCTCAAAAGTCTGAATTTGCTTGGAAACTATGATGTGTTTTCAGCGAATAATATGTTGGACAATATTGCCTTGAATGCAAATTCAAAAACAGTTCAGATTATGCATGTCCACGGAACGTACGAATTTTATGACTGCTGCAATTTGGAGAGTGAGATTGCGAAAATTGCGCAGGGACAGGGAATCAAAACAACAGCGGGAACGATTGAAGAGTTTTTGAAAACAAAGTCACCGATTGTCATCGGATATAGTGGTTGGGAAGATGATGTGATCATGTCAAAACTCAAAGAGCGTTTGGAGTATGCGGCGCTGCCCTATAAATTGATCTGGTTTTGTTATTCAGGAAAAGATTATGAAAAACTTCCGGAGTGGCTTAAGGAGAACGAAGAGGTTGTGTTTGTTTTGCCGGAGAAGAAAATGGATATGCGAAGTGAGATTGAAAACAGAATAGACGATAAAGCGGAAGATACAGCGCTACCGGCTGAGGATGTTCTGTCGGCGCTCATCGCTCGATTTGGTTTTAAATCCCCGAACTTGTTCAGCAATCCGATTCAATATTATATCGACTTGATTGATGGATTTTTACCTGAGAAGATAGAAATTTTCCCGACAAAGTCATGGAAGCGCCGTTTGGATTATGTAGAGGAGCACTTGGGGGATATTGAAAAAAATATTATTTTGTTGGATGAGTCGGCTGCTAGAAAAGATATTGTAGGTACAACAAGTATTTTGAAAAAGATGGACTATATGTTTATTCCTGCAGATGATTTGGAACATATTCTTTCGGGCGTGATTATGCCAATGGTTCCAAGTCAAAACAGAATTGAAGATATGAGTGATCAGCTTGCGTTTTTGGATGTGGTTTTGAATTTACTTACTGCAAAGAAAAAAGATATTTCGGAAGAAGAGATGGCAAAATATTTGAAAAAGATTTTGGGGGGCGATGCCATACCCCGGAAAAGATTTTGGGAAAGAAAAACTCATACATGTATTTGACAAGATGCTTGGAATTGCTTGTCTGGAAGAGCAGCGACTTCTTATTTTGGGGGCAAAGTCAGAATTGGTCGATGGCGAGGAGCAAAAAAATCTTTTAAATGAAGTTGTTACATCCGGAAGTCGAGAGCTGGGCAATGAAAAAATCGCGAGATTAGTATTAAATGCAGTCTATTGGCAGATAAAGCTACAGGGAACACTGACGGAGGAACATAAGAATTTGCTGTGTACTATCCGGGCAATGTATGCGGAAAATGAGAAAATTTTAGAATATTTTTATGCTATTCTTATTGAAATCTATGAGGAGAAGGCGGATGGTGGATTTGCAATAGAAGATGTCATTTCACAGATAAGAGAGAAAAACTTACCTTCACACTTATTGATTAGGGTATACAGGATACAGGCTGATGAAGAAACAGACACCGGAAATAGAATCAAAATTGCCTCGGAGACTGTTCAAGAATATGATATGGAAGAAATTCAAAATTGCAGAGGATGTTTGGACTATGCACATTTGGTGATTACAGTTGTCTGTGAACGTTTGAAGTTAAAAGAGCATGTGGACCGCAAATATATAGAATATGCGATACAACTATGTGAGAAAGAGGGAGGCTGTCCGCTGATTGTAAAGAATGTCGTAAGGATGCTGCAAATTTATGTTGCCCACGTAGAGAATTTATATGAAAAGCAGGAAATCTGCAAAAAAGCGACTCGAGTATGCGAGAAAAGTAAATTGTATGAAGAATGGATTTATTTTAATGAAAGTTATGTGAGTGAACTAGACCAGAGAGAATATGAAAAATATTTGGAAGAACACGAAAAGTACAGAGAGTATAAGCAGGCTGCAGATAAAATACATGAGGCGGTGGAAGCCTATATTCATCTAGAAAAAGATGTCTGTAAAGACCTGCTTTTTGAAGCGTCAGAGTGTTTTGACCAGATATTTGAGGGAAAATACAATCCCGCACTGCTCAATATCTGTTTTGTGGCGCGCAGAGGAGAGGGTTCGGAACTAAACATATCTGTCTTAGATGTTTTGGAGCGAATTGACTGGATGATGGGAGATGCGATATATCACATCAATAAGGCGCTGACGCTTGTGGAGCAGGGCGATTGGGGAAATGCGCAATGTGAGATTCGGAAGATAGAGGAGAATCTGGACGGTGCGATTGAGTGGTGGAATCGGGAAGAAGTTGTAGGAAAGAGAGAAAAAGCGCTTGTATTTTTACTGCTGTCGCTTGAAGATAAGCTACGGGAGAATATGATTTCATCAGAGAAATTTGAAGAGATGAAGGTGTTTGCAATAGAAAATATTGATCTGCCTGCTCATGTAAAGGAGAAGATAGACGTATGAAAGAATTGCTGATTTATGCGCAGGCATATATAAGACTCAATATACAACGCGTGATTCCCATTCTTGTCATAGGTCTGTTGCTGGAAGGGATTTTTTGGCTGCTGATGAAAAAGGGATATACAAGATATGATGATAAGCCGTGCAAATCACTAATATGTGGTTTGCTCCTATCTTTGGAAGTTGGATTTATTTTTGTCATGACATTATACGGAAGAAGTCCCGGAGGGGAACGTAAAGTAAGTTTTTTGCCGTTTGAGTCTTATGTGAAGGCATTTGGACAAGGGAATGTGGAAATACAGCTTCAAATTATTATGAATGTTTTGATGTTTGTGTTGTTAGGAGCGATGCTGCCACTGTGTTTCAAACATTTTGAAAAAAATAAAGAAGTTGTTTTAACCGCGTTTATGATTTCGATTTTGATCGAAACGACTCAAGGTGTGATGCACATAGGGATGTTCGAGGTGGATGATATGCTTGGAAATGTACTGGGAGCGGAAATTGGTTTTGGGGCTTATTATTTTGCAACATGGCTGAAAAAGCGCAGGAAGAAGTGATTTTTCCTTGGAATTTACCATATTGTATTGAAAAGTTTTTTGTGCTAGAATGAATAAGAAACGATTAATATGAACATATGAGGAGATAGTATGCAGGAACAATATGAGAATCAAGAAGAGGGGCAGATTGATTTACTGGAAATAATACATGTTATGTTGAGAAAATGGTGGCTGATTGTATTATGCGGTATTATCGGAGCAGGAGCTCTTGGTGTATATACAAAATTTTTTGTGACACCACAGTATTCGGCTTCCTCGACAATTTATATTTTATCAAGTACGACGAATGTATCTGGGAGCGGAATCAGTCTGTCTTTGAGTGAGCAGTTGACGGCGGATTTTTTACTTTTGGCGAAGAGCCGTCCGGTATTGGAAGAGGCAGCTGAGAAGGTTGGAGATGGTGTGACTTCTGAGATGCTTGCAGGAAGTGTTGTCATTGAGAATCCGACGGGATCGCATATGCTGAAAGTGACAGCGACGAATGAAGATGCACAACTGGCAAAGGACATTGCCAATACGATGGCGGATGTAGTTGCAAAGCAGGTGGCGAAAGTCATGGATACAGATCAACCGAATCTGATGGAAAGCGCAGTGAAGCCGGTGGCGCCTGTAAGTCCGAACCTAAGTAAAAATATTATGATGGGTGGACTGATTGGAGTGGCTTTAGCCATTGCAGCGATTGTCTTACTCTATATGTTGGATGATACAGTGAAGGATGAAGATGATGTGAGGAAGTATTTAGGTGTGAACACATTAGCGGCATTTCCTGAGAGACGTAAAAAGAGAAGAAAAAGAGTTAGTTAAAGAATTATGGGATCCATATACTTTTCCAAGGGAAGGTATATGGATTTTAAATATGTCTTCAGAAGGGAGTATATGAATGAAAAAAAGAGTAGGGAAAATACTGTTTTGGCTGTGCATTGTGGTTTGCGTCTTGGGACTTGCATATATTGCCATCTACTATTTTAGAAAAGACAAGAACGAGGATGTGTATCAGAAAGTACAAAAGCAAGTGGAAGAAAAAAAACAGGAAGAAGACGCAGAGGATGAGATTCCAATTGATTTTGCGTCATTGAAAGAGACGAACCCGGATATTTATGCATGGATTGAGATTCCGGATACGAATGTGAATTATCCGATTGTTCAAAGTGCGGACGATGATTCGTATTACCTGAACCACACAATCGACGGTCAGGAAGGCTATCCGGGATCAATTTATACGGAAAAAGTGAATGCAAAAGACTTTTCTGATTTTAATACAGTGATATATGGACATGATATGAAAGACGGTTCCATGTTCAAAGATTTACACAAGTTTGAAGATGCTGATTTTTTTGAACAGCATGATAAGGTTACGATTTATACGGAGAATGAGTGCAAGACGTATCAGATTTTTGCGGCGGTCGTCTATGATAATCGGCATTTGATGTACAGCTTCGATAATAATAACATCAGTGACAGAAAAGCATTTCTGGAATCACTCAGTGAATCGCGCAGCTTGAAGAATCAGTTCCGAAGCGGAGTGGAAGTGGATGAGAACAGCCATATCATCACACTGAGTACCTGTATTGGTGGGCAGCCGGATAAACGTTTTCTTGTGGAGGCGGTAGAGATTGATGAGTAAGCGTAAAAAGATAATAGCGATTATGATAGTGATAGCAGTGGTTTTGCTGGTCGGACTTTTTGGATATGGCATTTGGAAAAAATATGCGGCAAAGGAGACCGCAAAGGAAAATACAGAAGAGTATGAAGATGAGTCTTATATTACGTATAAAGGGAAACGATATGAGTATAATTATCATTTGAAGAACATGCTTTTTATAGGTGTGGACAAATCCCAGGAGATGACAGAGACAGAGGTTGGACAAGGTGGACAGGCGGACACGCTGATTCTTTTGAGCATGGATCGGGAGAATAAGACGACGACATTGCTGCAGATTCCGCGAGATGCCATGACAGACATTGATATATATGATATGAATGGAGAATATCTCTCCACAGAGCGAGGACAGATTTCACTCCAATATGCTTATGGCGATGGCAAGAAGAAGAGCTGCCGTATGATGATGACGTCTGTTTCGGAGCTGCTGTATGAGATCCCGATTGATTCGTATTTGGCGCTGGGTGTGGATGGAATTGCTGACATAACAAATCTGATGGGAGGAGTGACGCTTACAGTTCCGGAGGATTACACGGATATTGATCCGGCGTTCAAAGCTGGGGAGACCATTGTGCTTGCAGGAGAACAGGCTGAGAAATATGTCAGATACAGGGATGTGAATGTATCTGGCAGCAATACACAGCGTATGGAGCGACAGGCGCAATTTATGGAAGCGTTAGCAAGACAGATGCAGGGGAAGGATACAGGCTGGTATCGCCAACTGCTGGAAGGAGCTAAGGAATATATTACAATGGATTTATCAGTAGACGAGATGGAACGGATGAAATCCTATGAGATGAAGGAGACGATTGAAAAAGTTCCAGGGGAAGTAAAACAGGGAGAAGAGCATGATGAGTTCATTGTGGACAATGAAAAATTGCGGGATTTAGTGATAAAACTATTTTACAAACCGGTAGAATGATGCTATACTGTAATTGTGTAAGTTCGGAAACGATAATATGATGGAGGGAAATTAACATGAAGATATTTAAAAAGAAAATATTTGGAGCAATCATAGCAATGTCACTTGTTTTAATGATGGGCTTTCAGGCAGTCGCAGCAGACAGTCCTTCGACAGATGGAATTGTGACAGAGGCACTACAGGCAGTAGATAAGAATGGTAGATCAGTAGAAATAGATGTGCAGTCACTTCCGGAAGAATATAAGCATTTGGCAGAAGAGATCAAAGATGTATCCGCTTTAAAAGCAGTTCTTGGAAGCGCATATGTTGATGGTATGGAAGTAATTGATGTGCGTGATGTAGTAATTGTTGGGGATACAAGTTTAGTGGAATTTCCATTAACAATTACATTCAAAGTACCTGGTGTTTTGTCTACAACAAAAGTAGCAGTACTTCATTATGCAGATGGTGCTTGGCAGGTAGAGCCTTCTAAAGCGGGTAATGGAACAATCACAGCAACTTTCGATTCGTTATCACCGGTTGCGTTTGTAGTTGATAAGAATACTTCTTCATCAGCTGTGACATCACCGGAGACAGGAGAGAATACAGCAGTTCCAGCAGTTGGCGCTGTGGTAATCGTGGCAGTGCTTGGGGCAGCAGTGCTGAGAAAGAAAGCATTTGTAAAATAGTTTTGTTAAGAGTGGTATAGAGTTGAGAATCTCTTCTTGTTAGGGCGGCCTAGGAAGAAGAGATTTTTCTGAATTGTGGGAGAAGGGTTATGCCAGAGATGATTGATATGCACTGTCATATCATACCTGGGGTAGATGATGGTGCTAGAACAAAAAAAGATGTAAGAGAGTTGCTTTTGATGGAGTATAAAAGTGGTGTGAGACACATTGTGATGACACCGCATTATCGGAAAGGGATGTTTGAGCCAACTGAGCAACTTGTGAAAAAAAGAGCGGACTATGTCAGGCGAGAGATAGAAACGCTCGGAATTGATATGAAGGTGCACTTAGGGTGCGAGTATCATGCGAATTCTGAGATGGTAAAAGAGTTTACGGAAAATAAAAGATTCAGGATGAATGGAGGAAAGTTTGTGCTGGTGGAATTTTCATCAAGGCACAACTTCGTGCAGATCAGAAACTGGATTTACGAGTTGGTGAAAGCAGGATTTAGGCCTATTATCGCACATGTAGAAAGGTATCGGGCTGTGGTGGATAAGAAGGCGTTGGTTGAGGAGTTGATCGAACTCGGAGCATGGATACAGGTGGATGCGGGAGCACTTTTGGGAGAACAGGGCTGGAAACTAAAGATGATTTCCAGAAAGTTACTTAAGAATGAACAGATCCATTTTATAGGAAGTGATGCGCACGACAGTCAGAGGAGAGCACCCAATTTAGAATTGTGTCGTTCCTATGTGGTTAAAAAGATGGGAGAGAAATATGCACAGGAGTTATTTTTCGGCAATCCGCAAGCACTGCTGAAAAAGTCATGAAAACAGGAGAGAGAGAATGAATAAAGTAAATATTAATGTAGAAGAAATGGATTATACAACAGAAGAGGAACTGAAGACGCTTAGAACGAACTTGCTGTTTTGTGGTGTGGATAAGAAAGTAATTGTAGTGACAAGTACCATTCCGGGAGAAGGTAAGACAGAGACTTCTATGAATCTTGCACGTTCTCTTGCCAAGTTAAATAAGAAAGTTTTATTGATAGATTTGGATCTGAGAAAATCAGTGATGATTACAAGATATGAGATGGAGAATGTGAAGTATGGTATGTCTCATTTTCTGTCGGGACAGTGTCAGCTTGCAGATGTGATTTGTGCAACGAATGTTTCGAAACTGCATGTTGCCATTGCGGGACCGGCGACTCCGAATCCGACGGAATTGCTATCAGGAGAGCGTTTTCATAAGGTGATAGAATCGCTGAAAGATGTCTATGACTATATTATTTTAGATACGGCGCCGCTTGGACTTGTTATTGATGGTGCGATTGTTGCGAAGGAATGTGATGGAGCAGTGATCGTTGTGGAAGCTGGAAAAGTGAAGTACAGACAGATTCAAGATGTGAAGAAGAAAATTGAAGGCAGTGGATGCAACATTTTGGGAGTTGTGTTGAATAAAGTGGATAGAAAAGGATATGGATACTATAGTGGCAAATACGGCAAGTATTATGGCACAATTGAAGAAAAAAAGTAAGGCGGATTTTCCGCTTTATTTTTTTTGAAAAAAATGATTGACAAGCCTGTTTTTTTATGATAGGGTTAAAGATGCACTATTGTGGAGTAGTATGGACTATTGAATGCAATGTAACCCAGAAAAATATATATACGAGGAGTGAAACGTCAATGGAGAAAAACAGAATTCGTCCCATCACAAACGGAAAAAGTTCGCGTATGAGCTATGCAAGGCAAAAAGAAGTATTGCAGATGCCGAATTTAATTGAAGTTCAGAAAGATTCTTATCAGTGGTTTTTGGACGCCGGATTAAAAGAAGTATTTGAAGATATTTCGCCAATCTCTGACTACAGCGGTCATCTGAGCCTTGAGTTCGTAGATTTTACACTATGCGAAGATGATGTAAAGTACACGATTGAAGAATGCAAAGAGCGTGATGCGACTTACGCGGCACCTTTGAAAGTGAGAGTAAGACTTTATAATAAAGAAACAGATGAAATTAACGAGCACGAGATTTTCATGGGAGATCTTCCGCTTATGACAGCGACAGGTACTTTTGTTATCAATGGTGCCGAGCGTGTTATCGTAAGCCAGTTAGTTCGTTCTCCTGGAATTTACTATGCGATTGCACATGATAAGGTGGGAAAAGAATTATATTCTTCTACAGTAATCCCGAACCGTGGTGCATGGCTGGAGTATGAGACAGATTCGAATGACGTATTTTACGTTCGTGTTGATAGAACAAGAAAAGTACCGATTACAGTGTTGATTCGTGCACTTGGTATCGGAACAAATCCAGAGATCTTAGAATTATTCGGTGAGGAACCTAAGATTTTAGCAAGCTTTGGAAAGGACGTTGCTGAGAATTATCAGGAAGGTCTGTTAGAGTTGTACAAAAAGATTCGTCCGGGTGAGCCTCTTGCAGTGGACAGTGCAGAGAGTCTTATCACAAGTATGTTCTTTGATGCAAGACGTTATGATCTTGCAAAAGTAGGACGTTACAAATTCAATAAGAAGTTAGCGCTTCAGAACCGTATCACAGGCCAGGTGTTAGCAGAGGATGTTGTGAATGCCATCACAGGTGAAGTGATTGCTGAAAAAGGTGAGAAGTTATCGAGAGAAAAAGCGACAGCAATCCAGAATGCGGCTGTTCCATATGTATGGATTGACGTGGACGGTGAGGAACGTAATATCAAAGTGCTTTCTAATATGATGGTAGATTTAGGAGCAGTTGTAGATATCGATCCGGAAGAAGTTGGCGTAACAGAGGCAGTGTACTATCCGGTACTTGCTGGATTATTGGAAGAAACAGCTGGGGACATTGACGAATTAAAAGAAGAGATCCATAAAAATATACATGAATTGATTCCAAAACATATTACAAAAGAAGATATTTTAGCTTCTATTAACTACAATATCCATTTGGAATATGGAATGGGAACAGATGATGACATCGACCACTTAGGTAACAGACGTATCCGTGCGGTTGGCGAATTGCTTCAGAACCAGTACAGAATCGGTCTGTCAAGATTAGAGAGAGTGGTTCGTGAGAGAATGACAACTCAGGATTTAGAAGGAGTTTCACCACAGTCATTGATCAATATCAAGCCGGTAACAGCAGCTGTAAAAGAATTCTTTGGTTCTTCACAGTTGTCACAGTTCATGGATCAGAACAACCCGCTTGGTGAGTTGACACATAAGAGACGTTTATCTGCACTTGGTCCAGGTGGTCTTTCGCGAGACAGAGCCGGATTCGAGGTGCGTGACGTTCACTATTCTCACTATGGAAGAATGTGTCCGGTTGAGACCCCTGAAGGTCCGAACATCGGTCTGATCAACTCGCTGGCTACTTATGCGAGAATTAATGAGTATGGTTTTATTGAAGCGCCATACCGTAAGATTGATAAAGCAGATCCGAAGAATCCTGTCGTAACAGATGAAGTAGTCTACATGACAGCGGATGAAGAAGATAACTACCATGTGGCACAGGCGAATGAGCCGCTTGATGAAGAAGGACACTTCATTCATAAGAATGTTGCGGGTCGTTACCGTGAAGAGACACAGGAATATGAAAGAACAGCGTTTGACTACATGGACGTATCTCCGAAGATGGTATTCTCTGTAGCGACAGCATTGATTCCTTTCCTTGAGAACGATGACCCTACTCGTGCTCTTATGGGATCCAACATGCAGCGTCAGGCAGTACCGCTTATGATGACAGAGGCTCCGGTAGTCGGTACGGGAATCGAGACAACAGCAGCAGTAGACTCAGGTGTATGTATCGTGGCAGAGCAGGCTGGTGTGATCGAGCGTTCTACTTCAAAAGAGATCGTTGTTAAACATGATGATGGAACAAAGAAAACATATAAATTAACAAAATTCTTACGTAGTAACCAGAGCAACTGCTACAACCAGAGACCAATCGTTGTCAAAGGGGAGAAAGTAGAAGCCGGACAGGTGATCGCAGATGGTCCTTCGACATCTAACGGTGAAATGGCTCTTGGTAAGAATCCGCTGATCGGTTTCATGACATGGGAAGGTTACAACTACGAGGATGCTGTATTACTGAGTGAAAGATTAGTACAGGATGATGTGTATACATCAATCCATATTGAAGAATATGAGGCAGAAGCACGTGACACGAAATTAGGACCTGAAGAGATCACACGTGATATTCCGGGTGTCGGTGATGATGCATTGAAAGATCTGGATGACAGAGGTATCATCCGCATCGGTGCCGAGGTTCGTGCCGGAGATATCTTAGTTGGTAAAGTAACTCCGAAGGGAGAGACAGAGCTGACAGCAGAAGAGAGACTTCTTCGTGCCATCTTTGGTGAGAAGGCGAGAGAAGTAAGAGATACTTCCCTGAAAGTACCTCACGGAGAATATGGTATTGTTGTAGATGCAAAAGTATTTACAAGAGAGAACGGAGATGAGCTTTCACCTGGAGTGAATCAGGCAGTTCGCATCTATATCGCACAGAAGAGAAAGATTTCTGTAGGTGATAAGATGGCTGGTCGTCACGGTAACAAGGGTGTTGTTTCCCGTGTACTTCCGGTAGAAGATATGCCGTTCCTTCCAAACGGACGTCCGCTTGATATCGTGTTGAACCCGCTTGGTGTGCCTTCACGTATGAACATCGGACAGGTGCTTGAGATTCACTTGAGTCTTGCAGCGAAAGCACTTGGATTTAATATCGCAACACCGGTATTTGACGGTGCGAACGAGATCGATATTATGGATACATTAGATCTGGCAAATGACTATGTAAACCTTGAATGGGAAGAATTCGAAAAGAAACATGGAGCAGAATTACTTCCGGAAGTATTACAGTATTTATCAGACAACAGAGAACACAGAAAATTGTGGAAAGGTGTTCCGCTGTCACGTGACGGTAAAGTTCGTCTCCGTGATGGACGTACGGGAGAGTATTTTGACAGCCCTGTTACAATTGGACACATGCACTATCTGAAACTGCACCACTTAGTAGACGACAAGATCCATGCGCGTTCTACTGGTCCTTACTCACTGGTAACACAACAGCCGTTAGGTGGTAAGGCACAGTTCGGTGGACAGAGATTCGGAGAGATGGAAGTTTGGGCACTGGAAGCATACGGTGCATCATATACACTGCAGGAGATCTTAACTGTAAAATCCGATGATGTTGTTGGTCGTGTGAAGACATACGAGGCAATCATCAAAGGTGACAATATACCGGAACCAGGTATTCCGGAATCATTCAAGGTACTCCTGAAAGAACTTCAGTCACTGGGACTTGACGTGAGAGTATTGCGTGAAGATCAGACAGAAGTTGAGATTATGGAGACAATCGATTACGGTGAAACAGATTTACATTCAATTATTGAAGGAGACAGAAGATACAATTCTGAGAATGAATCTTATGGAGAACATGGTTTCAGTCAGCAGGAATTTGCAGGCGAGGAACTTGTGGATGTAGAGGAAGATGAATTTGATGAACCGGATGATATCGATTTTGACGATATGTTAGACGAAGAATAGGAGGATTGCCAATAATGCCAGTAACAAATAATGAACCAGCATACCAGCCGATGACTTTTGATGCGATCAAAATCGGTTTGGCGTCACCTGAAAAAATCTTGGAATGGTCAAGAGGCGAAGTAACAAAACCAGAGACAATCAACTATAGAACTTTAAAACCGGAAAAGGACGGACTTTTCTGTGAAAAGATCTTTGGACCTAGCAAAGACTGGGAATGTCACTGTGGTAAATACAAAAAAATCCGCTACAAAGGTGTTGTGTGTGACAGATGTGGTGTTGAAGTAACAAAGGCAAGTGTTCGTCGTGAACGTATGGGACACATCGATCTTGCTGCGCCGGTATCACATATTTGGTATTTCAAAGGAATCCCAAGCCGTATGGGATTGATCCTTGATTTATCACCGCGAACACTGGAAAAAGTATTATACTTTGCATCTTATATCGTATTAGACAAAGGTGAGACAGATTTACAGTACAAACAAGTATTGTCAGAGCAAGAGTATCAGGAAGCAAGAGAAAAATGGGGAAGCGCTTTCCGTGTAGGTATGGGAGCGGAATCCATTCAGGAACTCTTACAGGCAATTGATCTTGATAAAGAATATGAAGAACTGCAGGCAGGCTTAAAAGGCGCTACAGGACAAAAGAGAGCCAGAATCGTAAAACGTCTTGAAGTAGTGGAAGCTTTCCGTGGTTCAGGAAACAAACCGGAATGGATGATCATGACAGTCATTCCGGTCATCCCACCGGATTTGCGTCCGATGGTACAGTTGGATGGTGGACGTTTTGCAACATCTGACTTGAATGATCTGTATAGAAGAATTATCAATAGAAATAACCGCCTGAGAAGACTGTTAGAGCTTGGAGCGCCGGACATTATCGTTCGTAATGAAAAGAGAATGCTTCAGGAAGCTGTTGATGCATTGATCGACAATGGTCGTCGCGGTCGTCCGGTAACAGGACCTGGTAACAGAGCGTTAAAATCATTGTCTGATATGTTGAAAGGTAAGTCCGGACGTTTCCGTCAGAACTTACTTGGAAAACGTGTTGACTACTCAGGACGTTCCGTTATCGTAGTAGGACCGGAACTTAAGATTTACCAGTGTGGTCTTCCGAAAGAGATGGCAATCGAGCTGTTCAAGCCATTCGTTATGAAAGAATTAGTGGCAAATGGTACTGCTCATAATATTAAAAATGCAAAGAAAATGGTAGAGAGACTTCAGACAGAAGTTTGGGATGTATTAGAAGATGTTATCAAAGAACATCCGGTTATGTTAAACCGTGCCCCTACCCTCCACAGACTCGGTATTCAGGCATTTGAACCGATTCTGGTAGAAGGTAAGGCGATTAAGCTTCACCCACTTGTATGTACTGCATACAATGCCGACTTCGACGGTGACCAGATGGCTGTCCATCTTCCACTTTCCGTAGAAGCTCAGGCAGAGTGCCGTTTCTTACTGTTATCTCCGAACAACTTACTGAAACCGTCTGACGGTGGTCCGGTAGCTGTTCCTTCACAGGATATGGTTCTTGGTATCTACTATCTGACACAGGAAAGACCGGGAGTAAAAGGAGAAGGCAAGTTCTTCAAGAACTTGAACGAAGCAATCCTTGCATATGAAAATGGAGTTATCACACTTCATTCACGTATCAAAGTACGTGTGACAAAGACAATGCCAAACGGCGAGACACTTACAGGAAATGTAGAATCTACACTTGGACGTTTCTTATTCAACGAGATCATTCCTCAGGATTTAGGTTTCGTAGACAGAAGCATTCCGGGCAACGAACTGTTATTGGAAGTTGATTTCCTTGTAGGTAAAAAACAGAACAAACAGATTCTTGAAAAAGTTATTAATACACATGGAGCAACTGTGACAGCAGAAGTGTTGGATAAGATCAAAGCGACAGGATACAAATATTCTACAAGAGCTGCGATGACAGTATCTATTTCTGAGATGACAGTGCCTCCTCAGAAACCGCAGATGATTCAGGAAGCACAGGATACTGTGGACAGAATCACAAAGAACTTCAAACGTGGTCTTATCACAGAAGAAGAACGTTACAAAGAAGTTGTTGAGACATGGAAGAATACCGATGATGCGCTTACAAAAGCTCTGCTTGACGGACTGGATAAGTACAACAACATCTTTATGATGGCTGACTCCGGTGCCCGTGGTTCTGACAAACAGATCAAACAGCTTGCTGGTATGCGTGGTTTGATGGCAGATACAACGGGTCGTACAATCGAGTTGCCAATCAAGTCTAACTTCCGTGAAGGTCTTGACGTACTCGAATACTTCATGTCTGCCCATGGTGCTCGTAAAGGTCTTTCCGATACAGCGCTTCGTACAGCCGATTCAGGATACCTGACAAGACGTCTTGTTGACGTATCTCAGGATTTGATCATCCGTGAGATTGACTGTGTGGAAGAAGGGGCAGAGATTCCGGGAATGTATGTAAAAGCATTCATGGATGGAAAAGAAGAGATTGAAAGCTTACAGGAACGTATCACAGGACGTTATGTATGTGAGACAATTTATGATAAAGATGGAAATATCATCGTAAAAGCAAACCATATGGTAACACCAAAACGTGCAGAACAGGTAATGAAATTTGGTGTGAACAAAGACGGTGGACCGATTACAGAAGTGAAGATTCGTACGATTCTTTCTTGTAAATCACACATCGGTGTCTGCGCGAAATGTTATGGTGCGAACATGGCGACAGGTGAGCCTGTCCAGGTTGGTGAAGCTGTTGGTATTATCGCAGCTCAGTCAATCGGTGAACCGGGTACACAGTTGACCATGCGTACATTCCATACCGGTGGTGTTGCCGGCGGCGATATCACACAGGGTCTTCCTCGTGTCGAAGAGCTTTTTGAGGCAAGAAAGCCAAAAGGACTTGCAATTATCACAGAGTTCGGCGGAACTGCTACAATCAATGACACAAAGAAAAAACGTGAGATTATCGTCACAAATCATGAGACAGGTGAGTCGAAAGCTTACTTAATTCCATACGGTTCCAGAATCAAAGTTCAGGACGGAGCAGAATTAGGTGCCGGAGATGAACTTACAGAAGGTAGCGTAAACCCTCATGATATCTTGAAGATTAAAGGTTTGCGTGCTGTGCAGGATTACATGATTCAGGAAGTACAGCGTGTATATCGTCTTCAGGGTGTAGAAATCAACGATAAGCATATCGAAGTTGTTGTTCGTCAGATGTTGAAGAAGATCCGTATCGAAGAGAATGGTGATTCTGACTTCTTACCGGGAACAATGGTAGATACACTTGATTTTGAAGATACAAATGAAAGATTGATTGCAGAAGGAAAAGAACCTGCAGTTGGAGAACAGGTAATGCTTGGTATTACAAAAGCTTCTCTTGCTACGAATTCTTTCTTGTCAGCAGCGTCCTTCCAGGAGACGACAAAAGTTCTGACAGAGGCAGCAATCAAAGGAAAAGTCGATCCGTTGATCGGTCTGAAAGAAAATGTAATTATCGGTAAATTGATTCCAGCCGGTACAGGTATGAGAAAGTATCGTGATGTAAAATTAGATACAGAACTCGAGATGGATGATGAGATTACACTGGAAGATTTTGAAGAGTTGACAGAAGGTGTAGTAGAAGAGACTGCAGTGGATGAAACTTCGGAAGAATTTACAGAAGAAATAACAGAAGAGAATGCGGAAGAACTGACCGTTCAGGAATAGAGAAAAAGGAATGTGCTTTGCACATTCCTTTTTACAGTTAGAAAGAGTGAGAGGAGTTGAAACATAGTTTGGTGGGAGAATTTTCATATGACACAAAACTGTTATATGACGCTTTGATTCGGAGTACAGATGAATATATATATATATGTAATATGAAGAACGGAGTATATCGTTATCCTTCGGGAATGGTGAAAGAATTTCAGTTTCCGAGGGAAGTGATAAAAAATCCTCTGCCTTATTGGAAAGAGGTAGTACATCCTGATGACTGGGAAACGTTTTATCTGTCGAATATGGAGATTGGGAAAGAAGGAAAAGATAATCACCTTGTGGAATTTCGGATTCGTGCAAGGGATGGTGAGTATCACTGGGTGAAATGTCGGGGATATCTCATGCGGGATGAGAAGGATCAGCCGGCAGTGTTTGCCGGAGTGCTCAGTAAACTTGACAGAAAGCCGAGAATCGATGCGCTGACTTCGCTTTACACGAGTGAAGTTTTCTCAGAGGATTTTGCGAAAATGCTGGAAGAGAATGCATTTGGTGAGATTGGAATGTTTGTCGTGGGGATTGACCGATTTCGTAATATCAATGAGGGATACGGAAGGCAGACAGGGGATAAGGTGTTAAAGACAGTGGCAAAATTAATTTTAGAGCTGGTTCCGGAGGGGATTCGTGTCTACAGGCTGGAAGGGGATCATTTTGGAATTCTTGTGAAATATCCGAATGAAGAAATTGTGAAAAAATTGTATGATGCAATACGCTCGCGCTGCCAGTGTTACCGGGGGAATGGAAAGAGAAGACTTTTGATGACAGTGTCGGCAGGCTATGCAGAATATCCGAAAGATGCAGGTTCCTTTGTTGATCTGTATGAGTATACGGATTATGCGCTGCAATATGCAAAGGAGAACGGAAGAGACTGTCTGGAACTGTTTTCCCAGGAAATGTTGGCATACAGATCCAGAGAACTGGATATCATCCGACTGTTAAAGGAAGACATCTCGGACAATTTTCGAGCATTTTCTTTAAAATATCAACCGATTGTGGAAGGTGAGACGAAGGAAGTGATAGCTGTTGAGGCGCTTTTGCAATGGGACAATCCTCACATTGCAAATTTGGAGTATGATGAGCTGAGTAAGTTTTTAGAAAAGAACAGGTTATTGAATCCAGTCGGACGATGGATGTTCCAGACTGGATGCATGGCACTGAAAAAGTGGCTGTCGGAGGGCTGGAATCTGTCTCTAAATTTGAACGTGTCTTATGCGCAGCTTTCGGACTGGAATTATATTCAGGAAATTATAATGATTGTAAAAAGCTCACAGGTTCTGCCGGAAAAGATTGTAATCGAAGTGGTGGACAGTTATTTTATCAGCGATATGAAGATTTATGAACAGGCTTTCAGAGCTATCAAAGAAAGCGGTATGAAGATCATGCTGGATGATTTTGGCGCAGATTACGCATCGATCGGTCTGCTGAAAAACGATCTGGTAGATATCGTGAAGGTGGACAGAACAATCGTGCGCCGTGTTGTCAAAAGCAGTTTTGATTTGGATTTCATCCGGTTTATAGTAAAAATATGTCATGACATGGAGATAGAGGTCTGCCTCGAAGGAGTGGCGGAGATGGAAGAATTAAAGCTCGTAGAAGATATGATTTTTGATTATATGCAGGGCGATTTGTTTGGAAAAGCAACCGATGCCAGATTGACTTTTAAATAGAGGAAGTTTATAATGAATTTGACTAAAAAAATGAAGACGAGGTGTATAACCATGGATCAAAACAAATTAAACAGAGTATTAGAATCAATGAAAGAAACAGGAATTGAGCAGCTGCTCATTTCAGACCCGGCATCTATCAATTATCTGACAGGACGCTATGTAAACTGTATGGAAAGAATGCAGGTATTGTATCTGGATGTGGAAGGGAATCACAAATTTGTTATCGGAAAGTTATTCCCACAACCTGAGATGGGAGTAGAAGTTATTTACTTTGACGATACAGAGGACTGTGTAGCAAAATTAGCAAGTTACATGAGAAAAGGCACAAAGATCGGAGTTGATAAGATCTGGCCTGCAAAATTTTTACTTCGCCTGATGGAGCTTGGCGTGGGAACAGAATATATCAATGCTTCATTTATCGTTGATAATATCCGTCAGATCAAGAGTGCAGAAGAACAGGACTTGATGAGACAGGCTTCCAGATTGAATGATCTTGGGTGTGAAAAACTGATTCCACTTGTGTCAAAAGGTTATACAGAACTTGAGATGGGAGATAAACTTTTAGAGATCTATTTGGAACTCGGAGCAGAAGGACACTCATTTGAGCCAATTATCGCATATGGCGATAATGCAGCTGATCCACATCATGAGTCAGACAATTCTACAGGAAAAGTCGGAGATGCGGTAGTACTTGATATCGGATGTATCAAAGACGGATACTGTGCAGATATGACAAGAACAGTGTTCATCGGAGAGGTATCTGACGAAGCGAGAAAGATCTATGAGATCGTTTTAGAGGCAAACAGACGCGGAATTGCAGCGGCAAAACCGGGAGCAAGATATTGTGATGTTGACAATGCAGCGCGTGATTATATTACAGAGATGGGATACGGAGAATATTTTACACACAGAACAGGCCATAACATTGGTATGGAAGTTCATGAATACGGTGATGTTTCCGGAATCAATGAAAACGTATTGAAACCAGGTATGTGTTTCTCAGTAGAACCAGGTATCTACGTTCCGGGTGTAGCAGGTGTTCGTATTGAAGATTTGGTACTGATTACAGAAGACGGATGTGAAGTACTGAACAATTTAAGCAAAGAATTAACAGTTGTACCGGTTTAAGGAATAAAGATGACAGATTTAGAAAAGATTATCTCTTATTTTAAACAAATTTCAAAAATACCAAGAACTTCCGGAGATGAGCAGGCAATCAGTGATTATTTGGTGGCGTTTGCAAAAGAACGTAATCTTGAAGTGATTCAGGATGAATACAACAATGTCATTATTAAGAAACCGGCGTTTCCGGGGGAAGAGCATAGAAGACCAATTATTTTCCAAGGACATATTGACATGGTCTATGTCAAGACAGAAGACTCTGATCATCGTTATGAGGACGGAATCGAGGTTCTGGATAATGGGGAGTTCCTCTATGCAAAAGATACGACGCTTGGGGCAGATAACGGAATTGCAGTCTGCTATGCGTTAATGCTTTTAGACAGCAAAGATATCAAAAACCCACCGTTAGAATTTATTTTTACAGTGGATGAAGAAGTCGGCATGAAAGGTGCAGAGAATTTGGATATGAGTGTGCTGGAAGGAAAGGCGCTGATCAATCTGGATTCGGAAGAAGAGGGAATCTTTTGTGTCGGATGTGCCGGTGGAGTGCGCAATACATTTGAGCTTCCGATAGAAAGAGAAGAAAAACATGGAACATATGTGCCGGTGGAAGTGTCATTTGGCAAATTGCAGGGTGGACATTCCGGTGCGGATATCCATTTGGAGAGAGGAAATGCAATCAAGCTTTTAGGACGAATTCTCTATGCGCTGAACGATTTTGGTTTTGAGATCGGAGCAGTGGAGGCGAAAGGCAAGATGAACGTTATTTGTCATTCGGCAAAGATGGAATGTTTTGTGAGACCTGAAGATGTAGAGCGATTCACAGAATGTCTGAAAGCATGTGAGGCTGTATTCCAGAATGAGCTGCAGTTCTCAGATGAAGTAGAGGTTCTCGTTGAGGTCAAGCCGGAAGTGGACAGCTGTACGGTTTACACAGAAAAGACAGCTTCGAATGTGAAGAATGCGTTACTGCTTTTGCCAAATGGTATCATAAGCTGGTCAATGGGTGTGAAAGGTCTTGTTCAGACATCTACAAACTTAGGTGTGATGGAAGAAGAGGATGGAAAGCTTGTGATCGGAAGTCTTGTGAGAAGTTCGGTAGAATCACAGAAATCCATTGTGAAGAGCCAGATCGAAGCAGTTGCAGATGTACTTGGCGGAAAGAGCATCTCCTCAAGCGACTATCCGGGCTGGGAGTTTAAGAAAGAATCTCCGCTTCGTGATCTTGCGATTGAAAAATATGAAGCGTTATTTGGAAAGAAGGCAGTGATCGAGGCGATTCATGCAGGACTGGAATGTGGATTCTGGGATGGCAAGATGGAAAACGTGGATATTATCTCCATGGGACCGGATATGATGGATGTACATACGGTAAAAGAGCGTGTGTCCAAGCAGTCAATCGACAATGTATGGAAATTATTAAAAGAGATTGTAGAGGCATATTAAAAACAATCATTAGAAAAAATCATCGGAATCTTTTTAAAGACCGATGATTTTTTTCTTTTGTCTGGGAGATTAATGATGTTTCATACGAAGATAATCAGAAATGACAGCAATGAATTCGGAATTTGTAGGCTTTCCGGTAGCAGGATTGATACTGTAACCAAATAAGGAGGTGATAAATTCTGAGTTTCCTCTGGTAAATGCAATTTCAATTGCATGGCGTATGGCACGCTCCACTCGGCTTGAAGTTGTTTTGTTTTTTATGGCAACTTCCGGATATAATACTTTTGTGATCGCATTGAGTGTATCTCTGTCGTGCATCGTAATCTGTACGGCATCTTTCAGATACTGATACCCCATGATGTGAGAGGGAATACCAATCTCATGTATGAGAGATACGATACGAGTTTCCAAAGGCTCGCCGGAAATATCAGGTATGGCTTCGGGAAGTGTGAAAGACGTATTGATGTTGCTGTCTTTTGAAAGACGTGCCAATTGTTTTAGAATTTCCAACATGTTTGAACTGGAGATTTCTAGATTCAATTGAAGTTTGTAAGGTTCTGTGTAATGCATAATAATTCTCCTAATTCTGTAAGATATTTGTGTGTTTTCAAACTATTTCTATTATCCTCCTAATTCTGACAAAATACAATTGTGTTTCTTGGCATTATTTGCCAATTCTTAGGAATATAGCAAAAAAAACAAGACTATTTACAGAAAGTGAGATTTGTATTAGAATAGAGAGAAAGAGTTTTGGAAAAGGAGTTTTGAAGAAATGAGTATTTCAAGAGAACAAGCACATGATATTTTAATGAAATATATGAAAGGAGAGGCTTACATTCAACATTCTTATGCGGTTGAAGCGATTATGAAAGGAATTGCAAAGAGACTCGCCCCGGAAGAAGAGGAATTTTGGGGAATCGTAGGATTACTGCATGATCTGGATGAAGAACATTGTGACTGGAAGAACCACCCAGAAGTACACGGGTCTACTTCTGTCGAAATCCTGAAAAAAGAAGGAGTGGACGATAAGGTGCTGCATGACGCAATCTGTGCACACAATCCAAAATGTGGTGTGAAAGCAAAGACAAATCTTCAGTACGCAGTGCTGGCGGCGGATCCGATGAGCGGATTTGTAAAGGCAGTTGCACAGATTTATCCGGATAAGAAGATTGCAAGCGTAAAACATAAATCCGTTATGAAACGTTTCAATGAGATGAGATTTGCGGCAGGTGCGAACCGTGATTACATGGAATCCATCGAATTTACTAAGTTAAGCCTGGATGACTTGATTGATATTGCATTGGAAGAGATGGGCAAAATTTCAGATATACTGGGACTGTAACAGATGGTATTAAAGAATATGCTCAACATGCAGATGATGATGTTTCTGCTTGTTTTAATCGGCTTTTTGATACGAAAACAAAATATTGTCGATTTACTGACGATGTTTTTGGACATTGATCCGCTGCTTCGCGGGATTGCTGTCATCATTGCAGGAATGCCGGCTCCGATCACAACGGCGCTGCTTTCAGCGAAATACGACGGGGACGAGACATATGCTACGGGAATGATATTTGTCACGACGATAGTATCGCTTATCACGCTCCCAATTTGGTGTGTGGCATTAGGAATGTAGCTAAAAATAGAAATAGAGGAGTGTGGGTGTTGAAGAAAATAAAAGAGTGGGGGAAGTCTTTGAATAACCAGCTTATGGGGATCATTTTGCTGTGCGGGATCGTGCCGGTTATTTTTATTGTCCTGTTTGTGGCAAGTTCTTACAGGCGGGGAATTATGGAAAAAACGGAGTCTATGGTGGAGAATGAGATGGAGTATGTCTCATCGCTGATTTCCGGAAGATTGAATCATGCGATTGAAATCTGCAAAGCAGTAGCATACGATGAAGAATATGAAAATGCATGGAGAGAATATCAAAGTGAGAAGCAGTCAGAAGAGCTGTTTCGTGAGAGGGTGAAAAAACGGCTGGAACGTATGTTTTATCTAGAACAAAGCTATGACACATTTTTGTTTTACGAGAAGGGAAAAGAATTTCCTTTTTGCTATAGTGTAAGAGAGGGAGGTACAGTTCCTGACTGCATGAAGAATATACATGAGCCAATTCGAGAAATTAGAAAGCAGGAGAGGTTGGATGTGCAGATGCTCGTGATAGACGGGCGTATTTTTATCGTGCAAAATCTGTATGCGGATTCTGCGCAGGGGATATTTGGAACATTGGCAATTGAACTGAATGTATCCAGACTGTTTCATGATATTCAGCCCCAAATAGCAGAGGAGACGGCGATTTATCTGAACCAAGTAGAGAATCGTGTGATGATACAGGGCAAAATTAAAGAGGAATGGCAGAAGAAAATGGAGAAGGAGCTTTTACAGCAGTTTGGACGAAAGGAATCGTATAAGCAGATTAGTATACATAATCTGGAGTACAGCGGATATATGCGAAGCAATCGTCAGGAGTATTATAATTTAGAAATCATCTATCTGTCTTCAAGCAGACAGTTGTATATTGAAGTGTACGAGTTTTACAAAGTGATTCTCTTTATTATCCTGCTTATGATCCCTCTGTTTGTATATGTGTTTTACTTTTTGAAGATTCATATTTCCAAGCCAATCACAAAGATGATCGATGCATCAAAAGCGATTGAACGAGGGGCGATCGGGACAATTGTGCAGGATGAAAAGATGCCGAATATAGAATTTGAGTATTTGCGGGAAGCATTTAATAAGATGTCAAAACAGGTAAAGTATTTGTTTGATTATGCTTATGATGAAAAAATGGCAAGGAAAGATGCAAAAATCATGGCGCTTCAGGCGCAGATCAATCCCCATTTTTTAAATAATACGCTGGAAATGATGAACTGGCAGGCAAGAATGTCAGGCAATCTGGAGGTGTCGAGCATGATTGAATCTTTAGGAGTTGTACTTGATTATAATATGAATCGGGAATCAAAGCGTCTGACAACGCTTTCGCAGGAACTTCGCTGTGCGGATGCGTATTTTCATATTATATCAAAGCGTTTTGGAAAGAGACTTACCGTGGAGAAGGAAATTGATCAGAAACTGCTTTCAATCAAAGTTCCTCAGCTTGTGCTCCAGCCGATGATAGAAAATGCGGTCGTTCACGGTATTGAACGAATTAAGCAGGGGATAATTAAGATAAAAATACACAGCGACGTGGAAAACGTTTATCTTCAGGTGATGAATAGTGGAAAACCGCTCACAAAAGAGGCGAAAGAACGAATTGAAACATTGCTGAATCAAAGACCGGAGGAGATTGCCAAGGAGATGGGGCATCATGTCTCGCTTGCGATTCGGAATATTAACGAGCGGGTGAAATTGATCTATGGAGAAGAGTATGGACTTTGTATTGAACAAGAGGGGGAATATATTGTGTCAACGATTGTGATTCCGGTACGTGAAAAGAAAGTGGAGATGGAGCGTGACAGCCGGGAGAATGTAAGAAAACGTCTGGAAGAGACGGGGCGTTTTTAAACGGGATTCCCTGAAAGGGGCACACGACAAACGCATGAATGAATAAATTATGAACACCCTGTCCGGATTTTTTGATA